>ENA-ORSL01000188-ORSL01000188.1-human-gut-metagenome-genome-assembly--contig:-NODE-188-length-76982-cov-15.604027_pt1 | contig 76982 bp, 72 predicted proteins | sample MGYA00242190_ERZ509157 | MGnify/ENA primary metagenome ERZ509157 (study PRJEB26280, sample SAMEA2338664) | human gut metagenome | biome: human gut; feature: human-associated habitat; material: faeces... | reverse complement strand
GTAGAGCATTCGGCTGTTAACCGAAGGGTTGTAGGTTCGAGCCCTACTCGGGGAGCTTTCTTTTATATGGCCCTATGGTCAAGCGGTTAAGACATCGCCCTTTCACGGCGGTAACACGAGTTCGAATCTCGTTAGGGTCACTAATATTTAGTGGCGATAGCATAAATTGCCACTAAATGCATATACTTAATATGTATGGCGCGATGGCCAAGTGGTAAGGCAAAGGTCTGCAACACCTCTATCGCCGGTTCAAATCCGGCTCGTGCCTCTCAAGATATTATAAATATCTTACAACCCTTAACGCGGGGTGGAGCAGTCTGGAAGCTCGCCGGGCTCATAACCCGGAGGTCATAGGTTCAAATCCTGTCCCCGCTACTTACTAAGACGATTGATTTCAATCGTCTTTTTTTATAGTTGATAAAGGAAATAAAACATGAAATTCTTATTAGTTGCAATCAATGCGAAATATATTCATTCTAATCCGGCCATCTATAGTCTTCGGGCATATGCAGGTGAGGCATATGCAGAGGATATTGAACTGGCGGAATATACGATTAATCAGTATGGCAGGGATATTCTGGCAGATATTTATCTGCGGAAACCGGATGTGATCGGAATCTCTTGTTATATCTGGAATTGGGATATGGTAAGATGGCTGATCCCGGAGCTTGTAAAGGTATTGCCGGAGGTGAAAATCTGGCTTGGAGGGCCGGAGGTTTCCTATGATGCAGATCAGATCATGAAAAAGTATCCACAATTAACCGGAGTCATAATCGGAGAAGGTGAAGAGACCTTTAAGGAACTGTTAGAGTATTATAAAGCAGGCAGAAAAAAGCAATTACAGGAAATCGCCGGTTTATATTTAAAGGATGGATTTACTTCACCGCGGGAGCTGACAGAGCTGTCGGCATTGCCGTTTTTGTATGATGATCTGGATGGATTTGAAAATAAGATTATTTATTATGAGTCCAGCCGGGGATGCCCATATCGTTGCAGCTATTGTCTGTCCTCGATTGATAAGAAGGTCCGGCTACGGGATATGCAGATTGTAAAGAAGGAATTGCAGTTCTTTCTGGATCATAATGTGCCACAGGTGAAATTTATAGACCGGACATTTAACTGTAATCATGCACATGCAATGGAGATATGGAAGTATATCAGTAGCCATGACAACGGAATTACGAATTTTCATTTTGAAATATCTGCGGATATATTGAATGAACAGGAGATAGAAATCCTAAAGCAGATGCGGCCGGGGCTGGTACAGCTGGAAATCGGAGTGCAGACCATAAATCCCCGGACGATAGAGGCAATCAACCGGAAAATGGATATAGACAAGCTGGAAAGAATCGTGGCGGAGATTCATAGTGGACGGAATATCCATCAGCATCTGGATCTGATTGCCGGATTGCCATATGAGGATTATACAAGTTTTGGGAAATCTTTTGACCGGGTATATCGGATGCATCCGGAACAATTACAGCTTGGGTTCTTGAAGGTATTGAAAGGCTCTCCGATGGAGAACTGTGCACAGCAATATGGTATTCGGTATCTGGATGAACCGCCGTATGAGGTGTTGAACACGAACTGGCTTTCCTATGCAGATGTGTTACAATTAAAGCGGATAGAAGAAGCAGTTGAAATTTTCTATAACAGCGGACAATTTACAGAGACGATAGCCGTTCTGGAGCGGCAGTTTAAGTCACCGTTTTCTATGTATGAGCAGATGGCAGAGTTTTTCAGAACGGAAGAGCAATTGTTAAAGAGTCCGGCGAGAATTCAACGATATCAGGCATTACTGAAATTTATTCAGAAATATCTGCCGGAACAGGAGCTGCTTTACAGGGAGCTTCTAACCTATGATCTGTATGCACGGGAAAATATGAAGAGTCGGCCGGACTTTGCCATAGATTTAAAGACAAATGACAGTACAGGAAAGAATTATGAGGCAGCAATCATAGACTTCTATAAGCAGGAAGCAGAAGAAAGAAGATATCTGGCGAATTACACAGATTATAATTGGAAGCAGTTAAGTCATATGACACATTTGGAACCATTCCGCTTTGTACAACTGACAGGAGAGTCCATTCGGTGGGTGACGGAGCCGCAGGTACAGACGGTTTATGTATTATTTGATTACCGGGGCAAACGGTCGATACCGATTGCGGGGCAGTGAATATACCGGTGGCGGGAATAGAACGCATGCACAAACAGAGGAAAACGAAAACAGAGGAAAAGCAAAAACAGAAAAGTCAGGAGGATATAACATGGAGTTTCAGTTGGGACAGCATATTAAAATGAAGAAAACGCATCCCTGTGGAAAAAATGACTGGGAAATTCTAAGAGTCGGAATGGATTTCCGGTTAAAATGTTCAGGTTGTGGACATATGATCATGATTCCGAGAAAAGATGTGGAAAAGAACTTCCGTGGTTTTATTTCATAGAAAAGATTGACATTTTATTATAAATCAAGTAATCTTGATTGCGGATTATACTAATTGAATATACATTTGCAGGTTCTGACCCAAGAGGTCAAAGAGGAATACGGTGTAAATCCGTAGCAGCCACTTCTACTGTAACGTGGACAAAGGAACAATCTGCCACTGAATACGGATGATATGTATTGTGTATATCTTGTGCATATCATTCGGAGTTTGGGAAGGCGTTCCGGCGGGAAGCGAAGCCAGGATATTCTGAATCAGCAAGACTCTTCTGAGATGGGGAAGGTCAATATTTGCTTCGATGAACAGTCGGGGCTTAATGTTGTGTGCCATTTTAGAACAGGAAACAGCATTAAGTCCGGCTGTTTTTTGTTATTTAGGAATGGTGACGAGGGGACACAGATAGAATTCTATTACTCTGCAAATGTAACATGTAAAGGAGAAAACTTATGAAGAAGAACTTTCAACAAGGCGTAAAAAGAGCAGTCAGCCTTGTACTGTCTGCTGTGCTTGCGTTGTCCCCGACAGTTTCTCTGTTGCCGGTATCTCCGGTCTATGCAGAGGAGCTGACAGAGCAAAGTGCAGAGTATACGATATCTACGGCAGGGGAACTGCCAACGGATAGTGAGGGCAATTATGTGATCGCAACGGGAGAATCTTATGTGCTGGAAGCTGATCTTACGATTCCTTCCGGGAAATGGTTCAGCAGCATTGAAGGAACCCTGGACGGAAACGGACATACCATTACATTAAGTGATAAGCCACTTGCAAATAAAGTTTCCGGTATGATCGAGAATCTGGGGATCAAATCCGATTCGGCAATCGAGTATGAAACAACGGCAGGAAGTATGGCAGTGGAAGTATCCGGAACAATCCGGAACAGCTACTCCACGGTTAACATGACCTGTACGGATGAGGATTGGAATTTTTATGAGTTTGGCGGATTGATTGGAACATTAACAGCAACAGGAGCAGTTGAGAATTGCTACTATGCAGGAAAGATCTCAGGTATGGTATCCAAAGGATCGATTGCAGGTATTACGTATTCTGCCGATATAAAGCAGTGTGTATACCAGTCACCGCTTTATGGTATGGCATATGGAAGTAATAAGCCTTCAACTGATAATAATAAGTCAGTGTCCGCCTTATCGGAACTGGCAGATGAAAGTGTTGTAGAATATTTAAATACCAATCTGCCGGATAGCGGTTTCTTCTGGACCAATACCGTACAGACAACGGCAGGCTATCCGACACTGATTAAAAACGGTGCGGCTATACCGGTCAATAAGGATGGATTGAATGAAGTAATCTCAAAGGCAGAGAGCTATGACAGTAGTCTGTATACGGAAGAAAGCTGGGTTGCGGTTGCCGAAGCATTAAAAACGGCAAAGCAGGTAGCAGCGGATGAGGATGCTACCCAGATTCAGGTAAATGATGCGAAAAATGCACTGAACGCAGCATTGGACGGACTGAAAAAAATAAAGCCGACACAGCCGGTTGCAGTGCCTGCGGATGCGATTAAGGTATATACAGAGGATGATCTTCCATGGAGTAATACAGACAAAAATTATGTCTTGATGAATGATATTACCATTGATGATTATTATTTTGGAAGTAGCATTACATTTAACGGAATTCTGGACGGACAGGGGCATCGGGTTATATTTGAGGCGGCCAGCAGTGGAAAATTATTTAACGGTGTCGGAGAAGAGGGCGTAATTCAGAACGTATCGTTTGAAGGTACGATCGATAATTATATTGGCTCGTCAACTCAGCCGGCCGGTCCACTGGGTAATAAATTCCAGGGCGCATTGCTCAATTGTAAGACCGGTGTAACTTCAAACAATACATCCGCATATCTGACGGGCTTTGCCAGAACTCTGGATGGTGGTGTTGTATCGAACTGTTATTCATTAAGTACCGCGCATGCCGGCAGAGGTGCATTGTTTTATAATTGTACCGGAAACGGTGAGAAGATTTTAAATACCTATTGGCGGGAAGACCTGAAAGTAGATGCCGCATTGCGGGCAATTATGAGTGATTCCTATCCGAAATCAGCATCTTATATGAAGTCGATGACATTTACAGAACTGTTAAATGCGAATCGCGGTGACAACGGAACCAAATGGGGACAGTCCTCAGAGGGTTATCCGTATTTCGGAGAGAATCAGAATTATCAGAAGGGTAACGGAATACTTCCGGAAAATCTAACTGCACTGGCATTTACACCGGTTGACAGTGAGGATATTGAAGTGATTGAGAATCAGCAGCTGACGATCAGTCCGGATAAGGTAGACGGTTTCTGCATTGCAGGTACATTTTCTCTGCCGGATTATCAGAAGGCAAAGGGTGAAACCATTCAGTGGGCATTACATAGTGCGGATGATGTAACAAAGGATTGTGATGTGGCCAATGTTTGGATTGGTGCAGATGTAGGAAATTTAAGAATTGAAAATGTTGGCGAATTCTCCGTATGCGCATATTCGGTTGTGGACGGACAAGAGCCGAAGCTTCTGGCTTCTACGGTTGTAAACTGTAAAGCGGAAAACATGGAGGCAATCAAGCTGTATATTGATGGAACGGATGTTACAAACGGTGCCTATTCCGTAGTCGGTTCCAGTGATATTCGGATTCAGGTACAGACGAAGTATGAAGGTGCTTCAGAGTATGAGGATGTATCTGCATACAGCTTCTCCTTTAAGCATGGGGATGACCGGATCTACGGTGCCGAGAATTCCAGCAGCTTCTATTTTAAGAAACTGGGTACCGCAACCGTAACGGTAACCTCCAGAAGAAATCCGGATGTATCCGCACAGGTAGAAATCACATCCACCTATGTACCGGTTACTTCTATTAAGATGGCGATTGCATCGGAGCAGGTGCTTCACGGAAGAAATCCATTGAGCAGTAACGAAGCGGATTTCCTGACAGCAAAGGATGGAATTATTGTTACACCGGTGAATGCAAGCTATGCGGATGCATCTAATATTACAATTACAAGCAGTCAGCCGGATGTCGCTGAGTACAGCACAAAGGGTTCGATCGGTTATGTTCCGCATAAGGCGGGCACCACAACCTTTACTGCTACATTAAAGGATCCGCAGGCAGGAAAGACTTATACAGACAGCAAGAAGGTAACCTACACTTATCTGAATCCGTTAGAAAAGGTAACGGCTGATACAGCAGAATATTCTGTGAAGAACGGAACCGTAACACCATTGAATCTTACATTTACAGGAAGCAGATCAGAGGAAGGCTACAGTGTGACTCAGCCGGAATTGGTCTGGACCTATTCGGAAGATGGGATTGTAAAGATTGACCGCAAGGTAAACGGTGCATGGAAACGGGATGAGTCCGCAAAGGACAATGGATTGTTCCTTGCAAGCTCCGAGTATTACATTTATGCAGAAGGAACCGGAACCGTGACAGCAACGGGAACACCGGTTGATACAACCGCAGGAGCAAAGCCGGTAACCGTTACGATTACCGTGACGAAGGGAACCGCACCAAAGGTTGATACGGAGAAGCTGATCCGTTCCGGTGTGAAAAAAGCAACGGAAGCATATTGGAATCAGTATCAGGGGCGTTCGTTTGCGTATGGAGATGAATGGCTGATCTATGCAATGGTTCGTTCCGGAAAAACATTAACGGAAAGTCAGATAACAGCTTATTATGCAAGTGTGGCAGAAACTGTAAAGGGTTGGTCCGCAACACAGAAACCGACGGACATTGAACGAACGGCACTGGCACTCAGTCTGCTGGGCTATGATATTACCAATGTAGAAGGCGTTAATCTGGCAGCTATGATATATAATCATCCGGACCTGGATGCAGGTTCGAATGAACTGATTTATGCACTGCTGGCTCTGGATGCCAGAAACACGGCAATTCCGGAAAATGCAAAATGGACCAGAGAAAAGATGGTACAGACGCTGTTAACATTCCAGAATCCGACAACCGGAGGCTTTGGACTGTATGATGCAGATGGTTCGGATGCAGACCTGACAGCTATGGCACTGCAGGCACTGGCACCGTATCAGAAAAGCAATGCGGGTGCAAATGCTGCAATCAAACGTGGACTGGAATACTTAAAGACCGGTCTGAACGCAGAATATGCATATACCTCTCCATCAACCGGAGCCCAGGTATTACTGACATTGGCAGCGCTGAAGCTGGATGTAAATAAGGCGGGCTTCGGAAACGAATATCGGAATCTGGTCAGCACTTTGTATGAAATGATATTAGAAAACAGCAAGGTTTCGTTTGATGCACTGCAGGTTTATCAGGCATTTGAAGCATACCGCAGATATATCGACCGGGAAGCTTCTTACTGGGATCTGACAGGTATTGCTCTGAGAAAGCAGCCGGCTACCACAGAGGATACGCAGGAGCCGACGACCGAAAATACGGCGGAGACGACTACTGAGACTTCACAGGCTACAACAGCAGCAGGTACAGAGACTGTTAAGCAGACACCGGTTCAGACTGGAGACGCAGGGGTTCCGTTGGCGGCAGGAATCGCACTGATTATTTCAATGACCGGTTTGACGGTTGCCATAAAAACAAAGCGAAAAAAAGCTTGAAATCAAAAACAATTTATGATACAGTAATGTTCTGTGAGACATTACACAAAATTCCTTGCTCCTTTTATAGAAGGGGCCAGAGACCATAAGGAGGTGCAAAGACATGAACAAATATGAATTAGCGTTGGTTGTTAGCGCAAAGCTGGAAGACGAGGCTCGTACAGCAACAGTCGATAAGGTAAAGGCTTATATCGAAAGATTCGGCGGAACAATCACAGATGTCAAAGAAGAAGGTAAGAAGAAGTTAGCTTACGAGATTCAGAAGATGAGCGAAGCATTCTACTACTTCATTTCATTCGATGCAGAGGCTGATGTTCCAGCTCAGGTCGAAGCTAATGTTCGTATTATGGAGCCAGTAATCCGCTATTTGTGCGTACGCCAGGACGCGTAAATTGAAAGGGGTTATCCGATATGAATAAAGTAATTATGATGGGACGACTGACCAGAGATCCGGAGGTTCGTTACTCTCAGGGTGCCAGCCAGACCGCCATTGCAAGATTTTCACTTGCAGTAGACAGAAGATGGAAGCGGGAAGGTGAACCGGACGCAGACTTTTTTAACTGTACTGTGTTTGGCAGACAGGCTGATTTTGTTGAGAAGTATTTAAGACAGGGAACCAAAGTAGTCGTAACCGGTCGTATACAGAATGACAATTATACAAATAAAGACGGACAGAAGGTTTATTCTGTACAGATTATTGTAGAAGAAATCGAATTTGCCGAGAGTAAGAATGCGGCAGCAGCAAACGGTGCTGCACCGGCATATCAGGCAAGTTCCAGACCATCTCCAAGTCAGGCTGCAGGCGATGGCTTTATGAGCATCCCGGATGGAGCCGAGGAGGAGCTGCCATTTAACTAAGTTGGAGGTAAAGAAAATGCCATATAATAAGAGCGAGAAGACTGAGCGTTCAGAAGCTCCTATGAGAAGAAGAACTGTTCGCAGAAGAAAGAAAGTATGTGTATTCTGTGCTGACAAGAACGCAGTCATCGATTATAAAGATGTAAATCGTTTAAAGAAGTTTGTATCTGAGAGAGGTAAGATTTTACCTAGAAGAATCACAGGTACCTGTGCAAAGCATCAGAGAGCTTTGACAGTTGCAATCAAGAGAGCTCGTCACGTAGCATTAATGCCATACGTTCAGGAGTAATTGAATAGTTTTTTCAAGGACAAGTCATTTATGACTTGTCCTTTTTACATTTTGATAGTATATTTATGATGTATCTGTTTATGATGCATATGGTTTACGAAAAGGAGAATGAAAATGAGTCATTACACAAAGCAAGACATCATGCGAAGAATTGAAGAGGAAGATATTGAATTTATTCGTTTACAGTTTACGGATATGTTCGGTGCATTGAAGAATGTGGCTATTACATCCAGCCAGCTTGGAAAGGCACTGGATAATAAGTGCATGTTTGACGGATCTTCAATCGAAGGATTTGTACGAATTGAAGAATCAGATATGTACCTGTATCCGGATTTAGATACATTTGAAACATTCCCATGGAGACCACAGCAGGGAAAGGTAGCACGATTGATTTGTGATGTATATAAGGCAGACGGAACCCCGTTTGAGGGTGATCCTAGATATGTACTGCGCCGGGTTCTGAAGGAAGCAGAGGATATGGGTTACAGCTTTGATGTAGGACCGGAGTGTGAGTTCTTCCTGTTCCATACCGATGATAATGGAATGCCGACAACTATTTCCCATGAAAAGGCAAGTTATTTCGATATCAGCCCGCTGGATTTAGGCGAGAATGCACGCCGTGATATGGTTCTGACTCTTGAGGATATGGGATTTGAAATCGAAGCGTCCCATCATGAGGTGGCACCGGCACAGCATGAGATCGATTTTAAGTACGGTCCGGCGCTGGCGACTGCAGATAACATTATGACATTTAAGCTGGTTGTAAAGTCTATGGCCAAGAGACATGGCTTGTTTGCAAGCTTTATGCCGAAGCCGTTATACGGAGTGGCTGGTTCCGGTATGCATACCAATATGTCATTGACCAAGAAAGGTAAGAATATCTTTAATGATCCGAAGGGCGAGAATGGATTAAGTAAAGAGGCATATTATTTTATTGCCGGTATTATGAAACATGTAAAGGGTATTACAGCAATTGCAAACCCATTGGTTAATTCCTATAAGAGACTGGTTCCGGGACATGAAGCACCGGTTTATATTGCATGGTCTGCAACCAACAGAAGCCCGCTGATCCGTATTCCGGCATCCAGAGGTGCGGGTACCAGAGTAGAGCTGAGAAGTCCGGATCCGGCAGCAAATCCATATTTATTGCTGGCATTATGTCTGGCCGCCGGTCTGGATGGAATCAAGAACAAGATAGAGCCACCAAAGGCTGTTAACAGTAATATTTTTGAATTATCAGAAAAAGAAATGAAGAAAGCAAAGATCGAAAGCCTTCCTTCGAGCCTGCATCAGGCAATCAAAGAAATGGAAGCCGATCCGTTTATCAGGGAAGTTTTAGGCGATCATGTATTTTCAAAGTATGTAGAAGCGAAGAGAGCGGAATGGGATAATTATCGCTTGCAGGTAACCCAGTGGGAGATCGATGAATATCTGTATAAGATCTGATTAACACTCTGAAATCTGAAGGAGGAGTGTTAGATGATAAATGTTATCGTGGTATTTTCAAAGGCAGAGGAGGCCCGGGCAATCCGGAGCCTTCTTGCCAGAAATGGAATTAATGTGCTTGCGGCCTGTACATCGGGGGCACAGGCGATTTCGTTGTTTGGAGATCTGGATGAGGCACTGGTGGTCTGTGGCTATAAGTTTACAGATATGCTGTATACAGAGCTACTTGATTATCTGCCGGATACTTTTGAAATGCTGGTGGTGGCACCACGGAACCATTATGCAGAGTGCGACCGGAGTAAGGTTGTATGCCTTGGTATGCCACTGAAAGTACAGGAACTGGTTGAAACAACGAATATTTTACTGGATGGATTATATCGGAAACGTAAGAAGAGGAAAGCACAGCCAAAGCAATGGACGCAGGAAGAACGCGCGGTCATTGAAAGTGCGAAAATGCGGTTAGAAGTGCAGAAGAAGATGACGGAAGAGGAGGCGCATCGATATTTGCAGAAACGGAGTATGGATACCGGTGTGAATATATTTGAAACTGCACAGATGATATTGGAAATATTCTAAAAATCTGAGAAAGAAGGGATCCGATTATGAAGTTTACGAAGATGGAAGGCCTGGGAAATGATTATGTATATATCAATTGTTTTCAGGAAAAAGTAGAGAATCCGGGAGAATTAGCAATCCGCTACAGCAATCGGCATTTCGGAATCGGTTCCGATGGTATGATTCTGATCAAACCATCCGAGATAGCGGATTTTTGTATGGATATGTATAATGCAGATGGATCCCGGTCTGAAATGTGTGGGAACGGAATCCGCTGCGTGGGTAAATATGTATATGATTACGGACTGACAGATAAGACCGAGATATCGGTGGAAACTCTGGCAGGAATTAAATATCTGAAGCTGATCTTAAAAGATGGAAAAGTAGACTTGGTGACGGTTGATATGGGCGAACCTGAACTTCAGGCAGATAAAATTCCGGTTGCATTAAGACTGGATGAAGTGATTGACCAGCCGATCCAGGTAGGAAATACAGTATATCAGATGACCTGTGTATCTATGGGAAACCCACATGCAGTTGTATTTGTGGATGCAGTGGATAAATTTCCGCTGGAAACGGTAGGACCGTTGTTTGAACATCATGTGATGTTCCCAAACAGAGTCAATGCAGAATTTATAGAAGTATTGAACAGAAAAGAAGTGAATATGCGTGTATGGGAACGTGGTACCGGCGAGACACTGGCATGTGGAACCGGAGCCTGTGCCAGCACAGTTGCATGCATTCTGAATCATAAGACAGAGGATGAAATCACTCTGCATCTGCTGGGTGGAGATCTGAAAGTAGCATGGGACAGAGAAAAGAATAAGATATATATGACAGGGCCGGCAAGAGTAGTATTTGACGGTGAAATTAATTAGGCTGAGAAGACCGGTATCTGGAGTGTAGGTACTGATTGATAAAAGAAAATCAGGAGGATGACAAGATGTTTAAGGTAAATGACAACTATTTGAAACTGCCGGGCAGCTATTTGTTTTCGACAATCGGAAAAAAGGTGCGGGCATATAAGGAAGCACATCCGGGTTGTGAGGTGATCAGCCTCGGAATCGGAGATGTCACCCAGCCATTGGCACCTGCGATCATTGAACGTCTGCATTCTGCAGTTGATGAGATGGCGGATGCAAAGACCTTTAAGGGATACGCACCGGATCTTGGCTATGAGTTCTTAAGAACAACGATTGCAGAGAATGATTATAAAGCAAGAGGCGTGGACATTGCAGCGGATGAAATTTTTGTCAGTGATGGTGCAAAGAGCGATTCTGCCAATATTCAGGAGATTTTCAGCCTGGATAATAAAATTGCAGTCTGCGATCCTGTATATCCGGTTTATGTAGATTCCAATGTAATGGCAGGCAGAACCGGAAACTATGATGCTGAGAGCGGTCTGTGGAGTGATGTCATTTACATGCCGTGCCGGGCAGAGAATGATTTTGCACCGGAGTTCCCGCAGGAGGAGCCGGATCTGATCTATCTTTGCTTCCCGAACAATCCGACCGGAGCAACCATTACCAAGGACAAGCTTCAGGAGTGGGTAGACTATGCAAATAAGATCGGGGCGGTGATCATTTATGATGCTGCATATGAGGCATACATCAGTGAAGAAGGGGTACCGCACACGATTTACGAGTGCGAAGGAGCAAGAACCTGTGCAATCGAGCTCAGAAGCTTTTCAAAGAATGCCGGCTTTACCGGAACACGTCTTGGATTTACAGTTATTCCGAAGGATTTAAAGGCAGCAGACGGAACGGCACTCCATCCGTTATGGGCAAGAAGACACGGAACGAAGTTTAACGGGGCACCTTATATTGTACAGGCTGCCGGAGCAGCTGTGTATACGCCGGAAGGAAAGGCGCAGACAGCACAGCAGATCGCATATTATATGAATAATGCTAAGATTATTAAAGAAGGTCTTGCAGACCTTGGTTATACAGTATCCGGCGGTGTAAATGCACCGTATATCTGGCTGCAGACACCGAAGGGAATGAAGTCCTGGGAGTTCTTTGACTATCTGTTAGAGAATGCCAATGTTGTCGGAACTCCAGGTTCCGGATTCGGTCCGAGTGGGGAAGGATATTTCCGTCTGACGGCTTTTGGAACCTATGAAAATACATTGAAAGCCATGGAACGGATTAAAGCTTTATAAAACACGGAAGGTTCAATTGTATAACATTCGAAAAAAAGATTGTTTTTATAGTGATTTCATATTAGAATAATATATATACGTGGAGAAGGCACGGAGTATAAGGAATATAAGATTGGAGGAAAAAAGATGGACAAGGATATGATTAAAAAGCAGTCACTGGAAGTGATTGAAGAGGTGATTCCGGAATTAGACGCAGACAATCTGGATACATCTGCATCAATTACAGATGATTATGATGTAAATTCTGTATCGATCATTAAACTGCTGGTGGGATTAGAGGACAAGTTTAATGTTGAGTTTGATGACAGTGAGCTTGCATTGAACAAGTATAAGAGCTTTGATGATGTGATCGAGTCTGTAGAGAAGAAAATGAACTAATTTGGGAATTGGAGGAATAACAACATGGCAAACGAAAAAATTTTGGACGTAACTTATCCAGGTATAACCTCCTGGCAGTGGCATGCAACCTTATTTTCTATTTTAGGAAATGATGAGAATGCAAGAAAGTGGATCTTCAGTAATTACATTCAGCTTCGCTGCTATACAATCAATGAAATTTTTACCGGTGATGATATGTTATTTACAGATATGATGCCGGGCAGCAGTTCTCTGAAAGAATGTCCGTATCTGATCTTCTCGCTGATGACCAAAGAACAGGTAGAAAGCTATTGCGGAAACATTATCGATTTTGTGATCAAGACGATTGATTTGAATGGTTATGTATATGGCGTGTTTGATGAGGCAAAGATCCTTTGCAATGCAGAAGTGGATTACAAGTTCCCTCATGAGCTTTTTATCTATGGTTATAATATCGAGAAAGAGATCTTCTACGTAGGTGATTTCACATTTGGTGAGCATTATACATATTCAACCGTATCATTCAGCGATGTTGAACGCGGATATGAGGTGATTAATGCACCGGAAGATCATATGTTTAAGGATGATTATAAGGGAACCAGAGGCCTGTATGTAATTCTTAAGAATAATGAGACCACATACTATAGTCTTGACATCGAGTTGATCACCCGGACCTTAAGAGAATATCTGGAGTGCAAGGATACCAAGGATCATTTCCGTATGATGCGGAACCGGTTCAATGATACCACATTTGGTGTAGATGTTTATGATAAAGTAATCGCTCAGATTGATAAACAGCTGCATGCGGAAGAGCCGGATTATGATATCCGTTCCCTGCATCTGATGTATGATCATAAGGTGCTGATGTTAGAACGTATTAAATATCTGATGGCAAATGATTATCTGCCATTCAGCCAGACAATTGTGGATGATTATTCTGTCGTTGTTGAGAATATGCTGACTGCAAGAAACCTGCTGGTTCGTATTTCTATTACCGGTGAGATCGATCGTGCAGACCGGTTTGCCAAGTATTTAAATACTGCAAAGGACATGGAAGTCAAAGTACTGTCAAAGGTACTGGAGCAGTTAGAACAGCGTGAGGAGAAATAATCAGAAACAGTATGATACAAGTATATTCATTGAAAACGAATGTAGACGGTCATAACTGGTCTCCGGAAGAATTATTGAATATATTGACACCGAAACGCAAGGCAAAAGCCCTGCGTTTTCGGCATTCAAGGGATCAATGGCAGGGAATTATGGCTGGATTGTTGGAAGAGTTTACCATTCAACAGCATTTTGGCATTCCTTGGCCGGAACAGCAGATACAGACCGGAATTAACGGAAAACCGTATATTGAGAATCGACCGGAGTTGCATTATAATCTGAGTCATTCCGGAAACTGGGTTGTGTGCGGAGCAGGAGAAATTCCTGTCGGTATCGATGTAGAATGTTCTGATAAGTATAGCGAACGTGTTGTGAAACGATTTTTCCATAAAGATGAAATTGCTGATATTATGGAGCATGATGTGATGCAGCGACCGGATATTTTCGCAGAATACTGGACAATGAAGGAGAGTTTTATGAAGCTTTCCGGACTGGGGTTTGAATTACAATTAAAACAATTCGTGACGAATCGGAAAAGTGGAGAGGCACAGCTGCTGGAGACAGCTATGTATGGGCTGCCGGAAGAGATAAGAACGGTGATCGATACACTCCCTTTAACGAAACAGGCTGTTTGTCAGTTCATACCATTGGAAGCCGGATATCGACTGGCGGTCTGTACCCAGCAAAAGGAAATTCTGAAATATGAGAATGTTCCGTTGGAAAACTGTATAGAGACACTGCTTAAATCCAGCCGCCATCAAAACGAATAATCTGACCGGTCAGATAGATAGGAGCGGTCAGAATCCTGACCGCCATCTGGGCCACTTCTTCCGGAAATGCCATACGACCATAGGGGATTTCTTCTTCAAGGACAGATAGCTCTTCCGGGGAAAAACAGGAGTTCATGTCGGTTCGGACAGCACCGCAGGATAAAGCATTTACCGCAATCCTGCTTGGAGCAAGCTCTTTGCCGAGAGCCTGGGTAAGGGCGTTGATTCCGCCCTTGGTTGCAGAATAGGCGGCTTCACAGGAAGCACCGACTTCACCCCAGACAGAGGAAATATTCAGAATGCGCCCCTGATGATTATGCACCATGTGCGGAATGATTTCATGACAGTAGTAAAAGACAGAGGAAAGGTTGGTAGATAAAATCGTCTGCCATTCTTCGACCGACATATCGGTCAGAAGACCGACATAGGAGATGCCGGCATTATTGACGAGGGTATCAATTTGACCCCATTGGGATATAATATCAGAGACGAATTGCTGTACAAAGGAAGGATCCCCGCAGTCGCCCGGACAGGCAATGCATTCCACACCAAGATCGGATAAAAGCTCCTGCGTGTTCTTAAGGGCTTCCGGATTATGGTAGGAAGTGATGGCAATTTTTGAATATTGACCGGCAAGCTCCAATGCGATTGCTTTGCCAATCCCACTGGAAGCACCGGTGATCAGAGCGGTCTGTGACATATCTGGATCCTCCTGTAAATAGTGCATAGTATAAGTAAAGTCTAAGGAAATCATTCCAAAATCTTAAAATTAATATAACATAATATCATTGACTTGAAAATGAAACTTTTGTCTGATATACTCAAATTTAGAGTTTTTTTCATAATTCATAAAGAATCCGGGAGGCTGTTTTAGTAATGAATAAAAAGATGTTAAAATTATTTGGAGAAGCGTTTTTGAAAACTTTGATCGTAATTCTTGGTATTGCAATCGTTATTTTTGCAATTTATCTTATGATACAGGTATTTGGTGGAGGCAAGAAGAAGGATAACGGTTCAACCCAGGATGTTAATATATCTACAGAAGATATAGGATTGAGCACGGATGGCGGAGATGATATCATCAGCACAGATGATACAACCGAGGCAACAACCGAGGCAACTACTGAACAGATTTCATCTGTAGGACACAGTATTGAAGTGTTAAACAGTACTGATATTGCAGGTGTTGCGGCTAAGTGGCAGGAAAAACTGAATGCTGCAGGATTTACAGTAAGCCAGATCGGTAATTATGAGACAGAGACATTGACGAATACAAAAATCATTGTATCACAGGCCGGGATGGGTCAGGATCTGGCCGGTCAGTTTAAGAATGCAACAGTAGAAGTCGGCAGTATCAGCAGCGGAGCTGAGATTCAGATTATTGTAGGAACGGAGGATGCACAGTAAAAGCGTGCACCTCAGGGATTTAATGGGGAGTGCGGATGTTAGAAGGTCGTATTACATTATTTGGGATACCATTCAGTATATATAATGGGCAGCAGCTTTATCGGGTGAGCTGTGATTTGTTGGAAGAACCGGCACTGTATACGGTATTTTTTGTTATGGGAGAGCAATGTATAAGGCTTGCAGAGGCGAAGAATCTTCAGAAAAATATAGAACGTATTTGCTGGGTTCCGGGCGACAGTGCGGTACAGTCGATCATTCCGAAACGGTATAGGCATATAGCAGAGGATTTTTCTATTCGCCGGTATATTTTGGAAATGTGTGAATATGCAACAGATATGGGATTGGATGTCTGCATTCTCATGGATGATGAGGCGGGGTTAAAAACTGTCTTTGATAATATCCGTAAAGTGTATCCGTATTTACAGTTACATGGCTGGAGCTTTGAAAAAGCCAGGACTTCCGAAAATATTGTGAATGAGATTAATTCGGTTGCACCGGAAATCTTGATTCTGGGAGTAAACTCCGGGGAACTCCGGCATTATGTAGAACGCGGCAGATGGATGACAAATGCAAGATTATGTATTTGCGTAGGAGAGGGTCTGCTGGATGAAATGACTAAAAAGAAAAAATGGTTCCATAATATTACTATGAGCAGAACATTAAAAAGACGTCTGCACAAATATAGTAAAAGGGAACAGAAGGAATGAAACAGAAAAATTATAGAGAGTGGATAAAAGAAGCTCTGTGTATAGCTGCCGGGACCGGATTAATGGCTGCAGCAACAAACTGGATCTTTGAGCCGATGCACCTTGTGACCGGAGGTGTTACCGGTCTTGGAATTGTGATTAAGGATATTAGCGGGAATATTATGGGTGGAGCAGGCGTCCCCTTGTGGGTGACGAATGTCATTTGTAATATTCCTTTATTTTTTGCCGCCTATCGCCTGAAAGGAAAGGCGTTTTTTGTGCGAGGTGTAATATCCGGTGCGGTGTTTACATTATGGCTTGGACTTCTGCCGGTCGTGGAACCGATGGTGCAGGATGTACTGCTGGATACGATTCTGGGCGCAGTTTTTATGGGCAGTGGACTGGGACTGGTATTTGCAACCGGAACAACGACCGGCGGTATGGACCTTCTGGCAATTCTGCTGCAACGAAAATATGCACACCGGTCAGAGGCACAGATTCTGGCAGTGGTAGACGGAACGGTAGTTCTGCTGGGAGCCGCTGTATTTGGACTGGAACGTGCGATTTATGCATTGGTTGCAATCTTTATTGTGACGAAGACCTCGGATACCATTACAAACGGAATTAAATATACCAAGGTGGCATATGTGATCTCTGATCGCTGGACGGATATCAGGGACCGGTTGATGCAGGAACTGCAGCGGGGAATCACCGGGATTGAATCGGTAGGAATGCATACCGGAAAAAGAAAACAGATGCTGATGTGTGTAGTGTCCAGAAAAGAAATTGTGATTTGGAAAAAAATCGTGTTTGAAATTGATCCGAATGCATTCGTCATTGTGACAGATGCCAGAGAGGCAGTGGGAGAAGGCTTTGGCGATTATAGGACATAATATACGAGAAAAAAAGATTATAATTAATATAATTGCACAAATTAAAACGTCAATATACAGAATTCACAAATTAAGGAAAATTTATTTGGTGAATAGTAATATGGTTTTTGGAGGATAAATGCGGTATCATATGTCTATCGTTAGTCAGAATATTAAGCATAATCCAAGGAGGAATTTTGAATGGCTAGTTTATCATTGAAGAATATTTACAAGATTTATCCTAACGGCTTCAACGCAGTTAAGGACTTCAATCTTGAAATCGAGGACAAGGAATTTATCATCTTCGTAGGACCATCTGGATGTGGTAAGTCTACTACATTACGTATGATCGCAGGTCTGGAAGATATCACTCAGGGTGAGTTATGGATTGGCGATAAGTTGGTAAATGATGTTGAACCAAAGGATAGAGATATCGCAATGGTATTCCAGAACTACGCTTTGTATCCACATATGAGCGTATTTGATAACATGGCATTTGGTTTGAAGCTGAGAAAGGTTCCAGCTGAAAAGATCAGCAAGCAGGTACATGAGGCTGCTAAGATTCTTGATATCGAGCATTTGTTAGACCGTAAGCCGAAGGCTTTATCCGGTGGTCAGAGACAGCGTGTTGCTATGGGACGTGCTATCGTTCGTGAGCCAAAGGTATTCCTGATGGATGAGCCTTTGTCAAACCTGGATGCTAAGCTGCGTGTTCAGATGCGTGTTGAAATTTCCAAATTACATCAGAGATTACAGACAACTATCATCTATGTAACACATGACCAGACTGAGGCTATGACACTGGGTACCAGAATCGTAGTTATGAAGGATGGTATTATTCAGCAGGTTGATACTCCTCAGAACTTATATGACAAGCCATGCAACTTATTCGTAGCAGGTTTCATGGGTATGCCTCCAATGAACTTCATTGATTGCAAGGTTGTTAAATCTGGTTCAGATGTATTATTAATGTTTGGTTCTCACTCAATCAAGGTACCTGATACAAAGGCTGCTAAGCTGATTGAAATGAACTACATTGATAAGGAAGTTATCTTAGGTATCCGTCCGGAGAACATCCATGATGAGCAGCTGTTCATTGAGTCTTCACCGGAAAGCATCATTGATGCTAAGATTAATATCTATGAAATGTTAGGTGCAGAAGTTTACCTGTACTTCACCATTGATCAGTTTGATATTACTGCAAGAGTAAATGCTCGTACAACAGCAAGACCTGGTGATACAGTACAGTTAGCATTCGACTTAAGCAAGATTCATATCTTTGATAAGGAAACAGAGCAGGTTGTAGTTAACTAGTTCATGTTTTTCACAAAAAAGTATGTCTAAAATATGAAATTTTTGGAGGAAATACATTTTTTAATGTATTTCCTCCTTTTTTTATGCTAAAATAGGGAAAAAGGGTGTAGTTATATATGGTAAAGGAGTGAACGGAATGATTTCAAATCAGATCTTACAGGATACGATTGAGGGGATTAAGGGGATTACCAGAATCGATCTATGTGTAATGGATACAGAAGGTAAGGTGCTGGCATCAACCCTGCGTGATGCGGATGAATATGAGAAGGCTGTGCTTTCATTTGTGGAATCACCGGCAGAAAGCCAGGTTTTACAGGGAAATCAGTTTTTTAAGGTGTTTGATGATAACCAGCTGGAGTATGTGATTCTGGCAAAGGGAAAAACAGATGATGTTTATATGATTGGCAAGATCGCGGCATTTCAGGTACAGAACCTTCTGGTAGCATATAAGGAACGGTTTGATAAGGACAACTTTATTAAGAATCTGCTGCTGGACAATCTGCTTTTGGTTGATATCTACAATCGGGCAAAGAAGCTGCACATTGAGACCGATGTGAGACGGATCGTATTTATTATTGAAACGAAGAATGAGAAGGACACGAACGCATTAGAGACTGTTCGCAATATTTTCTCAGCAAAGTCAAAGGATTTCATTACTGCAGTAGATGAGAAGAATATTATCCTTGTAAAGGAAGTAAAGGCGAATGAGTCTTATGACGATATGAATAAGACTGCAAAGGTGATCGTGGATATGTTGAACACAGAAGCAATGTCTACGGTTCATGTTGCTTATGGAACGATTGTAAATGAGATCAAAGAGGTTTCACGCTCCTATAAAGAGGCAAAGATGGCATTGGATGTCGGAAAGATCTTTTATGGTAACCGGAACATTATTGCATATAGTAACTTAGGAATCGGGCGTTTGATCTACCAGCTTCCAATCCCGCTATGTAAGATGTTTATTAAGGAGATTTTTGATAACAAATCTCCGGATGAATTTGATGAAGAGACTCTGGTAACGATCAACAAGTTTTTTGAAAACAGTCTGAATGTATCAGAGACTTCAAGACAACTTTATATTCATCGAAATACACTGGTATATCGTCTGGATAAATTACAGAAGAGTACCGGACTGGATTTGCGTGTATTTGAGGATGCAATCACATTCAAGATTGCCTTGATGGTTGTAAAATATATGAAGTACATGGAATCTTTAGATTACTAGAAGAAAGGGGCACAGGATATGTTAGTGCTGGACCATGTAACAATGAAATATCCAACGGGGACGACCGCGTTGAATGATGTCAGTCTGACGATTGAAAAAGGAGAGTTTGTATTTATTGTAGGAAGCAGCGGCTCCGGAAAAACAACATTGATGAAGTTGCTGATGAAGGAATTGAATCCGACATCCGGTGATATCTCGATTAACGGAAAGCAGTTCTCAAAGCTGAAGCGGAAGGATATTCCGAAGATGCGACGGGAGATTGGAGTTGTATTCCAGAATTTCCGTCTTTTAAAAGATCGTACTGTATATGAAAATGTAGCATTTGCACAGAGAATTGTAGAGACACCGCCACGGTTTATCCGGAGACAGGTGCCGTCCATGCTTACATTAGTAGGACTGGGTGACAAATATAAATCATATCCACGGGAGTTATCCGGTGGTGAACAGCAGCGAGTTGCATTAGCCAGAGCCTTGGTGAATAATCCATCGATTCTGCTGGCGGATGAGCCGACAGGAAATCTGGATCCCAAGAACTCATGGGATATTATGAACCTGCTGGAGGAAGTGAATAAGCGTGGAACAACAGTGGTAGTAGTAACTCACAACCGAGAGATTGTAAATGCAATGAAGAAACGTGTAGTTACCTTGAAGAAAGGTACTATTATTAGTGATGTGAAAAAAGGTGGATATATAGATGAAGATTAGTACATTAGGCTATTGTTTTGTACAGGGACTGAAGAATATCAAGCGAAATCTGCTGTTCTCACTGGCATCTGTCGGTACTATTGTAGCATGCTTGTTTTTGTTTGGTATTTTTTACGGAATAGTTGTGAATTTTGAAGCAATGATGTCAGAGATGGAGAAGTCAGTGTCTATCACAGTGTTCTTTGATGCGGATGCAACGCAGGAACAGATAGATAATATTGGTGAGCAGATTCGGGTACGGGATGAGGTCAATACCATGGATTTCGTATCTGCGGAGGATGCGTGGAAAGAATTCTCACTGAAAATGTATAAGGGTGATCAGGAGAAAATCAATCAGGCTTTCGGCTCATCCAATCCGTTGCAGAATTATGCATCCTATAACATAACGATTTCGGATGTTTCTAAGCAGGCAGAGTTTGTGTCATTTCTGGAAGGACTGGACGGAGTCCGGAAGGTTAATTCCTCGGAAGTGACCGCAGAGAATCTCGCGTCCATTAATTCATTGGTAGGATATGCGTCAGTTGGAGTTATTGTGATCCTGCTGCTGGTATCTATATTCCTGATTAGTAATACGATTACGATAGGTATTACGATTCGAAAAGAAGAGATTGCGATCATGAAGCTGATTGGCGCAACCGATTTCTTTGTGCGGGCACCGTTTATAGTAGAAGGTATAACAATCGGATTGGTTGGTTCTGCGGTACCGTGTGTATTTTTGTATTTTATGTATAGCATGGTTATAGAATTTTTAGTTAGCCGGTTTTCAATTTTTGATACCTGGTTAAATTTTCTGCCAAGAGGGGATGTGTTCCAGACATTGATTCCGGTCTGTCTGCTGATCGGTATCGGAATTGGTTTTGTAGGAAGTATGGTAACAACGAGGAAGCATTTAAAGGTATAGGTGATGGGAATGAAGAGAAAAGGTCTGCAAATATTGAAAACGGTCCTGGCGCTGGGGATGGTTGTAACAATTTCAACACAGGTTTATGCAACTTCAATGGATGATGCCAAGCAGGATAAACAGAATGCAGAAGATAATCGTGAGAATGCACAGCAGATCCTGGCTGGATTGGAATCAAGCAAAGCGAATATTGAGGCGTATGTGAAAGAACTGGATTCAAAGCTGGCGGATATACAGACACGGATTAGCGATCTGAATGATCAGAAAGCAGATCTTGAAGGACAGATTGAGACCAAGCAGACGGAACTGGAACAAGCTAAGCGCGATGAACAACAGCAGTATGCGGATATGTGTACCAGAATACAGTTCTTATATGAGAATAGCGGTGTCAGTTATGCGGATGTGCTGATGAGTTCAGAATCAATGAGTGATATGCTGAATCAGCCGGAATATGTATCGGCGATGGCAGATTATGATTACAGTATGCTGGAGCAACTGGTGGCAACCAGACAGAAGATTGCAGATGATGAACAGCAGCTGCAGATTAATCTGTCGGCAGTAGAGCAGCTGACAGCTGAAGTTGAAGATGAACAGGCAACTGTAAATCAGCTGATTGAAACCAAATCGCAGGAGGTTGCACAGTATGACGATCAGATTGCCAGACAGCAGAAAGTAATAGAAGAATGTGATGCAGAAGTACAGGCAGCGGCGGCCAGAATTGCGGAGCTGGAAGAGGCAGCCAGAAAGGCACAGAGCAGAGGAGAATTTGTTCCGTATTCCGGTGGTGCATTCGTATGGCCATGCCCGTCCAGTACGAGAATCACCTCGTATTTTGGATATCGAACACCGGATGGCGGTTATGTGAATGCAAATCATAAGGGAATTGATATCGGTGCGCCAACCGGCACACCGGGGGTAGCGGCAGCCAGTGGCGTGGTAGTTATCGCACGTTATAGTGCATCGGCAGGAAACTGGGTGGTGATCAGTCATGGAAATGGTTTATATACGATGTATATGCACGCATCCCAGCTTCTGGTATCCGAAGGGCAGTATGTAAATGCAGGAGATACAATATTATTGGTAGGTTCTACCGGGTGGTCGACAGGACCGCATTTGCATTTTGGCGTGGGTGTTGGTGGATATACCTCTGCATATTCAGTGGATCCATTGGCGTATTTCCAATAAAGGACGTGAAGATAAAGTGAAAAAGTGGTTAAGCGGTTTAAAAACGATTCTTGCAGTCGGACTGGTATGTCTGATGACGGTTCAGGTATTTGCAGATAATCTCGACGATGCCAAGCAGGATCAGCAGGATGCTGAAGACAATAAGGCAAATGCAGAGAACGTTCTGAACGGTCTGAAAGGCGAACAGGCAGAAGTCCAGGATAAGATATATGAGCTGGACGGACAGTTGACAGAGCTGGAGACCAGGATCGATGATTTGAATAAGCAGAAAGCGGATCTGGAAAGCCAGATTGAGACGAAGCAGGCAGAACTGGAACAGGCGAAGCAGAATGAGCAGACACAGTATGCGGAGATGTGTACCCGAATCCAGTATATGTATGAAAATGGTGATGAGGATTATGTTTCGGCGTTGATGGATGTCAACTCTATGAGTGATATGCTGAATGAACCGGAATATGTGTCAGCAATGGCAGATTATGATTATAATATGCTGGAGACGTTGATACAAATCCGGGAAACGATTGCAAATGATGAACAGTTGCTGGAAAATGATCTTGCGGAGGTTGAGTCTATTACCGCGCAGGTTCAGGAAGAAGAGAGTGCGGTTTCTCAGGTATTGGATGAGAAGAATGCAGAGATGGCGAAGTACGATCAGATGATCGCAGATCAGCAGAAGCTGGTGGAGCAGTATGATGCCGAGATTCAGGCAGCGGCTGCCCGGATTGCTGAGATTGAAGAAGCAGCCAGGAAGGCTAGAGAGCAAGGCGGCGGAGGCGGTACAGCCGGTGGTGGCGAGTATGTACCGTATCAGGGTGGTGCACTGACATGGCCATGTCCGTCCAGCTATCGGATTAACTCCGGATTTGGAACCAGAGAAGCATCAGGTGTGGTTACGGCCAATCATTACGGGATTGATATCGGCTGTCCGGATGGTACACCGATCGTGGCAGCAGCCAGTGGTGTTGTAGTTCTTGCACAGAGAAGTGCTACGGCCGGTAACTGGATCATTATCAGTCATGGTGATGGTTTGTATACGATTTATATGCATGCCTCCGTGCTGTATGTTTCAGCAGGACAGTATGTAAATGCAGGTGATACAATTATGTTGTCCGGAGCTACGGGAGCAACGCAGGGACGGCATCTTCATTTTGAGGTACGGGTAGGCGGATATCAGAGTTCCAGATATTCTGTAAATCCGATGAATTATTATTAAAGAATCGCAGACGTGAAAGGAAGCATATATAGAAATGAAAAAGTTTGCAAAGATATCAAAAGTTGGAATCAGTCTTGCTATTATAGCAACTCTTTGCGGCGGTTGTTCGTTCAGATCAATCGGACAATCCATTGGTCAGAGTATTAATGGTGCAACGTCCAGTACAAACAGCAGCACTACGTCAGAATCTATTTATACACCAAGTGTAGAAGAGAAGGTAAATGCAATCAATGATCTGATTGATGAGAATTTCTACTTTGATGCAAGCGACGATAAGGAGCGGGAAGAATATATTTATAAAGGAATCCTCGAGAGTCTGGATGATCCGTATTCCGTATATTATACAGCAGATGAATATGCAGATTTGATGAATACCTCAACGGGTTCGTATGAGGGAATTGGTGTATCGATCCAACAGGATGTTAAGACAAAGACCCTGACCGTTATTCGGGTATTTCAGGGAAGCGGAGCAGAAGAGGCAGGCATGCTGCCAAAGGATATTATCCGGGCTGTCGATGGCAGAAAACTCGATGGTGAGGAGGTATCGGAGGTGGTGACCTGGATTAAGGGTGAGCCGGGAACAACGGTGGATGTAACGGTCTATCGTCCAAGCACAGATGAGGAACTGACCCTGACAATTGAAAGAAAAACGATTGACAACTCAACGGTCAGCTATAAGATGAGAGAAAACCAGATTGGATATATTGAGGTTACGGATTTTTATGAAAAGACGGCAGAGCAGTTTGAAAAGGCAATCGATGATCTGCAGGGGCAGGGTATGAAGTCTCTGATTGTTGACTTGAGAAATAATCCGGGTGGCTACGTAGATGTTGTAGTTGAAATGTGTAATTATATTCTGAAAGAAGGTACCATTGTATATACGAAAGACCGGGATGGCAATGTAGTCAGCAGCTATGAGGCAGACGGGGATCATTCTCTGGACATTCCGATGGTGGTGCTTGTAAACGGTGACAGTGCCAGTGCATCTGAAATATTCTCCGGTTGTATGCAGGATCATGGAATTGCAACGCTGGTCGGTACTACAACGTTTGGTAAAGGAATCGTGCAGCATGTGATCCCGCTATCGGACGGATCGGCAGTGAAGCTGACAACTCAGAAATATTTTACACCAAACGGAAATGATATCCATGGTGTAGGAATTGAGCCGGATATCACTGTAGAGCTTCCGGATGAATTGAAATATGAACCGGTGATTCCGGAAGATCAGGATGTACAGCTGCAGAAGGCAATCGAGATATTAAACGGAGAAACAGCAGAATGATAAGAGAAGAAATGGAACAAGGCAGGAAGAAGGCCAATCGTAATAAAACCATTGATTTCTCGTTAGAAGAAGGCAGGAAGTATTTAGATTCCTGCCTTTACATTTCTAAGGAGAAACCGGAACCGATCACCTGCGAGATGTTGAAGAATCAATTGATCGTAGGAGATACATTTGAAGTTATGCCGAAATTACCGGAGGCATTCGTAGATCTGTTGATTGTAGATCCGCCGTATAATCTGCGGAAAGATTATCATGGAAATTGTTTTAATGAGAAAAAGGCCGAGGAATATCGCCAATATACAGAACAATGGGTAAAGGCGGTAATCCCGCTTTTAAAACCGACAGCGACCGTATATGTATGCTGTGACTGGAAAAGCAGTATGATCATCGGAGATGTTCTGCAGAAGCATTTTAGACTTCGGAACCGGATTACCTGGCAGAGAGAAAAGGGACGTGGAGCAAAGGAAAATTGGAAGAACGGAATGGAAGATATCTGGTATGTGACAATGTCCGATGAGTTTATATTTAATCTGGATGCTGTAAAACAACGGAGAAGAGTCATAGCTCCATACCGACAGGATGGTGAGCCGAAAGACTGGACGGAGGTGGCAGATGGCTCACGTTATCGGGATACTTGTCCATCTAACTTCTGGGATGATATTTCAATCCCTTACTGGTCGATGCCTGAGAATACAGCACATCCGACACAGAAACCGGAAAAACTGATGGCAAAGCTGATACTGGCAAGCAGTCGGCCGGGAGATGTGGTGCTGGATCCGTTTGCCGGTGCAGGAACAACTGCAGTGACGGCTAAGAAACTGAACCGGGTTTATGTAGGGATTGAACAGAATGAACTATATTGTGCGTGGGCACAAAAGCGACTGGAACTGGCAGAAGAGGACAATAGCATACAGGGATATGCGGATGGCGTCTTCTGGGAGCGTAACACAGCCGCTTTACAGAAACGTAAGAATAAAAATAAGGATAAATAAATTACGAATGATCAATGCCAGGAGTTATCCAAGTGCTGCAAACAGAGCTGCTATTTCATCTGCTGATAACTGTTTGTTCGGATCGTCTGATAAGAGAGATGATACATCAGGCGATGCAGATGTTGCAGATTCGACCGATGCTTCGGAATCAGGTGCTTCGGCTGTGGCGGTTTCCGGCAGGATGTCTTCCTCGATCGGGGCACCTTCTTCGTTGACCACTTCTTCTGCAACCGGAGTATCCATGAGACTTTCCTCTGCTTCTTCTTCCGCTACAGGCTGAACGGTCGGCTGTACAGATGCCTGCATGCCGGCAGAGGCGAGCGATTGGCGTAAGTCCTGAATGCTGGCGTTGATATTGGCTAACTCTGATGAGAGCTCATTCAATGAGTCGGTAATCTGCTGTGTATCTATGGTCTGTGTCATAACCGGTGCCGGTGCAGCAGTGGCCGGGATGCTGATCCGGCCAATTGCGGCAGAGCAGGTGGAAATGGATGCATCCAGATTGTCACATTGCTGATTCAGAGCGGCGATGAGTTTTCCAGTATCGTTTTGTGCATATTTCACCTGGAATTTTGCAGCTTTAGTCTGCTCATCCATCAGACGCTGGATAAGAAGCTCGTTGGATTTCTGCAGCTGGGCATACTGTTCTAAGAGGAGCTCCAGACGCTCGGCCGTACGTTTGGTATTAACATAGGTACCTTTTCCAAGCATATTCACCAGACGGATCAATTCTTCGCCCTGGAGCTTCATGCCTTCATAATTCATCCGTTCACGCTGTTCTTCTCCGACGGATGGGGACGGTGTTTCTTTTGATTTTATGATCCGTGTGATTGTTAAAAAAAGCCAGTATGCAGATGCCAGAAGCAGAAGCGTGCTGATTCCGACAACCGGAACAGAACTGCGATATTGCAAGAGGCAATAAATGGTTGTGATCGATGTAAGGATGGTAAAAAGTCCCGGCAAAATCCAGGAAGATTGTGATTTGTTTTTCTTTTTTGTACTCATATAGAACCCCCGATGTAAACTATGTAATACATATTTTCTGAATTTCATTATTGCATATAAGTATAACACAGATTTTCTCTTTTATATAGTGGAATAGTTGATTTTATATAAATGGATTGCTAAACTATCAGGTAGAAATGAAGGAGGCATATTGTATGCAGGAATTATCAAAACGAACAGAGACATTCAGTGATTCCGTGATCCGGCGGATGACCAGAGTATCTGATGAATATGGTGCAATTAATTTATCGCAGGGCTTTCCGGACTTTGATCCGCCGAAGGAGCTTACAGACCGTCTGGCAGAAGTAGCCGGAGAGGGACCGCATCAGTATGCGGTTACCTGGGGTGCACAGAATTTCCGGGAGGCGGTTGCACGGAAGCAGGAGCATTTCTCCGGAATGAGGATCAATCCGAACCGGGAAATCGTGGTGACCTGTGGCAGTACGGAGGCCATGATGGCAGCTATGATGTCTGTGGTGAATCCGGGTGAAAAGGTAATCGTGTTTTCCCCATTCTATGAGAATTATGGAGCAGATGCGATCCTGTCCGGAGCAGAACCGATTTATGTGCCGTTAAATCCAACGGAATTTACATTTGATGCGGATGTCCTGGAGGCTGCATTTAAGCAGGGAGTGAAAGCATTGATTCTGTGTAATCCGTCCAATCCGTGCGGCAAGGTGTTTACGGAGGCTGAGCTTAAGACCATCGCAGAGCTGGCAATCCGCTATGATGCTTATGTGATTACGGATGAAGTATATGAACATATTGTATATAAGCCGAATCATCATACCTATCTGGCTGCACTGCCGGGAATGCGGGAACGGACCATTATCTGTAATTCATTGTCCAAGACTTATTCCATCACAGGATGGCGGCTGGGATACGTGATTGCGGCACCGGAGATTATTGAACGCGTGAAAAAGGTACATGATTTCCTGACGGTTGGGGCGGCTGCACCACTGATGGAAGCGGCAGTAGCAGGACTCAACCTTCCGTACAGCTACTATGAAGAGCTGGCAGCCCATTATACACATATGAAGGACCTATTTCTGGGCGGACTGAAACGCATGGGTGTGCATTATACGGAACCGCAGGGGGCATACTATGTTCTGGTTGATATTGATCCATACCGGCACATGGGTGAAAGTGACTATGATTTCTGCGTGCGGATGGTAAAGGAAGTCGGTGTGGCGGCTGTTCCAGGATCCAGCTTCTTCCGGGAAGATGTAAATAACCTGATGCGGCTGCATTTTGCCAAGAGTGATGCGGTACTGCTGGAGGCATTGAACCGGTTAGAAAGACTAAAATAAAGAACAAATATTCGCAAACAAATGTTCTAAAAACCTGTACTTATAAAATCAGATGTGCTATAATATGCTACAATGAGCATTGCGGCGGAATGTGCTTGCACATGCCGACATAATGCGAAAACAACATGGAGCCGGCAGGCGACATGCTACAATGAGCATTGCGATATAATGGAGTGATGAACTCACGGAATAAGGAGAAGATAAGTGGATCATTTTGAATTAGTTTCAGAATATGCACCGACCGGAGATCAGCCACAGGCGATACAGGAGCTGGTGGACGGATTCCGGTCAGGCAATCAGATGCAGACGCTGTTGGGTGTGACCGGTTCAGGAAAGACCTTTACGATGGCGAATGTGATCGCACAATTGAATAAACCGACCTTGATCATTGCACATAACAAGACACTGGCAGCCCAGCTATACAGTGAGTTTAAGGCATTCTTCCCACATAATGCGGTGGAGTATTTTGTTTCCTATTATGATTATTATCAGCCGGAGGCATATGTGCCATCGACAGATACCTATATTGCGAAGGATTCGGCAATCAATGATGAGATCGATAAGCTGCGACACAGTGCGACTGCTGCATTGATTGAGCGGCGGGATGTGATCGTAGTATCTTCGGTATCCTGTATCTATGGGATTGGTGATCCGGATGATTACCGGGAAATGATGATTTCTCTGCGCCCGGGTATGAACAAGGACCGGGATGATGTGATCCGGGAGCTGATCAATATTCAGTACGTGAGAAATGATATGGATTTTCGGCGTGGTACTTTCCGGGTGAAGGGCGATGTGCTAGAGATCATTCCGGTATCGACCTTTGAGAATGCGGTTCGGGTGGAGTTTTTCGGAGATGAAATCGATCGGATCACAGAGTTTGATCCTTTGACCGGAGAGATTCATAAATCATTGAACTTTACCTGTATTTTCCCTGCGTCCCATTATGTAGTGGCGAAGGAGAAAATGAACCATGCCATTGAAGAGATTGAGGCAGAGCTGGCGGAGCGAGTGAAGTATTTTAAGGACCGGGAGAAGTTGATCGAGGCACAGCGGATTGCGGAACGGACGAATTTTGATATGGAGATGCTGCGAGAGACAGGCTTCTGCTCCGGTATTGAGAACTATTCCAGACCATTGGCCGGTCTGGCACCGGGAGCCACACCGAATACCCTGTTGGATTTCTTTAAGGATGATTTTCTGATGATCATAGATGAGTCACATATCACAGTACCACAGATCCGGGGCATGTATGCGGGTGACCGTTCCCGGAAAATGACACTGGTTGACTATGGGTTCCGTCTACCGTCGGCACTGGATAACCGGCCACTGAATTTTGAGGAATTTGAGTCCAAGCTGGATCAGCTGTTGTTCGTATCGGCGACACCATCTGTCTATGAGGAGCAGCATGAGATGCTTCGGACGGAGCAGATCATACGGCCGACCGGATTATTGGATCCACCGATTGACGTGCGGCCGATCGAGGGACAGATCGATGACCTGATTTCGGAAGTAAATAAGGAAGTAGAACAGGGACATAAGATTTTGGTTACGACACTGACGAAACGGATGGCAGAGGATCTGACCGATTATATGCGGGAGGTTGGCATTAAGGTGAAATATCTGCATTCGGACATTGATACACTGGAACGTGTGGAGATTGTGCGGGATCTGCGTCTGGGTGTGTTTGATGTGCTGGTGGGTATTAATCTGCTGCGGGAAGGCCTGGATATTCCAGAGATCACACTGGTTGCAATTCTGGATGCGGATAAGGAAGGCTTCCTGCGTTCGGAGACTTCTCTGATTCAGACGATCGGACGTGCGGCGCGGAACAGCGAAGGTCATGTCATCATGTATGCGGATAACATTACACAGTCTATGCAGGTAGCGATTACAGAGACCAACCGTCGACGTGAGATTCAGCAGGCGTATAATCAGGAGCATGGAATCATACCGACAACCATCCGGAAGGAGATCCGGGATATCATTTCCAATGAGAATACATCGGAAAATGAGAAACCGGCGGAGAAGGATGCAGAGTCTATGACCCGGAAGGAATTAGAGGAAGCAATCGCAAGAAAGACAAAGAAGATGAATCAGGCAGCTGCAGAGCTGAACTTTGAGGTGGCCGCAGTGCTTCGTGATGAGCTGAAGGAGCTCAAGATCGCACTACGGGATATAGATGATTGAGACAGAGCAGAAGGAGAAAGATATGGCAGCGAAGAAGGAATACATTAAAATTCGGGGAGCAAATGAGCATAATCTGAAGCACATTGATATTGATATACCGCGGAATGAACTGGTTGTAATGACCGGACTATCCGGTTCCGGAAAGTCTTCGCTGGCATTTGACACAATCTATGCAGAGGGACAGCGGCGGTATATGGAGTCCCTGTCTTCATATGCCCGACAGTTTCTGGGACAGGCGGAGAAGCCGGATGTAGAACAGATTGAGGGCTTATCACCGGCGATTTCCATTGATCAGAAATCTACGAACCGGAATCCACGGTCTACGGTTGGTACGGTGACCGAGGTTTATGATTATTTCCGATTATTATATGCGAGAATCGGTGTCCCACATTGTCCGAAATGCGGTCGTGAGATCAAGAAGCAGACTGTGGATCAGATGGTAGATGCAATCATGAAGCTGGAGCCGGGAACGAAGTTTCAGCTGCTGGCACCTGTGGTAAAGGGCAGGAAGGGACGGCATGAGAAGCTGCTTGCCGGTGTAAAGAAGAGTGGATTTGTGCGGGTGATCGTAGATGGCAATCAGTATGATTTGTCCGAGGAGATCATATTAGATAAGAACATTAAGCATTCGATTGAAGTAATTGTAGATCGTCTGGTAGCGAAGGAAGGAATCGAGGCAAGACTGGCAGATTCGATTGAGACAACCCTGAAGCTGGCGGAGGGCAATATGACCGTAGATGTGATCGGAGGAGAACCGATGACATTCAGCGAGAGCTTTTCCTGTCCGGATTGCGGAATCAGTATTGACGAGATCGAGCCGAGAAGCTTTTCATTCAATAATCCTTTCGGTGCCTGTCCGGTCTGTCATGGACTGGGCTATAAGATGGAGTTTGATGTGGATCTGATGATCCCGGATCGTTCTTTAAGTATTAACGATGGATGTTTTCAGGTGCTGGGCTGGCAGTCAGCTGCGAAGCCGGGAAGCTTCAGCCGGGCCATTCTGGAGGCACTGGGAGAAGAGTTCGGATTTGACATGGATACACCGTTTGAGCAGTATTCGCAGGAGGTGCAGGATCTTCTGCTGTACGGCATCGGGACAAGACCGGTGAAGGTACGGTATAAGGGACAGCGTGGAGAAGGTGTCTATGACATTACCTTTGAAGGACTGCTGGAAAATATCAGACGGCGCTATCGGGAGTCTTCACAGTCCATGCGGGAAGAATATGAGAGCTATATGTCGATCACACCATGCGAAGAGTGCCACGGAAAACGATTGAAAGCAGAGTCGCTGGCTGTAACGGTTGATGATAAGAATATTGCGGAAGTTACGGAAATGTCGATTGCGGATTTGCATGAATATCTGGCGGAGTTACACATCAATGACCGGCAGCAGCTGATCGGTGGTGTAATCCTGAAGGAAATACGGGCAAGGATTCAGTTCCTGATGGATGTCGGACTGGATTATCTGGCGCTTTACCGTCCGACGGCAACGTTGTCCGGTGGTGAGGCACAGCGGATCCGACTTGCGACCCAGATTGGTTCAGGACTGGTCGGTGTGGCATATATACTGGATGAGCCGAGTATTGGTCTGCATCAGAGAGATAATGATAAGCTGATCGCTACCCTGAAACGGCTGCGGGATCTGGGTAACAGTCTGATCGTCGTAGAGCATGATGAGGATACCATGCTGGCAGCAGACTACATTGTGGATATCGGACCGGGAGCCGGAGAGTACGGTGGAGAAGTTGTAGCCGCCGGTACGGCAAAGGATATTATGAAATGTAAGAAGTCTATTACAGGTGCTTACCTGAGCGGAAGAAAGAAGATACCGGTTCCGGAGACCCGCAGGACACCGACCGGATGGATCACGGTAACCGGAGCGCGGGAGAACAATCTGAAGAACATTGATGTGAAGTTCCCACTGGGTGTGATGACCTGTGTCACAGGTGTATCCGGTTCGGGAAAGAGTTCGCTGGTAAATGAGATTTTATATAAGCATCTGGCACGGGATTTAAATCGTGCAAAGGAGAAGCCGGGCAAGCATGATGATATTCTGGGAATCGAACAGCTGGATAAGGTGATCAATATTGACCAGTCGCCGATCGGCAGAACTTCACGCTCAAATCCGGCCACCTATACGGGTGTTTTTGATATGATCCGGGATCTGTTTGCGTCATCCAAGGATGCGAAGGCAAAGGGCTATGGCAAGGGCCGGTTCAGCTTCAATGTATCCGGTGGTCGCTGCGAGGCCTGCAAGGGCGACGGTATCATTAAGATAGAGATGCATTTCCTGCCGGATGTGTATGTACCGTGTGAGGTATGTCATGGAAAGCGTTACAATCGGGAGACTCTGGATGTAAAGTATAAGGGCAAGAGTATTGCAGATGTTCTGGATATGACGGTAGATGAGGCATGCGTATTCTTTGAAAACCTGCCATCGATTCTACGGAAGATAGAAACCCTGCGGGATGTCGGACTGGGATATATTAAGCTGGGACAGCCATCAACAGCACTTTCCGGTGGTGAGGCACAGCGAATTAAGCTGGCAACGGAGCTGAGCAAACGAAGCACCGGCAGAACGATATATATTCTGGATGAACCGACGACCGGTCTGCATTTTGCAGATGTTCATAAGCTGATCGATATTCTGCAACGCCTGACAGAAGGCGGTAATACGGTCGTTGTGATCGAGCATAATCTGGATGTGATCAAGACGGCGGATTATATTATTGATATCGGACCGGAGGGCGGTGCCCACGGTGGTACGATCGTAACACAGGGAACACCGGAAGAGGTAGTACAGTGTCCGGAAAGTTATACCGGTAAGTATCTGGAGAAATATTTGACAAAATAACTTCAGACATACTATCATACTAAGGTAAAGAGATATTTGAATCAAGAAATGGAGAAAACAGGAGAGGATAAGACATGTATTATATAAGTGATCTCCACGAAGGAGATATGATCAATGCAATTTATTTCTGTAAGACGAAGCAGTCTCAGCAGACCAAGGCCGGCAAGACTTATTTTTCAATGCTGTTACAGGATAAGACCGGAGTAATCGATGCCAAGATCTGGGATCTGAACAATGGAATTGCTCATTTTGATGCAATGGATTACATTTCTGTGATCGCACAGGTAGTCAGCTTTCAGGGCAACCTTCAGCTGAATGTAAAACAGGTACGTAAGGCACAGGAGGGAGAGTACCATGTGGCAGATTATATGCCGTGCTCTTCATTCAATATTGATGATATGTACAAAGAACTGACAGATTTGATGAAGAGTGTAAAGGACAAATACCTGAATCGGTTATTACAGAATATATTTATCAATGACAAGGAATTTGCAGAGAAGTTTAAAAATCATTCTGCTGCAAAGTCCATTCATCATGGTTTTATCGGCGGTCTGCTGCAGCATACACTGGCAGTTGCGAAGCTTTGTGACTATTATTCACTCCAATATCCGATTCTGAACCGCGATCTGCTGATCACGGCCGCAATCTGTCATGATATCGGTAAGGTGGATGAATTATCTGAGTTTCCGGAGAATGATTATACAGACGAAGGACAGCTGATCGGACATATTGTTATGGGAACTATGCTTCTGGACGGAAAGATGAAGGAAATCGAGGGATTTCCGGTAAAGCTTGCCAATGAGCTGAAGCATTGTATTCTTGCACATCATGGGGAACTGGAATACGGTTCACCGAAGAAACCGGCACTGATCGAAGCACTGGCATTATCCTTTGCGGATAACACGGATGCAAAGCTGCAGATCTTTATTGAAGAGCTGAATAATAAGAATGAAGGCGGAAACTGGATGGGATACAACCGGAACTTTGAGAGTAATCTCCGGGCGACTTCCAAGCCGAATGTATAGGATTCATAAATAAGAACCGATATATAATATGAATGAGTCTGTTACGGATTATCCGGGACTCATGAATCTGAAGGAAAGGAGGGGGGTATATGACAGGATTATATGGACTTTCAAGCTATGCGCATATGTTTCGCACCGGTTCTTCGTATTCCAATATGTTTGGCTCCGGTTCATCATCCACATCATCATTTTACAGCAATCTTGGGGAATACTCCAGCATTCGCAATGGAGCATACCGTAAGCTTGTAAAATCGTATTATAAGAAGATGAACAGTACGGATTCTGATACAACAGATAAGAGTACTACCGGTTCAATAAGAAAGCATACGAAGCTCAATAGTACCGGTACAGTCGCTTTGTCGACGGTGAAATCAGAGGCATCGGATCTCGTTGCATCGACAAAGAAGCTGACAGCAACCGGAAAGGACAGTCTGTTTGCCAATGAAGAAAAGTATGATGCAGATGCTGCATACAAGGCAGTCGGCAATTTTGTTACACAGTATAACGATACCGTAGATGCATTGAGCAAGGTAAGTGGTACTGCGGTAAAGAGTGCCGGAAATCATATGCAGAATATGACGAATATCATGAGCAAGGGATTGTCAAAGGTCGGCATTACAGTCGGTACAGATGGTAAGCTGACAGTGGACGAGCAGAAGTTCAAGACTGCGGATATGAGTAAGGTGAAAGCGTTATTCAACGGAAGCAGTTCTTATGCAGGAGTTGTTTCTTCTGCGGCAGGTCGGGTTGCATCACAGGCAGGCAATCAGATCAGCCAGTTAGGCGGAGGTCTGTATGGAAGTAATGGTTATTATAACAGCTATTACAGTGGCTCGTTATATAACGGTTATTTCTAAGAGATAGTGCCTGATGGTTCCCTCAGGATAGGAATGATGTACTGACTCCTGAGGGAATTTTTTATAAGAGGAGGATAAAGCATGGAAGAATCAAGGGTATTTTCGTTAAATGGTGTCAGTCTGGAAACAGTAGTGAAAAGTGTTGAGACCTTTTTAAGGGATGAGAAGGGAATGGAGATTCAGAGTGCTCCCGTGGAACATGGATGTGTCATTCAGGCAACACAGAAGAAGGATACATTAAAGATGCTGGTGGGAATGCGGCTGGCAACTACGGTACAACTGGTGGTATCCGGAGAGAATCTGAATGTTATGATAGGAGAAGGACAGTGGGCGGATAAGTTGGGAGCCGGAGCGGTTGGTCTCTTTCTCGCATGGCCACTGGCAGTGACTGCCGGAATCGGAGCATACCAGCAGAAGAAGCTACCGGAGGATGTTTTGAATGTGATCAGCCGAACCCTGATGTCGCCGGGACAATTTGCTCCAAGGGAAACCGCCGGAGGCATGATGACCGGAGCTGTGGGAAACGTCGGAACTGGAGTGGCTGCGGGCGGAACCGCCGGGACAGATGGTGGAGAAACCGGTGAAACAGCAACAGAGAAAGCGCAAGTGTGTCCGCAGTGTCATGCACCGGTACAGGCGGGAGCAAAGTTTTGCAGTAATTGTGGCGCAAAGCTGATACAGGTCTGTCCAGAGTGTGGTAAGGTGGTCGCACCGGGCAGCAAATTCTGTTCGGAGTGCGGATGTGCATTAAAGTAGGAAGATTGTACAGAATGAATGAGTTACAGAAGCGGTTATTTGAACTGCAGGATATAAAGTATAAAGAGTTTCATAGTAAGCTGATGCCGGGGATTGATCCTGACAGTGTGATCGGAATCCGCGTGCCTGTCCTGCGTGCCTTTGCGAAGAGCTATGCGAAGACGGAGGAGGCGGGGGCATTTATACAGACGCTGCCACATCAGTATTATGAGGAGAATAATCTTCATATGATGCTGATTACATCGATAAGGGAGTATGACAGATGTCTATGGGAGGTCCGGAGATTTCTGCCATATATTAATAACTGGGCAACCTGTGATTTCCCGGAACCGAAATGCTTCAGAAGGCATAAAGAGGAATTATTGCCGGTCATCCGCTCATGGATCGCATCCGGGGAGACCTATACGATACGGTATGGAATCGGAATGCTGATGCGTTTATATCTGGATGCGGATTTCAAACCCGAATATCTGCAGCTTGCAGCAGATGTCCGGTCGGAGGAGTATTATGTGAATATGATGATTGCGTGGTACTTTGCAACGGCGCTGGCGAAGCAATGGGAGGCGACGATTCCGTATCTGGAGAAACGACAGCTCTCAGACTGGGTACATAGGAAAACCATTCAGAAAGCGATTGAAAGCTACCGGATCACGGATGAGCAGAAGGTGTATCTGAAAACACTTCGATAATTGATTAAAAAATGCAGCAACAAGGTATAAATTTCTATAGCCGGATGCTGCAAGTGACATAGATGAAGGAGAAAGAGTAAATGACATTACGAAATCAGATCAGTTCAAACGAAACGATCATATGGGAAGGGAAAAAGGATGTAAAGGTATCTATATTGGAGGGAATCTTTAATCCATTACTCCCTTTTGCGATTGTATGGCTTTTGATTGATACAGGATTCATTGGTGTTTTTATGGGAGGCTTTGCATCAAGTGGGACACCGGCTTTATTTACACTGGGAACGGCCGGATTTTTTCTGATTCATCTGATGCCGGTATGGCTTTACCTGTTTGGCGTTCTGACTGCCGGTATGAAGGCGAAGAATACGGAATATCTGATTACGGACAGAGCCATTTACATTCAGACCGGAGTATTTAAGACGGTGACGGAGATGAAACCGTTTGCCGATCTATCCCATGTAACCGTAAGTCAGGGAATCTTCGATAAAATGTGCGGTACCGGTGATGTGATCACGGTCTGCAGTCATGTGTCTACAACGTCAGAAGGCAGACACTCACACGGAATGAATATTGATAATATTAAGGACTACGAGAGTGTATTCCGACTGGTAAAGGAATATCAGGAAGCAATCTATACAGATACTATGTATCCGAATGATTTAAGACCGAGAGAAAATCATGGATATAATACAACCTATGTCGGCAGTGACAGACGGAATCCATGGAATTAATAATGCGATCGGAGCGGAGTATATAGAAGACATGTATGCAGTAAGGCGGACACACATATACAGAGGATATATATGCGGTAGCACCAATGAGGAGCATGACAAATGATGACAAGAAAAGAAGCACTGGAATACGGACTTTCCTTTCCGGATACCTATCAGCAGGCACCGTTTCATGATGAAAATTGGCAGCTGGTCCGGGTGAAGGGAAGCAAAAAGGCATTCCTCTGGACTTACGAGAGGAATGGATATCTGAATCTGAATGTAAAGACAGATCCGGAGTGGAGAGATTACTGGCGCAGTGCGTTCCCGTCAGTGATCCCGGGGTGGCATCAGAATAAGGATCATTGGAATACGATCATTCTGGATGGCAGCATCCCGGATGAGGCGGTGCGGAAGATGATTGCGGAGAGCTATGAGCTGGTCACAGACAACCCGACGAAGCGGATCTATGAGGCAGTAAAAAAGATACCGAGGGGACAGGTGGCTACCTATGGGCAGGTAGCAGAGCTCGCCGGCGATAGGAAGATGGCACGGGCGGTTGGAAATGCCTTGCACAGAAATCCGGATCCGGAGCATATCCCCTGCTATCGGGTGGTGAATGCGAAGGGAGAGCTGGCAGGCGAGTTTGCATTCGGAGGCGCAGGAAAGCAGGCGGCGATTCTGGAGGCGGACGGAATTGAAGTGATAAATGGAAAAGTAGATCTTACAAAATACGGTATCGATGTGGAGGCAATCAGGCATGAATGCAGTGGTCAGACTGTCTGATTCAGGGCAGGAAGCATGGATATGGCGTGCTGCAGTTTAATGCAGTAGTTGCCAGCAATGTTCATGCCAGACATTTATATGAGCGGCTTGGTTTTACACAACTGGGCGTGATTCCGGGAGGCTTCCGGATGAAGGATGGACATTATGAAGATATTTGTCCGTATTATCATGTATTATAGGATGGATAGTGGAATGAAGAAAAATGATGTGATTGAACTGACAATCGAGGATATGGGAACAGACGGCGAAGGAATCGGACATGTAAATTCAGAAGCCGGGGAACGTGGCATAGCTGTGTTTGTAAAGGATGCTGTCATGGGAGATCACATTCAGGCAGTGATTACAAAGGTGAAGAAGCAGTATGCCTATGCCAGAGTTCTGAAGGTGTTGCAGCCTTCCCCGGATCGGGTGGAGCCGCGATGCCCGGTAGCCAGACAATGTGGAGGATGTACGCTTCAGCATGTCAGCTATGAGAAACAGTTGGAGTTTAAATGGAATAAGGTGCGGAATTGCCTGAGCCGGATCGGTGGTTTGGAACATCCGGAACAGTATATGGAGCCGATTATCGGAATGGAAGAACCGTGGCATTATCGGAATAAGGCACAGTTTCCGGTTGGCAGGGACAAGCAGGGGAATGTAGTGACCGGATTTTATGCCGGGCGGACTCATACGATCATTGATACCCCACAGTGCTTTATTCAGGCAGAGGGAAATGATACGATTATCCGAATCGTGCGGGAATTTCTGCAGAAATATCAGATATCCACCTATGATGAGGAACAGCATACCGGACTGGTGCGGCATATATTAACACGCGTAGGATTCACCACCGGTGAGATCATGGTATGTCTGGTGATCAATGGAGAAACGCTGCCACATGCAGATAAGCTGATAGAGCAGCTGAAAGTGGTGCCGGGAATGACCAGTATCAGCATTAACCTGAATCGGGAGAAAACGAACCGGATCCTGGGCAGTCACTGTAAAACCTTATGGGGACAGGATTATATTACGGATTATATCGGAGCGATTCAGTATCAGATCTCGCCGCTTTCTTTTTATCAGGTGAATCCGGTGCAGACGAAGAAATTATACGATAAAGCATTGGAATATGCAGATCTGCAGGGTGGAGAGACCGTCTGGGATCTGTACTGCGGAATCGGAACCATTTCTCTGTTTCTGAGTCAGAAGGCAGGACAGGTCTATGGTGTGGAGATTGTTCCGCAAGCAATAGAGGATGCCAGAAGAAATGCAACTCTGAATCATATAGAAAATGTGGAGTTTTTTGTTGGGAAAGCAGAGGAGGTATTGCCGCAGCAATATCGGGAGCATGGAATCTATGCAGATGTAATTGTGGTGGATCCGCCACGGAAGGGCTGTGAAGAGATTGTGCTGGAGACTATCTCCAATATGAAACCACAGCGGGTGGTATATGTCAGCTGTGATCCGGCAACGCTGGCCCGGGATGTGAAACGGATGGATGAGCTGGGCTATCAGGTAGAGAAGGTAGCGGTCGTAGATCAGTTCTGCCAGGGAGGACATGTAGAGACGGTGTGTCTGCTTAGTAAAGTACACAATTAAAAATACTGGATACACTCGGCAAGGCATGAAATAAAGACTTTCCGTGGATTTTGGTTTGCAGATATATAAACCTGAAGTTGGCAGCAAAAATGGATAAAATGCCCGCTAATGGATTAGCATAAATAGGTTGTGTAGACAAGAATGTTATTAGTGGGTTGAGTAGATAAAAATGTTATCCCAAATGTTCAACATGTCAGAAGGCTAAAAAATGGCTAGACGAGCATAATACAAAATATACTGAGCGTCATATTGTAGAGGTGAATCCTACGTATGAGGAATTAAAGGAATGGTATGGAAAGAGCAGATTTCCACTTAAGAAGTTCTTTAATACCAGCGGACTTCTTTATAAAGAAATGCAGCTTAAGGACAAGCTTCCTGCAATGAGTGAAGAGGAACAATTAAAGTTACTTGCTACAAATGGAATGTTGGTAAAGCGTCCACTTGTTGTAAATGTAGAAGCTGTTCTTGTTGGTTTCCAGGAAGCAGAATGGGCTGAAAAATTGAATTGATAATTATTAATAATTCGTTTATGTATATGGAGAAAAGGAGTTGAGAATCTCATATGTCAGAATTATTTGATTTATCGAACTTTGATAAATATAAAGAAGATAATTGCCGAGAAGTGAAAAAGGCAGAAGGTGGATTGCCTATAGCATTATGGGAGTCGTATTCCTCGTTTGCCAACTCTAATGGTGGTGTTATTATTCTTGGTGTGGGAGAGCGTCAGGATGGAACATGGTATACTACTGGACTTAAGAATGTGGATAAGCTAAAGAGAAACTTTTGGAACACAATTCATGATACAAAGAAGGTAAGCATTAATCTGCTATCGGATAAAAATGTGGAATCCTACGAGGTTAATGGCGATACCATCTTGGTTATTTATGTACCAAGAGCTAAGCGTGAACAGAAGCCGGTTTATATTAATAATGATTTGTTTGGTGGTTGCTATCGTAGAGATTGGGAAGGTGACTATCATTGCTCCAAGGCAGAAATTAAAGGTATGATTCGTGATGCTGCGGACGAGACAGAGGATATGAAAATTGTAGAACAGTTTGATATTTCTGCAATTGATACAGAGTCTCTGAAAGGATTCAGAAATCATCATAAGAGCTATCGACCAGAGCACGTATTTAATAATTTGCCGGATGATGAGTATTTGGAGAAAATAGGTGCAGCAGGAGTTGGTGAAGATGGGAAATTACATCCTACTACAGCCGGGTTACTTATGTTTGGTGAAGAATATCATATTGTTAGAGAGTTTCCAGAGTACTTTCTAGATTATAGAGAGATGCTTGACCCTACAATACGTTGGACAGATCGTTTGCAGTCTAGCTCCGGTGATTGGAGTGGTAATGTATTTGATTTCTTCTTTAGAGTAAATAGCAAAATTGCAAAAGATATTAAGAAGCCTTTTAAACTTGAAGGTATTACAAGAGTTGATGATACCCCAGTTCATAAGGCAGTTCGAGAAGCATTGGTTAATTGCTTGGTTAATACAGATTACTTCTTACCCTGTGGCGTAGTGATTAAGAAGGAAGATGACAAGTTGGTTATCGAGAATCCTGGTAGCATCCGCACTGGTAAGAAGCAGATGCTTCGTGGTGGTATTTCGGATCCGAGAAATAAAACCTTGATGAAGATGTTTAATATGATTGGATTCGGTGAAAGAGCCGGTAGTGGTATTCCGGATATCTATCAAGTTTGGGAGAATGAAGGATGGGCAATGCCTGTTGTAGAGGAAAGTTACAATCCAGATAGGACTCGTTTATCGCTTGAATTTAAGAAACAAGCGAATAAAACAAGCGAACAAAATAAGCGAACAAAACAAGCGAATAAAACAAGCGAACAAAATAAACATAGAAAAACAGAAGAGAATTATCAGTTGATTAGAAAGTATTTGAAGAAAAATGGATTATCTAAGACAATGGATATCGCACAAGCTATCGGATTAAGTCCTGCCCGTACAAGAGCTATACTTAAAGAAATGCCGGGACTTGAATATGAAGGTACAACAAATAATAGAAAATATCGCTTAGCTGATGAGAATTAGTAAAAATCGCGGGGGGGTTCATTAAACAAAGAAGGAGACCGTTGGGGTGACTGATACAGAAAGAATAGTTTACGGAGGTACTTTATGAGACTGATTGATATTGCTAGCAGTGAGTTTGTATGGCGTGGAATGGAATATTATAAACAGAATAAAGTTCTTTCGTATACTGTTAATAAAGATGGAACTTGCGAAGGTATAGTAGAGTTTGTGAAAAAAAAGTACATGAAATGGAGAAGAATACTAAGAATTGAATTCTTTTTTTGCTATTTCATTAATTGATGTTGATGATATTGTTCCACAAACAGCCGGATCTGGTATCATCAAAAACGAAGTGAGGCTGAGAAAGCAGAATTAAGAATTGAAGAACTAAAATTTGAAAAAAGCAATATGAAGAAAAAAAGCGGCAAATAAAAAAAACAAAAGGAATGAAATCAGGATTGTGCATTTTTGTTGTGTTTTCAATTTCTGGAGTGATTTTTCCATTGATTTGTGCGTTGATGAATAGCATATACAAATTTGATAATTTGTGTATGCCGATTGTATCACTTATTTTCTTTTTGGGATGTATATTTGGCGTTATTATTGAGATGGAAAAATGTTGATATGGAGGTGACGAGAAATGAAAGCAATAGTCCAGAAGGTAAATTATAAAAGAGGTTTTGTGGCATACGAAACAGAAGGTTATGATTATGGCTGGTTAGAAATATTAGATTCTGTTGAGGTGGAACCAGAAGAAGAAATAGAAGGTCCTTTTACAGAGTTGGGAGAAGCTACTATATATAAAAAGAGTACAGGCCAAGCAATTAAAGTTTTTATTGAAGATTATGGAATGTGGAGACAAAAGGCAATTGAAATGATTATGAGATAAGTCTGAAGGAATGGTGTAACTTTTTGTAATTTACGCTCAGGGGTGCAAAAAAAGAAAAAGCACTAAGTTGTGCGCAAATGTTAATGCAACGCAAGATTTCAATGCATATTGAGAAGGTAGCTCTTTTGTCCCGGTAAAAACAGACGATTACGTTGGGAAGAGCTATAATTTGCCGAAATCGGAGGATATATGTATACAGTCAAAGTTAAGTCAAGAAAAATATTAGAGGGAAAGACTGCACTGAAAATATGTGCTCCGTTGCTCGTATGGATGATAGCAGAGTTTACCACTTTTTTGATAGCAGTCAAAGGGAAGCCTTTTGCAATTATACTTACGTTCCTTGTATTTTTTTGTATCATACCTATCGTTTATTGGATGCGTCAAAAAGCGGCTGAATTTCGTGGCAAAGAATCATTACAATATGAAGAGATTGCCTTTCATACTACCGATGGAGAACTTTATGTTGACGATATAAAACTGGATGTTACATATAACGAATCACAAACAGCAATTTTCGTAAATCATATTTGGAATTGTGAGCAGAAATACGGACTGAAAACGATGTGCACTGACTTTATTGGAATTATAGAAGAACCGTATTTAGAGGGGTTTGTTCGTTTTTTGGAGGAAAAAGGGGTACAAATACATCAAGAGTCTGAAAGATGCGGCATGCATTATTAAGTATTTTGTTGTCGGAAGAAAGCAAAAAATATATTATTGGAAATCTGGCGGTGGCATAACTCTTTATCTTGTGATAGGCGTTCTCATCATACCCTTATATTTTGCAATTCTTAACAAGGCATCCTCTATGGGGAAGAAATTTGGCGAATATCTATGTTCCATAGAGATATCTTCAGATGATGTATTGTTAATAGGGGAAAAATATGGCTTTGATGGAGCCTTTGAGGTGGCACTTCAGAAGAGATTGAGGGAACTTGGAATATCGGAAGTTCCGCGCAAATGCACAGATGGAAGAGAAATCCTCAGACTGCCAACAAAAGAAGATTTGGAATAATTAGGAATATTTTTTTTGGAAAAGAAGGATAAATCGATATATGGAATAGCAGCTTGAGCATTAATAGTGCCGGCAGGACTTAATATGAAACTGATGCATTATATGGATTTTATCAGAAGGCGAAAGAGCATAATTATTATATCTCTCCGAATGTATATCTGGAGCAGGAAGGAGCAAAGTATGATGCTTCCTTATGGATTGGGCCGGATGGAAAGCTACAGGATATTGCCAAAATGGTTCACATTGCACAGAATGTGAATTTCTACGAACAGGATTATTACACACCGGCGGATGACGGCTTTAAAGTGTTTCATACACCATTTGGAAATATTGGTATCGTCATCTGCTTTGACCGGCATATTCCGGAGAGCATCCGATCCTGTGTGTTAAAAGGAGCAGATTTGATCATAGTTCCGACAGCAAATACAAAAGCGGAGCCGATGGAACTGTTTGAATGGGAGATGCGTGTTCGGGCAATGCAGAATCAGGTCTTTATTGCTACGTGTAACCGGGTAGGCACCGAAGATCAGATGCAGTTTGCGGGTGAATCGATCATCATACATCCAAGTGGTGAGGTGATAGCGAAAGCGGATGATAAAGAACAGCTGCTGATAAGAGAGATTGATCTGAGCAATGTAAAGAAGGTAAGAAGTAATGTGAATTATATATCGCTCAGAAGACCAGATATGTACATGTAGTGCTGAAGAATAATGGAAGGATGGTTGTATTATGAAATCAAAAGGCTGGTATAAAATAATTAAAGATGAAAAGTATTTCGACGAATTTCTGGGGATTTTCTCAGACTTTCATGATTATCGGATTACACATATGGAATACGACTGTGAAACGAATACATTATTGCTTTATCTTGGCTATGATACCGGTCTGGAAGGCGCACTTTTGAAATTTATTCATGTGGAGGGCATGCATATTTGTCCATGTACTGAATATGAATCCGACTGGTTAAGCGGTGCAACGGTAAAGATGACCTCTTCTTATTCGCTCATCTGGTGCAATGCGGATGATGTATGTGACATTGATGAAATAAGGACAGATAAGACTCTGACCTGGATAGAATCAGAGCAGATCAGATTTGCCTGGCTGGATAAGGATAACCAGATCATACCGTTAACGGATGAACGGTTAAATCCTGTCTGGAAAATTATGAATTATGAAACGAAGGAATATGAGTCCGTTCCAAAGCATTTCCGTGTGTTTGAAGTATAGAATTTGTGAAAAACATAATCTGATGCATGTACTCCCGCTGTTCTGGAATTCAGACTATTGGGGAATCAGCCGGATTCATGGAACCTTAATCCGCTATGGTACCTGTGGCAAATCCGGAAATAGCAGAATCTTTTTGTTTGACTTTTTTGAAATTGAGAAATATAATGGCTAATGAACGAGTAGCAAACTAGCGTAAATCCAGTTTTGCTGCTCTTTTTTTATGCAGAAAAGGAGGATTTATAAAGATGGCAGAAAGTAACAAGATGAAAGAGATGCCGGTAAATAAGCTCATGATCCGGATGGGAATTCCGATGATCTTATCTATGGCATTGCAGGCGGTATACAACATTGTGGACAGTGCGTTTGTCGGAAATATGAAGGTGGGAAGCGAAGCAGCACTGAATGCACTGACACTGGTATTCCCGGTGCAGATGCTGATCGTAGCGGTCGGAATCGGAACCGGTGTGGGAACCAACGCACTCCTTGCGAGAACACTTGGAGAAGGAGACAATGAGAGGGCGGCAAAGGTCGCCGGAAACAGTCTGTTTCTGGGCGGAATCATATATGCAGTCTGTCTGTTATTCGGAATATTTGGTGTGAAAGCGTACATTGCATCGCAGACAACGGATCCAGAAGTCATTGCAATGGGAGTAAGCTATTTGAGAATATGCTGTGTGTTCTCGTTCGGGATCATTTTCTTTTCATTATTCGAGAAACTGTTGCAGGCAACCGGACGTTCGCTCTATTCTACAATCGGTCAGATCGTGGGAGCTGTGATCAATATCATTCTGGATCCGATCATAATCTATGGACTTGGACCGGTTCCGGAAATGGGAGTGGAAGGTGCTGCCTATGCTACGGTAATCGGACAGGTAGCATCTGCGGTGCTATTATTTGTATTCCATAAGAAGCTGAATCGGGAGTTTGAACATGACGCACGATATATGAAGCCAAGTGGTGAAATCATAAGGAAGATATATTCGATAGGGTTACCGGCAATCATTGCACAAGCATTGATGTCGATCATGGTGTATGTTATGAATCTGATTTTGAAATTCAGTCCGGCGGCGCAGACGGCTTATGGGCTGTTTTATAAGGTGCAGCAGTTTGTATTATTCCTTGCATTCGGACTGCGGGATGCGATCACACCGATCATATCCTATGCGTATGGAATGGGAAGTGAAAAGCGGATCAACGATGGAATCAAATATGGTCTTATCTATACAATGGTTCTGATGATTGTAGGGATCCTGATCACGGAATTGTTTCCGAATGCCTTTGCAACATTATTTAATGCCGGACAGTCCAGAGAGTATTTTATCGGAGCAACGAGGGTCATCTCGATCAGCTTTATGTTTGCAGGAATCAATGTGGCATATCAGGGTGTCTATCAGGCATTGGACGGAGGAATCGAGTCCCTTGTGATCTCACTGATCCGGCAGCTTGTGCTTATATTGCCGTTGGCGGGAATCTTTTCAGCTTTTGTCAGGAACGGACAGGCGGAAGTCTCTCTGATCTGGTGGGCATTTCCGATTACAGAGCTTGCAGCCTGCATAGTGGGATATGTGTTGTTAAAGAGAATCAGGAAGAAACTTTGATAAAAAATAGAGCTATATTGTTTATTAAAGCAAATAAAACGTATAGCTGTGAGATGTACAAACAGAAAATTATTTAAGGAAAGTTGGGGTGCGCCATAGCATTGATTATTCAGACGATACTTAATTTTATCAGAAAAAAATAAAAAAAATAACGCAGAAACTCAAGTTCATGGTATATTGAGTGATGATATGTTTGATATAATCAAATATGATTAAAAAAATCGGATGTTTATGCCCAAAATGTGGTTGACAGGAGGAGTATAAGAATGTCAAAAGATGAATATTTGATTACAGATGTGCCACTTAAAGCATTGACCGTTTTTGCCATGCCGATGATTCTTGGCAGTTTCTTTCAACAAGTATATAATATGGCAGACTCAATCATTGTTGGTCAATATGTAGGTTCCCCTGCGCTCGCGGCTGTCGGTGCCTGCGCTGCGCTTACGAATGTTTTTATTTGTGTGGCACTAGGTGCCGGTGTCGGTGCCGGTGTGCTGGTGAGCCGTTATTTTGGTGCCGGAAATTATAGTAAAATGAAAACAATTGTGTCAACATCATTGATTAGTTTCTTGATCTTAAGCATATTCCTGGGAGTTTTTGGCTTTTGCTTTTCCCGTTTGATGATGAATCTATTACAAACGCCTGCTGATATACTGGACGAAGCGGTACTGTATTTGCGTGTCTATTTTGCAGGGTTTCCATTCCTATTTATATACAACATTCTTTCAACCATGTTTACGTCCATCGGTGAATCGAAAATTCCGCTGGTGCTTTTGATATTTTCCTCTGTTTTAAATGTTTTTATGGATCTTTGGATGGTGGCCGGTCTTAAACTCGGTGTGTTCGGTGCAGCCCTCGCAACTCTTATTGCACAAGGGATTTCTGCGGTACTTTCTTTTTCGCTTTTCATTTCCCGGATGAGGCGGTATAAGAGTGAGTTTAGTCGTTTTGACAGGCAGGAGTTACATTCAATGCTGCGGATCGCTGTTCCGTCGGTTCTCCAGCAGTCTACAGTGTCAGTCGGTATGATGATAGTACAAGCGGTTGTAAATCCTTTTGGTACACAGGCACTTGCAGGTTATGCGGCAACAATGAGAGTGGAGAATGTTTTTTCTTTGATATTTGTGTCCATCGGCAATGCAGTTTCACCATATGTTTCCCAGAATCTTGGAGCAAAGAAAACGGAGCGCATCAAGAAAGGATATCATGCTGCGCTGATATTAGATGCATGCTTTGCGATTCTTGCGTTCATAGTTATCGAAACATTGCACACCCAAATCTCTTCACTATTTCTGGGTAAAGATGGAACAGCAATAGCATATCAGGTGTCCGGTGATTATATGAGATGGCTTGGTTATTTTTTCATCTTTATGGGTATTAAGATGGCAACAGATGGAGTTCTTCGCGGACTCGGGATTATGCGTCCTTTTCTCATTGCGAATATGGTAAACCTTGCTATCCGGTTGTCGGTTGCTTTGATTTTGGCACCACGTTTTGGCATTGCATTTGTCTGGCTTGCTGTACCGGCTGGCTGGCTTGCAAACTTTCTGATTTCCTATATAGCACTCCGAAAATCATGGCCACTAAGAGATATATAGATTTTTGTTGGATTTCCCTGAAACTGAAAAATACTTTTGTAGCGTAAAACTATATTGACAACTGTATAGTTTCAATTTAGACTTTTAATAGAAATAGTCAACTAAAGGGCATATGAATCCATAGAATAAATACAGGAGGAGCCAATATGTCACAGGTTACCAAACGCGCATTGGAGCAGTCACTTAAGAATCTGCTGTTAAAAAAGCCATTAACGAAGATCACGGTCACCGATATTGCCGAGGATTGCGGCATTAATCGGATGACCTTTTATTATCATTTTAAAGACATCTATGATCTGGTAGAGTGGTCCTGCCTGGAGGATGCCCGCAAGGCACTGGAGGAGAAGAAGACATATGATACCTGGCAGCAGGGTTTTCTTCAGATTTTTGAAAAGGTGAAAGAGAATAAACCATTTATTATGAATGTGTACCGATGTGTGCATCAGGAGCAGGTGGAACGGTATCTGAAACCATTGGTGGATCAGCTGCTTTTGGGCGTGATCAATGAGGAAGCGGTCGGAATGACAGTGCGGGAAGAAGATAAAGAGTTTATCGCACAGGTATATTCCTATGTGTTTGTCGGACTGATGCTGGACTGGATCGAGGCAGATATGAAGGGGGATCCGGAGCAGCTGGTGGAACGTCTGGCAAAACTGCTCAAGGGGAATATTGCAGTCGGACTGCAGCGATTTAAGATCTGATTTTATCAATTTACCTGATCTGATAAAAAACTATGCAACCGTCAGGTTCTGCTTAGTGTAAATAATATGAATGCGGATATAATGAAAACAGAAGCGAAAACAGAAGCAAAGAGAATGGAGGTTTTCATTATGTATTATTCTGCAGGAACTTATGAATCATTTGCACATCCGGAAAAACCAAAGGATGTGGACAAAAAATCAGCTTATATTATTGGTACAGGACTTGCCGGCCTTACGGCGGCATTTTATCTGGTACGGGATGGACAGATGAAGGGCGAGCACATTCATCTGCTTGAGAAGTTGGAGCTGGCAGGCGGAAGCTGTGACGGACGAAAGGATGTTACAAAGGGATTTTTCATGCGTGGCGGCCGGGAAATGGATAACCATTTTGAAGTTATGTGGGATATGTTCCGGGATGTGCCGTCACTGGAGACACCGGGAGTATCGGTTCTGGATGAGTATTACTGGCTGAATAAGCACGATCCGAACTACTCGCTTTGCCGTGCAACGGTAGATCGTGGTGAGGATGCACATACAGATAAGAAGTTTAATCTGGATAAGGAGTCTGCACTGGCATTGTCCCAGCTGTTTATTACACCGGAGAAGGATCTGGAGGGAAAGAAGATATCGGAGGTGCTTCCGGATTCTTTCTGGGAGACGAATTTCTGGCTGTACTGGCAGACCATGTTTGCATTCCAGCGTTGGTCAAGCGCCTTGGAAATGAAACGGTATCTGTGCCGCTATGTACACCATATTGACGGACTGCCGGATTTCAGTGCCCTGAGGTTTACTAAGTTTAACCAGTATGAGAGTCTGATCATGCCGCTTGTGAAATATCTGGAAGATCATGGTGTCCGGATTGAATATGGCATGGATGTGAAAAATGTTATAATTGAAACAGTTGGCGACAAGAAGATTGCAAGGCAGATCGTATACGTGAAGGACGGAGCGGAGCAGACGATCGATCTGATCGAGGATGATCTGGTATTTATTACAAATGGCTGCTGCACAGACTCTACTTGCTATGGTGATCAGAATCATGCGCCGGATCTGTCAAAGCTAAGAGACGGATACGGAGAGTCCTGGGATATGTGGAAGGCAATTGCCGCACAGGCAACCCATGGAGAGTTCGGTAATCCGGATGCATTCTGTAGTAATATCGAAGCAACGAACTGGATGAGTGCAACTGTGGCAACCTCCGATGAGGAAATCATCCGGTATATCATGAATATTTGTAAGCGTGATCCGAGAGAAGGAAAAGTAACAACCGGTGGTATCGTAACGGTAAAGGACAGCACAGATAACTGGTATCTGTCATGGACAATCAACCGTCAGCCACAGTTCAAATCGCAGGATAAGAATATGGTGCTTGTCTGGTTGTATGCTTTGAATACCAATAAAGAAGGTAATTATGTAAAGAAAGCAATGCGTGACTGCACCGGTGAAGAAGTCTGCCGTGAATGGCTGTATCATATTGGTGTGCCACAGGACAGAATCGATACACTGGCAAAGGATGCTTGTAATACAACCACCTGCTTTATGCCGTATATCAATGCTTTCTTCCAGCCGAGAAAGAATGAAGATCGTCCGCATGTTGTACCGGATGGATCCGTAAACTTTGCATTCCTTGGACAGTTTACAGAGACTCCGCGGGATACAATCTTCACAATTGAGTATTCTATGCGTACCGGTATGGAAGCTGTATATACATTACTGGATATTGACCGTGGCGTACCGGAGGTCTGGGGCAGTAAATATGATGTCCGTGAACTGCTGCGTGCATGCTATTATGCCATTGACAAGAAACCGATTACAGACATTAAGTTATCCTTCAAAGAAAAAGAAATGCTTAAGGTGGTATTGAAGAAAGTGCGCGGAACCGATATTGAGATACTCTTAAAGGAAAGCGGATTGATTGAGTAAAGAATTAATGTGGCGGGCATCTCTGCGATTGCAGGGGTGCCTGTTTTTGTGTGCACGATTGTTGTCTCGCGATACGGAAACCATCATGGCAGAGGAAGTGTTCCCTGCAATGCGACTGCCGTTCTGCGATACGGAAACCATCATGGCGGAGAATCGCTTCCTGCAATGCGACTACCGTCCCGCAATACAGGGAGCAGTGCAGGAACCACTCCTTCCATGATTGATAATTTTCCGGAAATGAGGTAATATAAGGGCAACCTATGATTTCACACGGAAACAGTATGGAATATAAGGGCATGAAAATAAGCTACATAGAAGTGAGGTATGACCGGTGGAAGTTGTAGAATACAGAAAAGAATATAAACCTTATTTTATTCAGTTTAATACAGATTGGATTACAGATAATTTCGGACATCTGGAGGCAGATGATTTCCGGACCTTTGATGCAATTGATCAGATGGTAGAGGATGGTGCCATGATCTACTTTGCAGTGGAGAGCGGAGAGGTACTGGCTACCTGCATGACGCATTGGATGGAGGGAGATACCTGGGAGATGTGCAAGCTGGCATCGAATAAGCATGTCCCGCATAAGGGGGCCGGTTCAGCCGTATTTCAGGCAACCATGCAGTATGCGATTGCACATGGAGCCGGACGATTGTTTATGATCTCGAACAGCCGATTGAAGCCGGCGCTTCATATCTATGAGAAATACGGATTTCAGGAAGTGAAGCTGGATGACTATGAATATGAACGCGGCGATATTGCGTTTGAATACGTAGTTCCCCGGTAAGGGACACCGGAATAAATTATGCATATATTAAACTATACCTGAATATTGAAAGGATGGAATGATATATGGCACAGTTTACCAATCAGGCACAACTCCGCTATGGAGATACCGTTGCCAATTCAAATATTGCAGTCGGTGAAATTCTGGAGGTGCTGGCAGTTGCCAAAAAGGCAGTGAAGGACACTTATAGACAGAAGGATAGGGAGACCTACATTATCAGCATTGTAAATTCCGGAACAACAGCCATTACCGGAGTTACGATTTCTGACAATCTGGGCGAATATGCAAACGGAACCGGAACACTGGTGCCGCTGGATTATATAGCAGGCACGACCAGATACTATGTCAATGGTGTTCTGCAGGCAATTCCTGCGGTGACAGCCGGACCGCCGCTTACGATTAGCGGAATCAGTATTCCGGCCGGTGGTAATGTGATTATAGCGTATGAGACAGAGCTGAACCAGTATGCACCATTAGGAGAGGAAGCAGAGATTACGAATACCGTTACCGTTTCCGGTGGAGGTATTACGCCAATCACGGCACAGGAGACTATAAATGCGCAGACGGAACCGGTTCTTACGATTACAAAATCAGTCAGTCCGGTTCCTGTAACAGAGAATGGAATACTGACCTATACGTTTGGCATTCAGAATTCCGGAAGCGTACCGGCTACAGCAGCTACAGGTGCTGTAGTGACGGATACCTTTGATCCGATTCTGACTAATCTGACAGTATCTTATAATGGAAACGCCTGGACGGAACCGACAGAGTACACTTATAATGCGACAACCGGTGAATTTGCAACAGTGGCCGGTCAGATCACAGTGCCTGCGGCAACATATACACAGGATGTAGCAACCGGAGCATGGGTTGTAAATCCGGGTGTTGGAACACTGATTGTAACAGGAACTGTATAGGCATTTTAACGAAAGGGATTGCAGTGCGGGAGCATTGCAATCTTTTTTGTTATGGAAACAGGAAAGACGAGTATTCCATATAAGGAATGTGTAATAGGATAATCCTATAGCCAAGGCACGGAAATATTTATAACCGGATTTTAAAATACAGGTTGACAATAGAGAAACGGAGGATTATAATTCAAAACATAGTAAACATACTAATCCCATTAACATACTAGGGATAAAGGAAAGGAGACAATGCTTATGAAATTAAACGCAGATTACAGAAGAAAGGATTTATCGGTACAGATGTGTTGTTGCTGTCAGATGGCGAATGGAAATCGTGCAATGATTTCATATGAATTGTCATAAACACACAGAGAAGAAAAACAGAACAAACGAATAACGAAGATAAAGTACGATGGAGAAGAAACACAGACAATCGTATAATAGAAATGCAACAGACAACAAAAATAAAAACGATAATTACGGAGGTAAATAATATGAGTCAGATTAAAGAAAGTGCATTGGAATTAATTGGAGGAACCCCATTATTGAACGCAAGCAGATATGCAAAGAAGGCAGGAGCAGAGAATGCTGTCATTCTTGCAAAGCTGGAATATCTGAATCCGGCAGGATCTGTAAAGGATAGAATTGCACTTGCAATGATTGAGGATGCAGAGAAGAAGGGACTGCTAAAGGAAGGCGCAACCATCATTGAGCCAACCAGCGGTAACACCGGTATCGGTCTGGCAGCCGTTGCAGCCGCCAAAGGATATAAGGCAATCTTAACACTGCCTGAGACCATGAGCGTAGAACGTAGAAACCTGTTAAAGGCATATGGTGCAGAACTGGTTCTGACAGAAGGAGCCAAGGGTATGAAAGGCGCAATCGCAAAGGCTGAGGATCTGGCAAAGGAGATTCCGGGTGCTGTTATTTTAGGACAGTTTGTAAATCCGGCTAATCCGGCCGCACATAAGGCAACCACCGGTCCTGAGATCTGGGATCAGACCGATGGTAAGGTAGATATTTTTATAGCCGGTGTAGGTACAGGCGGAACGATCACAGGTGTTGGCGAATACTTAAAGAGCCAGAATCCGGATGTTAAGATTGTGGCAGTAGAGCCTGCAGGCAGCCCGGTTCTGTCAACCGGTAAGCCGGGTGCGCATAAGATTCAGGGAATTGGCGCCGGATTTGTACCGGATGTATTGAACACGAAGATATATGATGAGATCATTACAATTGAGAATGAGGATGCATTTGCAGAGGGGAAGGCATTCGCTGTCAGTGAAGGCATTCTGGTTGGTATTTCCTCCGGTGCCGCATTAAAGGCTGCGACCATACTGGCAAACAGACCGGAGAACAAGGGCAAGACCATTGTTGCATTGCTTCCGGATTCCGGTGACCGGTATTTATCTACTCCATTATTCAGCAACTAGGATCAGATGCTGGCTGGTGCAGATAAAGCACGGATAAAGTATAGATCAACTACAGATCGGACACAGACAGATTTATAATACAATCCACAGAGACTTTGGTTACAGCTTGTGACCGGAGTCTCTGTTTTTTTGCATGATATATAGACATAGGTTAAATCGGTATATGCTATAGAAAATAACTATTGCAAGCCATAGAAAAGCAATATTTCCACAATTCATATTAAAATAGTATACTATAGAAAGAAAATAAAGAGAGGTGACAAAGATGAGACAAATCGTATGCTTTGGCGATTCAAATACATATGGACTGATACCGAAAGAAGGAGGAAGATATCCATGGGGTGTCCGCTGGACCAGCCGGCTGAATGAAAGACTGGGGCTTGACCGGTATCGGGTGATAGAGGAAGGCTTATGCGGCAGAACGACCATCTTTGATGATCTCTTTCGGGAGAACCGGAATGGCAGTAAATGGATTTCCGGTGTTGTGGAGACTAGCGGGGAGTCCGATCTGATCATTGTGATGCTTGGTACCAATGATTGTAAAACGGCATATGGAGCATCTGCAGAGCTGATCGGAAAAGGTGTCCGGAAAATCATACATCTGATCCGGCAGTATGCAGGAAACAGTGAAATCCTTCTGATTTCGCCGATTCATCTGGGAGAACAGGTGTGGAAGCCGGAATATGATCCGGAGTTTTCAAAGGCTTCGGTTCAGGTGTCCAGAGAATTAGCAGAGGTCTACAGACGGATTGCAGCAGAAGAACAGGTGCATTTCCTGGCTGCTTCGGATTATGCAAAGCCAAGTGAAACAGACCAGGAACACCTGAATGAAGAAGAACATAAAAAGCTTGCGGATGCCGTATATGAAAAGGTTTGCGGAATTCTGGAGCGAAAGTCTGTCATTTATAATCGCTTTAGTGCGTAGTTATAAAGCACAGAGACAGACGGTATAGTCTAGCCACGACCGAGAATCGCATCCAAATCCTGCTCCGGAGCGGTGGTTGGATGCAGATTGTAGGTATCCACCAGGAATTTTACAACGGTCTCTGATAAGAAGGCGGGCAGGGTCGGGCCGAGATAAATGTCCCGGATTCCCAGTGAAAGCAACGTTAACAGGATGCATACCGCCTTTTGCTCATACCATGAGAGAACGAGTGTCAGAGGCAGATCATTGACCTCACAGTCAAAAGCATCCGCCAGCGCCAGAGCTACCCGGATGGCACTATAGGAATCATTGCACTGTCCCATATCCAGAATCCGAGGGATACCGTCTATTTCACCGAGATCCAGATCATTGAAGCGATACTTGCCGCAGGCAAGAGTCAGGACCAGAGAATCCATCGGGGTCTGTTTTACAAATTCTGTATAATAATTTCTACCCGGATGCGCACCGTCGCAGCCGCCAACCAGAAAGATATGCTTAATATTTCCTTTTTTAATAGAAGAAATAATCTGATCGGCATGGGACAGAACAGCCCCGTGTGCAAAGCCGGTTGTCAGAATGTGACCGCCGTTGATGCCGCTCATACTGTGATCATGCTCATAACCACCGAGCTGTTTGGCATGTCGGATAATTTCAGAGAAGTCCTTATGACCGTCTGCATCAGTGGCGATGTGCCGCAGTCCTTCATAGCCGACTACCGAGGTAGTATAGATACGATCTTGATAGTTTGGACGCTGCGGCATTAGGCAGTTCGTTGTGAACAGTACCGGTGCCGGAATATTCTCAAACTCTGTCTGCTGGCTCTGCCATGCGGTACCGAAGTTGCCGGCTAGATGTGGATATTTGTTCAATCCCGGATAGCCGTGGGCCGGAAGCATTTCACAATGCGTGTAGACATTGACTCCGGTGCCTTCCGTCTGCTCTAAAAGATCATGCAGATCCTTTAAATCGTGACCGGACACCACAATAAACGGGCCTTTACGAATATCCGTATGCACGCGGGTTGGTACCGGGGTGCCAAAAGACTCCGTATTCGCCTGATCCAGCAGCTCCATGCATTTGAAATTCACGTTGCCAAATTCTAAAATCAGGGCAATCCATTCCTCCGGGGTGTGGGTTCGATTGATTTCACAGAGCCCCTTGTAGAACCATTTGGTAACGGTTTTATCGGTGTATCCAAGATTCATCGCATGATGCGCATAGGCGGCCATTCCCTTCAGACCGAATAGCAGGGTGGAGCGCAGAGAGACGATATCATTACCGCCCTCCCAGAGAGATATGACCGGAAATTTCTGACTTCCGGCCAGACGTTTCCGTTCTTTTATGACGTGCTTTTTATAGGCATCAATCGCATGATCGTCGAAATTTACATTGGTAAGGGTTGTGAACAGACCATCGATCAGCAGGCGGTCGGCGGTTCTGGAATGACGTCCCTCGGACCTGGCGGCCTCTGCCAGTTGAATCAGTTCCTGAATCAGCTCGTCCTGCAGCTTGGCAGTGGATGGCTGTTTTCCGCAGACCCCGGTATTTACACAGGCTTTATTTCCGGCGACCTGCTGGCATTGAAAACAAAACATATTTGACATTTTAGAATCCTCCTAAATCGGTATATTGGAAGTATGTTCCGAAGCAGGATAAAATATGCAGAAATTAAGATTAAGAACGTATGGAATTGTGAAGAATTGATCTGGTGAGTGCATCGACAGCAGAGATGAAGAAACGTTATGGTTATATTTATGTGGATCGTAACAATGACGGCAGCGGTACGCTGAAACGCTGACAACGCTAAATGATAGCTTGACCATGCTTTGTATGCTTTGTATAATTTAAAAGTATAGGATATACGGAGTGGAAGGAGCATTACATTGGCTAAAAATAAAGTGACAATACAACAGATCGCAGATATGGCGGGGACGTCAATCGCAACAGTATCACATGTTATAAACAGAACCCGTTATGTGCGGCCGGAGCTGGCAGAAAAGGTAGAACGGATTATTGAGGAGACAGGCTATGCAGCGAAGCTGTCAGATAAAGAACGGAAGCTGCGTATCGGAAAAGCTTCCATGATAGTTGCAATTTTTCCGAACATCAGCAGTCCGATTTATCAGGGCATGGTCGGATATCTGCAGGAGCTGATCACATCTCAGGGCTACCGGTTCTATGTGTCGGTGACCGGAGATGATAAAGAAGAAGAGGAGCAGGTGCTGGACGGACTGATTTCCGAGCGAAAGGTGGCCGGTATTCTGCTGGCACCGGTCAGTGATTCCGTAGAAGATTATAAGAAACTGATCCAATCCGGCATCCCATTTGTATGTATGGAGCGGAATCTGATCGGAACCGGAATCGATTCGGTTGAGTTCCGGGATCGGGAAGGGATGTTTACGGGAACGGATTATCTGCTACAATGTGGACACCGGAATATTCTGTTGCTGCGGGAATCCTCATTAAGTACTACGCGTGAGGAACGGACCAGAGGATTTTTAAAAGCGCTGGAACGACATAATATTGGTGTTAATGATGCCAATATTGAAGAAGTAAATATTGATAATGAGGAAAAAGGCAGGCTGATGATTCAGCGTGCCTTAAACCGCATTATGCCGACTGCAGTGATCGCAAGCGGTAACCGTATCACCAGTTATCTGATGAAGACAGTTCAGGATATGGGAATTGAATGCCCGGAGGAGTTGTCAATCATTGGATTTGGTGATGATGGCTGGACCGGTTTGATAAATCCGCCGTTAACGATCCTGAAGCGGGATGTGCAGGGACTGTGCCAGCGGGCAACTGCAATTCTGTTTGAGAAGATTAACACGGGAAAAGCGATTACGGATGACTGTTATGCAGAGATTGAACTGATTATAAGGAAGTCTACGAAGATGCTGGAGAACGGACCGTTTGGAGAACTGGCGGCATCTCCGGAGAGTATTGCACTGACGAAGCAGGAGAAAACACAGCTGCGGAACGGACATTACCGGGTGGCAATATCCTTTCACTATACAGGTGCTGCATGGACAGAGCTGCATGAGAAAGGAATCCGGGATGAACTGGAGCGTTACGGAATCGATATCATATCGGTTATGGATGCACATTTTGATCCAAAGCTTCAGAATGCACAGCTGGACGGTATCCGGCTGCAGAAGCCGGATGCGGTGATCGCAATACCGGCAGATGATAAAGAGACTGCAGAGAAGTTTCAGGAATTATCAGAGGTGACACGGCTGGTATTCTTAAGTAATGTTCCGGAACAGTTAAGCAAGAACCGATATGTTTCCTGCGTATCTGTCAATGAGTGGGAGAACGGGACCAATGCCGGACGTCTGATGGGTGAATATTTTAAAGGGAAGCCGGAAGCAAAGGTTGGAATTATCTATCATGGAGCAACCTTTGCGGCAACCAGAACGAGAGATCTGGCGGCGAGAAAAATCCTGCAGGAACAGTTTGAAAATGTGGAACTCGTATCCGTAAAGAGCTTTGTACAGATTGAGAATGCCTATCAGGTCTGCAAGGAAATGATCGAGACCTATCCGCAGATCGAAGCTCTCTATGTCAGCTGGGATCAGCCGGCCTTGATGGCAATCAGGGCATTGAAGGAACTGAACCGGAAGGATATTGCAGTATTTACAACAGATCTGGATAAAGAGATTGCATATTGCATGGAGGAAGGTATTGTGCGAGGATTAAGCACACAGCGTCCGTATGAACAAGGACAGACGGCTGCACTGGCTGCAATAAAATCTCTGGTCAGTGATGATGTACCGAAATATGTGGGTGTTCAGCCGTATGTTGTGGAGGAGAAGCAGCTGCGGAGAGCCTGGAAGGATATCTTCCATGAACCGATGCCGGAGCGGCTGAAGTAAACATTCGGAGGATAGCAAACCGGGATTATTATATGTCAATCTTTTTTAATTTAAAATAAGGAAGAGCCAGGAACAACGTCCTGGCTCTTCGAAAATGAGGGGGGAGAGAGGATTCAATATATGAATCTTACGAGTATTAATATACAAATAAATTGTGTACAATCTGTGTCGCCAAAATAAAAAAAGTAAAAACTGTTTATGAAATAAATAAGACGCCGGAAATAAAAACTGTTTATCAATGCAGCAAAATGTGGTATCCTTATAAAATAGTGTGATTTACAGGAGGTAAGTATGGAAAAGAAACGAAATTCATTTACAGGGTCGCTGGGATTTGTGCTGGCGGCAGCAGGAAGCGCAGTGGGATTAGGTAATATATGGAGATTCCCATATCTGGCAGCAAAGGATGGCGGCGGATTATTCCTTGTTATTTATATCATATTGGCATTAACCTTTGGATTTACATTGCTGACAACCGAGATCTCAATCGGACGAATAACAAAGCAGAGTCCGTTGACCGCATATAGTAAGATCAAGAAGGGCTGGGGATTTATGGGAGTGATAGCTTGCCTGATCCCTATGATCATTATGCCGTATTACTGTGTTATCGGTGGCTGGATCGTGAAATATCTGGTCGCTTTTCTAACCGGAGACGGAGTGATGGCCTCGCAGGATGGATATTTTACAAATTTTATTACCGGAGATGTGCAGCCGATTCTGTTTACGATTATTTTTCTGTGCATAACAGCCTTTGTTGTATTCCGCGGTGTTGAAAAGGGAATTGAGTCTTTTTCAAAGATTATTATGCCGTTACTGCTTGTTCTGGTGCTGGCAATAGCAATTTTTTCAGTCACCATGAAGTTTACGGATGCGGAAGGTGTGACCAGAACCGGTCTTGAGGGACTGAAAATCTATCTGGTACCGAATCTTGAAGGATTGACGGTGAAACAATTCTTTTCAGTGCTTCTGGATGCTATGGGGCAGTTGTTTTTCAGCTTAAGCGTTGCCATGGGTATTATGGTCGCATACGGCTCTTATGTAAGAGATGATGCCAATCTGGTAAGTTCTATCAACCAGATCGAGATTTTTGATACAGTTGTTGCGATTCTGGCAGGTGTCATGATCATTCCTGCAGTATTTACATTTATGGGAACGGAAGGAATGGAAGCATCCGGACCGAGTCTGATGTTTATTTCCCTGCCAAAGGTATTCCATGCCATGGGCGGTGTGGGAATTGTGATCGGTTGTCTGTTTTTCGCAATGGTACTGTTTGCGGCAATCACCAGCTCCGTATCCATTATGGAGGCGATTGTTGCCAGTCTGATGGATAAATTCCATATGTCCAGAATTAAGGCGGCGGTGATTGAAACGGTAATCGCACTGGTAGGCGGCATTATTGTTTGCCTCGGATATAATAAGCTTTACTTTGACATTACATTGCCGAACGGTGCGCATGCACAGGTGCTGGATGTCATGGATTATATCAGTAATAATATCCTGATGCCGATTGTGGCGATCGGAACCTGTATCCTGATCGGCTGGGTAGTGAAGCCTAAGACGGTGATCGATGAGGTAGAAAAGACCGGACATAAGTTTGGAAGAAAACATTTGTATATAGTGATGATTAAGGTGATAGCACCGCTTTTGCTGGTGATCTTATTCCTGAAGTCACTGGGACTGCTGACTGCAATCTAAACAAGAATGCGACATCCGTAAGGATTGTCGCATTCTGTGAATCAGAGGATTGTATAGATATATTATTAAGAAACATTGTGAGAAAGGCGTGAAGAAAATGGAAAATAAGGAATGTATGGAACGGGCAGAACAGGTGGTACTGCATACGTATAATCGTTATCCGATTGTACTGGATCATGGCGAAGGTGTATACCTGTATGATCTGGACGGAAAGGAATATCTGGACTTCGGAGCCGGAATTGCAGTCAATGCACTGGGCTACAGCAATCAGGAACATAAGGATGCCATTCATGTACAGGCAGAGAAGCTGCTGCAGACTTCTAATCTTTTCTATAATGAGCCTGCCATGGAAGCGGGCGAGAAGCTGTTAAAAGCAACCGGATTGGATAAGGTGTTCTTCACAAACAGTGGCGCAGAAGCCATGGAAGGAGCAATTAAGGCGGCCCGTAAATATGCATATACAAAGGATGGCACGACCAATCACGAGATCATAGCAATGAATCATTCCTTCCACGGACGGACAATGGGAGCATTATCCGTAACCGGAAATGTACATTACAGAGAAGCATTTGAACCATTGATCGGTGGTATCCGGTTTGCAGATTATAATGACTATGACAGTGTACTGGCGCAGGTAAACGACAGAACCTGTGCGATCATTCTGGAAACTGTTCAGGGCGAAGGGGGCATCTATCCGGCAGAACCGGAATTTTTAAAGAAAATCCGTGCATTATGTGATGAACGGGATATTCTGCTGATCCTGGATGAGATTCAGTGCGGCATGGGCCGGACCGGTTATATGTATGCATGGCAGGCATATGATGTGAAGCCGGATATTATGACGACTGCCAAGGCACTGGGCTGCGGCGTACCGATCGGCGCTTTTGTACTGAATGAAAAGACAGCCAAAGCATCTCTGGTAGCAGGAGATCACGGAACCACATACGGAGGAAATCCGTTTGTATGCGCAGTTGCCAGCAAGGTGTTTGATATATTTGAGAAGGAGCATATTCTGGAGCATGTTAAGACGATCACACCATATCTGGAGAAAACACTGGATGCGATTGTAGCAGACTATGATTTCCTGGAGGCCAGACGTGGTATGGGTCTGATGCAGGGAATCGTAGTCGGCGGCGGACATAAGCCGGTTGAGATCATCAATCAGGCACTGGCGAATGGTCTGGTCCTGATGTCGGCCGGCAGTGATGTGTTACGGTTTGTGCCGCCACTTGTAATTACGGAACAGGATGTTGATGAAATGGCAGTGCGGTTAAGAAAGAGTCTGGACGCACTGAAATAGAAATAGTCCGGAGGAGGACAGAAGATGATAATGGGATCAAAAAAACTTGGATTTGGATTAATGCGTTTACCATCATTGGATCCGGATGATCCATCAAAGATCGATCTGGAATTGACAAAGAAGATGGTAGATATATTTATTGAACGTGGATTTACATATTTTGATACCGCATGGATGTACTGCGGATTTAAGAGTGAGGATGCCACGAAGGAGGTTCTGGTAGATCGCTATCCGAGAGATTGTTATACGTTGGCAACGAAGCTTCATGCCGGATTCTTAAAGACAAAGGAGGATCGGGACCGGATATTTGAGGAACAGCGGAGAAAGACCGGTGTTACGTATTTTGATTATTATCTGCTTCATGATATAGGGCAGGATCATTATGAAGTCTATAAGAAGCTGGATTGCTTTGAGTGGATTCAGGAGAAGAAAAGGCAGGGACTGGTAAAGCATATTGGATTCTCGTTCCATGATAATGCCGAACTGCTGGATCAGGTTCTGACAGAGCATCCGGAGATGGAATTTGTCCAGCTGCAGATCAATTATCTGGACTGGGACAGCGAGGGGATCCAGTCGCGGAAGTGCTATGAAGTGGCGGTGAAACACAAGAAGCCGGTGATCGTTATGGAACCGGTTAAAGGCGGTACCCTGGCTAAGGTGCCAGATGGCGTAGAGGAATTATTTAAAAGCTATCATCCGGATATGTCGGTGCCATCCTGGGCAATCCGGTTTGCGGCAAGCCTGGATCATGTTGTCATGGTTCTGAGCGGCATGAGCAATATGGAGCAATTGTTAGATAATACCGGTTATATGACAGATTTTCGACCGTTAAATGAGGAGGAGCAGAAACTAGTCCGGCAGGCAACGGATATGATCAACTCCAATATCGTGATTCCGTGTACCGGCTGCTCTTATTGTACGGATGGCTGTCCGAAGAAGATTGCAATTCCGAAATATTTCTCTTTATATAATGCAGACATGCAGGAGGTAAAGGAGAAGGGATGGACACCACAGGGTGAATATTATGACCGGTTGACGAAGCTGTTTGGAAAGGCGAGCGACTGCGTTGCCTGTGGTCAGTGTGAGCGGGCATGCCCGCAGCATCTTCCGATCATTGAAAATCTAAAGGAAGTTGCGGCTCATTTTGAGAGTGGAAATGAGTAAGCGGATGTATATGATTAAAAATTAATAGAAATTTAATAAAAACAAAAACTTGCAAAAAAATGCAAGAAGTGTATACTACAAGTGAAAATTCAATAAAGGAGATGAAGCTTATGGACAAGATAGCAGACCGGCTGTTGGAAGAACTGAACTGTAATACCGTGTTCACGATTCCTATCTTTGGCGGGATTGGCGTATCGGAATCTGTCGTGGTCACATGGATCATTATGGCAGTTATGATTCTGGCCGCATTTATTCTGACCAGGAATTTGAAGACTACGCATATCAGTAAACGACAAGCTGTTGCTGAATTCATTGTCACGAAGCTGACCGATATGTGCGAGGAGATGGTTGGCCCTAAGGGAAAACAGTATACCGAGTATCTGGTAACTGTGCTTCTTTACATAGGAATTGCCAATATCATCGGGTTGTTTGGATTTAAGTCCCCGACAAAGGATCTTTGCGTAACGGTTGCTTTGGCATTGATGAGTATTGTCTTGATTGAATTCGCAGGTATATACCAGAATGGTATTAAAAAATGGCTGCACAAGTTTACCGAACCAATCTGGATCGTCACACCGATCAATATTTTGGAAATTGTTACAAAACCGTTGTCGTTGTGTATGCGTCTGTTTGGTAATGTATTAGGTTCTTTTGTTATTATGGAACTGTTGAAAATGATAGTTCCGGTTGTGGTTCCGGCAGTGTTCTGTCTGTACTTTGATGTATTTGACGGATTATTACAGGCATATGTATTCGTGTTCCTGACTTCATTATATATCAAAGAAGCAGTGGAATAGAGAATAAACGGGACGTACAGAGGACGTAGTTGATGACTTATAGGAATGAAGAAAGAAAAGGAGAATGAGTTATGAATAGTTTAATAGCAATTGGTGCAGGTATTGCAGTAGTAGGAGCATTAGGAGCAGGTATTGGTATCGGTATTGCAACCGGTAAGGCAACAGAGGCGATTGCAAGACAGCCGGAAGCAGAGAGTAAGATCAATAAGGCATTGATCCTTGGTTGTGCATTGGCAGAGGCAACTGCAATTTATGGTTTCGTTATTGGTTTGTTGATCATTATGATGTTAAAGTAATTCAGAAAGGCAGGGTGGTAACATGCTCCGATTAGACTGGAATATATTATTTACCGTAATTAATCTGATTTTGCTTTTTATCGCAATGCGGGTATTTCTGTTTAAGCCTGTACGGAAGATCATTGCAGCCCGACAGGAAGAGGCAGATAAGCAGTTTGCCGAGGCTGCAGCATCCAAGGAAGAGGCGGAGAAGTTAAAAACACAGTATACCGAGTCTCTTGCAAATGCTGAGAAGGAAAAGACCCAGACCTTACAAACAGCAAGAAAAAATGCGGATAAAGAATATCAGAGAATCATCAGCGATGCAGAGTCTGTAGCAAAGCAGATGAAGGCAGATGCAAAGGCAGAAGCAGAGAACCAGAAGACACAGATCCTGAAGAAAGCAGAGAAGGAGATTGCCGATATGGTTGTCGATGCCGCAGTGAAAGTAGTAGGCGAGAAGAGTGGATCCGGTACAGATCATGCTCTGTATAATGAATTTATAGATAAAGCAGGTGATAGATCGTGACTCAGGCAGTAATAGACTATGCGTCAAAGTTACATAAAGAGGGCATTACGAAGGATGTACTGCAGCAGGTAAAAGGAATCCTGGAAGCGGTGCCTGAAATTCGTGCTGATTTTGAAAATCCGACAGTTACGATTGAGAAGAAACACCTGGTAATTGAACGGGTATTTCCGAAAGAGACACGGGATTTTCTGAAAATCTTATGTGACAATGGCGATTTTAATTTATTTGATGAAATATGTGGTGCATTAGCGGAGCAGGAAGCAACGCCGGAGGAGAAGGCGAATCGTGCAAAGCTGATCTATGTAACACCACCGACACCGGAGCAGTTAGAAGGCATCCGGAAGTTCCTGGTAAAGGAATCCAACAATGCTGACATTGAGATTGAGATGGAAGAGGATCCTTCCTTAAAGAGTGGATTTATCCTCCGGGTCGGTACCAAGGAATATGACTGGAGTGAACAGGGACGAATTGCACAGCTGGAGCATAGCATTTCAAAGGCAGTCGGAGCAAAGAAGAACGGAAGCTTCAGTGAAGACAGTATTATTTCTATCCTCCGGACCGAGATCGCTGATTTTGAGCTGGAGGCGAAGGATAAGGAAGTCGGCGTGGTTAACTGGGTTGGTGACGGTATCGCCAATGTAGATGGTATTGACCATGCATTCTATGGCGAGATCGTACAGTTCGACAGTGGCGTCAAGGGAATGGTACAGGATGTCAGACGAGATGAGATCGGTATTATCCTGTTTGGCCGTGATACAGAGATCAAGGAAGGCACCAGAGTAGTAAGGACCGGCAAGATGGCAGGTATTCCGGTAGGTGATGCATTTAAGGGAAGGATCATAGATGCACTCGGAACTCCAATCGATGGTCAGGGAGACATTGCGTCGGATGGATTCCGTCCAATCGAGTTTCCGGCACCAAGTATTGTAGATCGTAAGTCCGTATCGGTTCCAATGGAGACTGGACTTCTTGCGATTGACTCCATGTTCCCAATCGGACGTGGACAGCGTGAATTGATCATCGGTGATCGTCAGACCGGTAAGACATCAATCGCACTGGATACCATCTTAAACCAGAAGGGCAAGGATGTGATCTGTATTTATGTAGCGATTGGTCAAAAGGCATCTACGATTGCCAAGCTGGTAAATACATTAAGGAAAAATGATGCTATGGATTATACCATTGTCGTATCGGCAACGGCTTCTGATCCGGCACCGCTTCAGTACATTGCACCGTATTCCGGTACGGCACTGGCAGAGTATTTTATGTACCAGGGCAAAGATGTACTGATCGTATATGATGACCTGTCAAAGCATGCGGTTGCATATCGTGCGATTTCATTGCTGCTGGAGCGGTCTCCGGGACGTGAGGCTTATCCGGGTGATGTATTCTATCTGCATTCAAGACTGCTGGAGCGTTCCAGCCGGTTGACACCGGAAGCAGGCGGTGGTTCCATTACTGCGCTTCCAATCATCGAGACACAGGCGGGTGATGTATCAGCCTATATTCCGACGAATGTTATTTCCATTACAGATGGACAGATTTATCTGGAAAGCGAGTTGTTCTTCGCTGGTCAGCGTCCGGCGGTAAACGTAGGTCTTTCCGTATCCCGTGTCGGTGGTGCAGCACAGACAAAAGCAATGAAGAAGGCTGCCGGAAGTATCCGTATTGATCTGGCACAGTATCGTGAGATGGAAGTGTTCACACAGTTCTCCTCCGATCTGGATGAGAGTACCAAGAAACAGCTGGCACATGGCAAGTCCTTGATGGAACTACTGAAACAGCCGCTTGGAAATCCGATGAGCATGGCAGATCAGGTTATTACACTGGTAGCTGCGAATGCACATATTTTCAGTGATCTGGAGACAGATGCGATCAAAGAGTTCCAAAATGGACTGTTAAAGGATATCCGGACGAATCATTCAGAGATCGTAACACAACTGGAGTCTACGAAGCAGTTGTCGGATGATCTGAAGGAAATGATCATAGAAGCAGCGAAGGCATATAAGAATCAGGATAAGGATCAGGAGTGATAGCATGGCAAGTGCAAAGGAAATTCAAGATCGTATTCGGAGTATTCAGGATACCATGAAGATTACCAGAGCGATGTACATGATGTCATCCATGAAACTTCGAAAGGCGAAACAGAAGCTGGAAGATACAGAACCTTATTTCTACGGTCTGCAGGAGCAGATTTCTGATATTCTGTATCATTTTCCGGAGATGGAACATATTTATTTCGATAACCGGAGCCAGGATAAGAAGGAATCTGTAAAGCGGAAAGCATTTATTGTAATGACAGGTGATAAGGGCATGGCCGGAGCATATAATCACAATGTGATCAAGGAAGCAAAGCGGCTATGTGAAGAGACAGAAGGCTGTCGGCTGTTTGTCGTCGGAGAGGTTGGACGTCAGCATTTTATGAGTCTGAAATATCCGGTGGAAGCAGATTTCCGGTTCTCTACGAACAATCCGTCGGTACACAGGGCAAGAGTGATTACGGAACAGATCGTAGAGCTTTACAAGGAAGAACAGTTCGATGAAGTGTATGTTATCTATACACGTATGATAAACAGCATGAAGGAGGCTGTGGAGGTTCAGCAGCTGCTTCCGCTTAAGACACATGAGTTTATTGAGCAGGAGCGATTGGAACAGGCTATACAGAAACGGGGTAATGTAAAACAGGAGCAGTCCTTCCGGGAAGAGGAAGAGGGTACCTATAACGGAGATTATTATATCTATCCTTCTCCGAAGAAGATCCTGAAGAGTCTGGTATATAATTATGTGACCGGATTTATGTATGGCGCACTGGTAGAGGCCTCTGCGAGTGAAGAAAATGCAAGAATGATGGCAATGCAGTCTGCAACCAATAATGCGCAGGATATGCTGCATGAGCTGTCTATCCAATATAACCGAATGCGTCAGGCAGCGATTACTCAGGAGATTACCGAGGTGATTGGCGGAGCCAAGGCGTTAAAGAAGAAAAAGAAAAAGCAAGCGAGGTGAGATTCACACCATGGAGCAGGTAGGAAAAATTGTACAGGTTTCAGGACCTGTTATCGATGTAGAATTTGAAAATAGTGACCTTCCCGCAATTAAAGATGCCCTGTATGTCATGAACGGGGATAAAAAGTGCGTAATGGAAGTGTCGCAGCACATTGGACACAATGTGGTACGTTGTATCATGCTGGCACCGAGTGAAGGACTTTGCAGAGATATGAAGGTAGTTGCGACCGGTTCCGGTATTCAGGTCCCGGTTGGTGAGAAGACGTTAGGTCGTCTGTTTAACGTGCTGGGTGATACTTTGGATAATGGTGAAAAACTGGATCAAGAGGAGCATTGGTGTATTCATCGGGAGCCTCCGACATTTGAGGATCAGAGTCCGGTTGTAGAGATGTTAGAGACCGGTATTAAGGTCATTGACCTTCTGGCACCATATGCCAAGGGCGGTAAGATCGGTCTGTTCGGTGGTGCCGGTGTCGGTAAAACCGTATTGATTCAGGAGCTGATCCATAATATTGCAACCGAGAGTGGCGGTTATTCCATTTTTACCGGTGTTGGAGAACGTTCCAGAGAGGGTAACGATCTGTGGACAGAAATGAAGGAATCCGGAGTATTGGATAAGACAGCCTTAGTGTTTGGTCAGATGAATGAACCACCTGGAGCACGTATGCGGGTGGCAGAGACCGGACTGACAATGGCAGAGTATTTCCGTGATGTAAAGCATCAGGATGTGCTGTTGTTCATTGATAATATATTCCGTTTTGTACAGGCCGGTTCGGAGGTGTCCGCATTGCTTGGACGTATGCCATCTGCAGTTGGTTATCAGCCAACGCTGGCCAATGATGTCGGTGAATTACAGGAGCGAATTGCTTCTACCAGAAACGGTTCCGTAACATCCGTACAGGCAGTATATGTACCTGCCGATGACCTGACAGACCCGGCACCTGCAACGACATTCTCACATCTGGATGCGACAACCGTATTGTCCAGAAAGATTGTAGAGCAGGGTATTTATCCGGCTGTTGATCCGCTTGAGTCTACATCCAGAATTCTGGAGGCAGACGTTGTCGGCGAAGAGCATTATCAGACAGCCAGACGGGTGCAGGAGACCTTGCAGAAATATAAGGAATTGCAGGATATTATATCCATTCTGGGTATGGAAGAATTATCCGATGAAGATAAACTGACCGTATATCGTGCCAGAAAGGTACAGCGATTCCTGTCACAGCCATTCCATGTAGCAGAGAACTTCACCGGTATTTCCGGAAAGTTTGTGCCGGTAGAAGAAACTGTAAAAGGATTCAAGGCAATTCTGGATGGTGAGATGGATGATTATCCGGAGCCGGCATTCTTCAACGTCGGAACGATTGAGGATGTTAAGAAGAAGGCAGAGGAACTGGCAAAGAGTGAGTAGTAACGAGGTGTATGACTATGAGTAATACATTTTCATTAAAAATCGTAGCCTGTAACCGGGTATTTTATGATGATGAATGTGAAGCGCTGATCTTTCCGGGTTATGATGGACAGATGGAGATCATGGCACATCATGAGCAGATGATCACGATGGTGGAGATCGGTGAGATCCGCTATAAGATTCCGGGACAGGAAGAATGGCAGACGGCAGTTGTTTCGGATGGTTTGCTGAAGGTGACCGGTAATCATGTAGATATGATTGTATATTCCGCAGAGAAGCCGGATGAGATTGATGCATTCCGTGCGGAAGCAGCACTGGAGCGTGCAAGGGAACAGCTGCAGGAGAAGCAGAGTATATTGCAGTATCATATATCCCGTGCATCTCTGGCAAGAGCGATGGCACGACTGAAGTCTACAGGCAGAATGTAGGGTAACAAAAAGCAGGATGTTTCGATTTGAAACATCCTGCTTTTATATAACCTTTTGTGTGATTACTTCAGTCTAGTTATTAAAATCCTTTGGGAAGAAATCCTGGCTCTCATCCCAGAGAACAATCTTTCCACTCTTCATGGAATCTTTCACTCTTATAATTCGCTGGTTATCGGAACCGCGGAATTTTACGTTTGGATTCTTGCGTTCCTCGATAAAAGGTCCATCCACCAGTACATCAATATAGGAAAGCAACTCTGTGGTTTCCGGCCACTTCGGAACCATATCCTTCAGGATATTCTCATCAAAGAGATATCCGGTATAGCACCAGATGCTTTTATGTGGGTACTTTTCCTTGACGGCACGTACCAGTGGGAGTAGTCCGAACTGATTGGTATGCTCAAACGGCTCGCCACCCAGAATGGTCAGTCCCCGGATAAAATTCGGAGACATATCCTCCAGGATGGTATTAATCGTGCCGGATGTAAACAGGGAACCGTAATTGAAATCCCAGGTTTCCGGATTAAAGCAGTTCTTACAATGGTGGGTACATCCGCTTACAAATACCGATATGCGTACCCCCGGTCCGTTTGCAATATCGTATTGTTTTATATCAGCATAGTTCATAATTGTTTCTCTCTTTCCTACAGATGTAAGACTCTTGCCTTAATCTCCTTTGTCTTTCCTACATTCCAGAAGTTCTCGCCTAAGTAACCGCAGGTTCTTCTGGTAACATTCATCTTGGAATGATCCTTGTTGTGGCACTGCGGGCATTCCCATTCATCATCATCATTAATGATGATCTCACCGTCCCAGCCACAGACCTGACAGTAGTCAGACTTGGTATTGAACTCTGCATACTGAATATTGTCGTAGATATAACGGACAACCTCAGACAATGCTTCCAGATTGTTGCGCATATTCGGAATCTCAACATAAGAGATCGCACCGCCGGAAGAAATCTCCTGGAACTGGCTCTCGAACTGGAACTTACTGAAGGCATCAATCTTCTCACGGACATCAACATGGTAGGAATTTGTATAATATCCCTTATCGGTAACATCCTTGATCGTACCGAAACGCTCCTTATCGATCCGTGCGAACCGATAGCATAAGGACTCGGCAGGTGTTCCGTAAAGACCGAATCCGATACCTGTCTGTGCCTTCCAACGCTCTGTAGCATCCCGCAGGTGATTCATAACCCGGAGGGCAAACTCCAGACCAACCGGATCGGTATGGCTGACACCCTTCATTAACCGGGTGACTTCATAAAGACCGATGTAACCAAGAGAAATGGTGGAGTAGCCGTTGTATAATAATTTATCAATCTTTTCTCCCTTTTCCAGACGTGCGATCGCACCGTATTGCCAGTGAATCGGGCTGACATCGGAGGTAACACCGACCAGTGCGTTATGACGGCACATCAGAGCCTCATAGCATAATTCCAGACGCTCATCGAGCAGCTTCCAGAATTTCTCTTCATCCTTCTTGGCAATAATGCCAATCTGAGGAAGATTAATGGAAACTACACCCTGATTGAAACGACCCTCGAACTTGTAATTGCCGTTCTCGTCCTTCCATGGAGTCAGGAAGCTTCGGCAGCCCATTGGACTGAATACATTGCCCTCGTAGTTCTGACGCATCATTTTGGCACTGATATAGTCCGGATACATACGCTTTGCAGAGCAACGGATCGCCATCTCTGTGATATAGTCATATTTGCCACCCTTTAAGCAGTTGCATTCATCCAATACGTAAACCAGCTTCGGGAACGCAGGCGTGACATAAACACCCTTCTCATTCTTGATGCCTTCGATCCGCTGACGCAGGATCTCTTCGATGATCTGGGCATTCTCTTCGATATATTCATCATTTTCATCCAAATACAGAAACAGAGTAACGAAAGGTGACTGACCGTTGGTTGTCATCAGGGTATTGATCTGATACTGAATGGTCTGTACGCCGGAACGAAGTTCATCCTCTACCCGTTCCTTTACCATATCCTCCAGAACATCTGCAGGAAGGCGGTCGCCGAACTGCTGCATAAATCTGGTCTTATATTTGTTATAGCTCTTTCTTAAGTACTTGCCTAAGTGCCGGATATCAACGGACTGACCGCCATACTGGCTGCTGGCAACCGAAGAAATGATCTGAGTCATGACCGTACATGCCACCTGGAAGCTCTTCGGACTCTCAATGAGTTTGCCGTTCATGACGGTTCCGTTATCCAGCATATCACCGATATTGATCAGACAGCAGTTGAAGATCGGCTGCAGGAAATAATCCGAATCATGGAAGTGTAAGACACCTTCTTCATGAGCTTTCGAAATCTTCTCCGGCAACAGGATACGCTTGGTCAGATCCTTGGATACTTCTCCGGCGATCAGATCACGCTGGGTAGAAGCTACAGTTGCGTTTTTGTTGGAATTTTCTTCCATAACATCCTTGTTACTATTCTTGATCAGACTTAAAATGGATTCGTCGGTTGTATTTGCTTTCCGGACCAGTTCCCGTGAATAACGGTAAATGATATAAGTCTTGGCCAGTACAAACTTGCCGTCCGCCATCAGCTTCTGCTCGATAATATCCTGAATATCTTCCACCAGCATTCTGGCACGATTCTTGCTCTCAATATAGCCGATAATGCTGTCAATCGTATCTACGGATACCTGCTCGGAAGGAGCAACTTCAGCATTTGCTTTCTGGATAGCGGTTACGATTTTACTTCGGTCGTATGTGACTGCACGACCATCTCGTTTGATAACTTGCATGATATGATTCCCCACCTAACTTCATAATATTAAACAAAAGTTTTATAACCCTTCGAGAAATTATTATAGCACCGCCCATACGGTTTGTCTACAAGATATAGGATTGTTTTTTAAGAAATACCACAAGATATAGTAGATGGAATGTAAACAGAAATGTAAAAGAGTAGAAAAAGAAAGAAACATAATGTAAAAAGGCTGACAATTCAAAGTAAAAGTGTGAAAAAAGAATGAAAAAGTATGAATTATTGCTTTGTTGAGATTTTAAGGACTTTTCTTTTTGGTATCTTTATGGTAAGGTAGTACTGTTATTTCATAAACTGGTGTTGCTTATATTATAAGGAAGCAATGCTGCAATAAGAAGGGAAATATGATGAAAAAGAAGTATTTGAAGCTGGCAGCCGGTGTGCTGTCGTGTGCATTATTGTTAACAGGCTGTTCAAACAGCGGTAATAGTACCAAGATGACGAATTATAGTCAGTACGTGACATTGGGCGAGTATAAGGGGATTGAGTATACTCCGGCATCTGTGGAGGTTACGGATGAGGAGATGCAGGCAGAGGTCGATTATTTCCTGCAGCAGCTGGGGGATACCGAGGAGCTGAAGGAAGGAACCGTAAAGGACGGAGATACGATCAATCTGGATTATATCGGATATGTAGACGGAGAGGCCTTCGAGGGCGGTTCTACGGACGGAGCCGGTACACAGTTGACGATTGGTTCTCATGCTTATATTGATGATTTTGAAGAACAGCTGATCGGACACGAGGTCGGTGAAGAAGGAATCGAAGTAAACGTAACCTTCCCGGATGATTATAAGAATCAGGATAATACGATTTCAGATCTGGCAGGAAAGGATGCGACTTTTGTATGCACAATTAATTCCATTTACCAGACGACCTATCCGGAGGAGCTGACCGATGAGCTGGTGGCAGCGAATACGAAATACGATACCGTGAATTCCTTTATGGATGGTCTGAAGATGGACTATGAGAATTATAAACAGCAGCAGGCAGATAAGCAGGCAAAAGCAGATGTTATTATGAAGGTGATTGAAAATGCGACATTCAGCGGGTATCCGGAGGATGAGATTCAGGAGCTGACTGAGAAAACCGTGCAGGGAGCCAAGGATTCCGCAGAGTCTTACAGTATGGAATATGAAGATTATCTGGCTCTGATGAAGGATGCGGATGGCAATGCCTACACCAGTGATTCTTATAAGCAGGCGGCTGAGGATTATATCCGTGAGCTGATGGAAGAGAAGATGGTAGTCTGCCAGATTGCAAAGCAGGAAGGGATTAAGGCGTCAAAACAGGAAGTCGATGACTATGTACAGGAAGAGTGTGCGAACAATACCAGTCTGAGTGCAGATACGATGTATGAGCAGTATTCGATGTCTGAATTGGCCTATGCAGTAGTGTATGATAAAGTTATGGATTTTTTAATGCAAAATGCTGTTGCAATTTCAGAATAGGTGTGCTATAATAGCGTCTGTCGGTGGTTGAGGGTAAGAAAACGGCTGACAGACGAAAATGCAGTTGTGGCGGAATTGGCATACGCGCATGATTCAGGTTCATGTCCACGCAAGTGGGTTCGGGTTCAAGTCCCGTCAACTGCACTGAACGTAAGGGCCAAGAATGTTGAAAAGTCAATGTTCTTGGCTCTTTTTTCTTTGCTGAAAATTGAAAAGGTAGCAAAAATGTGCCATGCCTGCAGACAGAAATTTATAATATCCGGTGGTAAAACTTCAAATGTTGTATTATAATAGAGCAAATTAGAAAAAAGAGAAGGATAGAGATACAGACAGAAGCAGTCACGAAAGGGGAAGAGAGTATGAATACAGATCCGACAAAGGTTGTTTACACGATCGGAAGAAATATGAAAATAAGTGCGACCACCTGGCTGATCATTGGGATTTTTCAGATTATGGTCGGCATTCCTGAATTATTTGTGGGATATGGAGTCGCCTGTATCGGACTGGGCATCTGGAATATTGTCCAGAGTACAAATGAACGGAAGCTGGCGAACCGCTTTCTGCAGTATCCGGTAGGAATTTATGATTACTATGATAGACAGAATCAGTCCATTATTCTTGCACTGGTAATAAATCTGATATTTGGCAGTGTGATCGGTGTCATCGGAGCATTTGTTGAAATGAGTATCCGCAATTATGTCATAGCACATAGGGATGAGCTGATGGTGGTCGAAGCTTCGATTGTTTTACGATAAGAGCAGGACGGCAGACGAAACCGTACTGCAGTAACCGGTTGACAGGGCAGAACGAGTGAGCTATAATACTTGAATACGATTGGCTTTTTATGCCTGTTATGCGTAGAACGGAAATCAGATACGCGAAAATGTATAGAAAGGATTAAGTGCAATGGCTGAAAAAATGATTATCACATATGCTGGTCTGAAGGAAATGGAGGAAGAGCTCCATCACCTGAAGGTTGTAACCAGAAAGGAAATCGCTCAGAAGATTAAGGAAGCAAGAGAGCAGGGTGACTTATCCGAGAATGCAGAGTATGATGCAGCAATGGATGAGCAGCGCGATATTGAGGCCCGGATCAAAGAACTGGAGAAGATGCTTAAGAATGTCGAGGTTGTTGATGAAGACGAGATCGACTTACAGACAGTCAATGTCGGCTGTACAGTTCGGGTTCTGGATATGGAGTTTAATGAGGAAGTTGAGTATAAGCTGGTTGGTTCTAAAGAGTCTGACATTCTGAAGAACAAGATTTCCAATGAAGCACCGATCGGTAAGGCTTTGATCGGAGCGAAGGTTGGCGATGTGGTAGATGTAGAAGCACCGGACGGTGTATATCAGTACAAGGTATTGGATATTCAGCGATTAAACTAATAATAAATCAGAACGGGGACTGGCAGGAAATGTCAATCCCGTTCTTTCTGTATACGACATTACATTTCATGAAAGGAAAAAGAAATTATGGCAGAGCAAAAGGGACAGAATCAGCCAAAGCAGCAGGATGTGAATCAGTTACTGCAGATTCGCCGGGAAAAGTTAGCAGATCTGCAGTCAGCAGGCAAGGATCCGTTTGAAATTACAAAATATGATGTAACACATCACAGTACAGATGTTAAGGAATTATATAACGCACATGAGGCAGAGCTTCTGGCAGGCAGACAGGCACCGGAGGTAGATGGGCTGGATGAGGCGCAGAAGCGTGAGGTTCTGAATAATGATTATAATGAGCGCAGAGCCATCATGGATGCATCACCGATCCATGTAAGCATTGCCGGACGTATGATGTTCAAGCGTGTCATGGGTAAGGCATCTTTCTGCAATATTCAGGATTTAAAGGGTAATATTCAGGTATATGTGGCAAGAGATCAGATCGGTGAGGAGTCTTATGCGGATTTCAAGAAGTCTGATATTGGTGATATCTATGGCGTTAAGGGATATGCATTCCGGACCAAGACCGGCGAGATCTCCATTCATGCTGAGGAGATGACATTGCTTTCCAAGTCTTTACAGATCCTGCCGGAGAAGTTCCATGGGCTGACAGATACAGATATGAAGTATCGGCAGCGTTATGTGGATCTGATCATGAATCAGGAGAGTAAAGAAGTATTTATCAAGCGTTCTCAGATTCTGAAGGAGATCCGGAGCTTTTTGGCAGGACGTGACTTCATGGAAGTGGAGACCCCGATGCTCGTAGCCAATGCGGGCGGAGCCGCAGCCAGACCGTTTGAGACACATTATAATGCACTGGATGAGGATGTAAAGCTTCGTATCTCGTTGGAATTATATCTGAAGAGACTGATCGTAGGTGGTCTGGAGCGTGTATTTGAAATCGGACGTGTATTCCGGAACGAGGGTGTTGATACCCGTCACAATCCGGAGTTTACATTGATGGAATTATATCAGGCATATACGGATTATGAAGGCATGATGGAACTGACAGAATCCATGTTCCGCTATTTGGCAGAGAAGGTATGCGGCAGTACCAGAATCTCATACAATGGTATTGAGATTGATTTCGGTAAGCCGTTTGAACAGATGACGATGAATGATGCTATTAAGAAATATGCCGGAATTGATTTTGATCAGGTGCCGGATGATGCTGCTGCAAAGAAGCTGGCGGATGAGCATCATATTGAATATGAGGCACATCACAAGAAAGGTGATATTATTAATCTGTTCTTTGAGGAATACTGTGAGAAGGAGCTGATCCAGCCGACATTTATCATGGATCATCCGGTCGAAATCTCACCTCTGACCAAGAAGAAACCGTCCGATCCGACCAAGGTAGAGCGGTTTGAGCTGTTCATTAATACATGGGAAATGTGTAATGCATACTCTGAGTTAAACGATCCGATCGATCAGAGAGAACGTTTTGCTGCGCAGGATGCCAATGCTGCTGCCGGCGATGATGAAGCAGAGCACACAGATGAGGATTTCTTAAATGCATTGGAGATCGGTATGCCGCCGACAGGTGGTATCGGATACGGAATCGATCGTCTGGTTATGCTGTTGACAGATAGTGCAGCGATCCGGGACGTATTGCTCTTCCCAACAATGAAGAGCTTGGATAAATAAACCTAGTGTTTATGCGGGGTTGAGGCATTTG
>ENA-ORSL01000181-ORSL01000181.1-human-gut-metagenome-genome-assembly--contig:-NODE-181-length-79052-cov-20.693393_pt1 | contig 79052 bp, 71 predicted proteins | sample MGYA00242190_ERZ509157 | MGnify/ENA primary metagenome ERZ509157 (study PRJEB26280, sample SAMEA2338664) | human gut metagenome | biome: human gut; feature: human-associated habitat; material: faeces... | reverse complement strand
TGCCTTGGGGGATTCGAACCCTCGACCTACTGCTTAGAAGGCAGTTGCTCTATCCTGCTGAGCTAAAGGCACGTATTGGAGCGGATGATGGGAATCGAACCCACGTGACCAGCTTGGAAGGCTGGTGTTCTACCATTGAACTACACCCGCAAAGCAGCTCTGTTTTCAGCCGCTCAAATATGGTAACACAATTACGTCGTTTTGTCAATATTTTTTTGGCGAAAAGTTCATTCTCCTACGATTTTTTTGAAAAGTTCTTTATGAAATTCGTAGTTTTTCTGTTCTTTTGCGTTTGCGCGCTTTCCCCATGTGTATGGCTTCACTTTAAGAACGATAACAGCGTCATCCGGAATTATGTCGTCGCTGGTGTGTGACTTTGCAAATTCCGTCTCCGAATATATAAGCGCCGCACTGTCATATGCAAAATCGGGAATATCCTCCCCATAGATTTCGTCAAGCGTTGCAAACACGGGCGAATCTTTGTATATCTCGTAAACATCCTTATCCATGATGTAGATATAATAAGGCATAACAAGCATATTTGCAAGTTGCTCCTGTGCTGTTATATTCGCCTCCGCCGCAAGTTTATTGTCGGGGTCATATGCGAGCCTTGAAAAATTGACCTTTGACTTTCCGTCGCCGATGAGCGTTTCAATCTCGGTCTCAATGCTCTGCTCTATCCCCGCAGACTTTGCACCGACATACTTAATGCATGCGTCATATTTTTTCTTTGTCGCAAGCTGAAAAATGCATATTGAAAGCACAACGACGAAAAAAAGCGAAATTATCGTTTTCCACTTGTTGTGATACCAGAAATTATCAAGCCATTTCAGAAATTTCATTTCAGCCTCCGAAAAGATCCGTCCGGACATCCGGTCAATATCGGACGTCCGGACTTTATTTATATATTACAGTTCAATACAGCTTTGCTCCTGCCGGAATATGAGAATCGACCATAAGCAGATGGAGTTTTTCCTCGCCCTCTTCCTCGTGAACCGCGCTGATGAGCATTCCGCAGGAATCAATTCCCATCATCGCCCTTGGCGGAAGATTTACGATTGCAATGCATGTCTTGCCGATAAGTTCTTCCGGCTCATAGAAAGCGTGAATACCGCTGAGAATCGTGCGGTCTGTGCCGGTACCGTCGTCAAGAGTAAACTTCAGCAGCTTCTTTGATTTCGGAACTGCTACGCAATCCTTTACCTTAACGGCGCGGAAATCCGACTTTGCAAATGTCTCAAAGTCGACCGTATCCTCAAACAAGGGCTCGATTTTTACCTTTGAAAAGTCGATTTTCTCCTCAACGGCAGGTGCGGCAGGAGCCGTCTCTGCGGGCTTGTCCGCCTTCTTTTCGGCGTCAAGAGTTTTCATCGTCGGGAAAAGGAGAACGTCTCTTATAGCGGCGGAGTCCGTCAGAAGCATGCACATACGGTCGATACCGTAACCGATGCCTCCTGTGGGCGGCATGCCGATTTCAAGCGCATTCATAAAGTCCTCGTCTGTGCGGTTGGCTTCCTCGTCTCCCTTTGCAAGAAGCTCCTCCTGCGCTTTGAAACGCTCGCGCTGATCGATCGGGTCGTTCAGCTCGGAATATGCGTTTGCCATTTCCCAGCCGTTCATAAAGAACTCAAAACGCTCAACGTGCTCGGGGTCACCGGGCTTTTTCTTTGTAAGCGGAGAAATTTCAATCGGATGTTCTGTGACGAATGTCGGCTGAATGAGGTGCTCCTCTGCATATTCCTCAAAGAAGAGGTTGAGAATGTCACCTTTCTTATGGCGTTCCTCAAATGCTATGCCGTGTGCCTTTGCAGCAGCTTTCGCCTCCTCGTCCGAATGAATCTCGCCGAAGTCGACGCCGGAATATTTCTTGACAGCCTCAGTCATCGTTATTCTTTCAAAGGGCTTGCCAAGATCCATCTCAATGCCGTTATAAACTATTTTCGTTGTGCCGAGAACAGTCTGCGCAACATGACGGTACATATTCTCCGTCAGCTCCATCATTCCGTTATAATCTGTGTACGCCTGATAAAGCTCCATGAGAGTAAATTCCGGATTGTGACGTGTATCAAGTCCTTCATTACGGAAAACTCTGCCTATCTCGTAGACCTTTTCAAGTCCGCCGACAATAAGTCTCTTTAAGTAAAGCTCAAGCGATATGCGGAGTTTGAGGTCCTCGTCCAGAGCGTTAAAATGAGTTTCAAAGGGTCTTGCAGCCGCGCCGCCCGCATTTGCAACGAGCATCGGCGTTTCAACCTCCATAAAGCCAAGAGAATCAAGATACTGTCTTATCGTGCTGATTATCTTCGAGCGCTTGATAAACGTGTCGCGCACCTCGGGATTTACTATAAGGTCAACATATCTCTGACGATAGCGAAGGTCTGTATTTGTAAGTCCGTGGAACTTTTCGGGAAGCACCTGGAGGCTCTTTGAGAGGAGGATAACGTCCGTTGCGTGGATTGATATCTCTCCCGTTTTCGTTTTGAAAACGGTGCCCTTGATGCCGACAATGTCGCCTATGTCGAGTTTTTTGAAAGCGGCATATTCCTCTTCACCGACGGCGTCACGCGCTACGTACGATTGAATATTTCCCTTGAGATCCTGCACGTTGCAAAACGATGCCTTGCCCATAATTCTCTTGGACATAAGTCTGCCCGCAACGGAAACCTCTTTCCCCTCAAGCTCCTCAAAATGGTCTCTTATATCAGAGCTGTGATGAGTACGGTCGTATTTTGTGATAGTGAACGGATCGTTGCCCGCTGCAACAAGCGCGTCGAGCTTTTCGCGTCTTATTCTGAGCACTTCATTCAGCTTCTCTCCGGAAAGCTCCTCTTCAGCTGCCGGATTTACAGTGTTCTCTGCCATATAATAATCTCCTTCGGTGTGATTTTTTCAGTTTTCCTGTCTCTTAAGCGATTTTACCTTGTATTTCATTATGCCGTCCGGTACTTCGACCGATACCACATCGCCGACCTTCGCTCCGACGAGCGCCTTGCCTATCGGCGACTGATCGGAAATCTTGCCCTGCGCAAGGTTTACTTCTCTTGAGCTGACGAGCGTATATTCAACGTCCTCGTCATATTCCATATCATAAAGCACAACCGTTATACCGACGTTTACTGTGTCCGTCTGAATCTCGTGGTCGCTTATGACCTTTGCGTGAGCGAGGATTTCTTCAAGCTCTTCGATTTTCGCTTCAATCTTCGCCTGCTCATTTTTCGCTTCGTCGTATTCGCTGTTTTCGGAAAGGTCGCCGAAGCCTCTTGCAATGCCGACGTTCTCCGCCGCTTCCTTACGCTTGACGTTTATAAGGTAGTCAAGCTCATCCTTCATCTTTTTATATCCGCTTTCGGTAACTGTCTGCTGTTTTGACATTTTCGTGTTATCTCCTTGTAACTGTAATGTTTTTATTTCTGAATTTCTTCAAGAGCGCGCAAAAGCTGAGTGTCATTTTTCGGCTCGAGGAGGAACAGATTTGTGTTTTTGTATTTTTCGGGAAGGTCAACTTCCGCATCTGGTGCAATTCCCTTTTTATCGTAATTCGGCGATGTCGGAGGGCTGTAAAGGAAGGTCGTGACATAAAGGACAGCGCCGCTCGAAAGCGTAAATCCGCTCTGACCGCAACCCTTTCCGAAAGTATTCGTGCCGACGATCGTCACCTTGTTATAATCCTTGAGAGCGGAGGTGAAAAGCTCCGCCGCGGACGCCGTGTTGCCGTTGGCAAGCACAACCATCGGGCAATCAATCTCCGACTTGTCCGACTCTTTTATGTCCATCACCTTGTTTCCTTCAAGATCCGTGATATGAACTATCGGTCCCTCAGGGAGAAGGAAATCAAGAATTTCGACAGCAGCGTCAAGCCTTCCGCCGGGATTGTCCCTGACATCGAATATCAGTCCCTCGCAACCGTCCGAAAGAAGCCCGTTTACAGCCGCTTTGAACTGGTTTGCCGTGACTTCAATGCTCATGAATTCCGTTATTTTTATATATCCGTACTTTTTACCGTCGTCCATTGTGACAGTCGACGCAATAACGGTCTCCGCCTCATAAATCCCGCGCACAACGGGAATTTCAATGGTCTTGCCGTCCCGGATGAGCGTCAGAGTGACAGTCGTATCGGCAACGCCGGCTATCAGAGACGTTGCATATGAAATATTGTAGCCGACGACGCTTTCCCCGTCAACAGCCGTTATAATATCGCCGTTCATGAGTTTTGCCGTCTCAGATGGCGAATTTTTCATGACATGCACCACGTGGACGCCGTCCTCCATGGCAACGACATAAACGCCTATTCCGGCGCTCTTGCCTTCCGTATTGGCGACCTCCGCCGCCCATTCTTCAGCCGAATAATAGGAGGCAAACCTGTCGCCGCTGAGAGCTACATAGGCTCTCGCGAGGTCGTCGCTGAGTTCGGTCTTGTCGACTTTGTACAGGTAGTTTGTATCAAATATATCCGCGACTTCAATCAGGTTTGAAAAGTCAACGGCTCTGCCGTAAGCCTGCTCTATTTTTCTGCCGTATACATCGCGCAGAACGACAAATGCCGCCTGAAGCGATATTATGACAGCGATCACCGTCGACAAAACGGCAATGAGGACAGTGTTTTTAACACTGACCATGTGAGGTTCTTTTTTCGGTTTTTGCGGGCGCTCCGCCGGAGTTGACGGTTCGCGTGTCTCTTCTGTATTCTGACCGCCGATATCCTCTTCCGAGGGATTTTCTTCGTCCGGACGGCGCATATCTTCGTCGGAATTGAACATAAAAGCTCCTTTTTCGATTATTTCTTATATACAAGAGAGCGAACCCGATAATTCGGGATCGCTCAAAATTATATCAATATCTGTTCGATTTTGAGTTCAGATAACTTCTGACCATAAGCGCGACCTTGAATGTTATCGCATTGTCAAACTCGCGCAGGTCAAGTCCCGTTATCTTCTTTATCTTATCGAGCCTGTAAACAAGGGTGTTTCTGTGGACAAACATCTTTCTTGACGTTTCGGAAACGTTCAGGTTGTTATCAAAAAAGCATTGTATCGTTGAAAGCGTTTCTCTGTCGAGCAGATCAATGCTGCCCTTCTGGAAAACCTCGTTCAGGAACATCTCGCAGAGCGTTGTCGGAAGCTGATAGATAAGTCGTCCGATACCGAGGTTTTCATAGCTTACGACGCTCTTGTCGGTGTCAAACACTCTGCCGACTTCAAGCGCAGCCTGCGCCTCTCTGTATGAACGGGAAATATCCTTCATATTGTCGACCGCACTTCCTATGCCGATTGACACCTTGGTATAAAATTCAGCGGCGAGCGTATCCGCAATCATTGTCGCGGTCTTTTCAAGCTCCTCCTTATCAGTTCCGGGCTTGAGCTCACGGACGAGAACAATCTCCTTTTCGCCCGTGCTTATAACGTAATCCGAACCCGAATTCGGGAAAAGGTTGAGAATTATATCATATGGCGAGGTCTCCGCTCCCGAAAGTATTCTTATCAGGAACACAACCCTTTCAACATCCGTTGCGAGATGAAGTTCTCTGCTCTTTACATATATGTCACCGGGGAGAATATTATCGAGCAAGAGGTTCTTTATGAATGAAACCTTGTCATATTTATCGTCATGATATCCCTTTATGCTGCTCAATGCAACGGCAAGCACAAGAGACATTTTCTCCGCCAAAGCGTCCTCGCCTTCCACAAAAACGATATACTCCGAATGAGGTCCGGAAACAAGCGGACGATAAGTGACTCCGCCGTGCTTGATACAATCCGACACATATGAAAGCTCTTCGCGGACAGCCGCTCTTGTCTCACCTATCTTTGTAAGGTCGCTGCAAGCAACAACCGCGCCGCTTTCGTCTATTACGCCGATTGTTCTTCCTATCGCGTCTTTCATCTGATGTATTACGCCCTGAAACAATCTGCTTGACATTTATCCTGCTTCCTCTCCTTTGGGTCATGCGCAAACGCAAAATCCAATAAATATAAATACGTGTCTATATTTTACCGCACTTTTTGTAGAATTTCAATAGTTTTTTTGTGAATTTATCTAAAATTATAATATTTTGATGGTGCATATTATACCAAGCACCGCAAACACAACGCCGATCGCGATCTCGCACGCGAGAAGAAGCGAAGGAACTATGAGAACAAGTGCAGCTGACACAACGAGCACCGCCATGAGAACTATCAGTCCGACAAAGACGGTCTTGTCCGTCGAAAAATGAAGTCTTATCTTGCAGAGCTTGAATCTTCCGTCATGCTTGCTTGCCGTGACAGCGGCATAGATAACCGCCGCGGGAACAAGAAATCCGATCGGATAAGCAAGCACTTTGAGAATAACGTCAAGCACTCTTACGGCGCTCGCCGTAAACGTTCCCATGGAAACGGAGTTGTAATAAACGGAAATAGCGCAAAGAACAGTGCAACCCGCGACATACGTATATATTTTCGGGCAGAGGTTCGCTATGAAAAGAACAAAGATGAGCGCTGCAAAAGCAACCTTGATCTTAATATCCGCTCTTGTCAGCTCGTTATAAAGCCCGAACGCAAGGACAAGCGGCGCAGCTGCGGCGCATACGCCGGCAAGAGAAAAAGCTCTTCCCTTTATGTTTTTGATCAACCCGTAAACCGTGCCGAACACCAATGCCGCAAACAGGACGAGCATGCCCGCCATATAAAAGCCGTTTCTGAATACAGGCGAAAATGCAGCGTAATTCTTACCCGCAACGATTATAAGAGTAAATCCGATTATCGCATATGCTATGACCGCTAAAAGACGGTAAAGCGCGGCGTCCTCCTTCGGAAGAGCGGGTCTCGTTTTGTTATTTGTGTCTTTTGTCATCTGGTTGCCTCATTTCCGGCGATCTTTTTTATTTTTATGCAAGCGGTTATCGCCGATCCGCACGCACCGTTTATATCAAGTTTAAGCGACTTAAAAGAAAAAATTCATTCTTCGCAATAATTAAGTCGCACGTAAGCGACCGCATACGCGATCGCCCACGAGACTAACCTACATTATATACTATAAAATGAATTTTGTCAAAGCTATTTTGAAATATTTGACGACTTTTTGAAAAATTTTCACTTTTTACGGCACAGCATAGCGCACCAGCCCTTGTCATGCAGTGATTTTTCGCAATCGAATCCGTTTTTTTCGAGTGCGGAGCGCACTTCGGCTTCTCTTTCGTCAATAATTCCCGAAACGACAAGCAGTCCTCCGTCGCGGATGTACTCTCCGATGTCCGGAGACATTCTTATGATTATATCCGCAACAATGTTCGCCGTCACAATATCATATTTTCTTCCGTCTCTTATTTTAACGGAATCAAGCAGATCCGAAACAAAGCAATCTATATCGCAACCGTTTCTTTCCGCATTTTCTTTTTCTGTCTTTACCGCAACGGGATCTATGTCGCACGCAGCGCAATAGTCCGCTCCGAGCTTCGCCGCGCAGATTGCAAGAATCCCGCTCCCCGCCCCAACATCGAGCATATAGTCGCCTGACTTTACGTTTTCTTCGAGAAGCGTTGCGCAAAGTCTCGTCGTCTCGTGAGTGCCGGTTCCGAAAGCCATTCCGGGATCCATATCGATTATAATGTCCCCGTCCTGTTTTTCGTATTTCTCCCAGCTCGGCACGATGACAATATGTCTGCCGATTTTCGTCGGCTTGTAAAATTTTCTCCAAGCTGTCGACCAATCCTCCTCGTCGAGCTCTGCCGTCGCAATATCCGCCTTTATCCCGAGAGAAGCAAGGCGCGACGAAATGAAATCAACGTCCTCTTCGGCTGTTTTTTTATCGCTGACGTAAATGCTTGCCGAAGCAATCGTTTTGTCTGCGCGGAGAATTTTTTCGTCAATAAGCTCGCCGTAGACTGTGCGCAGAGAGGTAAGAACGTCGCTGTAATCCTCTATCATAACGCCCGTATCGAGCACTGTCAGCACAGCCGCGACCTCGTCAATATGCTCGGTCTTGCAGGTGACCCTTATCTGCGTCCATTTCATTTGCGGCTGTCCTTTCTGAATTTTCCGAAGAATTTATCGCGTTTTGAATAGTTACTGTTTCCGCAAAGGTCGGAGAACTTGCGCAGAGCATCCTTCTGTTCTGCGGTCAGGCCCTTCGGCACTTCAACAATCGCTCTGAAAACAATGTTTCCTCTGCCTCTGCCGCTTATGTTCGGTATGCCCTTGCCTTTTACGGTAAACGACGTGCCGCTCTGCGTGCCTTCGGGAATATCGAAAGTAACGGTGTCGCCTTCAAGCGTCGGAACATTTATCGTCGCGCCGAGAGCCGCCTCCGCAAAGGTTATCGGTATGTCGCATTTTATGTCGTTTCCGTCGCGCTGGAATATTGCGTGCGGACGGACGCTCACCTCGATGAAAAGGTCGCCGGGCGTGCCGCCGTTCTTTCCCGCATTGCCCATTCCGTGAAGCGAAATACGGTTTCCGTCCGCAATGCCCGCGGGTATCGAAACTTCAAGCGTTTTCGCAACGTTTACGTTGCCCGTACCGCGACAGGTCTTGCACGGGTTTGAAATGATCGTTCCCTTGCCGCCGCAGTCGGGACAAACGGTTGTCGACTGCATCACGCCGAACGGCGTTCTCTGCTGGGTTCTTATGCTTCCGCTACCGCCGCAACGCGGACAGGTTTTTGCCGTTGAGCCCTTTGCCGCCCCGGTACCGCCGCAGTCGGAGCACTTGTCAACCTTATTGTATTTTATTTCTTTCTTGCAGCCGAAAGCCGCCTCCTCAAAGGTTACGGTCATCCTGTAAAGAAGATCGTCCCCGCGGACGGGGCCGTTCCTTCTGCGCGAACCTCCGCCGAATATGTCGCCGAAAAGGTCGGAAATATCAAAGTCGCCCGAAAATCCGCCGCCGAATCCGCCAAAGCCACCGGCTCCGCCGAAACCGCCCTGACCGTTTACGCCATCTTCCCCGAAGCGGTCGTAATTCGCTCTCTTTTCGGGGTCGGATAAAACAGCATAAGCGGTATTGACGTCCTTGAACATCTCCTCCGCTTTCTTGTCTCCGGGATTCATATCGGGATGATATTTTTTTGCAAGCGTTCTGTACGCTTTTTTTATTTCATCGTCACTCGCCGTCTTTGAAACGCCGAGTATCTCGTAATAATCCTTCATTATGTTTCCTTTTCCGAATTTGCCGGAGACACGTTATCCGTGCCTCCGGCGAATATCAAAATTTATCTGTCAGTTTTTCTCGGTGAAGTCTGCGGAGTAGCTGCCGTCGTCATTCTGTGACGCGCCGCCCTGCTGACCGCCGTCTGTGCCGGCACCGCCCTGAGCCTTATAGAGCTTTTCTGAAAGTGCATAGAACTTCTTCTCAAATGCTTCCGTTGCATTCTTGATAGCGTCAACGTCATCCGTTGCAACAGCCTTCTTGAGGTTCTCAAGCTCGTCGCGGACTTCCTGCTTTTCGCTCTCGCTTACCTTGTCGCCGATCTCGTCAAGCGTCTTTTCGGTCTGGAGAATATAAGCCTCTGCCTTGTTCTTTGCTTCAACAAGCTCTTTGAGCTTCTTGTCTTCTTCTGCAAACTTTTCTGCTTCCTTTACGGCGCGGTCGATATCTTCCTTGCTCATATTTGAGGAGGAGGTGATCGTTATGTGCTGTTCCTTGCCCGTGCCCATATCCTTTGCGGATACGTTTACAATGCCGTTTGCGTCGATATCGAACGTAACCTCAATCTGCGGAACGCCTCTGGGCGCTGCGGGGATACCGTCAAGAGAGAATCTGCCGAGAGTCGTGTTTGCGGACGCTTTTTCACGCTCGCCCTGGAGAACATGTATCTCAACGGATGTCTGACCGTCTGCCGCCGTAGAGAATATCTGAGACTTCTTTACGGGGATCGTTGTGTTTCTGTCGATTATCTTTGTGCAGATGCCGCCGAGCGTTTCAATACCGAGGGAAAGCGGAGTAACATCGAGAAGGAGAAGATCCTTAACCTCGCCGCCGAGAACGCCGCCCTGGATAGCCGCGCCGATTGCAACGCATTCATCGGGGTTGATACCTTTGAAGGGTTCCTTGCCGCAGAAGTTCTTTACAGCTTCCTGAACAGCGGGAATACGGGTCGAACCGCCGACAAGAAGAACCTTATCTATCTTTGAAACGTCAAGTCCCGCGTCCTTGAGAGCCTGCTTGCAGGGCGCGATTGTGTCCGCAACGAGGTCAGCCGTCAACTCGTTGAATTTGGCTCTTGTGAGTGTCATATCGAGGTGTACGGGACCGTTCTGGTCTGCCGTGATGAACGGGAGGTTGATATTCGAGCTCATTGTGCCGGAAAGCTCTATCTTTGCCTTTTCGGCTGCGTCCTTCAGTCTCTGAAGAGCCATCTTGTCGTTACGGAGATCAATTCCGTGCTCCTTCTGGAAGGAATCTGCAAGCCAATCTATAATTCTCTGGTCGAAGTCGTCGCCGCCGAGTCTTGTGTTGCCGTTTGTGGAAAGCACTTCAAATACGCCGTCCGAGATTTCGAGGATCGAAACGTCGAATGTACCGCCGCCGAGGTCGAAGATCATTACCTTCTGATCCATACCCTCTTTGTCAACACCGTATGCAAGCGCTGCTGCTGTCGGCTCGTTTATAATTCTGAGCACTTCAAGACCCGCAATCTTGCCTGCGTCCTTTGTTGCCTGTCTCTGAGCGTCGTTGAAGTAAGCGGGGACTGTGATAACAGCCTGCGTTACCTTCGTGCCGAGGTAAGCCTCTGCGTCAGCCTTCAACTTCTGAAGAATCATTGCGGAGATTTCCTGCGGTGTGTATTTCTTGCCGTCAATATCAACCGTTTCGTTTGTACCCATTTTACGTTTGATACTCATAACGGTTCTTTCGGGGTTCTGAATTGCCTGTCTCTTTGCCGTCTGACCGACAATTCTTTCTTTTGAATCATTCTTCGAGAAAGCAACAACGGAAGGAGTTGTTCTCGAACCTTCGGGGTTGGTTATTACGACAGGCTCGCCGCCTTCATAAACCGCCACGCAAGAGTTTGTTGTACCAAGGTCAATACCGATAATTTTTCCCATAATATATATCCTCCGATTAAAGTTAATTTTTTCTTATTTTTATATTTCAGTTTGCTACTTTGACCATAGCAAAGCGAAGTATCTTGTCGCCCTTTCTGTACCCTTTCTGGAGCACTTCCGCGACTGTGTTTTCGCCGAGAGAATCGTCATCCGTTCTCATAACGGCATTGTGAATATTAGGGTCGAACGGGTCTCCCCTTTTTCCGTATTCCTCAATTCCGAGCTTTTTCAGCGTATCGGAAAATTGATTCACTATCATTTCTATGCCCTTTGCAAAGTTTTCAGTACCTGCGTAGGCAAGCGATCTCTGAAGATTGTCGGACATAGGAAGGAATTCCTTCAGAGCCTCCTCATATGCGGAGGCATAAATACCGTCGCGCTCTCTTTGAGAACGCTTTCTGAAATTGTCGTATTCCGCCATCATACGAAGATATTTGTCGTTCAGCTCATCGTAGGCTTTGCTTTTTCCTTCAAGCTCGCCCGATAGCTTTTTGACCTCACCCTTCAGCTTTGAAAGCTCCTTTTTTTCACTTCCCGACGGTGCCTTATGCTCCTCGGAAGTCTTTTTTTCTTCTGTTTCTATCTTTTTCTCATCCATTGTTTACTATTCGTCCTTTCCGGTGCTATCTTCCGGAAGCTCCGTCTTTCCGGGAGGAAGCGCCCCTCCGAAAAGTACGGATATCTGCCTTGAAAGATATTCCATAGTTGAAATAACCCTTGAATAATCCATTCTTGACGGTCCGAGAACGCCGATCGCGCCGACGACCTTTCCACCCACCGTGAGCTTTTTGAATATCAGAGCGGAATTGTCAATCAAGCTCTCCTGCTCATCGCCTCCGATGTAAACATTGACCTTATCGCTGTCCGCTTCGGAAAGAATCTTTATCATCTCCTGCTTGTTTTCCATCATCTCAAGCATTCCGCGGATTTTATCTATATCCGAAAATTCCGGATATTCAAGCAGTCTGTTTACACCTTCAAAGCGGAGATCCGCATCGGCATTGCCGCCGATCGCTTCATAAACCGCTTTGACAGACGGCGCAACTATCGCTCCGCCAACCCCGATCTCCCGCTCTATCGTCATCACAACGGAAAACGATATGTCCTTTGCGGGGATTCTTGCGAGATACTTTGTCAAAAGCTGCGTCAGACGCTTCAGAAGTCTGTCATCAACAAGGACGTGCGTCTGTATCTGCTTTGTGACGACGCTGCTGTCCGCCATTCTCATAACTATGAGGAAGCTGTGCGCGTCAAGAATCATATAGGAAAAACGGTCGACCGTTTGTTCCCTGTTCTCGGCTTTGAGCGCAACCGCCGTGTAATTGGTCAGAGAGGAAACAAGCTTTGAAATCCCCGTCATAAGAGAATCAAGCTCGCCGATCTTTCCCTTCAGCGTGTTGTTCAGCTCTATTGTCTCCATCGCCGAGAGCTTGTAACCGTTCATCAGCGAGTCTATATAGAAATGATATCCGAGCTTCGTCGGCACTCTGCCGGAGGAGGTGTGAGGCTGTTCGAGATAGCCCATCTCTTCAAGATCCGCCATTTCGCTTCTCACCGTTGCCGAAGAGAAGTTGATACCGGCGTTGTCCGTCAGATATCTGGATCCGACAGGCTCGCCCGTTGCTATGTGCGCCTCAACAACGGCACGAAGTATCTGCTTTTTTCTTTCGGAAAGTTTTTTCTCTCCGTTTTTAACTTCGTGCATTATCTTTCGCCCTCCTTTTTAGCACTCTATCGCTTCAAGTGCCAAACTTTGATTATAATATAATCCTATTCTGTCAGTTTGTCAATAGTTTTTGCATATTTTTTTATGAATTTTTTGTTAACTTCATCACACAGAACCTCCGCGTGCCAAAATGCGATATTTTTCAAATCCTGTTGACAAATCTCTTTCTTTATATTAAAATATATCTCGTACCGCAACTGAATAATCGGGGGTGCTGAGCAATCGGCTGAGACGGGGAAACCCGAACCCTTTACCTGATATGGATAATGCCAGCGTAGGGAGATTGTAATTTATTACCGCTCGGATTATTCCGTGCGGATTTTTATTTTACAAGAGGTACTTTTTTATGCAAAACAAAAAAACACTCGCCCTTGTGGAAAGTGCGGTTATGATCGCGCTCGCAACGGTACTGAGCATTCTCAAAATCGCCAAGCTTCCCTACGGCGGCTCGATAACGCTCGCGTCAATGCTTCCGATAGCGATAATCGCTTACCGCAGAGGCACCGGCTGGGGAGTTGCTTCCGCCCTTGTTTACAGCGTCGTCCAGCAGCTTCTCGATCTGAACCCGCTCTCATACGTTACAACGTGGCAGAGCATTCTTGCAGTCATCCTGCTTGACTACATAATCGCATTTACCGTCATCGGCTTTGCCGGAGTGTTCAGAAAAGCCGTCAAAAATCAGGCTATGGCGCTCACGCTCGGCTGTATTCTTATTTCTGTCCTCCGCTATATGTGCCACGTTATCTCCGGTGCAACCGTCTGGGCAGGACTTTCAATTCCGACTCAGGCAGCCCTCTCATATTCCTTTGTATATAATGCAACGTATATGCTCCCCGAATGTATCATTCTTGCGATAGCCGCTGTATATATCGGCTCGCTTATCGATTTCCGCGGCGAAAAGCTGAAAAGAATCAAGCGCGAAAACACCGCCGTATATTCTCCCTGGATCGGCGCCGGGGCGGGACTTATCGCCTGTGCGGCTGTCATATTTGACGTTGCGACCATATTCCCGAAGCTCCAGAATGCCGACACGGGCACATTCGATATAACCGGCATCTCTGCCGTCAACTGGAGCGTCGTTATCGCAGTAACGGTATCGGGATTTGTAATTTCCGCTCTGCTTATGGCGGTAAACCATCTCATAAAGACAAAAAAGGTCGACTGAAATCATGAAAAAAAACGGTAAATGCTATATAATCTGCCCTTTTGACAGTGACCTTGCCGTCTCCGGAGCTTCCGTCTCAAAAGATGATTTTATTATCTGTGCGGACGCCTCATGCAATATAGCCGAAGCGCACGGACTTTCTCCCGATCTCATAATCGGCGATTTTGATTCCGGCGCTCGCCCCGAAAACGCCACGTGCGAGATAGTTGAATATCCGTCCGAAAAGGACGATACCGACACAATGCTCTGCCTCAAAGCGGCAATCAAGCTCGGATTCAAAGAAATAATCATCGTCGGAGGCATAGGCGGTCGACTCGACCATACTCTTGCAAACCTCTCCGCCCTGCTCTATGCCGATGAAAACGGCGCAAGGGCAATTCTGAAAGGCTCCGAAAATATAGCATTTGTTGCCAGTGATGAAGAACGTATACCGAAAGACACAAGCTCATATCTTTCGCTTTTCTCCGTCACATCCGCCGCGGAAATTTCCCTGAAAGGAACAAAATACGGCGGCGACCATATCACGATTCTCCGCAGTTTTCCTCTCGGAGTAAGCAACGAGATAACAGAAGATGAGGCAGTTCTGACGGTTCACACCGGAAAGATTCTCTGCGTTATATCTAAAAAATAATTATGCGCCTTTTAACGCAAAAATCCGGCTCTGAGCAGAGCCGGATTTTTTTATTCAGAATTTATAATGCCCGTTTGTAAACTCACCCGAGGAAAGCTCTTCGTCGGCTTTTTCATAGACATAGAGCTGTGCGTCAAGCATATCGAGCTCGCTGACTATGTATGCCTCGGTCGTCTGCGGGATGACAATCGCTCCGAATTCCTTTTTACCGTGGTGAGAAGCGATTATATGAGCAAGATGCATGACAGTCTGCCTGTCCGCACCCATTCTCTCGCCGCAGTCCTCAACCATTTTAGTTCCGAGATATAGATGACCGAAAAGGTTGCCCTCCGCAGTATATTCTCCTGCCCCGAGATCGCCGGCAATCATCTCGCGGAGCTTGCCGATGTCATGAAGAATTATTCCCGCCTTCACCATTTCCGCATCAACGCCGCCGTATGCCCTGCAAGCGGATTCGGAAGAAATGAGCATTCTGTATACGTGATAAAGCAGTCCGCCGCGGATGTTATGATGCATTTTCTGCGCCGCGGGCCAAATGAGGAGCTTTTCCCTGTTCTCCTCATAAAGCGTCGTCGCTATATTGCGGAGCGACTCATTCTCAAAGGAATTTATCGTTTCCATTATAAAGTCATACATTTCCTGCGCCGGTATCGGTGCCGAAGCGATAAAATCCTCTTCGCGGACGCCGTCCGCATCGGTCGCCGCACGTATTCTGCTCGCCGTGAAGCTGAGCGCACCGTTGAACATTGCGCCGTCAACCGTCAGGCAAACGACGCTCCCCGTGCTGTACGGAATGTCCGAACGCTTTGTATCCCACATTTTTGCGGGGAGCTCGCTCTTCCCATCGCTTATCGTGATTATCACAAATGACGAGCCGTTTCTCGCTTCCTTCTGCGTTATTTCGCGGAGAAGTCCGAAAACGCTTGCGTGGTTTGTTTTTCCGTCAAGAAGGTCTTTTATAGTTGCCATAGATATTTCCTTTCGCAGTTAAATCGAAAATGTTTTTTCAAGGGGTCGACTTTCTTTATCCCATGAGTTGACCGCAGTAACCGATATTTTTATCTTCCCTTCGGGCAGATCGCAAAGGTCAACCCTGTATTTTTTCTCCATATCCGCAGGGTCTCCGTGACGGAAAAAGTCGCTTATCAGGGTCTTATTTATGAGCCTGTCGCCTTCGGCGTCGACGGTTATCCTGTAATGATGAACCATATCGTCATCACCGGCGGCGTCAAAGCAGAGGAAATACGTTTTCTGACCTCTTTCGTCCTCGCCCTTCTCAACCGAAAGCTCCGCCGACTCATCAAACCAAGGCGAGCGCGCCTCATCCTTTCTGTCCTCGCGATAGGTGTCGAGCCCGTCGCCGATGACCCAAGGCGTTTTTATAATCTTATCATTGTAAAAGTCCATTCTCGTCACGCGTACGTGCTGATTTGCGTCAACCTCGCAAAGAAGCCCCTGCGAGAATCGATAACCGTACTGCACAACATAGCCTCGCTCATACATATATCCGTTCCCGTCCGGCCCGTGCTCGATCGCCATATATCTGACAGCGCCGCAACCGATTGACGTAAATTTTTTCTGCATAATGCTTCGCTCGTCGTTTATCGGATAATGCAGGTGTCCGCCGAACGTTATCACGTTCGGATATTTTGAGAGGATCGGCGTCAGATCCGCCGTGTCCCATTCATCGCCGAGAAGGCTTCCGTAGCAGGTGTTGTGTATCATCGGATGAGTGATGAAGAATATCTTCTTGTCCGGCTCCTCCGCCGTTATTTTTTCAAGAATGTCCGAAAGCCATTTTTTTGCGTCATCTCCGTATCTTATCGGCGCAATGCTTATCGGCGTCATGGCTATTATGTGCTGTCCTTTTATGACAGCGTGTCGGTTTGCCCTCTGCGCCATATCGAGGTCGGTATCAAAGGCAAAATGCTCCGTCCCGAGACATTCATAAAAATATTTTTCCATTCTCAGCTGATTTTCGTCTCCCCAGAAGAGGTCGTGCCAGTTGCCAAGACAATACATTATCGGCACTACGGGCTGCATTTCGCTATCGTATATCTCCTTGAATTTCACAAGCTGCCTTTCGTCGCGCGAGTTTATCAGATCTCCGACAAAGAGCATTGCGTCAAGCCCGTTCTTCGCCTTTGCACGAAGCTGGCGGAGTGCCCGACGGAATTTCATTTCGGAATCGTCGTCACCGCCGGTTATGTGCACGTCGCTTATCGCACCGAACGTAAATATTATTTTGTTTTCATCAAAATCGGGTATTCTTTTCATTTTATCCTCATTAAAGTCTGCGCCCCGCGATCATCTCGCGGAGCGCGTTTCTTTTTACAGATTATTTTGTTTTCTTCTTTCCGAGAACAAGTCCCGTGCCGATAACGGATACAATCGCGATTGCCGCGCCTGCGCCGATTGTCGAGCCGCAACCTTTGCTTTCGGAAGAGCCGTCAGTCGTTGTGCTACCGTCCGGAACGGTTGTAACAGTTGTGACAACGTTGCCGGAGCCGTCCGTCGAAGGCTTATCGGTTGATTCTGAGCCGGAAGTCATTTCGGGCGGATTGTCTTTCTTCGTCGTTGTGGTAGTGGACGAAGTGCCCTCTTCCCATTTTGCAAAGAGTTCAAGCTCGCCGTATTTCGTCATTGTGAAATCCGGATCATAAGGCTGTGTAAACGCTGCGTCGAGATACCAGCCGCAGAAGGTGTAGCCCGCTTTTTCCATATATGTGGTAGCAAGCGCGTCACCGATCTTCTTGCCGAAATCGACTTTGACCGTGTTCACCTTATCCTTATTTGTGAGGTATTTGTGCAATTTGAGTTCAAAATACGTCTTTTCCGTAGCCTGACTTGCCGAGAAAACGGATGTAACAGCTGATTCGCCCTCCATGTTTTCGTTTGCGGTGACTACCTTATAATAATATCTCGTTCCGGCGTCAAGTCCGGTGAGAGTTGTCGTAAAGTATGTTCCGTCTGCGCTGAGAACGCCTTCGGCATATTTACCGTTTTCAAGAGTGGGGTTGTCATCCTTTGAATAGATGACGCCGTATTTTGTCAGCTTTTCGCCCTTGATTGCAAGTATTGTATTTTTGAGAACGATGCTGTCCGTCGCCTGACTCTGAGTTGTCGTCATGATCGTGGGAGCGGCTTTTCCGGAAGTCTCCGTCGTAATCTTAACCTTCATTTCCTGTCCCGGCTCGGAAAGCGCTTCAATTTTCAGATTGAAGTTGTGCGCGCCTTTCCAGTTTGAAGGATAGGAGTTGAGCGAAGGTGAATTGCCCGTGACGGAAAGGTAATTTATCGTGTTGCAGACAGCCGTTGCCGGATCGTCGCTTACGTAATAGTAAGGATCGTCGGGGGTTTGGGTTGTCATTTTCTTGCCGTACTTGTCATAGCCCTCTCTGAGGAGCGGAACTATGCCGGGGTCATGAGACTTGCCGTTTACGGGAGTGCATGAGTCTGCCTCGCCGCTCGCAAAATAGAGACGGTTGATTCCCTCGTCTATATGCCATACCATTATACCGCCCGTACCGCCCTTTGTAAGGTTTCTTTCAAAGCCTTCCTTGAGTCGGACTTCAATGAGGAAATACTCATCAGGATCAGGAGTGTTGACTCTCAGAACCTTGTATTTTCCCGTAAGAGTCGAATAAAGGGTGTATGTACCGTCGGTGACGACTTCCTCCTCAGCCCATCCTATTTTGACTCTCTGATAAGGGTCAAGATAGGTCGGCGTTGCGCCTCCGCCGGAATGGTTGCCGCTGCACTGAAGCGAGAATCTGTAAGGCTGGGGCCATGTTGCGTCATTGCCGCCGCCTCTGTTATAAAGATCCTCTGCGCCGAAGTTGTGCGCAAGCTCGTGAACCGGAACGCCTATCGGCATTATTGTGCCGACCTTGCTGTATTCACCGAGATTGCAGACGCGTCCGCCCATGCCGTTCGACGTGATGAAAACATCGTCAAGCTGCATGCTCACAGGCTGTGATGTGCCGTGAACGCCGAAATATGACTTCGGAGATCCGGAGTGCGTGTACTGTCCCGTGCTGGAACGGTCGGGACCGGCATTGAGAATGAGAATTGCAAGCTCATCCTGCGTGCAACGTCTGTCGCCGTTTGTGTCGTATGCGGCAAAATTGATGTATTCGTCCGCCGCGGTGATTATCGTGCGGATAGCCGCGTGAGCGTCGCCCTTTGCCGTCGGATGAGCAATGTTTACAGTGACCGCGAGAACACCGTTCTGAACCTTCTGGTTCGGCACGGTCTTTGTGAATTCCGCGGGGACAAATGTCATTTTGCCCATTGTCATTTCCGTATAATAAGTCGCGACGGAATTGTGTTCTCCGAAATATCTGTCCCAATGGTCATCGGGAGTGGTCTGCGCCCACTGCTCACCGTAATAATCCTTTGTCTTATCGGAATAGAGCTTTGTGGGATTGCTCTGATCGTAATCGTTTATACCGTTTCCGTTTGCGTCAAAACTTGCAATGATAACAAGAAGCGGAACCTTCTTTATCGAATCGCTTCCCTTTTGATTGGCTGCAAGCACAGACGGAGCAATGCAGGCAAATACCAGCATGAACGTAAGCGCACAGCAGACTATGCGAAAAAACTTTTTCATTTTACAATAATTCCTTAACCAAAAAACTGAAACTCAAATTATTTTGCGAGATTTGCAACAGCGTATGCGTAGATAGCGGCTGCCTGATCGTTTGTGACTGCGGAGTCATACATGCTTGCTCTTACGAGTGTGTAAGATGAGGACTCAAAGTCATATTTTGCGTTCATGGATACGTCAGCACCGAAGCCGAGCTGATTTGCGAGCTTATCGTTCTGGATTGCAACGATTTCGCTTGCGAGAGCCGCGGAATTGCAAAGCTGACCGTTTACATAAATTCTGAGCTGCTTTGCCGTCTTATCATAAACGCCTATAACGTGAACAAGCTCACCTGCCGTTGTATTTGTGTTTGCATAGCAGGTTGCATAAGAACCGCCGAGACCGATGCAGAAATAGGGGTTGCCCTTAGCGTCTGCAATACCTGCGCCACCGCGCTTGCCGGAAGTGTTTTCCGTTGCGCAAATAGCCGCGATTGTCTCGTTTCTGTTACCTATTATATAGAAAGCCTCGAATGAGAAGTCTCTGTTGTAGAATTCCTGAGCGGAAGCGATTGTCTTGCTTTCGTTGAGCGTACCGATGGAAGCCTGACCTGCTGCCGTGATGTTGAGTGCGTCAACCGTGTATTCCTTGCCCGCGTGCTTGACTGTCGTCTTACTTACAGTTGCGCCCTTTACGAGTTCAAAGCTCATGTTGCCTGCCGCGTCTGTCATTGTGCCGTCAGCAAGGACTACGTCGATAACAGCTTTAACGCCTTCGGGGAGCTCTGCCTTTGCGTCTTCCGTTGTGGTAACTACAACCGTGCCGCGCGTCGTTGTTGTTTCCGTGGCAGTTGTGGTTGTTGACTCTGTTGTGGTTGTTGTGGTTGTTGTGGTAGCGTCAGCGACTGTTGTCGTTGTCGTGGAGACCGTTTCGTTGCCGCCGGGGGTTGTCGTTGTCTCTTTTTCGCCCGTGCATGCTACAAACGCAACCGCAAAAGCGCAGACAAGTAAAAGTGCCAGAATTTTTTTCATCGTTGGTTCCTCCGAATTTGTTTTTTATTTATATTGCCGCAAAACGGTCAATATCTCGTCATTGTCTATTATACATGTTTCAAACGCAACAATCAAGGGTAAATATAAATAGAAATGCCTAGCCTTATATGTAGATTTTCACAAAAGCCGCGTCAGTTTTTCAGCGAATGTATCGGCGCGGGGATTTTGCCGCCTCTTGAAATGAACTTTTCGGGGCTTGCGGTGTTGACCTTCATTATCGGCGCGTCGCCGAGAAGTCCGCCGAAGGAAATCATATCTCCAACCTTCTTTCCTATCGCCGGAATAACGCGGACAGCCGTCGTCTTTCCGTTTATCATGCCGATTGCCGCCTCGTCCGCTATCATTGCGGAGATGACCGCCGCGCTCGTATCGCCCGGAACGGCTATCATATCAAGACCGACGGAGCAGACCGCCGTCATAGCTTCCAGCTTTTCAATCGTCAAACAGCCGCTCTTTGCCGCAGCAATCATTCCTTCATCCTCTGAAACGGGAATGAACGCACCGGAAAGCCCGCCGACGGAGGATGATGCCATAACGCCGCCCTTTTTCACAGCGTCATTGAGGAGCGCGAGCGCAGCGGTCGTTCCGCAGCAGCCGCACGTTTCAAGTCCCATAGCTTCAAGCGTTCTCGCAACGGAATCGCCGATTGCCGGCGTCGGCGCGAGAGAAAGGTCGACAATTCCGAAAGGAATTCCGAGTCTGCGGCTCGCTTCCTTTGCGACAAGCTGTCCGACTCTCGTTATTTTGAACGCCGAACGTTTGACCGTCTCCGAAATTTCGGTGATTGATGCATCCGGCATAGCCTTTATCGCAGAGCAGACAACTCCCGGACCTGAAACGCCGACATTTATGACGGATTCCCCTTCGCCGACGCCGTGGAAGGCGCCTGCCATAAAGGGATTGTCATCAGGAGCGTTACAGAAAATGACGAGCTTTGCGCAAGCCATACAGCTGTTGTCCGCCGTTTTCTCGGCAGCTTCCCTGACAATTCCGCCCATCATACGGATAGCGTCCATATTTATTCCTGCCTTTGTCGAGCCGACGTTGACGGACGAACAGACGATTTCGGTCTCCGTAAGAGCGTCGGGAATCGAGCGGAGGAAACGCTTGTCGCCGTCTGTTGTACCCTTCTGGACAAGCGCGCTGTAACCGCCTATGAAGTTTATGCCGACGGTGTGCGCCGCTCTGTCCATCGCCTTTGCCGCAAGGACGAAGTCTTCACTTTTTGTAAGCGAAGCACCGGCTATGGCAATCGGGGTTACGGAGACACGTTTGTTTATAATCGGAATTCCGTATGTCTTTTCAATCTCGTTGCAAACGGGAACAAGTCTTTCCGCCGTTTTCGTTATTTTATCGTAAATTTTGTCTGCAAATACTTTTCCGTCCGATGAGGCGCAACCGAGAAGCGAAACGCCGATTGTAACCGTGCGTATGTCGAGATGGTCGTGCTCTATCATTTTCAGCGTTTCCGCAATATCGTTTCTTTCAATCATGGCTTGTCTCCTCCGGAAAATTATATGCGGTGCATCGAGTTGAAAATGTCCTCGTGCATAACTTTTATGACGAAACCGTTTTCTCCGCCGAGCGTTTCCATTTTATCGACGAATTCCGGGAACGGAACGGAAATTCCGTCCGTTTCAACGAGAAGTATCATCGCAAAATACCCGCTCATTACCGTCTGCGATATATCGGCTATGTTTGCGCCGAGCTCAACGCACTTTGCGGATACCTTCGCAACTATTCCTTTCGTGTCCTTGCCTGTGACTATAATGACTGCATTCATTTCTTTTCCCTACCTTTTTTTATTTAACATCGACAGAGAGTGTTTCTCCGTCGGAATCGACCTTGATTTCTTTGTATCCGTTTGCGTAACCCTCTATCAGCTTTTCCGCCGCAGGGTCTTCAACGTTCTTTGTTATGAATCTGCGCATATTTCTTGCGCCGAACTTGACTGAATATGATTTCTTCGCGATATATTCAAGCGCCGCGTCTGTCCATGAGAGCTCAAGTCCGTGCTCCGCAACAGCTTTTTTGAGGTCGCCGAGCATTATCGCCGCTATCTTAACAAAATCCTCCTCGGAGAGCGAGCGGAAGGTGATTATCTCGTCCACGCGGTTTATAAACTCCGGACGAAGAAATTCGGAAAGTGCTTTTTCCGTTCTCGCCTCGGAAATCTCCTGCGTTGTTGACCCGAAGCCTGCGTTGTTTTTTCCGGTCGAGCTGCCCGCATTCGTCGTCATAACGATTATGCAGTTGTCAAATTTGACTTCCTTTCCGTGGGCGTCCGTTATTCTGCCGTCATCGAGAATCTGAAGAAGAATGTTCAGCACATCCGGGTGCGCCTTTTCTATCTCATCGAAAAGAACTACGGAATACGGCTTGCGACGTATCTTCTCCGTCAGCTGACCTGCGTCGTCATAGCCAACATAGCCGGGAGGCGAACCGATAAGTCTTGAAACGGTGTGCTTTTCCATATATTCCGACATATCAAGCCTTATCAGCGCGTCCGGCGTTGAAAACAGGTCTGCCGCAAGCACCTTGACAAGTTCCGTCTTGCCGACGCCGGTCGGACCTGCAAAGATGAACGACGCAGGCTTTCTCTTGTAAACAACGCCCGCTCTGCTCCTCTTTATCGCGCGGCAGACTGCATCAACCGCCGCGTCCTGACCGATAATTCTTGATTTCATTCTCTCGGAAAGTCCGGCAAGACGTTCAAATTCGTTTGCCGTTATAGACCCTGCCGGAACGCCCGTCCACACTTCTATGACGTCGGCAAGCGCACCGACGTCCAGCTCAACCGTCGCAAGTTCGTTTTTCAGCTTTTCGTATTCCTCCTCGTCCTGCATACGCTTCGACTTTATCTTCGCCGCCTTTTCGTAATGCTCGGAAAGCGTCTTTTCGTCCGCATCGGCTGCGGGAGGATTGTTTTCAAGCGTTTCCGCCTCGGCTTTCAGCTCCGCAAGCTGCTTTTCAACCTCGGCAACTCTTTCAACGACTGGCGAATTCATCGCAACGTGCGATGCTGCCTCGTCCAGAAGGTCGATCGCCTTATCAGGCAGGAATCTGTCCGTTATATATCTTTCGGAAAGCTCGACAGCCTTGCCGACTATCTCGTCCGAAATATGAATTTTGTGATACGTTTCGTAATAGTTCTTTATTCCGGAAAGTATCTTCTTTGCGTCCTCAATTGACGGTTCCTCAACCATTATCGGCTGGAAACGCCTTTCAAGCGCAGTGTCCTTTTCAATATACTTTCTGTATTCGGCAAGCGTCGTTGCGCCGATTATCTGAACCTCGCCTCTTGAAAGAGCGGGTTTAAGAATATTCGCCGCGTTCATGCTGCCCTCGGAATCGCCGACGCCGACAATGCTGTGCACCTCGTCGATAACGAGAATAACGTTTCCGAGCGCCTTGACCTCTTCAATCAGCCCCTTGATACGGCTTTCAAACTGCCCACGGAACTGCGTTCCGGCAACGAGCGACGTAAGGTCGAGAAGATGAACCTCCTTGTCGCGGAGCTTATACGGCACCGTACCCGCCGCAATTCTCTGCGCAAGTGCTTCCGCAATCGCCGTTTTACCGACGCCCGCCTCGCCTATCAGGCACGGATTATTCTTCTGACGGCGGGTGAGAATCTGGAGCATCCTCGTCACTTCCTTCTCCCTGCCTATAACCTTATCAAGTTTGCCTTCTCTTGCGTCCGCCGTAAGGTCGCGACAGTACATCGAAAGAAATTTCTTCTGCGGCTTTCTCTTTTCGCCGCTGCCCTTCTGCTGTGACTGTCCCTCGCCCTTCTTTTCGCCGCCTGCATGATTCGGAGCGGGAAAGCCGGGCATGGAGCCGAACAGCTTTTCAAAATCGACAGCCGGCGCGCGCGACGCAGGATCGTCGGGGTCGCCGTCATCGCCCGACGGGAACATCGAGCCGATCTCGTTTTCCATATTTTCGAGATCGTCATCCGATATGCCCATTTTTTCGAGTATATCGTTTACCTGAGGTATGCCGAGTTCCTTTGCGCATTTGAGGCAAAGTCCCTCGTTTTTTGTTTCGCCGTTTTCCATTCTGGTGACGAATACCACCGCCATTCTTTTATGGCATCTTGAACATAATTGCATAGATTTCGTCCGTTCTCGGCGGATTATGCGCCGCCGACGCAGTTGATTTTTTATTTTGTAAATTTATCCGCAATCCATGTGAGAAAATTCAGCACAAGGGAGACGGGATTTATCTTCAGGAAAAATGTCATAACGGCTCCGCTCGCAAGCGCTTCCGTAAACGTTTCTGGAAATTTTGCGCAGAGTATCGGAAGTGCGGCGCGGACGAAAATGTTCGCCAGAAGCCACGTCCAGAATGACCCGCACACAAGCCCGAACACAAATCCGAGCCCGCCGTTTATCTGTTTGAGTCCCGGCGCCTTTGCCGCAAGATCGAGCAGAAGCACGATCAGCTTCTGTAAAAGCAAGGTCACGACAAAGATCAGTATAAACGCTATCGCTGTCGATATAATCGATGCTATATAGTTTTTGACTATCGCGGCGGCTTCAAGGCTCGCCTGATCCGCGCCCTTTGCTATGACGTTATCGACTATATAGTCAACAACGAATTTTATCTTTTCCCCGAGCGTCATTCCTTCAAGCGACGGCATTTCCGTATCCGTCACCATCTTGGCTATGAAAGGTATCTTCTTTACATACACCGCCAGCTTTGAGCAGAACACATAAGCCAGAAGAAATGACACAACATATTCAACAAAGCCCGCAATCATCCTTATAAATCCTTTTTTCATGCCGATAAAAGCGGATATCGCAATTATAAGCACCATGACCGCGGCAATTATAATATCAATCATTTTTTACCCCCTTCTCCCACGCCGACACGGGCAAGCCGTGTGCCGTATGTATAGCACAGAATAATGTCACTTTCGTCAAGAGCAAACATATCGAGCGCACCGCCCTCTATGTCAAGTTCATCTTCATATTGCCCTTTTACATATAACTTTCCGTAACCGAGGAGAAAAACGTTTTCCCCGTTCGGACAGACGGAATATATCTTTTCACCTGTCGAGAAGTCGCGGCGGGCGTCTCCATCTCCGGAGAAGACAGTGACGTTTGTTCCCGAAAAGCCGACCTCGCTTCTTGCAACGGCGAGCCTGTCATCCGAAAAACACACATCGGTCAGCATTCCGGAAAAAGTCTCCTCTCCGCGCTTTTCGCCCGAAGGAGAATAAAATCTTGCCGCCCTGTCTGTCACGGAAATCGTCCCGCCGTCATCGGAGAAGAAAACATAATACGGAGTTTCGCCCCTGTATTTTTCGTCGACGGTCGTTTCTCCCGTGCCGGTTTTTTTCACGATAAGCTCGCAATAAGGTATGCCGTTTTCCGTGCCGCTCGCGAAAATACCGACGCTTTTTCCATTTTCGGAAAGCCTGACGGATGAAACGTATTTATCGGTCGACTTCCATGTGTAAACAAGGGAAAACGCCTTGCTGTAAACAAGCACCGCGGAGCGGACGTTCTTTTCCGATGTGACAACCGCAAACCCTCCGTCCGGCCCGACGCAGATATCGTTTATCGGATATTCGGAGTTTATCGTGTGTACGGCGGAAAAGGAATTGTACAGCGTTGCGGTGTTCCCGCCTCTTTTATAAAGCGAAAGATATTTTCCGTCGCTCACGACGGTGTCCGCGCCCGCGGCGTCCGCCGAAAGCTGTATTTTCCCCGATACCGAATAAACGGTCAGTTTTCCGTCGCAAAGCGACACAAGGTCGCCTTTATACATCGAAAACTTCATATCTGAATTTCCGGTGAATGTTATGTCATTGTATGACGAAGCCGAGGAAAACGGGTTTATCTGAAAATATTTGAAAAAATATCTGAAATTTTCGGCTTTCAGCTCCCCGCTTCCGAATATCGCCATGAAAACTATCATTATAACAAGGACAACGACTATAACATATTTCGCAACATGATATTTTCCGGCAAGCGCCTTCCAGTATTTGTCGGCTGACATTTTTTCGCCCTGCGACAGTCTTTTTTCGCCACTGTTCAAAGCCGCCGTCCTCCTTTTTCGGTTATTTTATAAAGACCTTTCCGAGATACAGCCCCTCGGCGGGAGCCGTTCTTCCCGCAAGCGTCCTGTCCTTTGAATTTATGATTTTTTCAATGTCGCAAGGGGCAATTTTCCCCTCCGACACCTCAATCAGCGTTCCGACGGTTATTCTCACCATGTTGTAAAGAAATCCATCCGCCGACATATATATCTTTACTCTGTCCCCGTCTCTTTCGACGCGGCACCCGGTGACCGTGCGCACGGTGTCCGCAATGCTACTGCCCGAAGCCATAAACGCCGCAAAATCATGTCTGCCGACAAAATACTTCGCCGCCTCGTTCATTTTCAAAATATCAAGCGGGTGCGGATAATGATACGCCCTGCCAAAAAGAAACGGGTCGCCGACGGGGGAATTCAGAATGAGATATTCATATTCTTTTCCCGTAACGTGCCGACGGACGGAATAACCGTCATCGACAGTCTCCGCCGTTATAACGGAAATATCCTTCGGCAGATAAGTGTTTATGGCGCGCGGCAGCTTTTCCGCCGGAATATCGGCTCCGCCGTGCTTTTCAAGCGTTGCGTAATATTCCTTTGCATGAACGCCGCTGTCCGTACGACTGCAACCGGTGACGGCACAGTCAACTCCGAAAAGCGTCTTTCCCGCGTCGCAAAGCCTCCCCTGAACGGTATCGCCGTTTGGTTGAACCTGAAAACCCGAATACGCCGTTCCGAGATACGATAACTTCAAAAGGTATTTCATACCACCTCACACCGTGTAAAACGGGATATATTTGTTTATCAGCACGACTCCCGCAATAAACGCCCCGAAAAATATCACAAGGATAAAATCATACGGGCGGAGAGTGCGGCGGGTCATCTTTGTTCTGCCTTTGCCGCCTCTGTAACACCGACATTCCATTGCAACGGCAAGCTCGTCTGCACGGCGGAAAGCCGAGATGAAAAGCGGAACGAGCACAGGCAGAAGCGCCTTTGCTCTTTTTATAAGTCCGCCGCTTGAAAAGTCTGCGCCTCGCGCCTTCTGCGCCGACATTATCTTGTCCGTTTCTTCAATCAGCGTCGGAATGAAGCGCAGAGCGATTGTCATCATCATTGAAAATTCGTGAACAGGCAGCTTTATCAATTTGAGCGGCGAAAGCAGACTTTCAATCGCGTCCGTCAGCGCTATGGGCGAAGTCGTATATGTCAGCACGACGCCTGTGCCGAGGATAAGACAGAGAATTCTTATCGCCATATACAGCGCAGTCAGCAGTCCGCCAAGGTAAATGTTTATCTTCCAGAAGCTGAAAAGCGGCTCCGTTCCTTCCGGCGGAGAATACCAGAAAACGTTGATTATCGCCGTGATGATTACAACGAAAATCAGCGGCTTTATTCCCTTCAGAATAACCGAAAGGCGTATTCCGGACATTATCGTGATAAGAATCGATACCAACAGCAGAAGCGCATATGCCGCCCCGCTCTTTGCAAGAAATATCGCAACTATATATGCGATAGTCAGAAGTATTTTTATCCTCGGGTCGGTCTTGTGAAAAATCGAGTTTCCGGGAAAGTACTGCCCGAGCGTTACGTCCTTCAGCATTTCCCCTCACCTCCGAAAAGGCGGAGAATTTCTTTTTCCGCTTTGTCAACGGTATATGCCGAGGTATCGACGTCATATCCCATCGCCTTCAGCTCGCAGAGAACCTTCGTCACCTGCGGAACCGTCAGTCCGGTTTTCATAAGCTCATCCGAATTGGAGAATACCTCCTCCGGCGTGCCGGAAAGAAGAACCTTTGAATCGCTCATAACGACGATTTTATCGCAATATTCCGCAATGTCCTCCATACTGTGACTTATCATAATTATTGCCGCACCGGTTTTGTCCCTGTATGCTGCGATATTGCCGAGAATCTCCCTCCTACCCCTCGGGTCAAGACCCGCGGCAGGCTCGTCGAGTATCAGAACCTTCGGACGCATAGCAAGTACGCCTGCGATTGCCGCACGGCGCTTCTGCCCGCCGGAAAGCTCAAACGGCGATTTTTCGAGAAGAGCCTCGTCAAGGCCGACGTCGCGCGCCGCATCTCTGACTCTTTCGTCGATTTCCTTTTCGGAAAGTCCCATATTCTTCGGTCCGAAGGATATATCTTTATAAATTGTTTCATCAAAGAGCTGATACTCGGGATACTGGAACACAAGTCCCGCCGTAAAGCGTACCTGCCGCATTTTCTTCGGCTCTTCCCAGATGTTCTTCCCGCAAACGAATACTTCCCCCGAGGAGACGGGCAGGAGTCCGTTTATCAGCTGGGCAACCGTCGACTTTCCCGACCCCGTATGCCCTATTATTCCCGTTATCATACCGCTTTCAAACACGGCTGAAACGTCAGTAACCGCCGCCGACTCAAACGGCGTGCCTTTACTATAAGTATAAGATACGTTTTTAAGTTCGGCTGCCGTCATTTTCTGCCTCCCAAAGCGCATTTTATCGCCTCTGCCGCACCTTGCGGAGTCAGAGCACGGGTATCGACGTTTATTCCGTCGGATTTCAGGGCTTTCAGAAGCCTTGTCACCTGCGGGATTTCAAGCCCCGCTTTTTCAATAGTTTCCGTCATGGAAAAAACGTCCTCGGGCTTGCCGTCCGCCGTAATGCGACCGTCGTCAAGAACGACAGCCCTGTCCGCTTCGGCGGCTTCCTCCATATAGTGAGTGATCAGAATGACCGTCGTTCCTCTTGCGGCGAGTTTTTTTATCGTTTCCATAACCTCCGCCCTGCCGATAGGGTCAAGCATAGCGGTCGATTCGTCAAAAATGATGACGTCCGGATCCAGCGCAATTATTCCCGCTATCGCAACTCTCTGTTTCTGTCCGCCGGAAAGCCTGTGAGGCGAATGCTTTTTGTATTCGCTCATACCGACGAGCTCAAGCGCGTCGTCAACTCTTTTTCTTATTTCGGACGGCTCGATTCCGAGATTTTCCGGTCCGAACGCCACGTCCTCCTCAACAACCGTTGCAACAAGCTGGTTATCGGGGTTCTGAAATACCATTCCGACCCTGCGACGAAGCTCGTAAGCCTCGTCCTCCGTTATTCCGTCCGTATTTTTTCCGAAAAGCACAACCTTCCCCGACGACGGAGAAAGCACAAGGCTGAGCAATTTTGCAAGCGTACTCTTTCCGGAGCCGTTGTGCCCGAGAATACAGGTAAAGCTGCCCCGCTCTATTTCAAGATCGACATCGTGCAGAACGGGAACTTTTTTCCCGTCCTCATCATACGAAAAGCCGAGCTTTTCGGTTTTTATAACTGTTTCTGCCATTTTTCTTTCCCAAGTAACTTATTTTTTGAACGTATATCTTGCGCTCGAACCGCAAGGAAGAAGTCCTCCGGACGCTTTGACGGGGAGCATAAGCTCGCCGCATTCAAGCTCGCCCTCGGGAAAAACCTGCTTCATAATGTAACCGATTGCGGACGAAGAAAGTCCCGTTGTGTATGAATTCACAAGCACGAAAAGAGGATTTTCGGAAAGGAGCTTTGCCGTGAGTTTTATAAAATCGTCAATGCAGTCTTCAAGCTTCCATACCTCGCCCGAAGGTCCCCTGCCGTACGACGGAGGATCCATAATGATTCCGTCATACCTGTTTCCCCTGCGGATTTCCCGCTCTATAAATTTCCTGCAATCGTCGACTATATATCTTATCGGAGCTTCCGCAAGACCGGAGAGCGCCGCATTTTCTTTTGCCTGCGCAACCATGCCTTTCGCCGCGTCGACATGACAGACGGACGCTCCCGCCATTGCGGCTGAAACAGTCGCCGCACCTGTATAGGCAAAGAGATTCAGAACCTTTATCGGTCTGTCCGCGTTTTTTATAAGGTCGGCGCAGTAGTCCCAGTTTGCCGCCTGCTCCGGAAAAAGTCCCGTGTGTTTGAAGCCCATCGGCTTTATTTTGAAGGTCAATTCTACGTATGATATATTCCAGCTCTCCGGAACATTGCGCTTTGTCCATTCCCCACCGCCGCCTTTTCGACTGTAAACGGCGTCCGCCTTGCTCCATAGGTTGCTCTTTTTCGCATTTTTCCATATTATCTGCGGGTCGGGACGACGGAGAATGTATTTCCCCCAGCGTTCAAGCCGCTCGCCGTCCGAAGCGTCGATAAGTTCATATTCTTTCCATTTGTCGGATATAAACATTTCTTTCCTCACTCATCAATATCAAGTTTTGTCTGCGCTCCGACAGATTTTATCATCGGTATTCCGAGATGTTCATAGGCAAGCCTTGTGACACATCTTCCCCTCGGTGTTCTGTTTATAAAGCCTATCTGTATCAGATAAGGCTCGTAAACATCCTCCAGCGTTACCGCTTCCTCGCCTATCGTCACGGAGAGCGTATCAAGCCCGACGGGACCGCCGTCATAAAATTTTATAATGGATTCAAGCATTCTTCTGTCTGTGTTGTCAAGACCCAGCTCGTCTATGTCAAGCATTTTCAATGCAAGGTCCGTCATCTCTTTCGTGACGGTTCCGTCACCTTTTATCTGCGCAAAATCACGAACACGACGAAGCAATCTGTTTGCTATACGCGGCGTTCCTCTTGATCGCTTTGCAAGTTCTCTTGCGCCGTCATCGGATATGGAAACTCCGAGTATCCCTGCGCTTCTTCTGATGATGTCAGCCAGTTCCTCGTGCGAATAAAGCTCAAGACGCAGAAGAACGCCGAAACGGTCGCGGAGAGGAGTCGAAAGCTGACCGGCTCTCGTCGTTGCACCGATGAGGGTGAATCTGTTCAGCGCCATACGCAGGCTTCTTGCCGCAGGCCCCTTGCCGATGATAAAGTCGAGAGCGTAATCCTCCATAGCGGGATACAGAATTTCTTCAACATTTCTCGGCAGACGGTGTATCTCGTCGATAAAAAGCACGTCGCCGTCGTTTAAGTTTGTAAGAAGTGCGGCAAGGTCGCCCTGCTTTTCGATTGCGGGTCCCGACGTTATTCTTATGTTGACTCCCATCTCGTTTGCGATGATGTTTGCAAGCGTCGTTTTGCCGAGTCCGGGCGGACCGTAAAGCAGAACATGGTCAAGTGACTCGCCTCTCTGCTTTGCCGCCTCTATATATATTCTCAGATTTTCCTTTGCCCGCTCCTGCCCGACGTAATCTTCAAGAGTTTTCGGTCTCAGCCCGACCTCAATATCTCCGTCCTCATCGGCATATCCGGCATTGACTATTCTCGTATCGAGCCCGAAATCGTCCTCGGCTGTATTTCCCATATCGAATTTGTTTATAGCCACGTTGTTTTCTCCTCCGAATTACATTTTTGAGCCGATTTTCTTCAGCGCCGCACGCATAAGCTCTTCAAGCGTGTCGCCCTTGCAGCCGGCAAGCGCCTTCTGTGCCGCCTGACGCTGATATCCGAGCACCATAAGCGCTTCGAGAGCATCGTCTCTTATTCCGCCGAGATCCGTCACGCCGACGTCCTCTTCGCCGTCCACCGTAGCTACCGCGCTGACCTTATCCTTGAGTTCAAGAACAATTCTCGCCGCCGTCTTTGCTCCGATTCCCTGCGCCTTTGCAAGGGTTTTTGTGTCTCCGGAGCTTACGGCAACGGCAAACTTCTCCGGCGAAAGGAGCGAAAGTATCGCCATCGCCGCCTTCGGCCCTACTCCGGAGACCGATATAAGAAGTCTGAAAGCCGAAAGCTCCTCCGTATCGTAAAAACCGAAAAGCTCAACGGCATCTTCCCTGACAGAAAAATGCGTATACAGGCATACCTTTTTCCCCGTCTCGGTGAGATGTGAAAGCGTATTCATACTGACTGTCAGCTTGTATCCGACGCCGCCGCAATCGACGACCGCGCTCTGCGGGTCGGTCATTACGAGCTCGCCCTTGACGTAATAAAACATAACCTATCCCCTTTATCAAACGAGTTTTTTCTTTTTACCGTTATAAAACTGTTGTATCTTCGAGCCGCCGCAGTGCGCGTGACATATTGCAAGCGCGAGCGCGTCCGCCGCGTCGTCCGGCTTCGGTATTTTCGGAAGTCCCAGAATGATTTTCACCATTTCCTGAACCTGCTTTTTTTCCGCTCTGCCGTATCCCGTCACCGCCATTTTGACCTGTATGGGCGTATATTCGGCTATATTGAGGTTGTTTTTTCTCGCCGCAAGAAGAATGACTCCTCTTGCCTCGGCGACGGCAATCGCCGTTTTCTGGTTTGTATTGAAAAACAGCTCCTCTATCGCCATTTCCGTCGGCGAATACATCTTTATCAGCTCGCAGAGGTCGTTATATACGATTTCAAGCCGGTTTTCAACGTCAATTCCGGCCGGAGTTTCTATCGCGCCCGTCGCAATCGTGCGGAATCTGCCGTTTTCGTATTGTATGACCCCATAGCCGACAGTGGCTATTCCCGGGTCGATTCCGAGTATCGTCATATCTCCTCCGCCTTTATTTCCGTATAAATTCCGACAGCCGAAAACTGCGGATATTCAAGTTTCAGAGCGCATATCAGTCCCGCAAGATCCGCCCCGTCGACGCAGAACGAAACGTCAAACGAGTTTTCCCTCCCCGTCGCCGCCGTGGGAACGGGATCTGCGCGACGGAGTGACGCTCCGAAATATTTCCCGCAGAAAAGAAGGTCGGAAAGTCCGCCCGCGGTATCAAGCGTAAGTCTTATATGAAGTATTCTTTCACCTCCGGCGCGCAGGAGCTTCATCGACCGCGAGCAAAGCGCGAATTTCGTATATCCTTCGCCGTCGCCCGAGCCGACCTCACAAAGCATGATTATATAAAGTCCGTAACGTTCGAAAAGCCCGTAAAGCCCCGCAAGTCTGCCGTCAGACGAGTTTTCGACGGGAACTATTCCGTATTCGGTCACGCCGGAATAAACGGAGCGGCAAACATCCGCAAAGCTCTCCTCTCCGAACGGCATAACGCCCCCGGGGATACATCTTGCAAACCTTGAAAACGCTTCGTTTGCCTGCCTGCCGCGGACAAAAGCAACTTTCGTCTCCCCGATTCGTCCGGACTGAATAACATCACCGTCCGAGAGCCAACCGAGAACGTCCGCATCCGTATATTTTTCTCCGCCGAAGCGGGATATTGCCCTGCAAAGGCAGAACGTATCGCAGAGGGAGACGGTGTCCGAAACGACCTGCCCTTGCTCCGCGTTTTCGCCCCCTGTCGGCAGCTCTCCCGAAAGAATTCTCTTTCCGTCCGAATAGGTTTCCCTCGCCTCATCCGAAACGGAAACGGCGGTCATTATATCACCGTCCGTTACGGAAAGGATTTCACGGCAAAGCACGTGCGCAAGCTCATATATTCTCGCAATACGTTTTTCAGCGCAACTTGCCAGCGCAACGGAGTTTTTTTCCATACAATCGGAAAGTATTTTTCTTTCTTCGCCGACGGTATTCATTCGCGCTTTCTCCTTTCCGGCGCGGCAAAATGCCACACTCGCCTATTTTACTAAGTAATTATAGCACAATATTATTAACAATACAAGAACATATTGCAAATTGCATCTTAAACTTTTTTCGTCTCAAAACAATTTTAGTGTTTACTTTCGTCCCATTTTGCGGTATTATCTTAATGTAGACAAAAACCGGAGGTAAAAACCTTGAAAATCGGAAACACCGAGATCGGCCGCGTTATGCTTGCGCCCATGGCAGGGGCGGCGGACACTGCTTTCAGAATAATCTGTGCCCGTCACGGCTGCGGCTATGCCGTAACGGAAATGATATCCGCAAAGGCCGTAACATACGGTGACAAAAAAACGTCGCAGCTTGCGGAAATAGCAAAGGACGAAGCTCCCACCGCATGCCAGATATTCGGTCACGAGCCGGACGTCATGGCAAAAGCGTGCGATATTCTCCTTGAAGAATATGCAAAAGGCGGCGTTATGCCCGTTGCGATAGATATAAATATGGGTTGCCCCGTGCCGAAAATAGTCAAAAACGGCGAAGGCAGTGCGCTTATGCGAAACCTGCCGCTCGCAAAAAAAATAATAGAAGCCGTTGTAAAAAGCGCAGGCGACGTCCCCGTGACGGTCAAAATGAGGCTCGGCTGGGACATGGGCAGCATTTGCGTTATCGACCTTGCCAAAATTGCAGAGGACAGCGGCGCGGCGGCAATCTGCGTTCACGCGAGAACTCGCTCGCAGATGTACGCCCCTTCAGCCGATTGGAGCTACATAAAAAAGGTCAAAGAAGCCGTTTCGATACCGGTCATCGGCAACGGAGATATTTTTTCGGGTGCCGACGCAAAGCGTATGATTGAAGAAACCGGCTGTGACGCGGTCGCAATCGCAAGGGGTGCAATGGGCAACCCATGGATTTTTGAAGAAGCCACCGCATTGCTCGAAGGGAAAATTTTCTCCCCCATATCGCCGACACAGAAAATTCAGGGCGCAATCGACCATCTCGACCTGCTCATAAAGCTCAAGGGTGAAGCAAGAGCCGTTCCCGAAAGCCGCGCACATATGGACAAATACACAAAAGGACTTTACGGTGCGCCGAGAATAAGAAACGCTGTCAATCTTGCGGAGTCGGCAGAGGAGATAAAAGCGCTTCTCCGCTCGCTTCTCGGCTGATATGAAGGACAACTCGATCCGCCGCGTAATCTTCGACTATCTCGAAGAAAATTACGGTAAAATCAGAATATTTGAGGAAAGCCCGATCAGAAATTCCCGTTGCGACTTCTTCGCCGTCACGGACAGGCTCACGGGCTACGAGATAAAAAGCGACGCCGATTCATACGAACGCCTCGCCCGCCAGATACAGGATTACGACGCCTTCTTTGACGAAAATTATATAGTCGTCGGCAGGACGCATCGCGCACACGTCGCGAAAAAGATTCCTCCGTACTGGGGCATAATCTGCATAACGGACGAGGAAGAGGGCTTTCTCGTCGAAACGGTACGTCCGGCGGAGAAAAACCCGAAAATGAAAAGAAAAAATCAACTGCTCAAGCTCTGGAACAGCGAAATAACGTCAATAGCAAAGCGCAGAGACTGTCACACTTATATGGGAAAATCCAAGAGCTTCCGCGCAGGCGAGCTTATCAAAAAAATCGACGACGACACGCTTCGGGAAGAGATCTGTTCCGAGCTTTTCGAGCGTGATTACAGCCTTTCGGAGGACTGATATGAATTTTGAAACACCGAAAAAAATAGTTTTCTTCGGCGACAGCGTTACGGAGGGCTGCTTTGAGCTTTACCCGACGGATTACGGCTTTGATACAGTCCGTCGCCCCGAAAATGCGTATCCTGCGATTGTGACGCGTGCGCTGAAGGAGAAGTACGGAGAAAACGCCGTAACCGTAAATGCCGGAAGAAGCGGCGACAATTCAAAGAAAGGGCTTGCACGCATCGAAACCGACGCGCTTTCTCAAAAACCCGACCTCGTGACGGTCGCCTTCGGTCTGAACGATATCTTCCGCCCCGCCGAGTTTGAAAAAAATTACGAAGAAATTCTCCGTAAAATATCCTCGTCCGGAGCCAAGACAATCGTCATAACGCCGAATATGCTCTGCGCATATATTCACCCCGAAATTCTGCCGGAATCAATGAAGGTTGCCGTCTCTGCCGTGCGTGCGCAGACCGACGGAACACTTGATTTGATACATTCCCTCTCCGTTTCGCTTGCAGAAAAATACGGTGCGACGGTCTGTGACGTATATTTATACTGGAAAAATTTATATTCCCGCGGTGTTGACACAACCGCCATGCTCGCAAACTTCATAAATCACCCAAGTCCCCAAATGCACGAGGAGACGGCGCGACTGCTGCTGGAAGCCATCGAAAACATATAAAAAAAACGGAGAGAAGATTCATTTCTTCTCTCCGTTTCTTTCTTCCGCATCCATGAGCAAAACCCCGCCGACGGAAAGCGCAAGCCCCATCGCCTCCCCCTCGAGCATAACGCCGAGTTCATAAGCCCCAATCTCGGTTATTCCATAATTTTTAAGTATCACGCAGGCGAGTATGTAAAGTCCGTAAAGCAGGACGGGCAGCCCCGAATATATCATGAGTTTTCGCGTCGCCTTTCCCATTTTCGCCGCGACAGCCATAGACAGATTTATCATCTTTCAGCCCTCCGTTTGCATCGGAAAACGTTGTGATTATATCTTATCATACATTCCGGAAAAAATCATCAATCTCTTTTTTCCGCATTTGCCCCGGATTTCCTCCGGAGTGCTTTTATTCATCAATATGAATTTTTATGATTATTTCTACACGTTTCGACATCTTGTATCATTTTCCCCCCATGCCTGATGGGGAAGGCTTTACGGTCGTGTCGTATCATGTCGAAAGCTACCGAGAGATTGCGTAACTTGCGTGTATCAAACGGGCGGTAATGCGTGGTATAATGTCGACGATTAAACTTTTCAAGGAGGCAAATATGAAAACAAAATTCTGCAAAAACATCATTCTCTCACGGGTCGTAATCACGGAGGACACCACCTATCGTTACAGGGTAATCAGGACGCCGCGCAGCGAATGCAGCCATGATTTTTCGCTTCTCGTGTCAACCGAATCCGATGATGACTGCGACGAATGTTTTGTATTCTCCATATCGACGGATGAAGAAAAAGCCGTGCGATTATGCGAGTATTTCGCCGGAGAAACCGTCAGCGCTATGCATACTGAAGAGATTCTTTCCGATCTCATCGGCGAGATGACCGCGCCCTCCGAGCTCCGTTCTCTCTGATTTGCCGCATTTTCTTTCATACTTACCGATTTACTTTCAAAGAAATGATTTACATTTCCGTTTTTATGTGATATAATATAAGCATCAATGTAATTTGGAGGTGTATTTCGTTTTGAAATGCCCTGTTTGCGGTTATACCGAAAGTAAAGTAATAGACTCCCGTCCGTCCGAGGAGGGATCAAGCATACGCAGGCGCAGGGAGTGTCTTTCCTGCCAGAACCGTTTCACCACTTATGAAAAAATCGAAACGCTGCCGCTTCTTGTCATAAAAAAGGACAAGACCCGCGAGCTTTTCGATAAAAACAAGCTCCTTTCGGGCATAATAAAGGCTTGTCACAAGCGCCCCGTCACAATGGAACAGATGGAAGATGTTGCGACGGAAATCGAAGCCGAGCTTCAGAACTCGCTGACGAGAGAAATCTCAAGCCAGATGATCGGAGTGCTTGTCATGGATAAGCTGAAGTGTCTCGATCCCGTTGCATACGTAAGATTTGCTTCCGTATATCGGGAATTCAAGGATCTTGATACATTCATGCGTGAGCTTGAACAGCTCCGCGGACAAAACTGAACACAGAGGGGAGATATTGCGATGGTAAGTATAAAAGAAGAAGCGTCATACAAAAATTACGGAAAATGCCTTTCTATTTCAAACGGAACTATTGAAATTCTCGTAACGGTTGATGTCGGTCCGAGAATAATCAGATGCGCCCACGTCGGCAAGGAAAATATGATGTTCGAGGACATCGGAAGAAACCTCGCCCATGACGTTTCCTCCCTTTACGGCGAGGGAAAAACATGGAACATCTACGGCGGTCACAGACTTTGGATGAGTCCCGAATCGTTCCCCGAAACATATTATCCCGACAACGAAAAAGTCGTCTATACGACGCGCGTCGGCGGGGCGGAATTCATTCCCCAGCGACAGGACAAATCGGGGCTCCAGCTCTCCGTCCTCGTCGAAATGGACGAAACCGAGCCGAAGCTGAAGATAACCCATACGATAGTCAACACCGGGAAAGAGCCCGTAACCGGCTCGGCATGGTCACTCTCCGTGCTTGACGCCGGCGGAATCGCAATTGTCCCGCTCTCAAAAAAGCAGACAGGACTCCTCCCTTCACGAAACATCGTTCTCTGGGACTACACAGACATGACAGACGACCGTCTTCTCTTCGGGAAGGACATAATTGCCGTCCGTCAGGACTCATCAAAGCAGAATGCGCTGAAAATCGGCGTAGGTCAGGCGACGGGAAAAATCGCATATGTAAACCACGGTCAGGCGCTTGTAAAGGAATACGAAGCTGACGAAAATGCGTCATATCCCGATTTCGGCTCGTCAACAGAAGTGTACACCTGCCCTTCATTTACAGAGGCTGAAACGCTCTCTCCGCTTACTTCAATAGGCAAAAACGAAAAAATTGTCCATACCGAAACATGGACTCTTACAGACAACATAAGCACTCCGGATTTCACCGCCGAAGCACTCACAAACCTTTCCGAAAAGCTCTTCTGAGCTGACGGAAAAACCGTCCGCACGAAAGTATAACAAGGAGGATAGTTATGAAAAAACGCTGCAGATTATTCGCTTTTGTCATTGCGGTTGTCACCGCGCTCGCCTTCTCCGCCATATGTATTTCCGCCGACATGGGACCAAAGCCCTCTGTAACGATAAAGACAAACGGCACCGTTGGGGAGAAATATTATCTCGACCTGCTCGTCGACTATGATGACGGTCACCCGAACCTGCGCGAGGAAGAAATCGCAGAGCTTGACCCCGAAATGTTCGGCGCTCTGAGCGGCTACACCGACGGAACATGGTATCCCGCAATCGCCCACGGAACGCGCGCCCCGCTTTTCGGAACCGTCGTTCCGGACGACAACGGCACAAGCCGTTTCAGCTATTTCGGCACGCCGGACAGATTCAAAATAATAATCGTGACGGAAAGCGGCGTCGTCAAGGTTTCGGATGTTGTCAAAAAGACCGTGTATCAGCAGGTCTTTTCGCTCGACTTTGCCGATATGACGGTCAAAACAAGCCAAAGCCCCGCAAAGAGCTATCTGATTCAGTTCGCATCGACATTCGTGCCAACGGTCATAATCGAATTTCTGTTGCTTTTTGCGTTCGGACTTTCGCCCAAAAAGTATTGGTGGGCTGTTCTTGCCGTAAACTTCGCAACGCAACTGTTGCTCACATCTGTTCTTGCGTGCAACCCCGGAATGATGTATGCCGGGTTCATCTTAATCTTTGCGGCGCTTGAACTTCTGATAATGATCATTGAAGCTGCGGCTTATTCTTTAATAATGAGAAAAGAAAGGCTTTGGAAACGCATTGTCTATGCGGTGACGGCGAATGTCGCGTCCGCCGTTATAGGAGGATTCCTCCTGACAATCGTGGATCCGTACATATAATTATGGAACTTGCAACAACATTACTCAAAAAGCAGATACGTCTTCTGCGCCCGATAACAAATTCATGTCCCGTCGGCATAACACGCGCCGCGCAGGATAAAATGGGCGAGCTTATGCTCCGCCCCTATGACGCCGACGTCACCGAAAAGGACATAGACTTCGGCGATTTCATGTCCACACTCATCACCCCGAACAGCAGGACCTCCAAGGGCGCCGTGCTTTACCTTCACGGCGGAGGATATGTCACCGGCGGACTGAAATATTGCAAGGGCTTCGGCACGGTGCTCGCCGCAAAGACGGGAGCGCCCGTCCTCTGCGTTGCATACAGACTCGCCCCCGAACACCCTTTCCCTGCCGCTCTTGACGACGCGCTCCGCGCATATGACTATCTTCTTGCGCTCGGATACGAGCCCAAAGACATAGCCTTCTGCGGAGAATCTGCCGGCGGCGGACTTTGCTTTTCGCTTGCCATAAAGCTCCGCGAACTCGGAAAAAGTCAGCCCGGGTGCATAGTAGCGATTTCGCCGTGGACAGACCTGACCCTTTCCGGTGCGTCGCACACGTCGAACGCCGACAGAGACCCTTCGCTCACAACGGCACGTCTCCGCGAACAGGCTGATATGTACTCCGCCGACTGCACAGACCCGCACGTTTCTCCCCTCTTTGCCGACCTTTCGGGGCTTGCTCCGTCAAAGATATATGTCGGCTCGGACGAAATCCTTCTGGACGACTCCGTCAATATGTATAACAAGCTCATAGAAAGCGGCGATTCGTCCTCGCTTGTCATACGCGAGGATATGTGGCACGCATATATGCTTTTCGGCGTAAAAGAAGCCGAAGCCGACCTGAGGGAGGCTTGCGGTTTCATTTCGGAGGTCACAAGTGGCATTCAGCAAACCTAAATGGCTACGTCTTGACAATGCCGCTAAAATCTATCCCGCGGCACGGAGAAGAAACTGGAGCAATGTTTTCAGAGTCGCCGCAACGATGAGGGACGAGGTCGATCCGGATATCCTCTCCTCGGCGCTCAAAGTCACCGCCGCACGGTTTCCGTCGATTGCCGTAAGGCTCCGCCGCGGCGTTTTCTGGTATTACCTTGAAGAAATTGACAGCGTGCCGGCTGTCAGACATGACACCCCGTTTCCCTGTCGGAGAATGACGCCGAAGGAAGCGCGCACCTGCGCTTTCCGCGTCCTGTATTATAAAAACCGCATAGCAGTCGAGGTCTTTCACGCGCTTACGGATGGCTCCGGTGCAATGATATTCCTGAAAACGCTCGTTGCGGAATATGCAGAACAGCGTTACGGAATAACAGTCCCTGCGGAGTGCGGAATACTTTCGAGAAGAGAGGAACCGTCGCCCGAGGAGATTGAGGACAGCTTTCTCCGCTACGAAGGAAATATCACAGCTTCCCGCAAGGAGGAGCCCGCATATCACTTAAAGGGCAAAAAAGAGCCGGACGGCTATCTGAACATAACAACCGGCATAATCGATGTAAACCAGATAATGGCGCAAGCAAAGCGTTACAACGCTACGCTGACAAATTATCTCGCCGCGCTGATGGTCATGTGCGTTGCGGATATTCAGCGCGAAAATACCAAAAATCCCGCAAAGCAAAAGCCTGTCAAGGTGCTTGTGCCTGTAAACCTGCGTAAACATTTCCCATCAAAGACATTGCGTAATTTCGCAATGTACGTAAACGTCGGAATCGACCCGCGTATGGGCGAATACACGATGGAAGAGACCATCGAGGCAATACGTCATCAGATGGGGCTGAAAATAACAAAGAAAGAGCTCCAGGCGAGCTTCACGGCAAATGTACGCCCCGAGAAGTCGATTTTCCTCAAAATCGTGCCGCTGACTATAAAAAACATGGTTATGAAAGCGGTTTACAACAGCGTTGGCGAAAGATTTTCGTGCATGAACATATCAAATCTCGGCAATCAGCAGCTTCCGGACATACTTTCCGAATATATCGAAAGTCTTGAATTCGTGCTCGGAATACTCGCAGACACAGCGTACAACTGTTCCGCCATATCATACAAAGGCAAACTCCGCTTTACATTCACAAGCAACATATGCGATAAAGAACTTGAAAGAAGATTCTTCACCGCACTCGTAAAAAGCGGCGTTCACGTCAAAATAGAAAATACCGAAAAAGAGGAGGCAGAGGACTGATGTCATACTGCGTGAATTGCGGTGTCGAGCTTGAAAAAGGGGCAAAAAAATGCCCGCTCTGCGGCACCAAAGTAATAAATCCGCGCGAAATTGGCGATGAGCATATACATTCTTATCCCGTCTATTCGCCGGCGCCGAAGGTGAAAATCAAAAAGAGCACGGTGGTATCACTCATAACACTTATTCTTCTCCTGCCCGATTTTCTTACAACCCTTTGCGACTATACGATAAACCGCTCAATAACATGGTCGGCATATGTAATGGCGTCGCTTCTGTGCATTTATCTCATGATAGTTTTCCCAATTCTTCTTTCAAAGCACGGTGTGACGTGCACAGTGCTGATAGCAGCGGACATTCTCGGCTTTCTGCTCTTCATAGAGCTTAAAACCAAGGGCACATGGTTTCTGACCTTCGCCATGCCGATCGTCACGGTGCTTGCCGTGTTCATTGCGATAATATCGCTGCTGAAAAAGGAGAAGAAAATCTCATCGCTTACCGTTGCGGCTGTTTCGATGATCTTTCTCGGACTGTTCTGCGTGCTTGTTGAGTTTCTCATAAACACGACCTTCAAAGTGCGCGATACCTTTGCATGGTCATTCTACCCTGCCGTGACTTTCATTCTCCTCGCGGTTGCAACGTTCCTCATCGGACACAATAAAGCACTTTGCGAGAAGATCGAAAAGAAATTTTTCCTTTGATTTTAATCAACTAAAAACGCCTGTCGGCTTCGTGACAGGCGTTTTTTGTGCATGCGGGCAAAATTGTATAAAAAAGTAGGCTTTTCGACGCAAAAAATCCGTTGACTTGGTTCTTTCCGTATGGTAAAATAGATATGATATATAAAAATAAAAGGAGGCGATTTGATTTGATAAAGGCTCTTGGAAAAAAAATCGGCGAAGCACTCACCTCCGTACTTCCCGTAACGGCGATTGTATTTCTTCTCAACCTGACGCCGCTTGTCAACTTTTCACCAAAAGAACTGACGGTATTTCTGATTTCTTCGGTTCTTCTGATTCTGGGAATCGCACTGTTCAACCTCGGCGCGGATCTCGCAATGACGCCGATGGGAGAGCACATCGGCATAGGACTCACAAAAACGAAAAAACTCTCGCTTCTGCTCATTGTATGCTTTGCGATGGGCGTACTGATAACAGTTGCCGAACCCGATTTGACGGTTCTCGCAACGCAGGTCAAAGATATCATAAATCCAACCGTGCTGACGGTTTCCGTCGGCGTCGGCGTCGGAATATTTTTGTTGTTGTCCGTGCTTAAGATAGTTTTCCGCAAGCAGCTGTCAACGCTTCTCATGTTCTTCTATATGCTTCTGTTTGCGCTGACATCGCTCGTCGTCATAAACGGCAATTCGGATTTTCTCGCCCTCGCCTTTGACTCCGGCGGAGTTACGACCGGCCCGATAACGGTTCCCTTCATAATGGCACTCGGCGTCGGCATAGCGATAACGCTCGGCGGTCGCAATGTTGAAGAAAACAGCTTCGGTCTGATTGCAATGTGCTCCATTGGCCCGATACTTGCGGTAACCGCGCTCGGCATTTTTGCAAAAGGCAATATTACATATAAACTGCCCGATTATTCAATCGACGCCCACCTCGGAGAAAACTTCGGCACGGCGTTGCTTTCCGTTGCGAAGGAAGTAATTATCGCAATCGGACTGATTTCGCTTTTCTTCTTCGTTTTGCAGGTTATCTTTCTCAAATTGCCGAGAAGAAAACTCATTCAGATAATCATCGGCATAGCGTATACAGTCGTCGGGCTTGTCATCTTTCTCACGGCGGTAAACGTCGGATTTATGCCGATAGGTTATAAAATGGGCACAGAGCTTGCGAAGAATTCGCCCTGGATTATAATCGTCTTCGGATTTGTTCTCGGAACAGTCGTCGTTCTCGCGGAGCCCGCCGTCCACGTTCTCAACAAGCAGGTTGAAGAAATCACGGGCGGTACTGTCAGCAAATCGTCAATGATGATTGCCCTCTCCGTCGGCGTCGGAATATCAATCGGACTTTCCATGCTCCGCATTGTGCTTGACTTCAGCATACTTTATTACCTCATCCCCGGATATTTCATTTCTCTCGGACTTTCATTCTTCATCCCGGGACTTTATACCGCCATCGCATTCGACTCCGGCGGCGTTGCAAGCGGTCCGCTGACATCAAGCTTCATTCTTCCCTTTGCCGTTGGCGTTTGCTGTATGCTCGGGGGCGAAAGCAAGATAATGTCAAATGCGTTCGGCGTTGTGGCAATGGTTGCAATGACGCCGCTTATAACAATTCAGCTCCTCGGCTTCAAGGCTGTTATGACAAGAAAGGTTAAGCAGAAGATTGCAATGAAACGTATTCTTGAGGCTGACGACGAGCAGATAATCAACTTTATGTAAGGAGGCATTTACAATGGACGTAAGAGAAAATTCAAAGAAGAAACAACTCGCCCCGCCTAAGTTAAAGCTCCTTTTCACAATAGTAAACCGAGAAAAAGCGGAGCTTTATACCGCGCTCATTCAGGGATTCGGCGTCAACATGCAGCTTTCCGCAGCGGCAAGAGGCACGGCAACCAAGGAAATTATGCAGATGCTCGGTCTTTCGGATAAGAACAAATCCGTTATAATGAGCGTCATCAGAGAGGACAACGAGGATATGATTCTCCGTTTCCTTGATGAAAAATTCCATACGATAAAGAACGGAAAAGGTATCGCCTTCACGGTGTCAATGTCGAGTATAATCGGCGTTGCGGTGTACCGTTTCCTCAGCAACAACAATGAAGGGAGAATGTGAAATGGATATACTCACAAACTGTCAGGCGATAATGTGCGTTGTGAACTCCGGCTTCGGAGATGCCGTCATGGACGCGGCAAAAGAATTCGGAGCAAGAGGCGGAACCGTTATCCACGCGAGAGGCACGGCAAATTCCGAGGCTGAAAAGCTCTTCGGAATCACAATCCAGCCCGAAAAGGAGATCGTTATCATTCTTGTCAGAAACGAGATAAGAGACAGCATTATGCACGCCGTGTATAAGAAGGTCGGTCTCGATACGGACGGTCAGGGCATTGCATTTTCGATTCCGGTTGACAAGGCCATCGGAATATCGCCACTCAAGGACAAAAAGGACTGATAAAACAAAAAACGCGCCATATGGCGCGTTTTTTGCTTTTTACGTTCAATTGTTTTCTTCCCCACCGTAAAACGACGCGAGAAAGCGTTTAAGACGTTCGTTTTCCGTATTTCTGAAAAGCTCATCGGGCGTTCCCTCTGCGGATATGAGTCCGTCGCTTACGAATATTATCCTGTCCGAAACGTCCCTTGCGAAATTCATCTCGTGCGTGACGATAACCATCGTCATTTTCTCCGCCGCAAGCTCCTTTATGACTTTAAGTATGCCGGACGTCAGCTCCGGATCAAGCGCGGAGGTCGGCTCGTCGAAAAAGAGTATTTCCGGCTTGCATATCAGTGCGCGCGCAATTGAAACCCGCTGTTGCTGTCCGCCGGAAAGCCTGCAGGGATATTCATTCGCCTTGTCCGCAAGTCCCATTTTCGAAAGAAGCTCCATCGCTTCGGCTTCCGCCTGCGCTTTGGGCATTTTCATGACGGTTATCGGCGCGGCGGTTATGTTTTTGAGCACGGTCATATGCGGGAAAAGATTGAAGTTCTGAAAAACCAGTCCGAAATAAGAGCGTATTTTCGCAAGCTCCGCCTTCGGCGCGTATATGACCTTCCCCGTCTCGTCTGTCCAAGCCATTTTCTCGCCTTTATAAGAAATCGACCCTGAAGAAATCTTTTCAAGCATGGTTGCACAGCGGAGCAATGTCGATTTTCCGCTTCCGGACGAGCCGATAATCGACACGACCTCGCCTTTTTTCACGGAAAGCGACACGCCGGAAAGCACGCCGAGTCCGTCAAAATCCTTTTTAAGGTCTTTTATCGCAAGTATCTCTTCCACTTTATTTCACCTCATAATATCCGAAAGCCTTTTCGGCTTTTTCCATGCCGAAAGCAACCGCGTAATTGAAAATGTAATATAATATTCCCGCAAAAACATAAGGCAACATTGACGTTTCCGCCGCCGCAATCTGCTTTGCGCGCGTGAACATTTCAATCACGCCGATTGTGAATGCAAGCGACGTATCCTTGACGAGGGTGATCGTTTCGTTTGTTATAGACGGGAGCACCCGCTTTATCACCTGCGGGAGGATAATCATTGTAAATGTCCTGCCCTTGCCGAAGCCGAGAAGCCTTGCCGCCTCGTATTGCCCCTGCGGTATCGACTCAATTCCGCTGCGGTATATCTCCGCAAAATATGCGGCATAGTTTATCACAAATGCGATGAGGACCGCATACAGATCGTATGAGTCGCTGAGCTTAGCCCTGAAAATAAAATACGGACCGTATCTGACAACAAGCAGCTGAAGCATAAGCGGCGTGCCGCGCATAATCGATATATAGACCTTTGTTATTCCCCGCAAAACGGGATTTTTGGACATTCTGCAAAACGCAATCCCCATTCCGAGCGGAAGAGAGAGAATAAGCGTTACAAAAAAGATGAGTGCGGTCATGCCCATGCCCGAAAGCAGGAGCTTGAGCATTGTGAGTACGTTCATAACAGTTTCTCCGTAAACATAAGTGAAGGAGCCGAACGTATCGGCTCCGACACTTCAGGATTTTATAATGGTTTCGTGTTTTTCAGTTCCACTTGATGGCACCGTCGATTCCGAACTTCTCTGCGAGCTTATCATATGTTCCGTCCGCCATAATTTCGGAAAGCGTCTTTGAAACGGCGTCGCAGAGCTCCGCATTTCCAAGCGCAAAACCTATTCCGTACTGTTCCGACGCAAGGATTGTATCGAGCTGCTTGTAGCCGTCGCCTCTCGATTCAATCTGATATTTAGCAACGCCTATATCCATTGCGATAGCGTCGACCGCACCGCTTTCAAGCGCGAGGAACGCCGCGTTGTAATCGCCGTATTCCTTGAGCTTTGCAAAGGTTTTCGCAAGCGCGAGCATTTCCGCGTTTTCTTCGTCCGTAAGTATCGAAAGCGCGGACGAATCGGACTGAACGGCAACCGTCTTTCCGGCAAGGTCGGAAAGCGCGCTTATACCGCTGTCGCTCTTCACGACAACCACCTGACTGTTGTCGACGTAAGCCTTTGTCCATGTGTATTTATCTTCTCTGCCGTTCATCGTAAAGCCGTTCCATATGCAGTCTATCGCGCCGGACGAAAGGAGCGAATCCTTTGCGTTCCAGTCAATTGCCTTGAGCTTTATTTCCCAGCCGTTTCTCTTTGCAACTTCCTTTGCAAGCTCTATATCAAAGCCTGTGTATTCGCCGTTTTCGTCTATGTAGCCGTAAGGCGGGAAATCGGCGTCAAAGCCGACGGTGAATCCCTTCTTTCCTCCGCATGAGCAGAGCGCAACGCATATCATGGTGACAGCGACCGCAAGCGCCGCAATTTTTATAAAAGCTTTTTTCATTTTCGTGTTCCCCTTGACTGAATTTATTGTTTTATTACTTTAACGTGGTAAAGCGATGATGTAATACTATCACAAAGCCGACCGTTTGTCAATACCTTTTGGAAAAATTTTTTCGCTTATGCGGATTTTTCTTTCCGGAACGTGCGCCGGTGCAAAAACGAAAGAATAAAAATATGTGTCAATCAATAAAAAACGGTGCCCGAAGGCACCGCTTTTCATATTTATCTTATGTAGACCTTTGAAACGAGATACATCGGTATCATCCAGAAGAGCTGATAAAGCGCCGGAATTATCGTGACAAAGCCGCTCATCGCACCCGCTCCTATGACAAGTCCGATTATTATCGCGCCGACGACGGCGGAAACAATCTTCATTGCAAGATTTGTCTTGACGAGGTTTGAAAGTCTGTCGCAAAGCATGAGCGTTTTGACCATGCCCTTGAGCGACCCTGTCGACGCGATACCGCAGTCAAACGACGAAATTCTTTCAAGAGTTCCCTCCGGCTCGCTTCCCTTTATTATCTTTATGGCGTACTTTTCCGGGTCAAGACGGTTCTTATAGAGGATGTCATCGTCAATACAGGGGTCAATCGTGCTTATTGCAACGCATATTCCGCTTTCATAAAGATGTTTGACGATATATATGAAATCGGGAGATGTGTTATACTGGATATAGAACTTCGCAATTATCACCTCGTCGCATGCGAGATACATAATTCTTCTGTTCGTCCTGCCCATACACTCGGCGTCGGAATCCTCCTTCACCGTTTCAAAACACTGATTTTCCATATATTCCGGCTGACCGACAACAATGTGCTTCCCGTCGACAACAGCGTCGATACCGTGGTCTGAAAGCTCCTTTATTTCAACGTTATCCGAGCTTGCCGTGTCAAGCGAAGCCGCCTTGAATACAGCTGCAAGCGGGCCGCCGATCTTGGAGAACACGCTCGAAGCATAATAGATGACCTTCTCTATGTTGTTATTATCCATGACCTTGACACTCTTGAGCTTTATTCTGTCCACAGGGAAAGCGTCCTCGTCCGTGAAGGTTATAACAGCCGTATTGCCGTATTTCTCCGGTGTAGCCTCGGAAAGTATCGCCGCGCCGTGCGAATATGCCCTTGCGGCTCCGAGATATGACGAATACGCAAACGAGAGGAAAACGGAAAGCGGCGCTGTCATAAGAAAGGTTACATATGCGTTCGTCATGCTCTGATAGAAATCGCAGCCGTCAATCGCTATAATTGAAATAAGGAAAACTATAAATGAAATTCCAAACACAGCAGGAACAAAAATCTTCAGAGGCTTACGGCTCTTAGGTTCCTCGTTTGTGCCGGAGAAGAAATTACTGATGAACTCTGTCTTTTCCACCTTGCAGACCTCGGAAGCGTCATTGAGATATTCTCCGAAGGCAAGATTTTCTCGCGGGCAGTCCGTTCTCGGCGCTCTCGCAAATACCCTCTTTGTCCCATCGGCGGAGATTATCTTGAATGCATATGCGTTTCTGTTGAGAAGCAGGAACGCGGAAAGCAGGTTGAACAATGCGCATATTGCAAAAGTGAAATTATAAAGTCTGATAGTAGCAAACGCGTCATCGGCGGCAGTGAAAACCGCGCCGAGCGATGTAATGACAGAAAGAACAAACATCACAAGTGTGAAGCTGTCGGCGTCAAAGCCGAAACGTATAATGCGCTTTCCGGCATAAATCAGTCTGTCGCAGACGAGAACCGCGCAGGCAACCGTCATAAGCAGGTCAACCGAAATAAGGATAAACGCGTCGAGCTCAACGCCCGCAATCGGAAGAATGAACTCCCAGATAAGCAGACCGAGCGCAAGCACCGCACAGATGATCATGCGCAGGCGAAGCGAATTGTATTTTTCTCTGAACTGCGCAAAAACCTTCTTGCTGCCGTCCTCTTCCGTATATTCGATCGACGGTTTGTCCATCATCTCCGTGACAGCGCCTTTAAGAGCTGTCGCCTCGGTTTCGTACATGGACGTATCGCCTATATCAGTAGTCTTTGAAATGTCGTCCGTATCGGAGAACGAGTATTCGTCAAAGCTGTGCGGCGTCTCCTCAGGCTCTTCCTTTTCCTTCTTTTCAGGCTCGTATCCGAACGCCATCATCATCATTGCCGTATCGGAAAGATTCTTCTTGTCGGAGGGCTCCGGCGTCGGCTTTTTGATTTCCGCCGTAACAACCTTGTCGCTATCAGAAGGCTTTTCAGGCTTTGTAACACGGTCAAACGTGTCTGTTTTCTCGCCGGTCGTTTTGTATTCGCCGGTATTTTCGGGCTTCTCGCGACGAAGTCCTGCGAAAAGTCCCCTCTTCTCCCTAGGGTGCTTTATTCCGGGATTTGTTGAGTAATTGTCCACGTTTTTCACGGGCTCCGGCTCCGGAGCCGGCTCTTCCGTGTAATTTTCAACGTAGTTTTCCGCATCCTCTATGTTCTTCTGAAGCTCAGATACTTCAACAGTATCCGTGCTCGGAATTTCAGCCGCCGCGGGAGTTTCCTCCTTCTTTACGGGGGTGACGCAGGCTGTTTTCATCATATCCCAGTATTCGTCATCCTCAGCAGACGTTTTTCCCTCCGCAGGGACATCATCCGGAAGTCCCGCTCCGAAGGTTTCCGCCGCTTTTATGCTTTCGTCAACGTCGGGCATCTTCGGCGTTTCCCCGCCCGATTCCTTCTGAAGGTCGACAATCCTTCCGTGAAGGGATTCGTAATCGCCCCCGCCGCTGACGCTCTCCGACGGTTTACCGCCGAGATATTTCTCATAAAGCTCGCTGTATTTTTCGTCAGTCAGTCCGCCTGTCACAGGAGATGACGCCGGTCTTTCCTCTGCGCCGTCTGTCTTTGCAGACTCTGCGCCGAGCTGACTGTTCAGCCTTGCAAGAAGACTGTCGGCAGACGTTTTAAGCTCGTCTATGCTCTTTTTGTTTTCTTCCGCCATGATTTCCCTCCGATAAATTATTTCCCCTGTTTGCTTGCCGCCTCATAAAGCAGAACGGCGGCAGCTGTCGATACGTTCAGAGAGTTTACCCCTCCGCGCATCGGAATTGAAACCGTGTAATCGCATTTTTCACGGACGAGTCTTGAAACGCCCTCGCCCTCACTTCCGAGCACTATCGCGCACGGGCAGTTCATATCCGCCTCGCGGTAATCGTCCCCATCAGCCTCTGCGGCAAACGTCCATATTCCCATTTCTTTCAGCTCATCTATTGCAGAGGCTATATTCGCAACCTTTGCAATCGGCACATATTCTATCGCTCCTGCCGAGGATTTTGAAACGGTCGACGTCATCTGCGCACATCTTCTCTTACCTATAATGACGCCGTGCGCCCCGGCGCCGTCCGCACATCTGATAATCGCGCCGAGATTGTGCGGGTCTTCAATTCCGTCGCAAACGACGATGAGCGGTTTTTCCCCGCGTTCTCTTGCTCTTTCAACAATGCTTTCAATGCTCACATATTCGACAGGTGACGCAATTGCGGCAACGCCCTGATGATTTGCGCCGCCGGAAAGCTCGTCAAGACGTTTTTTGTCCGTCTCGTCAACGACTATTCCGTGATCTCTCGCTATGGCAACAATCTTTGTTATAGAACCTTCGCGTTCGCCGCGCAGGACGTAAATTTTTTCAATGTCCCTGCCGCTTTTGAGCAGCTCCGATACTGGATTGCGCCCGACCGTCACGCCCGCCGCAGGCGTCCCTGTTTTTTCCCTTGAAACAAATTTTCTTTCGTTCATAAAAGTTCCCTTTTCTGTATTATCAATGAGATGAAAACCATCTCAGAAATGCCGATATGCCCATCACTTCGAAAAATTCGGATTTCTGACCGAATTCAACAAAGCTACGACGTCCCATGCGCACCACAGACGCCGTCACGTCGTCATAAATAATATATCCGTTTATCTTTTCCGAGGAGCAGATTTTTGAAATCACCTCTGCGGAAGGCGTTCCGTCAACCGATATCTCCGTTTCAACATCGCGCATAAGCTCATCGAAGTCTATGTGTTTCAGTCTGAAAGTAACCGTTGTATCCGTCGATCCGGACGCCGACTTGTTTTCATCGGGATACGAAACAACTCCGACGTTTTTCATAAGTAATTTATAGGCGGCGAGCTTTTCGTCATCAAGAGCGGAAAAATAACCTCGCATTACGTTTACGTTATCTTCAGATCCCGCAGCGACAAGTTCCGAAAGCCCGTCAATATCTGCATTTGACACGGCCTCTATCGTCTTTTCAACAAGTGTTTTTTCGCTCATGGCACACGCACCGAGACAGAAGACCGTCGCAATGGCAATCGCCAGAGCAACAAATCCCTTTACATATTTCATTCATCACACCTCCCCGCGAAGATAATTTTACATCATAAGTATATTATTTTCAATATTATATCACAGTTTTTTCCGTTTGTATAGCCCCATTTCAAAGTAAAATATGTAAATTTTCAAAACAACGCAAATGGCAGAAACCACAAATTAAGCATCGGCTTTTCTTGTCGAAAAACAAAAACGCCCCGGATTTTCCGAAGCATTTTTGCTGCATATTCATTTACACTACTCTCAAACCCACCGAGATGTTCGATGCCATCAAGCAAGGTTTTAGTACCCTATAAAATTACACTACTCTCAAACAAACAAGTTTTATAATTTACTTTACAAACGGTTTTAGTACCCTATAAAATTACACTACTCTCAAACCTTCGCAGATTAAAATCGAGCTTATGCTCAGTTTTAGTACCCTATAAAATTACACTACTCTCAAACTAAACACGTCGTACAATGCCGCGGGCATCAAGTTTTAGTACCCTATAAAATTACACTACTCTCAAACTCGACGGTTAAATAATAATAGGTCGTCTGAGTTTTAGTACCCTATAAAATTACACTACTCTCAAACGGTATTCCTGTGTTCGATCAAGAAAAAAAGTTTTAGTACCCTATAAAATTACACTACTCTCAAACTCGTGATCGAGATAATACAAATTTCCCGTTGTTTTAGTACCCTATAAAATTACACTACTCTCAAACTGTACAGAGTAACGTCTGCCATTTAATCAGTTTTAGTACCCTATAAAATTACACTACTCTCAAACCGCTTTCGCTGTTTGTCCGGCTTTCAATATGTTTTAGTACCCTATAAAATTACACTACTCTCAAACTGCTTCCCAAAGTGTTTTATTTGCGCCCAGTTTTAGTACCCTATAAAATTACACTACTCTCAAACTCCGCCATCGACAAAAAAGCGTTGATTTGCGTTTTAGTACCCTATAAAATTACACTACTCTCAAACCTCAAATTTGAGTTCAAATGCCGCTACGGACGACACGTGTAAACATATAGGGCAAAACAAACCTCAATCATTTTATATCATAAAATGCTAAGAAAATCAAGCATTTTTGTCAAATTCAGTCTCAGAATTCACACAAATCGGAGTCTATTATAAGCTGTTCCATCCCATCGATTTTCTTTCTTGCGCAATTTTCAAGCATAAAGACGCAAAGCTGTTTCTTTTTTATTTCACCGATAAATCCTTCAATTTCTTCATCGCTGAAATATGACCTCATATTCAGTGTTATGAAAAGCTTTTTGCCGCCTAAGTCAAGGATAAGCGACATATATGAGATAATCTTTTCAATTACGTTTTCAAAGTCGTCCGCTATCGCAACGGATGCCGCCTTTATTATCGCTCCGATATTCAGTTTTCTGCATTCGATTGTCACCGGCAACGAAAAGCTGAGCTCTGAAATATATTTTTCCGTTTCGGCAATCAGGCGCGACGTCTCAATATAATGACTTTCGTCGACAGCAACCTTTTCAATCGCAGCCGATATTCCGGAGAGCATAGTCTTTGAGTTTATATCAAAAGGAGCAAAGCTCTCCAGAATATCGGCGTATTTATTCATTGCCACGGGAGTATTGTCGACCGAAAGAACAGTATCCCCGTCACTCCCGGAAAGCTGAGAATGTATATCCTCCGCAAAGCGACGGAATAAAGGCTGATTTTCAATTATCAGAGAAAAAGGCACACCTTCGTTTATCTCTATAAGCGAATTGAAATACGGGCAGGCTATTTTCAAAGTATCACCACCTTTTCGTCACTGTCGACAACGTCCGTTACATATTTTCCCGTTATATATGTCATTGCCGCGAATTGCTTTTCAGTAACCGTCAGAAGCTGAACTATACCTGCCGACGGTTTTTCGCGCTTTATAGTTTCGGCGACGGATTTTTCAACGGTTGCGTTCAGAACCATACGGCAGTAAACAGATTCCTGCATCATAAGAAATCCGTTTTTTATGAGCATCCTGCGAAAGCGACGGTATTCCCTGCGCGCAGGCTCGGTATCCGTCGGCAAATCGAAAAACACAATCATCCTCATAAATCTGTAACTCATAATTCAATGAAATTTATCCTGTCCGCGTCCGACAGTTCTATCGCGTCAAATACGCTTCGCGAATATAGCTTCACGGCGTTCATGACTGTCTGCTCCGCCCCCGCTATGCGCACCGGGGAATGAAGAATTCCGAGAAGCTCCAGCTTTTCTTTCTTGCCGAACTCGACCGGCGCAATATCAATCACCTTTCTGTCAACTATGGCGCGGAACGGCTCCATCATATCGCACGACAGGTTATACGGATTGAACATATTGTCATGACAAAGTCCTATGTGCGGAAGATATCCGCAGAGAGTAACCTCGCGGTTGAATGCCGAAAGAATGAGTCCGTAACCGTAATTCAGGGCGGCATTTATCGGGTTTTCCTGTCCGCGGGAAAAGCTCTTGCCGAAAAGCGCATTGAAATACACCTTTGCGGCATGACCTTCCCTGTTAGTCGCATCGCCGGGAACAAGCTCCCGCATATATCCCGTTAACATGGCGGCTTCGCCTTCATGACCGTTTTCAACAAGCGTTTTTGCCTGATTGCATATCTTTTCAAGCACTATCGCCGTCCAAGCCTCTGTTTTTTGCTCCTGCGTCCATCCCATCTGCTGTTTGATTTTCAGCGACGCATTGTGACACCCGCTGTACGGCTGAAGCTCCGCATAGGGACTTCTTTTTTCATCGCAGAATATTATACGGACTTTTTTCTCCGTAAGCTCGGAAAGCAGGCAACCCGTCATCGAAACGGCAGGATTTTCTATCATCAGAACAGCTATTTCATCGATAAATATCCTTGCCGTTTCTTCTCCGCGGATAACCATATATCCCATGGAATAATCGAGCTTGCACCTGTTTGAGATCAGCACTGTCCTCCAGCTCATATCAGATCAAGAAGGTTTCCCGTGCGATGCCCGAAGAGTCCCGAGGATGACCTGTCGATTATACGGACATCCGAATAATTCTTTTTCCAGTTGCTCAGACTTGCGCTCATAAGCATAACTCCTTCATGCTTGCTACCGCCTAATGCCTCTATATTACATGTTCCGGCGCGATTTGTTTTAAGAAACAGAATCATATTTTTAAGAGTCTCATACTGTCCGTCCAAGCTCAAAGCCTCAAATTCCTCTCTTTTATCGATCGTAACACTCAGCTTTGCGCCCGGTTGCTTTGAATAGACGCTACCGTTCATTATATTTACAAGGTCGACAAAGAGCGCAACATTCTTCTCCCTTGATATTCCGGAAAACGTTTCGTCAATCACATATTCGGGATTTTTCTTCCGTTTCTCGGAGATATTGTCCAGATTCTTGATATATGCAATCTGTTCAGCCGTATATCTCGGCGTCATAAGAGAGCGCATAATAACTTGGCGTCCAACGCCAGCCATTCCCGAAATGCACGCCTCAAATCCGTCAAGCGAAAACACGGTATTCACCTTAATTATTCTGCTACCGAGCGGGAGCGATATGTCCTCCGCATTTGCAGGAAGCTTCTTTCTTATATGCTCTTCCGCATAGCCCTGATCGGAAAGATATTTATCTGCAACAAGCAGCTCAACGGGGACGATCGTCAGCTCATATTTCTTCTTGATTCTGTACCTCGCGAGCACGTAAAACGAGACCGTCGGCTTATTGTACCCGCCGTATTTCGCCGTGTCAAGTCCTCCCTTGAGCGGGACAAGACTGTCGCTCGATCCCGCAGGCAGAGGTTGCTGGTCAAAAAATCCGCCCTTCTGCTTCGTCTGATATTTTGTCAGATGAGTATGTACATTTGCCATTGTTCTGTCAACAATCGGCAAATGCTTTTCGGGATTCCATATGATGTTTCCGTCGATTACGCATTTTCTTCCGAACAGTATGTGCATTTTCGGAGAGTAGTCATTCAACGCATCAAGATAGTATCGCCTTGTGAACTTTTCATGAAGCAGATTGCCGACGACAATGTTCAGATATGCGTCATGCGCATGATGAATGTCGCTCGCGGTTCTGGATTTCACAAGACATTTTGACTTTTTCTCCGCGTCCGTAAGCGTGCGGTCAAAAAGTGCATAGTTGCATATTTCTCCGTATTCGTGTCTGAACTCGCTGACATTTCCCGCTTTGACAAAAACGATTTCCGTTTCCGGATAGAGCTCCTGCAAAAGCTCCGTAACCGCCTTTGTCGACTGTCCGGTCTCGACGATCTGACGGTTTATAAAGCCGAGGCGTTCATCAGGCAAAAATTCATGATCTCTCGTCAGCCTGCGGAATTTCTCCTCGCTTATGAGCTTTGCGTCACGGAGCTTTTCCCATAATCCGCGCATTTTGCTTCTTATATCGCTCTCTATCGGATATGTATCGGTCTTTCTTCCGTTTTCTTCGGAATGAACAAGCACTTTGTTATTAAGGACACTGTCATCCTTTATATATGCTCTCGGCCAGATATGGTCTACATTGTATTCGTTTGTTCCGATAGCAGAAATGTCAATGGGCTTTCCGCAATATGCGCACTTCCCCATCTGACAGAAATACAGGAACAGCTTTTCGCTTTGCAATCTTCTGTCGACTTCGTCACCCATGGCGTCAAGCTCTTTCAGGAGTCTCGCCGTGTCTTCGGAGTCAATCTTGCTGTAAAACTCGCGCAGTCTCTTGCTTCTGCTTAGCTTGTCCGAGTCAATGCGTTTGTCCTCGCCGCGCGTCATTTCAACAAATATCTTCTCGGGCGGGCACTTTTCGGCTTTGACAACATCCGCTATTATGTCAAGCGTGCGCATGACCGGACGTTTGACGGCGTTTGATATGCCAAGCTCGTCCAGCCTTTCGGCAAGAGTTGTCGGATGTCCGGAGAAATATTCTCTGCTGATTTCTGAGATTTGAGCTTTGAAACCGTATCCCTGTCCGTCTATTATCTGCATCAGGTTGTCATTTGTATTCCACATAAAGTGCATAACGGTTCCGACCTCGCCCGTTTTCTCGCAGACCGCCTCAATACCGTTGAGGAATCTGCCCGAGAGTCTGCCGAAATCGGAATATTTCCTTTGCGATATATATTTTATATCGTCATCGGAAAGATTCTTTCCGTTCTCCTTCGACCATTTCAAAAGCCATTTTTTAAGCCTCGCAGTGTCCTCCGTGCAGGTAATTCTTTCAATTATGCGGTCGACGTCGTCCGCCGTAAGAACTCCGGCAGAAATGAGCCTGCGAAAATCAATATATGGCTTGTATGATGACTTTATCTCGTCGCCGAGCCCGCTTATACGCGCCTCCTCTCCCTTTGAAACAGCTTTGACAGACACGAGAAAATCAATAAGCTTTTTCTTTGTGACCTTCTTCTCCTTTTCAAAAAGTTCATGGAATATCTGTTGTTTCAGCTCAACGCTTATCGGTTTTCCGTTGATTCTGATATTGTTTATTTCGTTGAGAATGGTAAATTTACAGTAAAGCAGCGACTGCTTCGGCAAAACATTCTCCCCGGGGAGGTATGTGCATTTATTTGTCATGCGCTTGATAAAGCCGTCTTCGCTTGCGTCAAGATTGACCTTCTCTTCAAAGTTCCACGGGAGGATACGTCCCTCCGCCCTGCGCTCTATCCATGCATGTTTGTTTCCGGGAGACTTTTTGAGCGGGCCGACAAAATAAGGTATCGTGACGGAATATCCCGCATTTGCGATTGTGTTCAGAATGCGATTCCCAGACAGGAGGATTTCAATCCTTCTGTAAATCCCCCGGATAATGGCGAGAAACCGATTTCAATTATCACAGGTAAGCAGGTTACGCTTGAAGATATCGCCCAGGCAGTTTGCCTCGATGCATTAGTATATGAAGATATATATCATGTGGACGCAACGCGATGCGAGGAATGGTTTGCTGTCAATCCGGATATATATGTGATGGCAAAGGACAATAAGTCAGACAAAATTATTGCATATGTAAATATTTCCCCTGTAACCGATGAGTGCTATAATCGTATCAAACGAGGAGATTTTATTGATACAGGCATTACGGCAGATATGATATTGAGCTATGATATGCCATTTCCGTACAGCGTGTATTTTTCATCAATCGTCATTCATCCGGACTATCATAACACGGAAGTCTTTATGGAATTGTTCAATGCGATAGTTGATAAGTTTATTGCATTGGGTGAGCACGAGGTGTTCATCCGCAGAATGATTGCAGACGCAGTCACCAAAAACGGTGAAAAGTTTTGCAGACTGTTCGGTATGACCAAGCTGGATGGGAGCAATCACGAATCGTCTCTGTATGAAGTAACGATGATTCCTCCCGAATTCAGGGTATTATCAAAGAAATCGAGGCAATTGTATGATTATTACCGGCGTAAATATGACGAAGCGCCATATTTGTTTGACGAGTGAGCAAAGCATTTACAAGTCAAAAGTATGACACTTTAACAAATGGTCTTCAAGAAACCGCGTCGGCGCTCCGAAATGGTAGGTGACAAAAGTCATCCTATCGGCAGATCGTACAAAAAACATCGATTATACTCAATAAATCAGCCGAGAATGGGGCGAAAGCCTCATTCTCGGCTGATTTTATTATTCGGTAAATCCAAAATATTCGGCGACCTCGGCTGCGGTAGTATCTATGCTTGTGTGATCGTTCCAGATAATATTTTTGATACCAAGCTCCGTGACCCAATCCGGCACGCTCGATTCGGCAGGGGCAACGCATTCATAAGCTTTCTCTATAACCCGTTGCTTTTCTTCATCGCTCAAATCCGTCCGCTTGGCAACGGTATCGCGTATCTTTTCGTGATCGGGGCAGTCAAACCAATCAAAAGACGTACTCTGGTTGCAAAGATGAACCGCATGGGTAGCAACCGGAGCAATGGCATAATAATCAACAACTTCTTGAAGATTTTATAGATAAAGAATTATGTGTTGAACTTGCAAAGTGCGAATACGAGAATTTGCCTTTCGCAAGCGCTTTTTGTGTTTTTATTCATGACGGTTCAGCTGAAAAGTTTTTCCGGACTTACTAATCCTGCTTTGTGGGACAGCTTGGGACTGCAAAATTTCGTGTAATCAACAAATATACTCATGTGCCTTTCTCTATAAAATCTGCGTATTGTGCTATTACCCCGGCTCGTTTTCTGACACTTATCGGCACCTTGTCGCCATTTGTCATCATTATCATGCCGTCAGCTATCCTATTGATTTTTCCCAGATTGACTATATATCCTTGATGCGTCTGACAAAATTCGAGATCCTTCAATTCGTTATATGTGTCAGACAGTTTTGCTGATATTTCAATGTTCTCGCCTTCGATATGATAGATCAAGTGCTTTTTGACGCACTCTATATAATATATGTCCGAAATCAGGATTCTGCGAGGCGTTTTTCTTTGCTGAATTGTTATATATTTCTTATTTGTCTTTATCTTGTCGTAGGCTTTTTTCAATACAGTGGAAAACTTCTCTTTTGGGCAATCCTTCATCAAATAATAAAAGGCATCGCAGTCATAAGATTCTACGGCATATTGAGGGTGATTGGCATAGAATATTAAGATGACATTGCTGTCTGATTGACGAATTCTTTTGCCCACCGTGATACCGTTATCTTGGGGCATATCAACGTCCAAAATGATAATGTCGGCATTATTTCCATTGTCAAGATCGGCACAAAGCTGCTGACCGCTTGTGTATTTATTTATTGTTGCAAGGGAATCGACTTCCATGCAAAGACTTGCAAGCTTATCCAATTCAATTTCCATGTCGTCGCATATAGATATTTTCATTTTGAAACCCTTTCATTACGATTTATGAGATTGCGTAAATATTATAGCATACTTTGAAAGAAAAGTAAATAGCCACAATGGTATTTTTTGTGCGAATAAGACAATTAAATTGATTTCTCGTTATTAAGAGCCGCATTTGCGACGAATAGGCATTTTAGCTCAACGATTGTCGTTTTCTATTGAAAAATCATATAACAAATGTTAATATAATATTGGAAATGTTATCAATGAAAAACATTGGCAAAGATGTTTCCGCGTGCTTGCATGACACATGATACAATGTGTAACAGTAAAAGCAAGCCTGATATATCATCGGAACGGAGGTGTGGAAGATGATTTCGCTGAAGAAGTATGTCGGATGTGTTGTTTTTTCGCGATTGACGGGCGTTTTCGCTTCCGCCGGTCATCGCTTACAAATCATTTGTCGGGGCGGATAATCAGGCAATCTCGAGTTTTGGTTATCCGCTTACGAATGAAAAATTAAAAATTTATTTGAAAGGAAATCAAAACCATGAAGAAGAATTTGTTCAGAATTATTGCAGCTACTCTGCTGATCGTTTCTATGTTTGCATTCTGTATTACAGCTAATGCCATGGATTATATGAAGTATACACGTAGCACAGATGACCCGACGTTTACGGTGTTGGGCTCTCTCCAAGCAAATAAATATTCAAAAGCATATGCATTTCACTCAATTTATGCAACGCTCAGATTTGACCCGACGGGAAATGGCACGCCGACATACACTTTGCTGGATATGCAACTGATTGTCACAGGCTCGGGTGGGACGTTGCTTACGCCTATTGTTGCTTCTCAGGAGCGTGTTATTATAGGTCAATTCATCCGTACTGAAGATGTGCGCCTCTCTCAGGAAAGCGGAATCACATTTTTACTTGGAAACTATTATGCGACCGTTCCGGGCTCAATTGTTTCGTTTAACCCACCCAGCATTGAAATTTCTGTTTTTGACTGATACATAGCTTGCGCGGAGGTTGTATATCTATGATTTTACAACCTCCGCCATTTGCACAGAAACACTTTTCGGCTCAATTATTACTGATTTTTGTAACAAGGAGATACTTATGAAGAAATGCAAAGCTGCTATATGCCTGCTTTCGGTTTTTGTTTTTTTGTCATTCGTTCTTTCGGCGTGCTCAACGCCCGGAAATGACTCGGACGATGTCTGCGCCAGAGGCTTCAATACTTATCTTTATGATGATATTATTTATTACTACGATATAAACACATTTTCGATAAAATATCAGGATCTGAACAATATCCAGACGGCGGGACTTCCGCTTTACGGGGATGTTCTTGCCTCCGGCGAAGAGAATCCGTTTACGAATATATTCTCTCCGATGGTTTATTTTGCGGTTGATCAGAAAGCAACCAAAGAAAACAATAACAAGCATGTTTTAATCGGAGCATATCGTAGAACCGGTGTTGATAAGCAGACAAACAGGCCGAAAAGCTTTTATCAGATCACATCATTTGATACGGGCACAAACAAAGTGACCGTGATACAGGATGAAATTGCAGAAAATATACAGTCGCTGGCTATTTACGGCGATTGGATAATATATACGACAAACGAAGGGGATCGCGGAACAAATATTCATGTGATAGGCAAAGACGGCAGCGGTTATAAGAAAATGGAGAACCCTGATAAGAAGTCTTATCGTGTTGAAACAGTGTATAAAAACCGCATTTATTTTATTGACTCCGCCGGACAGCTTTTTTCATGCTCTTTGGCACTTGATGACACGCAGTATCTTTTCAACATTGTCCTGAGAGCAGAGATGTTTATTGCAAATGATTACATCGTATATTGCGATAACCTTCAGGCAACGGAGTTTGACGGAATGTCGTATATGAATGTGGATATTGTCCGCTGTCCGATTTCCGATGTTTCAAAGAAGGAAAAGATATTGTCAAACGTAAGTATGGGAATGAACCACGGCGATAAGTTTTATTATTATCTTTCCGAGCCGCGCAAAATCGGCCCGGTTACAGCTGAGTATTCGCATATTCTTTACGAATATTCGTTTGAAACGGACTCGTCAAGAGAGGTTTATGATCTTCAGGACAAAGCGATTTCAAGGTGCTATATAGCGCTCGGCGACAATTATATTGTATATAGCGAAACCGACTATTCTTCAGGCAGTCCCGTATCACGCTGGATTGTGCAGGATCTGAAGACGAATGAAGAAACAGTGGTGCCTAAATAAAAAAGAGCCATAGGCATATTCAAGAAAAGAAAGGGCGGCGGTTATGAGATCCACCGTATACTATGAGATAAAAAAACTATGCTCTCAATTGTATCTGATGATGTTTGCCATTGCTCTGCTGCTTGCAAATGCGATCTTTTGCGGCGTCTCCGCGAAAACAAATTCTCGCACGAGCAAATATGCCAAACAGGCTATCGCTGTATATTCATTATATAAATCCGATCCGGAGCTGTTTTATAAAGAAAAGGAGCGTATTGAGAATAATTTCTACTCAACATATGACGAAGTAAAAGAAAGCGTATACGGTGAAGGAATTATTGAAGATATTTCGCTGTTTCGGTATGTCGCTTCGTTTATTGACGCGGACAAGAATTATCATAACAGGCTGAACCAGATCATAACTCAATCCTCAAATATAATAAAGCAGGCGGAAGGCTCGGGCGGGGCGGTCAATACATATAATTACCGCTATCAGGAGCAGGTGATAAAAATATATTCGGCGCTGGACGAGAGCGTTTCGATTGACGACACCATTGTCATCGGATGGAATGAATATTTCGGAGTCGGCACAGAGATTATTTTCGTTTTTGCCGCTGTTTTGATCTGCTCTGTGTGGATTGCGGTGAACGATTATCATACAGGTTTTTACGCAATAGAAAAGACCTGCGCAAATGGCAGGGAGAACACAGCGGCGGCGAAATACCTTGCCGCGATGATCGCCGGCGCCGTGCTGACGGCGGCATTCAATCTTTCGTCACTTCTGGCGACATGGGCGACGCTCGGGTTTTCCGATCCTTCGGTGCCGGTGCAGTCGGTCAGCGCATTTCTGCTTTGCCCTTATAATATGAGCATATTGGGATATCTGATTGTCTCGCTCATTATCAAAATGCTGACAATTGCCGTTTTTTCATCCGTCGTCCTGGCGATATCATCTGTCGCGAGAAAATTCACAGCGGGAATTATAGGCGGCGCAGCGCTCCTTTTCGGAGGCTTTCTGATGTCCTCCGCCGATTTTACAAAGTCGGGACAGGTGAAATATATAAACTTCTGGTCGATATTCAATCTGAAAGAAATCTTTTCGAGATATCGCTCTTTGGATATTATAGCTCATCCGGTATCGATAATACCGGTCAGCATATTACCGGGAGCTGTTCTTCTTGTCGCCGCGTTCTTTGTCAACCGTTTCGGTTTTGCCCGTGTAAGTAATTCGGCGCGTAAAAGGAGAGCTTCTGCAAGAAAGAACGAAAAAGCGCGTAGCTTGAAAGAAGTGCGTAAAAAGGCGACCCTGTATGATACAAGCCTTTTATCTTTTGAGCAACGCAAGCGTATATGGATAATTTTCCTGCTTGCCGCGGTTGTTATCATAAAATGCGCCTATGCCGCAAGCTATTTTGAGATTGACGACACGTCATATAACCGCATATACACCGGATATATTGCCGAAATCGAAGGAGAATATTCAAGCGAAAAAGCGGCATATCTGAGAAACGAATACGATAACTGTAATGCTATTGTTGAAAAATACGGCGAAAACACAGAGGCGTATTTTTCCAAAAAAATGTCGATAGATGATTATCTTGCATATTGCGCCGATTATTCGGCTGCACAGATGAAAATCCGTGTGCTCGGCGACATTATGAAGCAATCGGGATATCTCGGCTCGCTGTATAATAAGGGCGTCACGGGGTCATTTGTAAACGAATTGTATTGTTATAAATATCTTGATACCGGGACGGACTGGATACTGGTAGCGTTTTTGTGCGTTCTGAGTATCAGCGGCTTTTCGATGGAGCGCAGAAAGACATCATCGTCGTCATCTCCGTCATTTTTGCTCGGCACGACTCTTAAGGGCAGAACAGACACATTCATGGCGAAATATCTGTTTACCCTGATCTATGCGGTTTCGGCAACAGTTTTGCTCAAAGCAATTGATCTTGTCTGCTTTGCCGTGAAGTTGAATATGCCGCCGACAGGCGTATTGCTTGTCAGTATGACGCGATACGCCTTTGTTCCGACATCTTTATCGCTCGGGCAATACATCGGCTCTGTGCTTGTATTTTCGCTCCTCGGAGCGGTGCTTGCCGCCTTGGCATGCTTTGCGATATCATACTTTATAAAGGACAATTTATCCGCGTATGTGACATCGGCGATATTTATGTTCGCCCCAGGACTTCTGCAGGCGGCGGGGGTGAAATTTTTCTGTTATATCGACATAAGCAAATTGACGGACGCCGATTCGTTGTATCGTCTTTCGGCGGAGACAACGCCCTCGGCTGTATATGCATGGTTTGCCATAGCGTATGCCATTGTATTTATCTTCGTCGGCTGTTCTTTCACTTTTTCGCTCAGACGCATACATAAAGGAGGAAGATTATGATTTTATCCATTAAAGAGTTAAGCAAGGCATACGGTAAAAATCAGGCGCTTTCCTGCTTTTCCGCAGATTTTCAGCCCGGAATATATGCGCTTTTGGGCCCGAACGGCGCGGGAAAGTCGACTCTTATGAATATTATTACGGATAACCTGAAAGCCGATTCCGGCGAGATCACATTCGGAGATGACGGAAAAGAGCCGGAAAACATCAAGAAGATGGGCACGGAGTTCAGAAAGAAATTGGGCTTCATGCCGCAGTATCCGGGACTTTATCCGAACTTCACGGTCGAGAGCTTCATGTGGTATATGGCGACATTGAAAGACATGGGGAGCGGGCTCGGAGGAAAAGAGAGAAAGCAGTATATAGCGGAGCAGATAAATGAAATTCTCGTCGCGGTCGAGCTTGACGACGTTTCAAAACGCAGAATCGACGCGTTGTCGGGCGGAATGAAGCAAAGACTTACGCTCGCACAGGCGGTTCTCGGTAGCCCCTCGGTCCTTATACTCGACGAACCGACAGCGGGGCTTGACCCAAAGCAGAGAATTGCTATACGGAATTATATTTCGCAGATAGCGTTGAACAAAATTGTCATAATCGCAACGCATGTTGTGAGCGACGTTGAGTTCATCGCGCGTGATATTATCATGCTGAAAAATGGCGTTATAATTGAAAAAGCTCCTCCACATGAGCTGATCAAAAAAATCGACGACAATGTCTGGAGTATTCCCGTCGGCGAGAGTGAAGTTTCCTCCATGCAGGAAAAGCACCGCGTGATAAATATTGCACGTGATGAGGATGACCCACAAACGGTCAGACTGCGCGTCATTTCCGATGTCAGACCGACAGAGACGGCAATAAACGTGCCGTCCACCTTGGAGGACTATTATCTTTGCGTATTCAATGATGTGGGTTCGGCTTGAAAGACATTGAGATATCTTAATGCTTTATCGCATGCCGAAAGAAAAACGATTTAATTGACAGACTCAGATTTGTATTAATCGAAAAATGCCGAATGCAACAGATTTTGCTTACATTCGGCATTTTCATTGCGTGGTTTGGTTAATACCTATGATCGACTGCGAAGATACGGAAACGTCAAAGAACAACCGTTCTCTCGTCTGGAACACAAGGCGCAATAACTATGGCTGGAGAAAATATCTTGGCGTTGCAGTAAGCAAAGAAAACGGGTTCGGATTCCCGACGGCACATCACGAAACAGCCGTCGGGTCAAGCAGGAATCTCTCAATGCCCTGCGTGCTTTGTGCGGTATTCGCCGGGCGTGATCCCTGCGCATTTACGGAAGGTTCTTGAAAAATGGCTTTGCGATGAAAAGCCGAGGTAGGCGGAGATTGCCGCAAGGGATTTGTCGGTATAACGGAGAAGGCGTTTTGCCTCCTCCGTTTTTTCTTTCAGAATGTAGTCTGAAAGGGTTGTGCCGGTTTCTCTGTGAAAACGGGCAGACAGATGCGTGCGGCTTATATAGAGCGAAGCGGCGATCTGCTCTGTTGTAATCGGCTTGGAGAGGTGATGCTGAATGTAGTTTGAAACCGCCGCGATCAGCTGTGACGGATCGCTTCCGAAGTGCAGGCGTTCAACGCGCGCGGTATAATCCGAAATCATATGAAATTGCAGATTTGTGATCTCCTCCGCAGTGTTCGTCAGCTCGCAACGCTGAATATAGCGGTCGGAGAGCATCAGCGCGTCATCCGCATCCATTCCTCCTCTTATAGCGGCGCGTGAGGCAAGCGTGACGGACACTATAAACATATTCTTCATCTGGCGCAGCTGGTCAAAGGCGATGACTCCTCCCCTGATCGCAGGCGCATTTTTTGCCCATTCCGAAAGCGCCGCCGTATCGCCCTTGCGGATAATGCTCATCAGCGTTTGTTCGAGGGACAGCGTGTTATGCAAATCTGTCGGATACTCTGTCGGGGCATCCGTTTTTTCAGCTGCCATTTGCGAAGAAAGGTCCGTTTGCAATTCATCATAAATCGTCAGGTCGGCAAGCGTGACCTTCTCTCCGTTGAGAATGTAATTGACGGCACAGAGCGTCTGCATCACGCTTTCCAGCGGCATGGGGACGATGCTTTTCATTCCGGCGACAAAATCATCGGTGTCATCGGTCGGGACATCGGCAAGAAACGCAAGCGAGCGCAGTTCCGCATCGCTGACCGTCACCTGTCTTGTCGGTCCCATTACAATCCTTGTTTTTCCGCACTTTACCACACCGTAATACTGAAACTGTGCAGTCATATAGTAACCGATATTCTTCTCTATGGCAAAAATTTCGTTTTTGCAGATTTCCATAGGATCGCGCGGAAGCCTGCCGACAAAGGAATAATAGACAAGAACATCCCCGTCAAAAATCCGCACGGGAATGCCCGAAAGCCCCGCAATCACCGAACACAGATACTCCAGATCGATGTTTTTCATCTCCGTCACCTCGATTCAATACAATTATACCACAATCAATACAATAATGCAATACAAAAATGCCGCCGGATGATATAATGGTAGCAGAATAAAATCGGGAGGGGTCTATCTATGAAAAATAAGGCTTCCGAACTTACAAAAAAAGAAAAATCCGCCCTTTTGCAGGGAACGGATTTTATGTACACCTGCGGCGCACCGCGGCTGGGCATTCCGCGACTTGCTATGGCGGACGGACCGCACGGACTGCGCAAGCAGATCGGCGGCGGGGACAACGGAGTTTCCAAAAGCGAACCTGCGACCGCATTTCCGACAGCGGCGTGCGTAGCATCCTCTTGGAATCCCGAAAATGCCGAACAGATCGGGCGGGCAATCGGGGAGGAATGCCGGTATTACGGAGTGCATGTGCTTCTCGGACCGGGTGTCAACATCAAGCGCAACCCGCTTTGCGGCAGAAATTTTGAATATTACAGCGAAGACCCGCTCCTTGCGGGAAAGTTCGGCGCGGCGTTCGTGCGCGGTGTGCAGTCCATGGGCGTGAGCGCGTGTTTGAAGCACTTTGCGCTCAACAATCAGGAAAACTTCCGCTTTGTCGGCAACTCCGTTGCGGACGAACGGGCAATGCGGGAGATTTATCTGAAACCGTTTGAAACAGCTGTGAAGGAAGGAAAGCCGGGAGCGGTCATGTCGTCCTATAACCGGATCAACGGCACGTTCGCATCCGAAAACAAATGGCTTCTGACCGATGTTCTCCGCACGGAGTGGGGCTTTGACGGGATCGTGATGAGCGACTGGGGCGGCACGCATGACCGCATTGCCGGAAACCGCGCCGGAGAGGACTTGGAAATGCCGGGCGATACGGCGGTCAGCCTGAAGAAAGTCTATGACGCACTTTCGGATGGCAGTCTTTCCGATGACGAAGCCAATGCATACGTAACCCGCATCCTTGCGGCAACGGAGAGGTTCGCAACCGCGTCAAAAACGGAATCCTTTGACCGTGACGGTCATGCGGAACTTGCCGCAGAGGTCGCGGCGGACAGCGCGGTGCTGATGAAGAACGACGGCACGCTTCCGCTGGACGGCACAAAGCCGCTTTGCGTCATCGGCGAGCTGTTTGAAAAAATGCGCTATCAGGGCTCGGGCAGTTCGATGATCTCGCCGACAAAGGTTGTTTCGCACAAAGATGCCTTTGACGTGCGCGGGATAAAATACGGGTATGCGCGCGGGTACAGCGCGGGTGTCGACCCCGCGGAAGGCGAACCGATTGCGGAAGCGGTTGCGCTTGCGGAAAAATATGATACCGTTCTTCTCTATCTCGGACTTACCGACCTTGCCGAAAGTGAGGGCGGAGACAGAGTGCATATGCGTCTTCCGGACGATCAGTTGGAACTGGTCAACGCTTTGATGACAACGGGCAAAAAGATTGTTGTCGTGCTTTCGGGCGGTTCGCCAGTGGAGCTTCCGTTTGCAGACGGTGTCAACGCGATTCTGAACCTTTATCTGCCGGGGCAATGCGGCGGCGAGGCGGGGGCAAGGCTGATTTTCGGCGAAGCCAATCCGTCGGGAAAGCTGGCGGAGACCTGGTACAAGAGTTATGCCGATGTTCCTTACGGCGATGAATACAGTAAAAAAGCAAACGAGTTTTACAAGGAGAGCGTTTTCGTCGGCTACCGCTTTGCAAAAACGGCGAAGATTAAGACCGCATTCCCATTCGGCTTCGGACTGTCCTACACGGATTTTGAATACAAAAATCTTACTGTCGCAAAGGAAAACGGCGTCGTCACAGCGACTCTGACCGTCCGCAATACAGGCAACCGTGACGGCGCGGAAGTTGTCCAGCTTTATGTGAAAAACAATGAAAATTCTGCTGTTTTCAAGCCGGAAAGCGAACTTTGCGCCTTTGCAAAGGTATATCTGAAAGCGGGAGAAGAAAAAGCCGTCAGCCTCTCATTTGCTTTGTCGGAGCTTTCTTTTTGGAACGTCAAAGAGAACGCATGGACGCTTGAAAACGGAGAATATACAATTGAAGTCGGTACATCGAGCGAGGATGTCCGCCTGACCGCACCGCTGACGGTGACCGTTGGCGAAGTGCCGGAATCGCCGTATGACATCGGTATAAACGAAAAAATGAAGGGTGCCGCGCGCATCGGGAACACCGAATTTGCCGATTTGCTCGGTACACCGCTTCCCGAAGAGCCGCCCGTATTGCCCCTGACCATGGAAAGCCGCTTCTGCGACTTCCAAAAGACCTTTATGGGCAGAATTCTTTATAACGCCGTGTGCGGGGTCGCAAAGCGTCAGCTGAAAAAGGCGAAAAAAATGCCGCGAGGCACGGAGCGCGACAACCGAATCAAGGGCGCTATCTTCCTGCAACGGATTTTTGATACCAACTGTGTGCGCACGCTTTCCCTTTCGGCGGGAAAATCCATGCCGTGGAACATTGCGGAGGGCTTCGTGCAGTTCGGAAACGGTCACTTTTTCCGCGGAATTGCCGCGATGTGCAAATCATATAAAATCAAAGGAGCGGACGAAAAATGAAAAACGAAATGCTATCTGCAAAGCTGTTTGACAGCCGCGTACACTCGCAAAATGTCACAGGCAAAGAAAAATGGCTCGGGTATCTGCTCGGTCCCTGCGGCGCACTCCTGCTCAACGCCGTGCTTGCAACCTATCTGAACGTCTATTATACCGATGTTCTGAAGCTGACAACCGTCTGGGGCGGTGCGTTTCTTGTTGTGTTCCCGCTTGTCTCCAAAATTATAGACGCAATCACAAATGTCATTATGGGCTATATCATCGACCGCACGAAAACAAAGCAAGGCAAGGCGCGCCCTTGGCTGCTTCTCTCGGCTCCGCTCGTTGCGCTGACTGGAATTCTGCTTTTCACCGTTCCGAACGCGGGCGAGACGGTTCAGGTCATCTGGGTCATGCTTTCCTATAATCTGTTCTATTCTTTTGCATATACTATATACAATATGTCGCACAACCTGATGTGCCCGCTTTCGACACGAAACACAATCCAGCGAGGAGGACTTTCTGTATTCAATCAGATTTCCACCATTATGATGAGCGGCATCATCGTGGCATTGATCTTTCCGATGGTAGTCATGCCGATGCTCGGCGTGGATCAGACCAAATGGATCCTCGTGATGAGCGTTCTTTCCATCCTTTCCCTGCCGCTGACGCTCCTTGAATATTACTTTACCAAAGAGCGCGTGACAGAGGAGCAGTCCGGCACGGAAGAAAAAAAGCTGCCTTTTCTGACGCAACTGAAAATAGTTCTGACCGACAAATACATGATTCTCATGTTTGTCTATTTCTTCATCTATACCCTCGGTACGTCGCTGAAAAACATCGGTCTTGTTTATTATTGCAACTATGTCCTCGGCACTTATAACGACGGCGTCACGCAGACGATGATTTCCGTCATCGGCGGAATTCCCATGGGCATCGGCATTTTTGCCGTGTGGCCGCTGGCAAAGAAATTCGGCAAGCGGAATGTGACGCTTGCGGGATTTATCCTCTATGCGATCGGCAGTGCAATCTGTTGGGCTGTGCCGACGAATATGGCGGTTGTACTTGTCGGGCAGTTTATAAAAAACATCGGCGGACTTCCCTGCGCTTATGTCTTTATGGCGCTCTTTGCAGACGGACTTGACCATCTGGAATGGAAAAGCGGCATGCGCTCGGACGGAGTGGCAATGTCAATATATAATATTCTCGCTGTGGCAACCGTCGGTGTTGCAACCAGTCTTTTCAATGCGCTGATCTCCAAAGCCGGATATGTTGCCCCGAAGCTGGTGGACGGGGTGACCGTTGCCGCGCAGCAGTCGCAGGCGGTCAAAAATATGATCACCTTCTCGTTTGTGGGACTTGAAACGATCACCGGCATCATCCTTGCCGTTCTTCTGATTTTCCTGTCCGTTGAAAAAACGCTATCCCGCAAGCAGGCAAAGATCAGAGAATATCAGCAGGCGGAAGCGGCGGCACGCAGAGAGGAATGGGTTGCGCCCGAAGTCCGCGCGGCTGAGGAGGAAGCAAAGTATCTGCACGAAAACGAGCTTGCCTTTGAAGCGGCGTTGAAGGAAAAATGCGCAGCAAAGGGGCTGGATTTTGAAAAGGAACTTGCCGACTATCAAAAGGCGGCAGCGGAAAAAGCGGCAAAGGCGGAAGAAAAGAAGCGCCTTGCCGAAGAAAAGGAAAAAGCGAAAGCCGAAAAAGCAAAGGCTCGCAAAGATGCAAGGCTTGCCGCTATGTCTCCGGAAGACCGGCTAAAGAAAGAGCAAAAGGAAGCAAAACGCGCCGAGGCAGAGGAAGCCGCATGGCAACGTGAGCTTGCCGCGGGTGAGGCGTACCGCGCAAAAATTCAAGCCGAACTTGCGGCAAAAGGAGAGTGAGCAATGAAAGCGATAAATCTGAAAACCGAATATCTGATAAATCCGATCGGCATTGACATCAGGCATCCCCGCCTGATGTGGAACTGCGAGGGCGGCACAAAGCAGACGGCATACCGTATTGTCGCAAAAACCGACGAACAGATTGTCTGGGACAGCGGAAAGGTTTCCTCGGATAGTATGCACGCGGATTACCCGAATGACCTTGCTTCCCGTCAGCGTGTGGAATGGAATGCTACTCTTTGGGACGAAACCGACTCGAAGGTCGAATCTTCCGAAACGGCGTTTTTTGAAACGGGGCTTTTGTCGGCAAGCGATTTCAGGGCAAAATGGATCAGCGGAAACTATCGCGTAAACCCGAAAAAGCGTTACCCTGTCGACTGCTTCAAAAAAGAGTTTTCCGCGCACAATGTTGCGAAAGCAAGGCTGTATATCACCGCCTGCGGACTGTATGAGGCTTTGGTCAACGGCAAACGCGTCGACGATTTCGTGCTCGCGCCCGGGCATACCGATTACACAAAGCGAATTCAGTTGCAGACTTACGACGTTACCGAACTGCTTGAAAACGGCGAAAACGTAATTACGGTTGAGCTTGCCGACGGTTGGTATCGCGGCTCGTGCGGCGCATGGGGACTTCGCAACCAATACGGAACGCAGACGAAGTTATATGCCCAGCTTGAAATCACGGATAAGAGCGGAAACAAAGCGGTCATCGGCACGGATCAAACGTGGGCGTGGTCGAACGACGGCAAAATCCGCTTTGCCGACAACAAGGATGGCGAGATAGTCGAGGCATGGCGCACGCCTTCCTACGGCGGCCTTGCAAAGGAAACAAAACGCGATGTTACGCCCGCTTCGTCGAATAATGTTCCCGTTACCGAACACGAAAGATTTTCCGTTCAAAAGGTGATTACCACGCCGGGTGGCGCAAAAGTCCTCGACTTCGGGCAGAACATCGCGGGATATATTTCGTTTGCCGTAATGGCGAAGAAGGGGCAGAAAATCAAACTCCGCTTCGGTGAAATGTTCGACGAAAACGGCGAATTTACGCAAAAGAATTTTCAGTGCGCCAACAAAAAACGCACGAGAGTGACGCCGTTGCAGCAAATCGAGTACTACTGTAAGGACGGCTCGAACGAATACAAGACGAAATTTGCGATTTTCGGGTTTCAGTATGTTTTGATTGAATCCGATGTCGAGTGGAAAAAGGAAGATTTTACGGCTGTCTCGGTCTGCTCCGATATGGAAGAAACGCTTTCGTTTTACAGCAGCAACGAGCTTTTGAACAGACTTGTGCAAGCAACTCGTTGGTCGGCGAAAAACAATCACGCCGACGTTCCAACAGATTGTCCGACGAGAGAACGTCACGGCTGGACGGGCGACGCGCAGATCTTCTGCAATACGGCATCGTATCTGTTCAATTATGCACCGTTTGCGAGAAAGTATGTTCATGATATGCTTGACGGGCAGCGCAAAAACGGAAAATTCCGTCAGATCACCCCCAAGGGCGGAGTCGACTTTTATATGGACTTTATGGACGGCTCAGCAGGTTGGTCAGACGCGGGCGTTCTGATTCCGTATCGCATTTACAAGCGCTACGGCGATCAAAAGATTCTTGAAAACAGCTACGCCGCAATGAAACAGTATGCCGATTTCAAAATCAAAACGCTCGGCAAATGGTATCCGACGGCAGTCCGAACGGGAATTGATCGAAAATATAGGAAATACATTTCCAACTACGGTCAGTCTTACGGCGAGTGGGCAGAGCCTACCGAAGTGCATATTACGGGCTTTCGTGATTTTGCGTGTCCGCATCCCGAAGAAACAACGGCATATATCGTTTATCTGTTACAAACAATGGCTGAAATAGTCGAAGTTTTGGGTAAGCAGGACGATAAAAAACGCTTTTCGGAATACGCCGAAAAGGCGAAAATCGGCTACGGCAAACTGATAGAATGTCCGGAATTTACGCTCGATACTGACAGACAGGCAAAACTCGTCCGACCGCTTTACATGGGGCTTTTGGACGAAAAACAAAGGGAATTTGCTCAAAAACGCCTGATTACCGCGCTCGAACACTACGGTTGGCGGCTCGGCACGGGATTTTTGTCCACGCCTTTTATTCTATACGTTCTTGAAAAAATCGACGTGGAATATGCGTACAGGCTTCTCGAAAACGAGCAGATGCCCGGCTGGCTCTTCATGCCGAAAATGAACGCCAATACGATTTGTGAAAGCTGGGAAGGAACGCAGGCGCAGGTCGGTATTGCATCGCTCGACCACTATTCAAAGGGCGCGGTTCTGGAATGGGTCGTTTCCGAAATGTGCGGAATTCAGGTGTCGGGCGAAAATAAATTTACGATAGCCCCAAAGGTCGGCGGACACTTTACATTTGCAAAATGCGAATACAAAAGCGTTTACGGAAAAGTCAAAAGCGACTGGCGGCGTGAGGGCGGCAAAACGGTTTACATGATTTCCGTCCCCGCCAACACAACGGCAAAAGTAGTCTTACCGAGCGGCGAAAAAACGCTCACGGCAGGCGAATATGAATTTATGGTAGACTGAAATGGCAGTGAAAAAGTTAGCGGAAAATACCTATCGGATTTCGGAATGGGGTGCGTTCGGTCCTTTTAAAATGTATTTGCTTATCGGAAACGAACGGCGTTGCTTATAGACGGCGGCTATGGCAAGATAGACTTAAAAAGCATTGTACAAAAATGCTTTTCTATTTCGTGTCTATCGCTTTGGGTTCAGTTCAGTCATCTTCCATGTTGTTCTACTCCACCACGCGTGAGGAGTGCGAGGAAAAGCTAAAGGTGCTGATTGCGGAGATGAAAAAGGAGATTGCGGAAATCAAGGCAAACGCAAAAAACGAGGGCTGACCATCGCGGTCAGCCCCCATTTATAGATATTACCTCGAGCCAAGTTGCACTCGCTTGTATCATTTACTCAGATTTTCAAGTATGATTTGTTCGACTTCTTCCGCGGTGGTTATTTTTCTGACATCTGTGAATGTTTTGCGATAATAAATGCCCTGCGTACCCCAAGTAAAGACGATACTGTTATTATTAATAGTTACTTTGTGGTTAGCCACAAACAGCATATTTTTGGGAATTTCTGCCAGTCTGATACCATCGTGCAATATTTGTCTATAATTCTTTTTCTCGGTATATCCATCCGTGAGTCTACTCATAAGGCTTCGAAATTCATTAATATAGGTATGTATATCTGCATCTTTGATATTTTCATCACGTAAAACAGATTCCCACTTAAACAAAAACTCTTCTATTTCCTTTGGATTTGATCTTTGCCAAAGCGGTGCAATTGATATGATTGCTGCGTCAAATGGTTCTCTTTCAAAATGATCAGCGTCAACAAACCCGCCCATTCCACCTCTTTCGCAATTAAACGTCCTCCTTACAATTGCTTCAAGGACAACTGCATCTTCGTGTTTGATTCTCATTCAATGTACTCCTTTTAAATAAATTAGCTACAGAGATTCCTTTGCGGCTTCGATTTTGCGGTCAAAACCGCGATTTTTGGTCGGGATGACAGGAGTTGAACCTGCTTGGGCCAGTTCCCAAACGCTAAAATCCTGATTTTTTGCGTGATTTTACGGGCTTTTCGGGGCTTTTTAGTCCTGGTGGACTGCTTTTGTGTGCTCTTCGCGGCATAAAATCCGGGTAGTCCGAAGCCGTAAGTGGTCAAAGGTGTGGTCAGCGATCAAGTGAGAGCATTTCGCATGCCATGGTATCACAGAGTTTAGTGTCAATAGATTCGCCGAACATTTCAAGAAACACGGCATGAATGACATTAGAGATTTCGTCTGCGGACATGCCTTTTCGGATGCGTGCAAAAATCATCTTGATTTCGGAATCATATTCATCTGCCGGGCAGCACATTCCAAGTAACCCGATCGGATCGGCTTTATCCACAACGGACTTTACAATATCTTTAGTCATTCGCGTGCCTCCGTTCAAAATGTTTTTTCTGCCTTCAGTATAGCATAAAACCACTTGGAAGTCAACTCATTTCACAACGCAAAGGCTGAGGCGCAGTAAGCAAAGAAAACAGTTTTCAAATTCCGTCGGCACAGCGTGAAACGGCTATCGGGTCAAGCAGGAACTTCTCAATGCCGGCATAGTATGCGGCAAAAATTCGTATTTATACCTTTTCAACGGACGCTACACCAAAAGGACAGGCAAAATCGCCTGCCCCTTTTCTATCGGAACAATATCCAAAAACGCGCCGGTATAGTTCCGAACATTGTTCCACATATTGTTCCGAACATTGTTCCGATAGAACTGCAAAAACTCTTATTTTGCGCCGCAGTAGGCAAAGAAAAAACCCTGTCTACACACAAAACAATACTTGCACTCTTGACAAATTGCCTATCATAGTATATAATTAAACTTGATTACAAATGATAGGCGGTATAGCATGAAAGATTTGATCAAAGCAATCCGTACTGCGGCAAATATGAATCAGGAGCAGTTTGCGTCTTCCCTTGGCACAACGCCGCTTTCCATCAATCGTTGGGAAAACGGAAAAACACTCCCGAATCGTATGGCGCAGACGCAATTATATAATTTTTGCAAAGAACGTTCGATTGATGTCGCAAAATTCATTGTTGACACCAAGGCATACGCCGATACAGATAACAAGCTGATCCTCTATCACGGATCAAAAAAAGGAATTACCGGTGATGTTGCACCGATCAGCCGCGAGGAATGTGATTTCGGTCGCGGTTTCTATATGGGAACCAGCACGCTTCAACCGCTGACGCTGATCTGTAATGAGGACAAACCCAAGTTCTATGCAGTCGAGCTTGATTTGACAGGACTGAAAGTGCTGACTGTCGATGTCGGCATGGACTGGGCGATGCTGATTGCCTACCATCGTAAGGAGATGGAAAGTGCCAAAGGAACCGCTGTTTATGAGAAATATGCGCACATGGCAGACGGCTATGACGTGATTATCGGTTATATTGCAAACGACCGTATGTATACCGAGCTTTTCCGCTTTTTTAATAAAACGCTCACCGATGTGGCATTGATACACTGCCTATCCGCGCTTGATCTCGGCAAACAGTATGTTGCGATTTCCGAAAAAGCGTGCAGACAGATCAAAATACTGAAAGAAGAACCGCTTTCACCGTTGGAACTTGCACTGCTCAAGGATATGAGTGCAGAAAGAAGAAAAGAAGGCGTGGCTCTGGCGGAAGAAATCGAAGTAAAGTACCGTCGGGAAGGCAAATTTTTCGACGAGATTCTGAGAGGCGAATGATATGTTGAATTCCTTACAAATGGCTCTGTGCGATACGCAAGGGCAACTGTTTGAACTTGCCGCCGAGCGGGGATACGCAAGTGAAGCCTTCGTCAAGGCGTATATGACTTCGGCTGTTGCTGCTGATATGGATAAAGAGTTTCACCATATTCAATGGGCAGGCAAAGCTTATATCCTCTCGCGTATGGAGGATGAGCTTTCCGATCAGCTTGTCAAAGTCGGCGAGATTTACGATAAAGAAGCGCTGTATTGGATGGGTTATATCTATCGCTACTGGCACTTCTATACCGATGAGAGTAGCCGCGAGATCTATAAACAAGCCTCGGCAAAAATAATGAATGTGGTCTATCTTATGTACCACACCATGAGTCCCGAAATGGCAATTGATAGGCTGAAAGAAGCATATGAGAAAAACCAATAAAACTGACAGGAGATGATAGCCTTATGGAAAACAAAATTATTGATACTTTTTGGGACGAATCTCCCATTGATGTTACAGCTGAAGCGAATTTTATATGGAGCATTGCAAACAAGTTGCGCGGTTCATATATGCCCGATAAATACGGCGATGTCGTAATTCCTATGACGATTTTGCGCCGTTTCGAGTGTGCGCTTGAAGCCACAAAACAGGCGGTGTTAAAAGCCTATCAGTCAAACCCGAATTACCCGCCGAAAGCACTTTGTAAAATTGCGGGATTTTCGTTTTATAACACGAGTGAGTACGACTTAAAAGAACTCTGCAACGATTCCAAACATATTGCGGCGAACTTCAAAAACTATATCAGCGGTTTTTCGGCTAACGTTAAGGACATTTTTATCGAACTTGAAATGGACAAGCATATCGACAAAATGGAAAAGGACGGCTGTCTGTATTCCGTTGTCGAAGCATTCTCTACCTTGGATCTGTCGGTACAAACTTACGACAGTATCAGGATGGGATATATTTTTGAAAACCTGATCGGCAGATTTTATCAGAACGTGGACGCCGGACAATTTTATACAGGCAGAGATATTATCAAGTTGCTCGTAGAAATTTTAATGGCGGAGGGGTGCGACGATATTTTCGACAGCCACAAGGTTATTACCGTTCTCGACCAAGCCTGCGGAACGGGCGGAATGCTTTCCACGGCGTATACCTACATAAAACACTATAATCCTACGGCGGAAGTTAAACTGTTCGGGCAGGAATTTATGGGGCAGTCTTACGCGGTAGGGCTTGCCGAAATGCTCATTAAAAATCAGGACTCGGATAATTTCCGTCACGTCGATACGTTCAAAACCGACTGCTTTGCCGATACGAAAATGCGTTTCGTCATCGAAAACCCGCCGTTCGGCACGCCGTGGTCGGGTAAAGACGCAAAGGACGGGCAGGAGCAAGCCGTGCGCGACGAATACGCCAAAGGCGAAACGGGCAGATGGGGACACGGACTTCCGAGCGGTGGCGACTCGCAAATGATTTTCTTGCAGTCCGCCGTGGATAAAATGGACGACTTCTGCGGCAGAGCGGCGATTATCGAAAACGGCTCGCCGCTGTTTAACGGCGATACCGCTTCGGGCGAAAGTCAGATTCGCCGTTGGCTTTTGGAAAGCGACCTTATTGAAGCGATTATCGCTTTGCCGACCGACTTGTTTTACAACACGGGCATTCAGACTTACGTTTGGATTCTCTCGAAAAATAAGCGCAAAGAACGCAAAGGCAAAATACAACTCATCAACGCCGCCGAGATTTACCATAAACTCAGAAAAGCCGTCGGCAACAAGAAAAACGAAATTACGAGAGAGGACAGAAAGAGAATTACGCACCTTTACGCCGACTTCGTGCCGAGCGACCTTTGCAAGATTTACGATAACACGGAGTTTCTTTACAAGGAATATGCCGTTATGCAACCACTTCAACGCAGTTACGCTATCACGGAAGAACGTATCGAACAAATGTTGATGAAAGGCGCGCTTTCGAGCGTTTACGACGAAGCGAAGATTGCCGACTACGAAAGTCAGGGTGTTGCGCTTGCCGATAAAGATAAGAAAAAATATGAAGAAATGCTTGCAAAAAAGCCGTTATACGGGGACATTCTGCAAACGCTGAAAGAGCATATCTCGGACAAGGTGTATAAAGAACCGGAAAATTTTATCAAGTACCTTTCGGGCATTTTGTCGTGCGATAAAAAACTGACAGAGCGTATCGCGGACGGGCTTTCCGAGATGGATAAAACGGCGGAAATACAGCGTGATAAAAAGGGCAATATTATTTACGACAAAGAAACGTGCGACACCGAAATCGTGAAATATACCGAGGATATAGAAACCTACATGGCGCGTGAAGTGTTGCCTTACGTTCCGGACGCGAAATGGTTTTGGGAAGAAAATCTCGGCGCGAAAAAGCCCGTGATTAAAATCGGCGCGGAAATACCGTTTACGAGATATTTTTATAAATACACGCAACCCGTAAAGAGCGAAGTGTTGGAAGAAAAATTCCTAACGCTTGAAAAGAGTGTAAGCGAAAGAATCAAGGCGTTATTCGCTGTGAAAGGAGAAGAATAATGGCTTTGCAAGATAAAATCGGAAGAGAGGAAATTGTAGATAAGATTTGTGGTTTGGTCGGCTCGCTAAAAAAGGACAAGAACTTTTGCTTGGCGATCAACGGCGCATGGGGAAGCGGAAAATCTTTTGTTTTGGGATTGATTGAAGAGAAACTTTCCGAAAAACAGGAATATATCATTATTAAATACGACGCTTGGGAAAATACATTTTATTCCGATCCGCTTATTGCTATTTTAAGCTGTGTTCTCGATGGTTTGGAAGATAAACTTTCAAATATGAAAGGTTATGGAAAAGTTGCTGCAGATTTCGGAAAGAAAAAAGGAAAAGAAATTGTAGACAAACTAAGTGAGAGCGGAGGGAAAATCGGGTTTATCGCCAAGATAATTAAGGAAATTTCCGAACTCATTCCCGACTTGAAAAATGTTTCTTTGGTGACGGATACAAAAGATAACCAATTGGCAATTTTCAAAAGCTACAAGGCACTATTAAATCAAGTAAAAGGATTGTTGAACAAACTGACGGAAAAAGTGTTGGTTTCCAATCAGCAAACCAAACTTGTCATTCTCGTTGACGAAATCGACCGTTGTCTGCCTGATGAACAACTCAAAATTTTAGAGCGGCTTCATCATTTGTTTGATGTGAAGAACTGCGCCGTTATCGTAACGATGAATCAGATTTGCGTTGCCGAAACCG
>ENA-ORSL01000175-ORSL01000175.1-human-gut-metagenome-genome-assembly--contig:-NODE-175-length-79419-cov-16.374553_pt1 | contig 79419 bp, 69 predicted proteins | sample MGYA00242190_ERZ509157 | MGnify/ENA primary metagenome ERZ509157 (study PRJEB26280, sample SAMEA2338664) | human gut metagenome | biome: human gut; feature: human-associated habitat; material: faeces... | reverse complement strand
AGCGGCAGCATCCTGCCGGATCTGCACCTCATCAAGCTCTTCAGCATTCTGTTTGACGTGCTGCTCGCGTGGTCCGTCATGCAGCTCGTGGGGCTGTTTCGCCGGGGCGCCGTGTGGAAGCTCGCGGCATTTTTCCTCGTGCTCTTCTGGCCGACCGTCGTGCTCAACGGCGCGCTCTGGGGCCAGTGCGACAGCGTGTACGCCGCCCTCGCCGTGCTGAGTGTCTACCTCGTCCTAACCGGGCATCCGCTGCTCGGCGTGGTCAGCATCGGCGCATCGTTCGCCTTCAAGCTGCAGGCGGTGTTCGTCATGCCGGTCTTTTTGCTCTTCTGGCTCACGCGGCGCGTCAGGCTCCGTCACCTGCTCGTCTTCCCCGCCGTGTGCGTGGTCATGGTGCTCCCCGCCGTCATCGCCGGACGCGGACTGTGGGACGCGCTGACGATCCCGTTTCAGCAGACGGGCAGCATCGGTACGGGGCTCAACTACAATTCCCCGTCCGTCTTTGCGCTCTTTGGGGACGCGGCAAACCCAGACGCCGCAGCCAGACTCGGCATTGGTGCAGCCGCGCTCGTGATCGCGGCGCTCGCCGTCTGGTTCTGGCTGCATCGGGACGATTGCTCCGACCGCGCGTTGCTGCTGGCGGCGGCGGTGCTCGCCGCTGCGATCCCGTTTTTCCTGCCGCACATGCACGACCGCTACTTCTTCGCCGCCGATGCGCTCACGCTCGCGCTTGCGGCCGCGTGGCCGCAGCTTGCGGGGCCGGCGCTGCTGTGCGAGTTTGCCTCTCTGCTCGGTTACCATGCCTACCTGCGGATGCGCTACCTGCTGCCGATGGCCGACGGCGCGCTCGCGCTGATCGCAGCGCTCGCCATTCTGACGGCCGTTCTGGTGACGGAGGCGCGCCAAACCGCCCCTGCGGAGAGAAAAGCAAAAAAATTGACCTGAGTCGAAAATTTGTGGTTGACATTCCGCGCGTATCTGTTATAATAACTCATGCGTTTGACAAGTGCATACGCGTATGCGGGAGTGCTGGAATCGGTAGACAGGCAGGCTTGAGGTGCCTGTGTCCAACCATAGACGTGTGGGTTCAAGTCCCATCTCCCGCACCAGACCATGATAATCCGAACCCGGTTCCAATCGGGGACGGATTCGGATTTTTAGTATATCTATGCTAAAGCAAAAGCGGCGGTATCATAACGATACCGCCGCTTTTGTTATACGCTTTTATGTTGTTCTGCTTCCTTTGCCCTCTGTGCTTTCCATTCTTCAAATTCTTTCTGCCCCTCCGGGCTGGCAAAGAATTTCTGAATTTCGGGAAGCAAGCACCGGGCAAGGGCATTTATCTCATACTGTGGGATTTTGTCCGAGTGCTTTTCTGCCATAGCTCGCCTTTCTTTATTCAGTTGTCAAGGTACAATGCCGCATAGGGGCGGCGTAAAAATCTGCTTATAATCAATCACCTTTCCTTTGTGTGTCGCTGTTGCCGTTTCAATTCCGCCAGCACCTCCGGCGGGATACGGTCAACAAGTTTCTGAATGTTCTGTAGTTCGCTTTCCAGCTTCGCCCGTTCCATACGGTCTTTCATCTTGCCGTTTTCACTGGCTCTGGCTCTTGCTTCCAGCTTTTCATTTTCAGCTAACAGGTCACTTATCGTGACCTTGTATTTTTTGAGCTGCCCGGAGAAATTCTCCATCTGGGGAAACCACTTTTTCAGCATGGAGAGGGCTTCCTCTTTCTTTTTCCCTGCATTGAACGGGGTAATGCCGTCCAGCGTGGCTTCAATAGCTCTTGCCTGTTTGGAGAGATTGACCGCCTGCTTGAACAGCCGGGTGGGAATATGCTTCCTGCCTGTCTTGCTGGCACTTTCTCCACGCTCCAAGTCTGGATATTTCTCCACCATATAGGCGTGAAAATCGTCCTGCCACTTTGTGAGGTTGGCTCTGTTCCCAATAATCTCCTTTGCACACAGCCGGTTGTCCTGCGTCAGTGGAACAAAGACCAAATGCAGATGGGGTGTTTTTTCGTCCATGTGTACCACCGCCGACACGATATTTTCTTTGCCTACCCGGTTAATGAGGAAGTCAGCCGCCCTCTGAAAAAACGCCTGTATCTCCTTTGGGGGGTTGCCCTTGAAAAACTCCGGGCTGGCGGTAATCAGCGTATCGACAAACCGAGTACTGTCCTTACGGGTACGGCAGCCTGCCTGTTCAATACGGTTCTGTATAAAGTGGTAGTACCTGCCCTCCGGCTTGACAATGTGGAAATTGTACTTGCTCCGGCTGGTGTCAATGTCGGGATTGCTGGCGTACTGTTCCTTTTGCCTTTCGTGATGGGCTTCCAGCGGTCTTGCCGGGTTGCCCTTGTGCTTTTCAAATCGCAAAATTGCGTGTTGTGCCATAAACTCCTTTCCTCGTTCCTTTCCCTTCCGTTCCCGGGGTTTTCCACAAGGAAAATCCCGCCCCAAATAGCTCTGATAGGATTGGAATGGAATCGATATAAATAAATCATTTTAATCTCTGTATTTCTATACCGTCCGATTTCGGTACTCCAAGAGGGCTGATTTTTGTACTCGTCAAGTACGGTTTTCAGCTCTCCGGCGTACCAAAATGGAAATTCAAGAAGTCAGAGATTGGAACTGCCCTCATAGGATTTTGGGTAAATGCGGTTGGGTTTTCCACAGCCCTGTTTCTTGATGTCGATCAGCTCTGCATACTGTAATTCCCGCAGGGTGTTGACTGCCTTTTGCCGCCCACAGTGAAGCAGGCCCACTACCTCACAGATGGGATAGTACAGGTAAATCCGTCCGTACTCGTCAGCCCATCCATTTTTGCGGGATAGGTCTGCCCGGCGCAGGATAAAGGCGTACAGCAGCTTTGCTTCATTGGATAATGGCTGATAGGTTGGTGCTTCAAACAGGAAATTGGGAAGCTGGGTGAAGCTCTGCGCCCGTTCCTGTTGGTAGTGATAGATAAACTTCGTCATAGTGTCTTATGGACAATTAGAAGCCCTGTTTTGAGAGTTAGCGATAAAGAATACCACCTGCCCTGGTTTGGTGTTCGGAAAGCCCCATAAATACAGGATTTTTTCGCCCCTAATTGTCCACGCACGCCCTCCTTTTCCGTTCACTTTCTGCTTTCTGCCGCCTGTGAACGCTGACGGCACAATCCGGGCAGTATTTCGCCCGATTAGAGCCGGGAACAAAAGCTCTCCGGCAGACAATACACCGTTTTGTGTCCTTATCCCGGAAAATCTCTGCTTCCAGCGTCCGATCCAGCGGCAGGACAGCCCAGCGGAAATGCTTGCAGCAGACCGAGAAAGAAATCGTCTGCGGACAGATACAGGTATCGCCATCATCCAGCACAATGCAGTTGCCGCTGTCATAGCTGCAACATTCCCGGCGAATCAAGGCGTTTGCCCGTTTCCGCTGTGCTGGGGTCATGCGGTACAGAGAGCCGTCCGGCTTGCGCTCCAACGGCGGCAGCTTTTTGAGATTGTTTTCCATGTGTGTCCTCCGCTTTGTCTGATTGCCGTTTTCCCCGAAAAGGCTTCCTGCCCCATTTCTGCGGCGTGTGTTCTCCGTTGGTACGCAAATGCGATACTTCGCCGGGAGAAATATTCCTTTTTCGGACGGTCATTCTGTTTTCAAGGTGCAGCTCATCGATGAACTACCCTAAGTCTACACGAAAAAAATGCAATCCTCGGAATTTTGCGAGAATTGCATTTCTGTGAAGTTTACACTTTTAAAATTGCATTTTTGCAATTTTGCTGTATAATAGAGTTATACGGAGGAGGTGCATACTATGGCTTTACCCGGAACACCCGGACAGAGGATTTCTGACCTATGCAACGGAAACAAAATCAAACAAAAAGAACTTGCAGAGAAGATCGGCGTTTCCGCTTCCCAGCTGAGCCGCATTGTCAGCGGCGAAACAAGGACAGTCAGCAGCGATATTCTCATTGGTGTGGCAAAGGAATTTAAGGTGTCCACCGACTATATACTGGGGCTATCCAATATCAGCGTCCGCAAAAGCTATGATATATCCGAGCTGGGCTTGTCCGAGGGAGCAGTCAAAGGGCTTGTGACGGGTGCTGTGGATGTGCAAATCCTAAATCGCTTGCTGGAACACAGGAACTTCCCGAAACTGATAGATTTGATACGGATTTATTTTCAGGACACAGCGGCAAAGGGCATTATGGCACGAAACCAGCTTATTGAAATGGCAACGGCTTCCCTGTCTGATCTGATGAAAGAACACCCGGAACACCGGGCAGAAGCAAGACAGGACTTGCAGTTCTTGAACGCACAGAAAATGGGCGACCATGAAGCAGAGATTGAGAAAATCAAGAATGTGTTCCTTGCTATCCTGCGGGACATTAAGAAAGAGATGGACAGCGGCGAGCAGCCGGGAGAAACCATTACCGCTGCCATGTTCCAAACTATGCAGGAAGCCATGAAAAACCACCAGCAGGAGCCGCTTTCTATGGATGATGTGACCGCTATGATTGCCGGACGGGTCGGGCAGCTTCTTCCGATGGACGAGGAAACTGCCGGGCAGTTCCAGCAGTTGGCGAAGAAAATGATTGAACTGGCAGGCAAGGAAACAAAGATAGATGGAGGAAATCATGATGTTACGACCAAAAGAAGTAGTATGTAAATGGGTAGATGCTTTTAACGACCACGATGTTGAGGCAATCGTGAGTCTGTACCATGATAACGCAACCAATCATCAGGTAACAAATGAACCGGTGATTGGGATAGAGGCAATCAGAGAAATGTTCACAACAGAATTTACCACAGCTGATATGACAGCCATTGTAGAAAATATATTTGAAGATGGGCAGTGGGCAATTTTAGAATGGAGAGACCCATTAGGATTAAGAGGCTGCGGATTTTTCCATGTTGTGAACGGGAAAATTTTATTTCAAAGAGGTTACTGGGATAAACTTTCCTTTTTGAAACAACATAATTTGCCTATTGAATAGATAGAAAACTTCTAATTGAAGGAGGAATTATGCGATACTCAAAAGAAGAAAGTAAAATGATATGGGATCAAAATGCTGAATTTTGGGATTATACAATGGGTGATGAATCAAATGATTTTCACAGAAACGTGGTCCGTCCAAAGGTCACAGAACTTCTAAATCCCAATTCCTCAGATTATATTTTAGATATTGCGTGTGGAAACGGAAACTATTCGGCATATCTTGCTGAAAAAGGCATTTCAGTTGTTGGCTTTGATTATGGTGAAAAAATGATTGAACTGGCAAAGAAACGAAGAAAACACAATACTGATAGAATTGAATTTTACGTAGCAGATGCCACTAATGAAATCAGTATGAAGACGTTAAAAAGAAACAGGATGTTCACAAAAGCGGTTTCAAATATGGCGGTCATGGATATTACCGATATTAAGCCGCTTTTTACCGCTGTTTACAATTTGATTGAGGATAATGGAGTTTTTGTATTTGCAACACAGCATCCGTGCTTTGTTACACTGACAGATAAATACATGACACCACACAGCTACTACGATATTGCGATTGAAGGACAACCACAAAAGCAATGTTACTATCATCGTTCTTTGCAGGATATTTTTAATATGTGTTTTGACACTGGTTTTGTAATTGATGGTTTTTATGAAGAATGCTATTTTAACAAGGAAATTCCAGATATTATAATTGTTAGGGCTAAAAAAGTAAGCGGAGCATTCCATTCCCTGCAAGTTCAAAGAAATTAGATTTTCAGTTATAAACAAACCAATCCACTTCAAAAATTTTTCAAACTGATTGACAATCTATCTGTTATATGATATTCTGACAATCAGTTTGAAGTTGAAAGGAGGCTTACGTGTGTTAATTTTTGTACGCTAATAAACAACAAAAAGTCGGTTTTTCATTCCATGTGATGGGCTTTTTTGTCGTGCGTACAGAGAAACACGTAGGTCAATCCTTTATGACAATGATTGTCATAGAGTATTTCTTGTCGTGCCTTTTGTTATGCAGGTATATGCCCATAGTGGAGCATATATCTGCTTTTTGTTGCGCAGAAAAGAGTATGTGACAAAAACAGGAGGTATTGATATGACAACAGAAACTAAATTTTGGAAAAAGAAGTATTTTACTATGCTGGCGGGACAGAGCGTTTCTCTCATTACAAGTGGGATTTTGCAAATGTCCATTATATTCTATCTCACAGCAAAAACAAATTCCGCTATGGTCTTATCCATTGCAACCTTGATGGGCTTTCTTCCTCAAGCTGTGATTGGCCCCTTTGCAGGGACTTTTGTGGATCGCCATAGCCGCAAAGGAGTGATGATCGGAGCAGACCTTATGATTGCCGCAACAGGAGGATTTCTGGCAGTCGTTTCAGTGTTTATGGAACTGCCCATATGGCTCATTATGCTGGTCTTATTTGTCAGAAGTATCGGCAACGCTTTTCATTCTCCTGCGTCCAGCGCAGTTACACCGCTTATGGTTCCGCAAGACCAGCTAACCAAATGTGCCGGTTATAATCAGACCATGCAGGCCGCCGTGTCCCTGATCAGCCCAGCCGCTGCCGCTTTCTTATATAGTGTCTGGTCATTAAGCACGATTATTCTATTGGATATTATCGGCGCAGTTCTGGCTTGCGGCGTTGTTGCGGTTCTGTCGATTCCAAATCCGCCAATATGCCCAGGCGAAAGCCAAAACAGCTTTTTCCGGGATATGAAGGAGGGATATTTTGAGTTAAAGAAAAACAAGGGTTTGTTCGCATTACTTTGGATTGGAACGGCATATATGTTTTTCTTTATGCCTATCAGTGCATTGTACCCTTTAATGAGCATGGGATACTTTCGTGGAACACCTACCCATGCGTCCATAGCAGAAATTGCTTTTGCAGGCGGTATGCTTGCAGGGGGAATTTTGCTCAGCGTTTGGGGTGGATTCAAGAACCGGATTTTTTCAATCGGTCTATCGGTTCTTGTGATGGGGGTAAGCATTGCGATTTCCGGTTTGCTGCCCACCAATGCGTTTTTTATATTTGTAATTTGTTGTACAGTCATGGGATTAACTTCTCCATTTTACGGAGTACAAAACGCCTTGTTTCAAGAGCAGCTTCCACCAGAATATCTGGGACGGGTTTTCTCATTGCTCGGAAGCGTGATGTCCTTTGCCATGCCGCTGGGTTTGCTGTGTTCCGGTATTTTTGCAGAACGAATTGGTGTGGAAAAATGGTTTTTACTTTGTGGAATAGGGATTATTGCGGTTGCCGTTTTGGTTTTCGTATTGCCAGTTTTACGAAATGTTGATTGTCAATCCCAAAACAGTTTTGCTCGTAAAAGCGACGATTGAGAAGAAAACGCATTTATTAAAGTGATGGGAAATCGCAAAGCCAGCCGATCCAGTCAACGGTCAAGATGAACGGCGCATAAATGCGCCGCCGTTGACAGTTTCGCCTACCTTTGCTGATAGGCAATCAAGGCGGGAAAGCCCTTAAAATGGCTTCCCGCCCATTTCAATTTTGAGAGAAAAACCCACCCGCTTTTTCGTGAGTGTGTCCACAAGTTCGGGACATTTTGTCCCGAAGTCCGACGTGGGACGATGGACGGGGGCTTTCCTATACGCCCTGTCTGCTGCTGAAACCAGCCCTGTATTTGCGGCTTTACGCCATGCAACCACAGCCCTGTTTTCTTGCTACTTCAAATGTACTTGCCCTCCCCCGGCAACTTCATTTTCGCAGCAACGCCGACAGAGCGTATAACACACTACACTTTGCAAGCAAAGTCGTGTGCCAAAGGGATACCCTTTGGAAACCCTGTTTTGCGGTCATGTGTACCCACATTCCCCGCAAAACGCAAAAATAAGCGGTTTCAGTCTGCTGTAACATCACAGTCAGATTGACCGCTTATTTTGGTGCTGCATTCCCTGTTTCCTCTGCTCTTTATGCGAGCATTTATCATAATAATTATGCTTATTGCGGATTGAAAATAAAACGCATAAATGTTATAATAAGCACAGAGAAAACAGGGAGGTCGCAGCTATGAAAGAATTGGGAGAACGTCTGCGGATATTGCGGGAGAGCGTGAAACTGTCACAGGTAAAGATGGCGGATTTGCTGGGAGTAAAACAGTCCAGCATTAACCGCTATGAACAGGGACAATCTGCTCCGTCTTTGGAAACGCTTGTGAAGTATGCAGATTATTTTGATGTGTCTATGGATTACCTGTTTGCCCGGACGGATAAGCCCCAAGGCAAGCTGTACGAATACCGCCCTAAAATTGCAACGGGCAGTGAGGAAATGCGGCAGTTTATTGAAATGTGTTTTGACCCGCAATCGCCAATGAGTAAAAAGTTAAAGCAGACGCTTCTTCAAATGATGGAGGTGGATAAATGAAAGGTGTGATCTACGCCCGCTATTCTTCCGATAATCAACGAGAAGAAAGTATTGAGGGGCAGTTGCGAGAATGTAAGGATTATGCAGAACGAAACGGTATCACGATTTTAGGAACATACATTGACCGGGCTTTATCAGCAAAAACGGACAACCGCCCTGAATTTCAGAAGATGATTAAAGACAGCGCAAAGGGCTTGTTTGATGTTGTCCTTGTCTGGAAATTAGACCGCTTTGCACGAAACCGTTATGATAGCGCACGCTACAAAAATCTCTTGAAAAAGAACGGTGTGAAAGTCATTTCCGCAAGGGAAAATATCTCCGAGGGCAGCGAGGGAATTATTCTGGAAGCTATGCTGGAGGGCTATGCAGAATACTACTCTGCGGAACTTTCTGAAAAGGTTATTCGAGGTCTGACTGACAATGCGCTGAAATGTAAATACAATGGCGGTACTGTCCCGATGGGATATTACATTGACGAACAGCAGTTTTATCAAATCGACCCCAAGACCGCCCCGGTGGTACTGGAAATGTTTACAAAGTACAGCGAGGGTGCGACCATGCAGGAACTTGTCAATCTGTTAAACAGCCGGGGTATGCGTTCCATTCGTGGCGGGAAAATCACATTGAATATTATGAACCACCTGCTAAAGAACCGCCGTTACATGGGAGAATACAGCTATCGTGATGTAGTCAAGGAGGACGGTATTCCGGCGATTGTCCCGAAAGAGTTGTTTGAACGGGTACAGGAACGGCTGGCAAAGAACAAAAAAGCTCCTGCCCGTCACAAAGCCGAGGATGATTACCTTTTGACAACGAAGCTGTACTGTGGGAAATGCGGCTCTTTCATGGTGGGAGAAAGCGGCACAAGCCATACAATGAAAGTACACCGTTATTATCGCTGTGTGAATACTAAGAAAAAGAAGCTCTGTGACAAGAAAGCGGTCAAGAAAGACTGGATTGAAGATTTGGTTGTCAATTATACCATGAAAGCAATTATGAATGATGAAGTCATGGAGCGGCTGATTGATACGCTGATGGAGTTGCAGAAGAAAGAAAGCACCGACCTGCCACTTTTGAAAAAACAGCTTGCAGAAACGGAAAAAGGTATTAACAATATGCTCAACGCTATTCAAGCAGGGATTTTTACCCCATCCACCAAGCAAAGGCTGGACGAGTTGGAAGAAACAAAAAGCCAGCTTGAAGTCAGCATTTTGCAGGAAGAAATGCACAAACCCCTGCTTACAAGAGAACAGATAGCATTTTTCATTTACCGTTTCCGCAAGTTTGATGTGACAAAGCGGGAACAGCGGCAAAGGCTGATCGACAGCTTTGTAAATGCGGTGTATCTTTATGAGGACAAGATAATCCTTACTTTCAACTATAAGGATGGTTCCAAGACTATCACTCTGGCAGATGTTGAGGGTTCGGATTTATCCTCATTCGGTGCACTGTTTGAGGATCTGTATGTGTACAGGTCCTTTTTTTGGTTTGTTTATTGTTTTTGACATGCTGGCTGCTTTACCGGGAAATCCTGATGACTGTTATATAGTTTATATAGATAGTATAAAAATAATATTAGTTTGAAAATAATATTATAGAAAGCGAAAGACCATACAACTAAGTTGTATGGTCTCTCTGAGGGGAGTATAAATAATTAATAAGGGGTTATAGTAAAAAGAAATAATAAGGGGAATTTCTTCTTACAAATGATAATATATCATATGATTTCATGTTTTGCAACAGGAAATTGCAGAAAAATGAAAAAAATTTTAAATAATGTCGAAAGATGCGATAAGTACTGAATAAAAAGAAGGATTATAAGTAATACTAGGATATGTAGCATATTTAATATAAGCTTATAAGGAGGGCCTGATAATGGCAAAGAACAGCTATAACTCATCAGAGAGTAATTCAACAGATTCAATGGGGAATTCATCAAAGAATTCATCGAAGAATGCATCAGACAATTCATCCAGGAACAGTTCTAAGAACAGTTCAAAGAACAGTTCTAAGAACAGTTCAAAAAACAGTTCAAAGAACAGTTCAGACAGTTCGGACTGCTTTGGCAATTCTTATAATAAAGAGGATGATTGTTACTAACAGGCATCTGTATATTATTTCGAGATAATAAATAGTGAGGCGCAGTGTGGTCAGGATATATGTATGATGTATGAAATTATTTGAGTACATAAGTCATGACCATGCTGCATTTTTTTGAAATATGAATAATATATATTATATATTGAGTGCCGGGATGATGGTATGTCATTTGAGATTATTAATGCAAGGATGGTAAAGGCATACATGCAGGATAAGAATGCAGTGCTTATTGATCTGCGGCCGCAAAACGAGTATCTTCAGGAGCATGTTGAAGGTGCGGTGCACATGGAGATGAATACATTTGAGAGGGAGATAGTAAGATATGATAAGACGGCTGTACTTATATTCTATTGCGACAGAGGTGCCAACAGTATGATAGCGGCAAGAAGGGCTGATGAGATGGGATATGCAGCAAAAAGTGTTATTGGCGGATATGGGGCATTTGGTTGACAATGCAGCGGCTACGCCTTACAATTAAGAACATGGGAAATATGAAATAAAAAATAACATACAAAATAAATAAAGAGAGAGCAGACAGGTTTATATGGAGATTTTTAAGCTGGTTGCGCCGTGTCATTTTGGACTTGAAGCGGTGCTTAAGAGAGAAATAACGGATCTGGGATATGAGATAACGCAGGTTGAAGACGGAAGAGTAACATTTGAAGGTGATGCAGAGGCTATATGCAGGGCTAATGTAGGTTTAAGAACGGCTGAAAGGGTTCTTATGCAGGTCGGAAGGTTTAAGGCAGAGACATTTGATGAGCTGTTTGAGAATACAAAGGCGCTTGAGTGGGAGAACCTCATACCAAAGAATGGAAAATTCTGGGTAACAAAAGCTAACTCAGTTAACAGCAAGCTTTTCAGCTCTTCAGATATACAGAGTATAGTTAAGAAAGCAATAGTTGAGAGACTTAAGTTAAAGTATAAGACAGATTGGTTTGAGGAGACAGGAAGTGAATATCCTATCCGTATCAATATAGTCAAGGATGAGGTACTTGTAGCACTTGATACAACAGGCAATTCACTTCACAAGAGAGGATACAGGCCGGTAGCCGGTGCAGCACCTATTTCTGAGTCACTCGCAGCGGCGCTTATTATGCTGACACCATGGAATAAGGACAGAATACTTGTTGATCCATTCTGCGGAAGTGGTACATTTCCAATTGAGGCAGCTATGATGGCTGCTTCAATTGCTCCGGGAATGAACAGAACATTTACAGCTATGAAGTGGGATAATATTATACCGCCAGCTGAGTGGGATGCTGTAATAGAAGAAGCAAAGGATATGGTTAATCTCGATATTGATGTTGATATTCAGGGTTATGATATTGATGATGAGGTCCTTAAGGTGGCAAGAATGAATGCTGCCAGATTTGGTGTGGACAAGCTCATACATTTCCAGAAGAGAGATGTACGTGAACTGAGCCATCCTAAAAAATACGGATTTATTATAACCAACCCGCCATATGGTGAAAGACTTGAGGAAAAGTCAGCTCTGCCGCCTATATATGAGGCTTTTGGAAGACAATTCGCCAAGCTGGATACATGGTCGGCATATATGATAACTTCCTATGAAGATGCAGAAAAATATTTTGGCAGAAAAGCTGATAAGAACCGTAAGATTTACAATGGTATGATTAAGACTTACTTCTACCAGTTCTTAGGTCCGAAGCCGCCGAGACGTGGAGGAACGAATTGAAAGATAATAAGGGACTGTATCTTACACTTGTTGTAATTGCAGTTGTGTTTGCCGGAGTCATCTTTGGCGGAAGGCTCTTAAGGGAAGAGATTGCAGTAGGCCAGACTGTTTCAAATGATGAACGCCCGGCAGAATGGAATATGATTATTGCACAGGAGATTAATTCCCGTGGAATACGACTTGTTCTGGATGGCAAAGAGCGTGAAGTGTCAAAAGGGCAGATTATCATGAACAGTGATAATCAGATTATGTTAGATGAGAATCTTTTTACTAAGGATTTTCAATGTGCATTTGCATGCATAGATGAAAGCAGCATCATTATAATGAAAGGCAGCGCAAGGGCAGATATTGAGATTGGCACGGATTTTATGACTGTGGGAGAGAATGTGTCACAGATAAAGAATGCTGCGCAGATTATTGATGGTGATGCATATGTGCAGGCTGAAGTGCTTGAGAAGGCATTTGGTTATGGCTATAAGTGGGATATAGATAAGAATACAGTATACCTTAATGACAGCAAGAAAAGTGCCAATGTTCTTCCGTCAAGATTTACATATGCTGACCTGGACAAGCTGCCATCAGTGCGTAATCAGGGCAGGCTGAGCACATGCTGGGCATTTGCCGCATGTACGGCACTTGAATCAGGGCTGCTCCCAAAAGAACATTATACATTTTCAGTAGATAATATGAGTGTTAATAACGGCTTTAAGGGAACTCAGGCGGATGGTGGCGAGTGTATGCGCGCAATAGCGTATCTGGCATCGTGGAAAGGACCTGTGAAGGAAGAGGATGACCCTTATGGTGACGGAATATGTAATTATGACGCAAAGCCTGTGAAGCATGTCCAGGAAGTCCAAATTATCGACAGCAAGAATTTTGAGAGTATTAAGAAAGCAGTATTCCTGCATGGTGGCGTGCAGACGTCCATATATACGCAGATGACGTCAGGAAGCGGATATTCAAGGTATTACAACAAATCTAACAATGCATACTGTTACATAGGAACAAACAGGCCTAATCATGATGTTGTTATCGTGGGCTGGGATGACAATTATTCCAAGTATAATTTCAACGGAACTCTTGAGGGAGACGGTGCATTTATCTGCATGAACAGCTGGGGGAGCTCATTTGGAGATAACGGATTATTTTATGTATCGTATTATGATTCTAATATTGGTATGCATAATGTGGTATATACAGGAATTGAAAGTACAGATAATTATGAGAAGATCTATCAGACGGACCAGTGCGGCTGGGTAGGTCAGATGGGATATGATGATTCAACGGCATACTTTTCTAATGTATATACGGTTGAGGATGATGAGCTGCTTCGCGCAGTAAGCTTTTATGCAACCGGCAAGGCGACAGAATATGAGATATATCTTGTAAATGATTTTAAGAGCACGGCGTCATTTGATAAGATGCAGTTTGTCCAGAAGGGAAGCTTTGTCAATGCGGGATATTACACGGTTAAGCTGGATAAGCCGGTTGAACTTGCAGCAGGCTCACAGTGTGCTGTAATTATTAAGATTAAGACTCCGGGCTCAGTGCGTCCGGTTGCCATAGAATACCGCGCGGATGAGTATACTGCAGATGTAGTTCTTGATGACGGGTGCGGGTATGTGAGTCTTAACGGAAGGTCATGGGAACATGTTGAGGAATCCAAGAACTGTAATATATGCCTTAAGATGTTTACCGACAGTATTGATTAGCGGAATATATAGCAGAATGTGTGACGTGAAGCAGACAGTAACATGATAGAATAGTGTAGAAAGGTATATTGAAATGGCAGAAAAAATTATATTTGCAACAGGTAATGCCGGCAAGATGAAGGAAATACAGATGATTATGTCTGACCTTGATGTTGAAGTTGTATCCATGAAGGATGCCGGAATTAATATTGCTATAGATGAAAATGGAACAACATTTGAGGAAAATGCTCTTATTAAGGCACGGGCAGTAATGCAGGAATGCAATATGATTACTCTTGCAGATGATTCGGGTCTTGAAGTTGACTATCTTAATAAGGAACCGGGAGTGTATTCTGCAAGATATATGGGAGAAGATACGTCATATGATATTAAGAACCAGTCTATAATAGACAGGCTTGAAGGCGTTACAGGCAATGACAGAAGTGCAAGGTTTGTATGTGTTATTGCAGCGGCGCTTCCTGACGGACGTACACTTACAACAAGGGGAACGATAGAGGGGCTTATCGGTTATGAACAGAAGGGTGAGAATGGCTTTGGATACGATCCTATAGTATATGTACCGGAGTATGATGCAACGACTGCTGAATTGTCAATGGAAGTCAAAAACAGTATCAGTCACAGGGGCAAAGCACTGGCTGCAATGAAGGCAAAACTGCTTGAAATGGGGCTTGTCAAAAAAAAGTAAAAAAAATCAAAAAAACTTTAAAAAAAGTGTTGACATTCTGATAGCCTTATAATATAATAACACTTGCGTTGCGGTACTAAAGATTCTGAAGCCGCTAAGCAGCAGTTATATCGGGGTGTGGCTCAGCTTGGCTAGAGCGCTTGATTTGGGATCAAGAGGTCGCAGGTTCGAATCCTGTCACCCCGACTGATACAACTTATGAATGTATCTGCAAAAATTAATATGCGGGTGTAGTTCAATGGTAGAACACTAGCCTTCCAAGCTAGATACGTGGGTTCGATTCCCATCACCCGCTTTGTGTGTCCGTAGCTCAGCTGGATAGAGCAACGGCCTTCTAAGCCGTGGGTCGGGGGTTCGAATCCCTTCGGGCACACTTTTTAATTACATGGTGGGTATAGCGAAGTTGGTTATCGCGTCAGATTGTGGCTCTGAAGGCCCAGGGTTCGAATCCCTGTACTCACCCTTTAATGGGCTATCGCCAAGCGGTAAGGCACAGGGTTTTGATCCCTGCATCTCGTTGGTTCGAATCCAACTAGCCCAGCTTGGATCGTGAAGCTGTAACGATTCGGCTGGTCGCGATTTCCATTAATCGGTTTACGAATCGAAGATGTATGGGCTCATAGCTCAGCTGGTAGAGCACTAGACTTTTAATCTAGGTGTCCCGGGTTCAAACCCCGGTGGGCTCACTTTAATAATGAGAGTAAGAAGAACGCGTATGCGTTCTTTTTTTTGCTTTTTTATCAGACTTTCATTTTTATATGGAAGAAAAGGGTGGCTTGGAGTATAATGCAGTGTAAATAAAATATAATTATTCATTAATTTGAATTGAATGGAGCAGAGTATGGGAAAGAAAAGGTTAAGAACTATTATGGACATTGCAGCCGCGTTAATGGCTGCAGCAGGAATAGTATTGGCAATATGCCCGGTTAGTATAAAAGCCGGTAATGATTCAGGGAAAGCACTTGAAGATGGAAAATGGCAGACAGTTAAGCTTGGAACGCAGTCGGACAAGATGAAAGATGCATCATATGACGCTGCGTCAGGGACTCTGCAGCTTAATTCGGGCAGCAATGGTAAGATGGCCAATACCGGGCAGTCAGGGTTTGTGATGTATTATACTAAGGTCAAATCAGACGATTACAATGTGACTGTAAGAGGAAGATTTCACGTAACAAAGGTAGACAAAGCAGATAATCAGTCTTCTTTTGGAATAATTGTCACAGACAGCCTTGGAAGCAAAGATACAAGTGCTGATTACCTGAATCAGGCCGAGATATGTGCAGCAACAAAAAATGAGGCAACAAAGACATGTATTCCGGGAATAAGAACTCTGTTTGGTAATATAGATGCGTCGGGAAAGAGTAATAATGGTGGCACGTGTGATGTGACGCAGTATTTTGACAAGGACGCAACAGTGTTTAAATCAGACAATGCAAAGAGCCTGTATTATAATTTTGAAGTTGTTAAAGACAGCAACGGATATGTATTTAATTACTACAGTGATGACTGGAGTAAGATTAATTACTCAAAGCGCATTTATAATCCTGAGAAGCTTCTTAAGCAGGATAAAGAGAATGTGTATATAGGTTTTTATGCAAGCCGTATAGGGACTGTAGAGGTTACTGATATTTCTTATGAACAGCACACACCTACGGCAGAAGAAAAAGCAGCTGTTGATAAATCAGCGTGGGCAGATTATGACAAGGTATCGGTTAAGACATTTAACGGAACGACTACTTCATCCGATGATTACATATATCGTTTTACAGGTAATGTAAAAGGAACACTAACGGTAAAGGATGACCATGGCAATATATATATAGACGGGCAGGAGATATCTTCAGGAGATGCGGTAAAGTTTGCATTGTCTGATAAGGGCATCAGCCTTCCGATGGGTGATACTACATTTATCACAACGGTTAAGCCATATGAAAACGGTATAAATGCAGATGGCAGCAGGGAATACTCCGACAGGCTTTTGCTAAAGGATTATTCACCTGTAGAGATAAAAGATAAAGTAACAAGAAAAGACGCAGTGGCAGCAGGAAACGGCATTGTCTATGTATCACCACAGGGGGCGGCAGATGCTTCAGGAACAAAGGAAGCTCCTGTAGATATAGCAACTGCGGCAGCGTATGCCAAGGCAGGCCAGACAATAGTTCTGCTTGACGGAACATATAATATGAAGACGGTGCTTTCAATTACATACAGCGTAAGCGGAACAAAGGATGCGCCTATTACACTTAAGGCTGAGAATGCAGGCAGAGCAGTGTTTAATGGGTCTTCAATTGCCAAATCATCGGATGCGGTCATCTCGTTAAAAGGTAATTACTGGAATATATACGGAATAGATGTATGTAACGCTTCAGACGGAACCAAGGGAATACATGTGTCAGGAAGCAATAATACAATAGAAATGTGTAACATTTATGAGAATGGTTCTACAGGCCTTCAGATAAGTTACTCCGGCGGCGAACCGTCAGAATGGTGGCCTTCGGGAAATCAGATTAAGAATTGCTCATCATATTATAATTGTGACAGTAAGCAGAATGATGCAGATGGATTTGCCGCCAAGCTGTCAGTTGGCAGTGACAATGTATTCGACGGATGTATTGCATATTCTAATGCTGATGACGGATATGATCTGTATGCCAAGGATACAGAAGGATATGGCCCGATAGAGCCTGTTACGATACAGAATTCACTTGCATATAATAACGGAATGCTTAAAGACGGAAGTAATTCCAAGGCGAGTGGTAATGGCTTCAAGCTTGGTGGAGAAGGTCTTACCGGAAAACATGTGCTTAAAAATTGTGTGGCATGGAATAACGGAGGTTCGGGAATAATGAGTAATAATGGGCCGGACTGCCGGGTATATAATTGTACATCAGTGGATAACGGACATTTTTCAAGAACGGGCGGAACGGACAGCAGGAATAATTACCAGCTTACACCTAAGAACGGCGAAAAGTATTCAGGGAATACGGGGTATGTCCTTGAAAATGTAATCAGCTTTTATACGGCGGCTGTTACCGATTCCGGGAAAATGTCATCTGACAAGTTTACACTTAAAGGACAGAATGAGGATGTCATCTACAAAACGAACAACTATATTTGTAAGAATATAGACAGCAGGGAATGTGTTAATAAGGATGGAAGCAAGGTATCTGCAGACTGGTTTGAATCAGTGGATTATAATAACATAGTTCCTACGCGTGACAGTGACGGAAGTATAGACATGCATGGATTATTTGTCCTTACGGATAAGGCTCCGTCGGGCGTAGGTGCAGTTATAGGTGCAGCAGATTCTTATGATACGGCAGTGATTAGTTCCGATGTTCCAAAACAGAATAAAAATACCGGCAAAGGTGTAATATATGCAGTATTTGTGGTAATAATAGCAGCAGCTGCAGTGGCTTATGTGTGCGTTAAAAAGAAGAAGCACTAGGAACATGAACTAGAATGAAATGGAGGCCTGCATGAATATATTTGACATAATCGGTCCGGTAATGGTAGGACCATCCAGCTCACATACGGCAGGGGCTGTGAGGATAGGATATATATCGCGGAAGCTTATGGGAGAGCCTGTCAGTAAGGCACAGATTAATCTGTACGGTTCATTTCTTGCAACAGGTAAAGGGCATGGTACAAGGAAGGCTCTTGTGGCAGGACTGCTTGGAATGAACACTGATGACATGAGAATACCGGACAGCTTCGAGATTGCAAAGGAGCAGGGGATGGAGGTGCATTTTGGTGAAGCGCGGCTGAAGGATGCACATCCGAATACGGCGCAGCTTATACTTACCGGGCAGTCAGGAAGGCAGCTTGAAGTGATAGGCCAGTCCATAGGCGGTGCAAGGATAAATATTGCACAGATTGACGGAATTGATACCAATTTCTCAGGCGATTACCCGACACTTGTTGTTCATAATCTTGACCAGCCGGGGCATGTTGCAGAGGTAACATCAATGCTTTCGCACAAAGGTGTTAATATAGCAACCATGCAGCTGTACCGCTCAAACCGCGGCGGCGAGGCTGTAATGGTACTTGAGTGTGATCAGGAGATACCGGAGGATGGCATCAGATGGCTTGAGAAGGTGGAAGGCGTGAAGAAGGTTACATACCTTTCGATTGAGTAGAATAAAAAGGAGACAGTTATGGCAGGATATCATTCCGTAAAAGATATTCTTACAATTTGTTCAGATGAAAAGCTTCCGATATGGAAGGTCATTATGGAAGAGGACTGCGTTGAGAGACAGGTAGTGCAGAGCGAATCATTTGCAGGCATGAGAGCCATGTACACTGCCATGAAGCAGGCGGACAAGTCATATGACAGCAGGCGCAGGTCAGCAAGCGGGCTTGCTGGTGGTGATGGCGAGAAACTTCACATATACAATATGTCTGATAAAAAGCTGTGCAGTGATTTTACGTCACTGGCAATGGAAAAGGCAGTTAAGATGGGGGAATCCAATGCATGCATGCGGCGTATAGTTGCCGCACCTACAGCCGGCTCATGTGGAGTTATACCGGCAGTGTTCATAGCGTATGAAGAGATTTTCAATGTGCCTGAGGACAGGATTGTTGAAGCGATGTTCATAACAGCGGGAATAGGAGCAGTAATAGCAGAGAATGCAAGCATAGCCGGAGCATCCGGTGGATGTCAGGCGGAGATAGGTTCTGCAAGTGCAATGGCAGCAGCAGGGCTTGCATATCTTGCGGGCGGTGATAATGACTGCATAGTTAACGCAATGGCGATGGCACTTAAAAATATGCTTGGTCTTGCGTGTGACCCTGTATGCGGGCTTGTTGAAGTGCCATGCATAAAGCGTAATTCTGCAGGCGCTGTCAATGCAATAGCATCTGCACAGATGGCACTTGCTGGCATAAGAAGTGCAATTAATCCGGATGAGGTGATTGATACGATGCGAAGAATAGGCAACGCAATGCCTGCAGGTCTCAAAGAGACGAGCGAGGGAGGTCTTGCACAGACACCATCAGCCCTTAAGATAAAAGAGAAGCTTGAAGAAATATAAATGAAATAAAATAATAATCAACAGAGGAGTAATATTAATGTTTAATCCGGCAAGTATATTAAAGATAAAAGGTGCATGGGACAGATTCACGGCAAATCATCCGAAATTCCCCATGTTCTTACAGGCGGTGAGCAAAGGTGCAATAAGGGAAGGTACTATAATTGAGGTACATGTAAAGCAGCCGGGAGGCGAGGACATATGCACTAATGTTAAGATATCACAGTCAGACCTGGAGCTGTTTGAGGAGATTAAGAATGTCAGATAAATGTCTGGTTATGTTCTGCGGTGGTGTAGAGACACAGGAATTCTTCTCATATGAGCTTGCAAAGGAATTTGACAGGCTGGGTTACAGGATATTTTTCTATAATCTTATGAGTGATGAATTAAGCTTCAGGCAGCTTAAGGCGTTTGTTGAGGATGCACGAAGGACAGGCAGCAGCATTTATATGCTGTCTTTTAACTTCAACGGGCTTGCGGGAGAGAGGTTTCTCTATGCTGATGACGGAAGCGTATTCTGGGATACACAGGATATCCCATGTATGAATATAGTGCTCGACCATCCGTTTTATTATCATAAGTATATTGCAAAGCTGCCTGTGAGATACCGCCAGGTGAGTATAGATAAGAATCATGAGGCGTATATGAAACGATTTTTTCCTGGAATAAAGCTTGCAGGTTTTCTTCCTCTTGCCGGTACAATGCTTGAAACCGGCGAAGACCTGATACCATGGGAAGAGCGTCTAGCGTCCGATGGATATTGTAATGACAGGCAATTATACAAGACCTGAGACATTTGACAGGTACATAGCACATCTCGACAGGGAATATCGGGATTTTTATCATGAGATACTGGATGTGCAGCTTGCCAATCCGGACAAGACGCTTGAACAGATAGCAGAACCGATGCTTGTCAGGGCGCTTGACGGCCAGGGAAGTGATAATGGAAAGCTTTCAGATGATGATATAAAAAGCTGTTACGCCAATATGATATTTATAGATCTGTGGGCAAGATTCCATTATCGCGGAATGGCGGTTGCGGAACTTGCCGATGCGGGATTCAGGGTAGATGTGTTTGGAGCAGGCTGGGAGGCTTTAGAATGCAGATGTAAAGATAATATAATCTGCCATGGCCCGGGAGATTCAAAGAAATGTCTTGAAGCACTTGCACAGGCAAAGGTCGGGCTTAATGTCATGCCGTGGTTTAAGGACGGAGCACATGACAGAATATTTAATACAATGCTTAACGGCGCAGCGGTTCTCACGGATGGCAGCAGATATCTTAATCAGATACTGACTGACGGAAAGGATGCCGTGTTCTACAGCCTTAAAGGACGGGATGGCAGGATGAGCGGACTTGTGGAAGGAGCACACAGACTGCTTAATAGTCAGTATGGCAGTAAGGTGGCACATGCCGGAATGGAGCTTGCACTTGCAGGACATACATGGGCGCACAGAGCCCGTACACTTGATGATTGGTTGACGTTAATGTAAAAAAATGCTATTATGGATATGTATTATGCTAAGGTTGTGGCCTGGCAGTTATACGGCCGGCGGATATGGCGGAATTGGCAGACGCGATAGATTTAGGTTCTATTGTCAACAGACGTGCAGGTTCAAGTCCTGTTATCCGCACTACAGCGGTTGACCGGGTGGGCAGTGCTAAGTTGCACGCCCACCCTTTTGTATTAATATATGTGGAGGAATGCGGTATGCCGAATTTATTTAAAGCAGCAGAAAAGCTAAGTGATGATGAACTTCGTACAGAGATTGCAGTCCTTCGCAGCGTGTCTTTATCAAGTGCAGCAGCGGAGACGGGAACAAGAGTTATAGGGACTCTTGCAAAGTGGGCTAATATGCTTGTGAGTCCGGCTAACAACGATGGAGAAGGAAGATTTGATTACAAAGTAGTGACGGTTGTTGACAGGATAAAGCAGCAGTCGGAGCAGATGGCATCAATGAGCAGGGCTGAACTTAATGAGAGGCTTATGCATGAGGTATATAACAAATGCAGGGAACTTGATTCATCGGTAATACCGGAAGCGATGGACGTGGACACACTGTCTGTATGGATAACGCGTGAGGCGGGAAAGGTATTTGCAGAAAGAGATGATATATCACCTGCCAATATGTGTGTGTCAATCAAGGATAAGTACCATGAACAGATGCTTGCAAGGCTTCACAGGGAGCTTGCGGCGCAGACACCACAGCAGATTAAGGAAGCCGACAAAAAGATACAGATGGCGCTGAACAAGGTGCCGATAGAGATGATGCGTGAGCTTGCGAGAACCGTAAGACCGACAGAGTTTTCGGGTGCGGGACTGGGCAAGACGATAAGACATGAGAATGGAACACAGAAACTTGCCATGGTAGTAACGGCTATGGGGTTTGAACCATTTGACGAGATGAGTCTCAGAGTCGGTGCAGCCTATGATATGATGAGAGGCTTTAACAGAATGCCGAGGATATTGCTTGCTGAGCTTGTGTGGATTATTGTTAAGGGATATGGAGGCAGGTTTACATTTGCAACAGACCTTCTGCCAAGCTTTGAAGGAGGCAGAGGCTATTCGTCTGATGAAGAGAAACAGTACTGGACGAGCCTTAACAGGCGTAAGGATTACATGAGCAGAATCATGCAGCAGAAAGGCGAGGAAGAGCAGCTGAAGCAGAAGTTTGAGAAAGCAACGGCTGTCTATAATGAACTCCTTGAGAGTAAGAAGCAGGCTGACATAGTCTGGGATGGACTCGAAGCTGTTAAGAATGAATATACAAAAGCCGATTCCACGAAGAATAAGGATGAGGCAAAAAAGTATTTTGCCGATGTTACAAAAGCAAGCAGAGACCGTGACTGGGCGCAGGAAAAGCTGTCAAAGGCAGAGGCACAGATGGACGGATTAGGTAATCAGCTTATGCAGAAGCGGGAGCTGCTAAAACAGATGAATGCGGAGTTTACTGAGGTACGTTCGGCAACTGACGGAATGATAGCAAAGCACAGCAGAGAGATTGAACTTCAGTGGAAAGCATATTTCTTCAGATTTACATTTGATGATGTAATATTCAGTACAATTATAACTACATTTACAAGGTCGGAGCTGCTTAAGCTTGAGGAGTACCTGAAGGAGATGCATGACAGCAGAAGACCTGATGCATATGGCTTATGGACCGAAGAAGAGGAGCAGGACGGAAAGGTTACGAAGTATAATGGAATTAAGTGCCTTGTGAGTCCGGGAAAGGATGCAACCGTAATATATTCAGGAACGTATATAAGGAAGATAACGGCATGACATGGGAAGAAGCAGTTGAACATATAAACAGTGTATCAAGGTATGGCAACAGACCGGGGGCTGAGTGCACAAAAGCGCTGCTTGCCAGACTCGGCAATCCGGAGAGAGAGCTTAAGATAATACACATCGCAGGGACTAACGGCAAGGGTTCTGTCTGTATGTATATAGCAGGAATGTTGAGAAGTCTGGGGCTCAACACCGGTGTATTTACATCACCGCATCTTATCAGGGAGAATGAGAGAATAAGGTTTAATGATGAGCTTATAAGTGATGAGGATTTTACGGATTGCTTTGAAAAAGTACATCGGGCAGAACTTGAGCTTCTGAAGGATGGATTCGGGCAGATATCATATTTCGATTTCTTTGTAGGAATTGCAATGCTGTATTATGCAATGAAAAAGCCGGATGTTGTGATATTAGAGACAGGACTTGGAGGAAGGCTCGATTCTACTAATGCAGTTGAGAGTCCTGTGATGACAGTAATCACATCAATAAGCCTTGACCATGTTGCAATACTTGGAGATACAGTGGAGAAGATTGCAGCGGAGAAAGCAGGAATAATAAAGCATGGGGCACCTGTGGTATATGTTGCGGGTCAGGAGTATTCACATGTTATAGAAGAAAAAGCCGAAGCAATGGGAATTAAAGCGGCTGGCGTCGAAAAATCGCAATGTGAAATACATGAAATAGGTTCCAAACATATTGATTTTTCACTGGATAGCATTTATTATAAAGATAATGTTTTCAGACTTGCAACACCGGCAGTGTATCAGGTGATGAACGCAGCGCTTGCAATGACAGCGGTACAGATGCTGGTTGAGAGCAGATGCTTTGACAGGATTGCATATGACAGTATGGATCGTCAGAATTATATTGACAGAATAAGAAGAGGCCTTGAAAGTGTTACATGGGAAGGCAGGATGGAGCAGGTCTGTGAAGGCTTCTATATTGACGGGGCGCATAATCCGGATGGAATAGCAGCGTTGCTTGACACGGCAGCAGCCATGAAGAAGAATACGCGAGGGCATTATGTATTAATGTTCTCAGCCGTCAATGACAAGGATTATTCGTCGATGATTAAGGAGATTTGTGACAGTAATATATTTGATGAATATGTCATAACTCAGATAGAAGGCGCAAGATGCCTTGATGTATCAAAGATAGCGGATACATTCAGAAGATATACGGATGGGCATGTGAATGAGGAACCGGATGTGGGACAGGCAGTTAAGAAGTCTGAGGAGTGCTTTGGCGGCAATGCTACAGTAATCTGTGCCGGTTCATTATATCTTGCAGGTGAAGTAAGAAAGGTGATGTTGGATAATGATAGATTTTGATGAAGAGATTAAGAAGTTTCAGCCTATCCTTGAAGTAGAGGATGCCGAAGATGCAATATATAACAAGGATATACCTGACATAACTGATGTCCTTGGCAAGATAATGGCTGAAGCATCAGACAGCAACAGCAATAAGAAGAATAAGTAATAATTACTGACAATAATTAGTTACTAAGTTGTATTGGAACGGAGACAGGGATGAAATGTTATAATTGCGGTGCACAGCTTACAGGCGATTCAATCTGCCCTAACTGTGGCGCTGACGTATCAGTATATAATGATGTAGTAAAAGCATCTAATGCATATTATAACCGCGGACTTGAGAAGGCGAATGTACGGGATCTGTCGGGTGCTATAGAAGATCTTAAGATGAGCCTTACATTCAATAAGGGCAATATCAGGGCACGTAATCTTCTCGCACTTGTGTACTGTGAGATGGGCGATGTCGTTGAAGCTCTCAGTGAATGGGTAATGAGTAAGAATATTAAGCCGGAGAAGAATCTTGCCGGTAGCTACATAACAAGGATACAGTCCAACCAGACACGATTTGAAGCGGTTACGCAGAACATAAGAAAGTATAATGTAGCGCTTGCTGCAGCTAAGGAAGGCAATTCGGACATTGCGATAATCCAGCTTAAGAAAGTTACGACACAGAATCCGAAGTTTGTTAAGGCACAGCTTCTTCTCGCACTGCTTTACATGAAAGAGAAGGAATATGCAAGAGCCAAAAAGTGCCTTAATCAGGTACTGAGGACTGATGTGAGCAATACGCAGGCAAGAAGATACCTTAATGAGATAAAGAGACTTGAGAGCGACAGAACGGCGGAAGCACAGGACAGTTTCCTGCCTAAGCTTAAGAGCAGGAAGACTGAGACGCAGCCGCTTAACGGTAATGATGTAATAATGCCGCATTCATCGTATAAGGAGCCAAGCAACGGAGCGATTACGATTATTAATATCCTTGTGGGAGCACTCATAGGTGCGGCACTGATATGGTTCCTTATTACACCGGCACGATACAAGGGCCTTACAAGCGATTATAACCAGAGTATCCTTGAGTACAGTGAAAAGCTTTCTAACGGTAATGCGGAACTTAATTCACTGACAAGGCAGCTGCAGGATGTTACGGCAGAGAGGGATACGCTTAACCAGAAGCTTGAGAGCATATCAGGTGTTGATGGCAATAATAAGCTGCTTACGGCAGTTATTGATGCAGCCAATGCCTATATTGCTAATGAGCCGACAAAGGCAGCCAAGTATCTTGTTGATGTTGATGTAAGTTCGCTTCCGTCAGACAATGCCAAGAGCCTTTACAATACGATAGCCGCTGCAACTACTGCAAGCGCAGCTAACGAGCTGTATAATACAGGATATTCCAACTATTCGCGAGGCAGGTATGATCAGGCTGTTGAAGATCTTACGGTAGCATATAAGCTTGACAGTACCAAGGCAGATGCTGCATACTACAGCGCAAAGTGCTATGTTGCACTTGATCAGACTGAGAATGCAAAGAAGTACTATCAGTACATAGTTACTAATTTCCCAACGAGCAGATATATATCTGAAGCGACGACATATGTGTCAACACACTGACATATAGCCAGATAAATTCAATATAGCTACTAATGAACCCTTGTGCATCAGTAATGCACAGGGGTTTTTGAGTTTATTAATGTGCGTAAAGTAACGCAGGATTGGAGCAGTGAATGAATTATTACTATATGGCAATGAGGGGCTCACTTGTGATTGGGCTTAATACTGATCTGGATCATCACCTTGCGGACGAGATACGTGAGGTTATAGACGAGGTCGTTGAAGAAAGAGGGATAAGGAGTATAATATTTGACTTTTCAAAGGTAACATTCATGGACAGTTCAGGAATCGGGCTTATTATGGGGAGATATAAGAAAATGCACCGGACCGGAAGAATTGCAATTGTGTCCCCCTGCAGAAATGTAGAAAGAATCCTGCAGATATCAGGACTTTATAAAATTGTTACTGTGTTTGGAGAGCTTGGTGAAGCAATTGAATCGTGTGAAGTGCATGATGACCAGATTTGTGCCGGGGGAGGACGTAATAATGCAAAATATTAGTGATGGCAATGCAATGAGAATGGAGATATCTGCAAGGTCGGATAACGAAAGCTTTGCAAGAGTTGTGGTAGCTGCATTCTGCACAAAACTCAATCCTACGCTTGATGAGATAGCCGATATAAAGACAGCGGTATCAGAAGCAGTGACCAACTGCATTGTACATGGATATGAGAATGGGCCGGGGGTAATAGTCATCAGATGTGAAATTGAGGAAGAGACGGTAACTGTAGTAATCGAAGACTATGGAGTCGGGATTGATGATGTGGGCAGGGCAATGCAGCCTTTGTATACATCAAAACCGGAACTCGAACGCTCAGGAATGGGTTTTTCATTCATGGAGGCATTCATGGACAGCATTAAGGTGGAGTCAGAGCCGGGAGAAGGAACCAGAGTTATTATGACAAAGCAGCTTGGCAGCAGGTCAGTTTAACAGTCTATTGAGGGTGCAATAAGGGTGAAGTGAATGTGTGATTCTTATAATCATACAAAAGAACTTATCGAGCAGGCGCACAGAGGGGACAAAGAAGCCAGAAACAGGCTTGTTACAGAGAATATGGGACTTATATGGAGTATTGTAAAAAGATTTACGGGCCGTGGACACGAGCTTGAAGATCTTTTCCAGATAGGAAGCATAGGACTTATAAAGGCTATAGACAAATTTGACACATCTTACGATGTCAGGTTTTCGACTTATGCAGTTCCAATGATCACTGGAGAGGTAAAGCGTTTTCTGCGTGATGACGGAATGATTAAGGTAAGCCGTTCGTTAAAAGAGATTGTTGTAAAGGTACAGCGTGCAAGGGAACAGCTTCAGAAGGAGATGGGGGAGGAACCATCAATGGAGATGATAGCAAGGACTATTGACGTGCCTGAGGAAGATATTGTCATGGCTCTTGAGGCAGGCAGTGAGATTGAATCAATATATAAGACAATATATCAGTCTGACGGCAATGAGATTACACTTATAGACCGTGTGGCTGACAGAGGCTCATCAGGAGCCGGAATTGTTCCGGAGTGTGAATGGACAGACTATGAGAAGGAGCAGCTTATAAATCATATGGTGCTTAAGCAGATTCTGGACGAGCTTCCGGAGAATGAAAAAAACCTGATACTGCTGAGGTATTTCAGAGATCAGACGCAGACACAGGTTGCAAAAGAAATGGGAATATCCCAGGTTCAGGTCAGCAGAATCGAAAAGCGGATTCTGCTGAGACTGAGGGAAAAAATATCATGATTAAAATATTGTTATAAAGAAGTCCAGCGTCCTGAGGCACCGCATGGAAGTACAAGTCCGTTAGAACTTACAGGCAGACCAATCTCCTGTGAGTCTACAGTTCCGCCAAATGACTTAAGTTCGGTAGAGAGCATATATGTGAGAACTGCCGGCGCCAGTCCTGTAGTATATGAATTAATCAGGAAGAACAGAGGATCCGGGCTTAATAGTCTGGCGCAGAGCTGAACAAGTGAATGAATTGAATCTTCAATCTTCCAGATCTCCCCCTTAGGGCCACGGCCATATGAAGGAGGATCCATGATGATTCCGTCATAATGATTGCCACGGCGTATCTCACGCTCAACAAACTTGATACAGTCATCTACTATCCAGCGGACTGAACGGTCAGAGAGTCCTGTGCTTGCAGCATTCTCCTTAGCCCATCCGACCATGCCCTTTGAGGCATCAACATGTGTCACAAATGCTCCTGATGCAGCACATGCAAGTGTGGCACCTCCGGTATAGGCAAAGAGGTTAAGAATCTTTATCTCACGGTCAGGTTCTGCAGCCTTGCGCTGTGCAATCTTACTGCCGCACCAGTCCCAGTTGACAGCCTGTTCAGGGAACAGTCCTGTATGCTTAAAGCTGAAAGGCTTAAGGTTGAATCTGAGCGGCTTCTTAAATGTATCACTTGAATAGCTTATGCTCCACTGCTCCGGCAGGTTGAAGAACTCCCAGCTTCCGCCACCCTGCTGGCTTCTGTGGTAGTGGCCATTGAGCCGCTTCCATCTTGGGTCAGTCTTAGGCGTATCCCATATTACCTGCGGGTCGGGACGGACAAGGATATAATCTCCCCATCTTTCAAGCTTCTCTTTGCAGGAAGTATCTATAACTTCATAATCTTTCCAGTTATCTGCAATCCACATATAAATAAATATCTCCGTTTCTGAATGTATAGTCTACAGTATTTATAATATATTATATTGATTCGTATTTCAACTTTATATTGATGCTGTTGTGTAAGTACTTTGCGTAAGTACTTAAAAAGAGCCGGTTGAAGTTTGATATGGCGTATGGTACAATTTAACTGATATTTTGCCTGCAGATAAAGCATTTTATGCGCATACAGAGAGGGTCAAAGTATATATTAGAATATGAGGAGGATAATCATGTTTTGCCCAAAATGTGGAACTAAGAATGAAGATGATGCAAGGTTCTGCGCAGCGTGCGGAGCACCATTGGAGGACAACACAGTACAGGCACCTGCGGCAGAGCAGATGACAGCGCCACAGGCACCTGAGAGTACACAGGAGGCGGCACAGCAACCGCAGATGACAGCACAGCAGCCACAGATGACAGGACAGCAGCCGCAGATGACGGCACAGCAGCCACAGGTACAGGCACCTGCAGCACCAAAGCAGCCAATGTCAGCAAAGCAGCGTAAGTCAATTATTACAGGAGCAGCAGTTGCGGCACTTGTTATTATTTTCATAATAGCAGGAAGTGTACTCAGCAGTCCTAAGAGAATCGCGCAGAATTATTTCAAAGCATCTATGGAAGGACAGTGGGAGAAGGCGTTTAAGTATATGGATCTTCCTAAGGGAGACTTCATTACAAAGGAGCTTCTTGCCAAAACACTTGAAGACAGAGATGCCAAGGATATAACGAACTATGAAGTCGTTGAAGATGAAGATTATGATTCCAAAATTGCCAAGAAGTTTTACGTTACATATTATACAAAAGGCAATTCAAGATCTGTGACATCAGTTGAGCTGGTGCGCGACGGGAAGTTTATGCTCTTCTGGAACAGATATAAGGTAAGTCCAAGAGATATAGTATCAAAGAATGTTAAGCTCACGGTAAGAGCAACATCCAAACTTTATATTGATGATGTGGAAGTGCCGGACAAATATATTGACAACAGCGAAGATGATAAGAAAGATAATTCAAAGTCATCATCAGAAAAAACGAAGAAGGTATATAAGATTGACGTAATGTTTGCAGGCGAACACAGAATCCGTGTAACTGATGACATTTACAGGGATATTGATAAGGATTATCAGTTCGGCTCAGACGAAGGATATACTTATGTCATCACAACGACGGATATCAGGGAGGATGTCCTTGATGCCAGAATGGCAGCGGCAGAGCAGGATCTCAAGACGTTCTTCAACGCAGCCATTGATAACAAGAGCTTTGATTCAGTTAAGGGCATGTGTGTTGATAATGCAGCAAAGTTAAAGAGCATTAAGTCGGCATATGATAAGTTTGTATCTAATACATACAAAAATGGCTATGGTGTCAAGAGTATTGATTTCAATAAGTTCTCGACACAGTCATCTTCCGGAACAACTGACGGATGTCCTTATGTTAAGGTTTCGATATCAGCAGGAGTTACAGGAACGGGAGCGCAGAAGTCAGGCCAGACAAAGAACTTTAACGAAACAACAAGTGCCACATTTACTTATATGTATAAGGATGGACAGTGGAAGATAAGCGCAGTTACGCTTTATTCCATATTCTATTAATTGTTAATTGCATAGTTACAGATATTGTATAGTCAGGCTCCGGCATATGTATGCCGGGGCCTTTTTTGGTGCATAATAAAATGAGGATTATGCAGGATTTGTGTCTGCACGAAGAATTGTTATGTTACAAAAATGGGTGTTAATGGGGGAGTATGAATCAGAATGAATCAGAATATCTATATAAAACTTGACAGGAATAACGAGGTGGGCAGCAGGGAAGTAACCATCGGGGATGTGGCAAGTATATACTGTACCGACAGCACAGTTGTAAATAAGCTTAAGACAATAAGGATTATGAAGATACCTGAGAATGGGAGAGACAGCACGGCAGGTAACGGGAATGCCAAAAAACAGCATATACAAAAGAAAAGATACAGTGTATCCGCAATGAAGGTAATTGAGCTTATACAGAAGGAATATCCACAGGCCTCGGTTGAGAATATCGGAGAGGCAGATTTTATAGTGGATTATATAGACGAGAAAAAGCGGAATCATCATATGGCGGCGGTTCTTGATGTTATTAAGACAGTTCTTATATGTATAGTGATTTTCTTTGGCAGCGGGTATGCAATTATGGCCTATAACAATGATGTCGGGACAACAGAGATTTTTGAAAAAGTATATGGACTGATAACAGGAGAGGAAAAGACGGATACAAACTGGATGGAACTTATGTATTCGGTGGGACTTACCGGAGGAATAGCAGTATTCTATAATCATTTTGGAAGTAAGACTTTCAGTAATGACCCTACACCGATAGAGGTTGAGATGAATAATTACGAGCAGGATCTGGATTATGCACTTATTGAACGTGGCGGAAGGTCAGGAAAGGAAGAGGATGTTCAATGACGACATTAAAATATATAATGACAGGCCTTTTGTGCCTCGGCGGAGGCGCTGTATCGGCAGCGGGAATATTTGCAATTATAACCAGCGTCGGTCTTATTAACAGATATGCAAAAGTTACGAATACGGCAAGTCACATAAGATTATATGAAGATATGATAATACTTGGGGCAGCGCTTGGAAATATATGGCTGCTGTATGAAATTCCGGTGCCTGTCGGAATAGCCGGAGCGGCAGTGTTTGGCCTGATGTCGGGTATATATGTGGGGAGCTTTGCTGTATGTCTTGCTGAGACGGTAAAGGCTATCCCTGTTCTTGTGAGAAGAACAAGGATAGCCGGAGGTCTTGGATGGGCTGTGCTTTGCATAGCACTTGGAAAAGGCATAGGAAGTCTTGTATATTATCTGCGCCTGTATGTTATGAATTAGACTGACGTTTTACAACGAATTCGCGGACGCCCATGTAACCCGGTGCGATGGAGTATTTCGGAAAGCATATGACAGGGTCACCGTCGGAATTCAGATAGAATGAAGTGTCATCTGTGATAGTAGTAAATTTGTCAGTGTTCTCAAATGTGTCAGTTCCGCTGTAACCGGCAGGATAATATCCCCAGTACATTGCATTAGAGTCAGAATTCACCTGTTCTGTAATCTGGTCAATTATTGACCGGTTGGCAATGTTGATATAATCGTCGCCGAGAATGTCTTTAAGGGTAAGTTCACGGCCGGCTGCAAAGTCATAGTTGTAATAGTAATTATCCTGAGTAAATGCAAATGCTGACATATACATGTACAGATACAATGAAAGGCAGCGGTCATCCTGATATTTTACTTCATATCTGGCTGTAAGGTCGATTGTACGCTGGTTCCATTCATCAATCGTTCCCCCTGTCTCGAGAAAGCTTTTTTTGTAATCGTCTATTACAGACTGCTGTTCCTGCATGTAATCATCGACAGTTTTCTGTATAATGGCATTGACCTGCTCTGCTGTGACATGAGCGGCATCTGATGCCGATGTGGAATCAACATCTATCTGTGGTATGTCGACATTGATTGTAACATTGTCATTCTTCTCACTGAAGCTGCGTCCCGTAACGACCTTTACGATACTTCCTATAATAGGAATATCAGATAGTGTTGCGGCAAATGCCGTGCTTGTATTGACGCCTGCAATAAAAAGAATAACTATTGCGGCAGCTGTAGATGCTACAGTGATGATAATACGGCTGTTTGTATGTTTTCTGCCTGGTGACATATTAACCGCCTCCTTTACTTTGCTGTTAAGCGTTGATGGGATGACCATATTATTGTAGGCCTCCCTGCTCTTGTCAAAAATGATATTATTCCGGTTATTCATTGTGATCCTCCATACTGTTGCGAAGCTGCTTAAGTGCTGCATAATATCGTGTCTTGGCAGTACTCAGCGGAATGCGTGCAATAGCAGCACATTCCCTCAGGGTAAGCTCTTCATAAACATGAAGTATAATTATTGTACGCATATCCTGTGGAAGTCCAAGCACAAGTGACATAATCTCATCGTCGGGATGATAGAAGCTGTCGGTATATTCGGTGTCAAATTGTTCATAAGGAATCTCTTTCTTAGTCCTGTTAATAAAATTGAGAGATTCATTTACAAGGATTCTGTAGAACCATGTCCTTATGGCTCCTATACATCTTAGAGAATTGATATTCTCAAGCGCTTTGATAATTGTATTCTGTACAACATCCTGAGCATCATGCTCATTTTTTACATAGCAGTATGCTATTCGGTAAAAATGCGTCTGATTATCAAGGATGTACTGCACGCATTTATCGTATTTATTCAAGATGGCTCCTTCCGTTTTGTGAATTTTAAGGAAATAAAAAATATTGTATATCCGGATAATTGTATATTTTCAATTTCTATTATATAGACAAATTAATATTAGTAAAAGTTTGGAATTTTATTAAAAATTAAAATTAATTCATGAATATATTTATTGGATGTGGGAAAAGCTTGTCTTATGATAACATGATTTTGCTGCTTGTGAAGGAAATATCAGAAGGGAGTAGGGATATGCTTGACGGACTTGATTCTAAGGACAGGGATGAGATATATAATGGATATGTGGAGGAGATTACGCCCAAACACAATTGTGCCGTGGAATGTATAAAGGCATTCGTTACCGGAGGAATAATATGTACTGTTGGGCAGGGGGTTCTTGAGATATATAAGGGCTGTGGAATAGCAGCGGATGAAGCTGCGCTGTGGACAACTGTTACACTCATTCTTCTGAGCGTAATTCTTACGGGACTTAATATATATCCATCGATTACGAAGTGGGGCGGAGCCGGAAGCCTTGTGCCGATAACGGGATTCGCCAACTCAGTAGCAGCTGCCGCTATAGAGTATAAGAAGGAAGGCTGGGTATTCGGAGTCGGATGTAAGATATTCACGATAGCCGGTCCTGTTATACTCTATGGAATAGTCAGCAGCTGGATACTGGGTGTTATATACTGGATAACAAAGTTATTGTAACAAAATTATAAGTCTAATGCACTCTTGGCAATGCTTGATACGAGACCCTTTGATGATACTCCGGCATTCTGCTTAGGAGAATTAGATGTTGACATTGTGGTTCCGTTGACTGTAGGTGCCATGAGTATGCGTCCCGAACCACGATATACATTAACAAAACCTTCACCGTTAACAGCGGAGCCAAGCAGACTCTTTGAAGACTTTTCGACAGTAAACTGAAGTGAAGATGACCATGCAACAGCCATATTGCCGTCAATCTTTACAACATCATTATCAAGGACAATCTCAAAAAGTTCTTCGCGTGGCACAGGACTTTCGAGAACAGCAATACCCTGGCCGCTGAGACTTAAGTTGAAAAGTCCTTCACCGCCAAGAAGCGCTGAAGATACACTGTTACGTGCAACAACTGTCTCATTAAGACCTGCATCACATGCGAGAAACATTCCGTCATCAAGAACAATACCGCTTCCCCATGTAGCAACATCCTCAAGGATGATATAATTATATGTAGGTTCAAGCATGAGATAGCCCCAGCCGTTATATACCGGCTTAACGGCTGATTCGTTGGTTACGGCACCCTTAAGGGCCTTCCCTAAGAAATCACCTACACCCTTAACGCCTGTCTCTGATTCTACGCTTCCGGCTGTCCACTGCATTGCGCCTGCCTGGACTCTTACGGAAGTTCCGTTAAGGCAGCACAGAACCTGACGCTTTCTTACATTCATCTCATGCATGAAATATGCAACTGATGCATATGACGGTGCAACGCTCATATCTTTCTGATGCTCATATACAGTGTATGAGCCCATCTGAGCTATCTGCTTAAGATTTTCATTGTTTGCAAAATTGTTTAATTGAATCATTATAGCCTCCTGTGTAAAAATTTATACTACGTTAATATATTTTAGATAATGTTAATAAATGTGTCAATTAGTATTATATATTTATTAAATGTAGTCCATTAGTATTGACGTAATTTGTAAAAATGAAATACTATTAGAACATTGTCAATGAAAATATGAAAATAACGAAGTAACTATATTCAGAAAGGAATTACAATGGGAAAAATATTTCGCAATCTTGCTCCGTATTGGAAATCGGTAATTATAATCCTGGCACTCCTTGCGGTTCAGGCGTTTTGTGACCTTGCGATGCCACAGTATACATCGGATATCATTGATACCGGAATACAGAATGGCGGCATTGCGTATTCAGTGCCACAGTCGGTGACGCAGACAGACTTTGAGGAGGCTGAGCTTTTCATGACAGATGAACAGGCCGGACTCTGGAAAAAGTCGTATGATCTGGAAGAGGATGGAATCTACAGACTTAATATAAGTAAGAAAAAAGATATTACGGCTGTGCAGAATGAACTGCTTGTCCCAATTCTGATTAACTATCAGTTAAAGGACGATGAGAGAGTGCAGTTCATTCAGGCGGCAAAGGCAGGGCTTGCAGGTAAAGATGCTGTCATACAGATGCAGGATAAGGCTTCACAGATGATAGACTCAATGGGGGCATCACTTGTAAGTTCAATGGGAGTTGCTTATGCAAAGCAGTGTGATGCCAATGCGGGAATGGATATGAATAAGATCCAGTTGAATTATCTGCTTGCAGCCGGCGGTAAGATGGTTGGGCTTGCACTTATTATGGCAGCCGCAACAGTGCTTGTAGGACTTGCTGCTTCGCGTGTTGCGGCCGGTGTGGGAATGACACTCCGCGGCAATCTTTTCAAAAAGGTTGTCGGATTTTCTAACACTGAGATGGATAAGTTCTCTACGGCATCACTTATAACAAGATGTACCAATGACGTGCAGCAGATACAGATGGTAACAGTAATAATGCTGAGAATTGTTGCATATGCGCCTATAATCGGAATCGGCGGAATTATAAAGGTGCTTAATACCGGTTCACATATGGAATGGGTAATAGGTCTCGCGGTACTCCTTATTATGGGCTTTGTGCTTGTACTTACTTCAATCGCAATGCCTAAGTTCAAGCTTATGCAGAAGCTGGTTGATAAGGTTAATCTCGTATCAAGAGAGATTCTTACCGGACTTTCCGTAATCAGGGCATTCGGACGTGAAGATGAAGAGGAGAAGAGATTTGATGCAGCCAATACAGAGCTTACTAAGACCAATCTCTTTACTAACCGTGTAATGACATTTATGATGCCGGGAATGATGTTTATCATGTATGTCATAACTGTACTTATCGTATGGGTGAGCGCACACCATATTGATGCGGGAACAATGCAGGTAGGAACGATGACTGCATTTATGACATATGCGATGCAGATAGTTATGGCATTCCTTATGCTTACGATGCTTTCAATAATGCTTCCGAGAGCAGCGGTTGCAGCAGACAGAATTGATGAGGTAATGAAGACGGTAAGTTCGGTTGAGAATCCTGATAATCCGGTACATGTTGAAGATAAGGCAGAAGGAAAAGTCAGATTTAACCATGTTAATTTCAGATATCCGAATGCAGAGGACTGCGTACTTGAAAATATTGATTTTGAAGCACTTCCGGGGCAGACAACTGCAATTATAGGAAGTACCGGATGCGGTAAGTCAACACTTGTAAATCTTATTCCGCGTCTCTATGATGTTACAGAAGGTTCGATAACCATAGACGGAACGGATATAAGGGATATGTCTCTTGAGGATTTAAGGGGAATGATTGGATTCGTTCCTCAGAAAGCGGTGCTTTTTTCAGGAACAATCGCGAGTAATATAAAGTTTGGCAATTCCGATGCATCTGATGATGATATGAAGCAGTGTGCACAGATAGCGCAGGCAACAGAATTTATCGAAGAAAAAGATGATACTTATAACAGCAGAATAGCGCAGGGCGGTTCTAATGTGTCAGGCGGACAGAAGCAGAGACTTTCGATTGCGAGGGCAATAGCAAAGCATCCGAAGATATTTGTATTTGATGACAGCTTTTCAGCGCTTGACTTAAAGACTGATGCCGCATTAAGAAAGGCGCTCGGTGAGAATGTCCGCGACAGTACCATGATTATAGTTGCACAGCGTGTAAGTACGATACTTCATGCAGAGCAGATAATAGTACTTGATGAAGGCAGGATCGCCGGAATCGGAACTCATGGACAACTCCTTGAGAACTGTGAGGTATACAAAGAAATAGCAATGTCACAGCTTTCAGAGGAAGAACTTAAGAATGCGGGAAAGGAGGAAAATTAAATGCCACGTCCGGGAGCAATGGTACCACCCCAGAAATCCAAGAATTTTAATGGGTCAATAAAGAAGCTTATGTCATATATAGGCAGATTTAAAATACAGATAGTCCTTGTAATGCTGTTTGCAGCAGCATCAACGGTATTCAGCGTAATGGGACCTAAGATATTTGGTAAGGCAACAACGGGTCTTGCAGAAGGTCTTATGGCGAAGATACAGGGAACAGGCGGTATTGATTTTGAATATATTGGCAGAATACTTGTATTTGTACTTGCAATATACGCGGTAAGTGCAATATTCAATTTCGCGCAGGGCATGCTTATGACAGGAGTTACCCAGAAGGTATGCTATCAGTTAAGACGCGATATATCACAGAAGATAAACAGAATGCCGATGAAATACTTTGAGAGCAGGACATATGGTGAGGTTCTTTCAAGAATTACCAATGATGTTGATACGCTCGGTCAGGGACTTAACCAGAGTATAACACAGATAATTACATCAACGGCAACACTTATAGGTGTGCTTATAATGATGCTCAGCATCTCACCGCTTATGACACTTATAGCGCTTGTTATCCTTCCTGTATCCGGAGCGCTTGTTTCATTTACAGTTAAAAAATCACAGAGATTTTTCATAAAGCAGCAGGAGTATCTCGGTCATATAAACGGTCAGGTTGAAGAGACGTTTGGCGGGCAGAACGTAATAAAGCTCTTCAATAAGGAGCAGGAGACACTTGATGAATTCAACCGCACGAATAAGATTCTGTATGACTCAGCATGGAAGTCACAGTTTTTCTCGGGAATGATGCAGCCGATAATGGCTTTTGTAGGCAACCTCGGATATGCAGGTGTGGCACTTTGCGGCGGTATTCTTGCAGTAAAGGGCAGAATTACAGTCGGTGACATACAGGCATTTATCCAGTATGTAAAGAACTTTACACAGCCAATACAGCAGATTGCACAGGTTATTAACCAGGTACAGTCAATGGCAGCGGCAGCTGAGCGTGTATTTGAATTCCTTGGCGAGGAAGAGGAGGATCAGGCTGCGGCCAATCCGGTTGATATATCAGAGCATGTCATTGAAGGCTCAGTTGAGTTCGACCATGTTAAGTTCGGATATAACCCGGATAATGTCATAATCCATGATTTCAGCGCCAATGTCCGGCCGGGGCAGAAAGTAGCCATAGTAGGGCCTACAGGTGCGGGAAAGACAACCATGGTCAAGCTCCTTATGAGATTCTATGATGTGAACTCAGGAAAGATAATGCTTGACGGGCATAATGTTAAAGACTACAACAGAAGAGACTTACGAAGCGCATTTGGAATGGTGCTTCAGGATACATGGCTTTTCAAGGGTACAATAATGGAAAATGTACGCTACGGACGCCTTGATGCAACTGATGAAGAAGTAATTGCAGCATGTAAGGCAGCACATGCCGATAAGTTCATAAGAACACTTCCGGGCGGCTATAATATGGAACTTAACGAAGATGCAAGCAATGTATCACAGGGACAGAAACAGCTCCTTACGATAGCAAGGGCAATTCTTGCGGATAACAGGGTGATAATTCTTGACGAGGCTACATCTTCAGTAGATACGAGAACAGAAGAGCAGATACAGAACGCCATGGATAATCTTATGAAGGGCCGCACAAGCTTTATCATAGCCCACCGTCTCTCGACAATCCGCAATGCCGACATAATACTTGTTATGCGTGACGGGGATATTGTAGAGCAGGGCAGCCATGAGGAACTCCTTGAAAAGAACGGATTCTATGCACAGCTTTATAATTCCCAGTTTGAAAATGTATCATAGACGCATTAATTATGTTGTGGTAAAATGTTTTCGGTAAAGTTGTTTTATGAAACGGAGAAACAGCATGGGTGAGACATTAGACATTATTAAGACAAGAAGAAGTATCAGAAAATATAAGCCTGACATGGTTCCGAAGGAACTCATTGACAAGGTTCTTGAAGCAGGAACATGTGCAGCTACAGGAATGCACTATCAGTCACCGATTATAATTGCAGTAACTAATAAGGAATTAAGGGATAAGATATCTAAGATGAATGCACAGATAATGGGTTCGTCAAGTGACCCGTTCTACGGGGCACCCGTAATTCTTATTGTTCTTGCTGACAAATCGCGTCCTACACATGTGTATGACGGAAGCCTTGTTATGGGTAACCTTATGCTTGCGGCACATGACCTGGGACTTGGAAGCTGCTGGATACACAGAGCTAAGGAAGAGTTTGAGATGCCTGAGGGTAAGGAGATTCTTAAGTCACTTGGAATAGAAGGAGATTACGAAGGAATCGGACATTGTGCGCTTGGCTATATAGACGGAGAATATCCGGAAGAGAAGAAGAAAAAAGAGAACTGGGTGTACTATGCGGAATAATATGCAGAAGGATATGATGGTTAATGATACATACGAGGTTAAACGGCTTTGCAGCAGGGGACCTTTTTGTGTTAAGGTTCCCGGCTCAAAGAGTATAACGAACAGGGCATTGATGCTTGCTGCAATGTCAGAACGCCGGTGTGAGCTTACCGGCGTTTTGTTCAGTGATGATTCAAGAGCATTTTTAGACTGCCTCGGCAGGCTCGGATTTGAACTTATCATCGATGAGGAGAATGAGCGTGTCGTAATACAGGGTACAGGCGGAGTAATTCCCAATAACACTGCTTCAGTTGATGTGCGGAGTGCAGGAACTGCGGCAAGATTTCTCACAGTTATGCTTGCGCTTGCAGGCGGTGATTATGAGATGAATTCGTCAAAGCAGATGGCTAAAAGACCTATGGAGCCGCTGCTTACAATTCTTCGTGACGGAGGAGTTGAGTTTGAATTCCTCGGAGAAGAGGGGCATTTTCCGTTCATTATGCATTCACATGATATACATCTGTCATCTGTCACGGTTGATACTACGGTAAGCAGCCAGTTCACAAGTGCACTTCTTATGGCAGGAACACTTCTTGATGCCGGGCTTGACATTAATGTGACAGGCAGCAGAACAGAAGGTTCATATATTAAGATGACGCTTTCGATGCTTGAACAGTTTGGTATATCATATACGAGACATGACAACGGATACAGAGTTGCAGGTCATCAAAGTTACGGACTCGGCAGTTATGTTGTTGAACCTGATATATCGGCTGCGTCGTATTTTTACAGTATGGCTCCGATACTCGGCTGTGATGTGAGAGTTGAGCGTGTCCACAGACCATCTCTTCAGGGTGATATGAAGTATGTCGAGACACTTGGGACGCTTGGCTGTGTACTCGAGGAGTCGAAGGAAGGACTATGGGTTAAGGGCTCCGGGGTATCGTCATATCACGGTATAACTATTGATATGAATGATTTTTCGGACCAGACTATGACTATGGCAGCAGTTGCCGTATATGCCGATACGCCGACAAGCATTTATAATGTCGGACATATCAGGTATCAGGAATCTGACAGAATGGCGGCAATTATAAATGAACTTACGGGAATGGGGATAAAATGCGAGGAGATTCCTCAATACGATGGAATCAGGATATTCCCGGGTAAGCCGCAGCCTGCTGAGGTTGAGACTTATGAAGACCACAGAATAGCAATGGCGATGTCTCTTACGGGACTTGGAGCGGAAGGCGTTGTAATTAAGAATCCGGGGTGCTGCCGTAAGACATTTGAGAATTATTTTGAGGTGCTTGATTCGTTGTATACAAAGGCCGATGTAGATGTCATACTTCTCGATAATGACAATACGATTATGGATTTTGATGAATGTGCCAGAAGAGCGGTAGCAATATCTCTGGAGAAGGCTGGAATACATGCCGGTAAAGCGGATACAGCCGTTGGATTCGCAGACAGATTCCTTGTTCATAATACGTCTATGTGGCAGAAGCTTGAAAGACGCGAGATAACAAGGCAGGAACTTCTTGATACGCGCTGGCAGCTTTTCTTTGAAAAAGAGGGGATAGATTATGACGGTAAGGCATTTGAGGCAATATATCGCGATGAGCTTACAAAGCAGCACGTGCTTTATGAGGGGGCCTTGGAACTCCTGAAATACCTCTCGGAACGTTATGATGTATATATAGCTACTAATGGAATAACAAGAACGCAGACAAGGCGTATTGCGGAAAGCGGTGTCGGAAAGTATATAAAGGGATGCTTTATATCAGAGCAGATAGGCGCAGACAAGCCTTCAGAAAAGTATTTTGATGCATGCATGAACGGAATCGGAATATATGACAGAAGCAGGGTGATGATAATAGGAGATTCACTTACTTCTGATATGAAGGGCGGTGTGCAGTATGGAATTAAGACATGCTGGTTAAACCGCGCAGGAGCTGTAAGGCCACAGGGGCTGCATTGTGACTATGTAGTGAAGTGCTATGAGGATATAGAGCGGATATTGTAGGCGCGTGTGTAAGGAACGCGGCGGTGTGTTATGCCGCATCCGGGCACGCTTGCGCTGCGATGCAGACATAGCGGTACATAAGCCGCCGGAATACGGCGGCTAAGTACCGATGTCTGCAAAGCACCCGGTTGCAGCACAACACACCGCCGCTGTGTTTCGCAGACGCGGACGCGCGGAAATATACGCACCGGAAATAAAATTGATTACATTCACGATGTAATATTAAGTATATTCAGAATAACGGCAATACAGTGCAGATGCATCTGTGTGCGTCAGGTAACGATGACGGAAGCACAGCGGAGCGGACCGGCAGATTCATAAGCAGGGGCTTTTAGAGCGGCTGGTACTTAGGCGGCGTATTCTGCCGCCTTATGTACCATTGCCAGCTCTAAGCAGCGCAAGCGGCCCTGCGTTGAACTGCCGGTCTGCCCCGCGTCACTTTGCTATTGATAAACACACAGATGCCGCTACAAAATTAATTATACGGAGGTAACACATATGATAGGCATTATAGGTGCCATGGACGAAGAAGTTGAACAGATAGTAGAAGCTATGAATATTGAGCGTGTTGAGGAAAAAGCCGGCATGAAGTTCTCATGCGGAAGTCTCAATGGCAGCGAGGTTGTAATTGTGCGCAGCGGAATCGGTAAGGTTAATGCTGCAATATGTACGCAGATTCTCTGCGATGACTTTAAGGCTGATGCAGTTATTAATACGGGAATAGCCGGCTCGCTTGATGCATCGATTGACATTGGAGATATTGTATTATCATCAGATGTTCTTCATCATGATGTGGATGCAACTGGATTTGGGTATCCGCTTGGACAGATTCCAAGAATGGATACGCTTTCATTCGAGGCAGATAAAAAGCTTCTGGCAACAGCAGAAGAGTGCTGCAAAGAAGTGCTTCCTCAGGTTGGTGTGCATGTGGGACGTGTTGTGAGCGGAGACCAGTTCATATCAGATAAGGCAGTAAAGGAACGTATTATCAGTAACTTTGGCGGAATGTGTACGGAGATGGAAGGAGCAGCCATTGCTCAGGCAGCATATGTAAATAAGATTCCATTTCTTATTATGAGAGCTATATCAGATAAAGCGGATGACAGCGCAACAGTTGATTATCCCGCATTTGAAGCACAGGCAATAAAGAATTCCGTGACACTGCTTACGGCAATCGCTGCAAAGCTTGGATAAATAAAATATAAAAATACAAAAATGCGCCGCATGTTAAGTCACAGGGACTTAGCGTGCGGCGTCTTATTATGCATGGTGTAAATATCATATATTGGCAAATACAAGCTCTTAAATATATCCGTTAAACATCATTCCGGAATAAGCTGACAGATTGTAAGGGTCTGTCATCACTCTTCTAGGATTCTTATATGCAATAATCTTATTATTCACGTAATCCATTGGGTTCATCGCGATTCTCTCGGCTGTATCATGCAGGGCATCCTTGAAGTGTCCAAGACTGTCATAGACTTTACCAAGACCGCCTTCGTCTGCAAGAGTAAGAATTGCGTCCTTATTGACGGAGATAGTTCCGTTATCATTGATGTCAAGACCACTCTGGCTCAAAACTCCTGAATATGAACGTGAAAGCTGAGAAAACTGTCTTCTTAATCTTGCACTGCCTTCAAATGTATCTGTGTCAGAACCTGTTGCAACTGATATAAGATTGTTATAGCCGCCAATCAGTTCGTTAATACTGTCTACAATTGCATCGGAATCGGCCTTCAGAGCAATGTTCACCGGAGGCTCTTCCTGCACACTGTGGAAGCAAAGCTCGAATTCTTTGTTAATCGTAATCTTATTGGAAGTGCCTGTACGCTGATTGCCATCAATTGAATATACCGCATTGGCCGGATGCTGCGTTACTCTGTCAAGCCCCAAGGTAGCTGCGGCAGGCGTGTTCTGTGCGGCTGGAGTCTCATTATCCTTAAAATCAAATATTACAGGCTTCATTCCTGAGATACCTGTATCTGCAGACTCAATGCGAAGCGCGGTATTACCCATGTCATCGCTGCAGATATCGGCAGACAGACCTATATTGGAGCGGTTTATGAGTCGTGCGATCTTATCCTGGATACTTCGTGAATTGTCATTGTCACTGACACCGAATTCGAATTCGTATGTTATGTCGGACATGTTAAGGTCGAATGAATAATCACCCGGTTCAAGAAGCTTCGATGACGGCGGCAGAAAATTGCCGGTGTTAATCTGCGTTGTTGCGAGCTGATGCACGCTTACGTTGAATGATGAAGCTCCGGAGTCACCGCTTCCGACATAGACGGCGCTTACTGCTTCTGGATTATCAGATATTGCCGATTGCCTGATTATCAGGCTGTCATCGTCACTTCCGGATAATTCGTCGGCAATGCTGCTTAATTCACGTGCATTCTCCTTAAGGTCTATTGCATACTTCTGTGCCTCAAGTGAGACGTCGGTCTTATATGCAGGAGCGAGCCTGTTAATGCCAAGCATCTTGTTATATGCACGGCGCAAATCGCTCGGTCTGCGAGCTGCATTATCTGTTCTTGCAGTCTCACGTGCGGCGTATTGGGAAAGATAATAGCTGTATGCACTGCTTATCATAACAGGTCACCTCCTTGTCTGTATGATTTAAGAAAATGTAATAACAATCCGAAATCCATTTCGGAATATTTTTATTATTACTTTATATTAAATGTGAAAAAATCGTGACTTTTTCTGATACACATATTATAATAGGAGAAAAGTGAATTGTCACTACTAAATTTTGAAAAATTTATTGACGTTGCATTGTAACTGTGATATATTAGACTAGCTATGGAAGAGGTCTTTTTTTTATGCCTAAAAAAAGCCTTTTGCGGTGCAGTATGAATATGGCTACATAAGCATACAGCATCATCAAAGAAAATTAATGGAGGTGGATGGTTGTGCGCGTAAAGATAACATTGGCATGTACAGAGTGTAAGCAGCGTAATTACAACATGACGAAGGATAAGAAAACTCATCCGGACAGAATGGAAACAAAGAAGTATTGCAGATTCTGTAAGTCACACACATTACACAAAGAAACAAAGTAATTAGTATGACAGTTGTCTCCGATGCATGTATGGCATTGACATGCGGCAGGAGATGGTAGGAGGATTCTATGAGTGACACTGCTAAGGGCAAGACCAAGAAGAGTTGGTTCAAAGGTCTTAAGGCTGAATTCAAGAATATAAGCTGGCCGGATCAGAAGACACTTACTAAGGAAACTGTTGCTGTATTGGTTGTCTCCGTATTGCTGGGATTAATAACAGCAGGATTAGATTTTATTATCAGATACGGACTCGAGTTCCTGATAAAATAAGTTGAGGGTGATAAGATGGCAGAAACAAATTCAGAAGTAAGCGAAGTTAGGGCAGAAGTGAATTCAGAACCACGTTGGTATGTTGTTCACACTTATTCCGGCTATGAGAATAAGGTTATGGACAGTATTAGCAAGACAATAGCCAACAGACATCTTGAAGATCAGATACTTGATGTCAGGGTTCCGGTAGAGACAGTATATGAACTTAGGGCTAATGGCACTAAGAAGGCTGTCGAGAGAAAAATATTCCCGGGATACGTTCTTGTTAATATGGTCATGAACGAAGATACCTGGTATGTGGTACGCAATATCCGTGGTGTGACAGGTTTTGTAGGTCCTGGATCTAAACCGGTACCGCTCACGGAAGAAGAGATGAAACCTTATGGTCTTACAAGCAACGACAGTTCAGAGTCTGACAAGAACGTGGTTGTCAATCTTAAGGTTGGTGACATTGTAACAGTCACAGGAGGCGCATGGGCCGGATCAGTTAAGGCAATCCAGAGCGTCAATGAGAGCAGACAGACAGTTACTATTAATGTCGATATGTTCAGCCGTGAAACACCGGTTGAGATAAGTTTCTCAGAAGTTAAAAAGATGTAAGGTAATATTTTAGGAGGTCATAACAATGGCAAAGAAAGTAACAGGTTATATCAAATTGCAGATTCCTGCCGGAAAAGCGACACCAGCACCACCTGTTGGTCCTGCACTTGGACAGCATGGTGTTAACATCGTCGAATTTACAAAGCAGTTTAACGCAAAGACAGCTGACCAGGGAGATTTAATAATTCCTGTTGTCATCACTGTATACGCAGACAGAAGCTTCAGCTTCATCACGAAGACTCCGCCGGCTGCTGTTCTTCTTAAGAAGGCATGCAAGCTTAAGAGTGGTTCAGCCGTTCCTAACAAGGATAAGGTTGCTACAATTTCTAAGGCTGAGATTCAGAAGATTGCAGAACTTAAGATGCCGGATCTTAATGCAGCAAGCCTTGAGGCTGCTATGAGCATGATTGCCGGTACTGCACGAAGCATGGGTATCACAGTTGAGGACTAATCCCGACAGAGGATTGAATATAATATCTTGAAGATATATTGAAAAGTGGGAGACGTGTGTAAAGTATACACTTAGCACATTTACACAGCCACTAATACCACAGGAGGTTCATAATGAAAAGAGGAAAGAAATATGTAGAGGCTGCAAAGCTTATTGACCGCGCAGCTTTATATGATACAACAGAAGCAGTAGCTCTTGCTAAGAAGGCAGCTACAGCTAAGTTCGATGAGACAATCGAAGCACACATCAGAACAGGATGTGACGGACGTCATGCAGACCAGCAGATCCGTGGTGCAGTCGTACTTCCACACGGAACAGGTAAGACTGTAAAGGTTCTCGTATTCGCTAAGGGTGATAAGGTAGCTGAGGCTGAGGCAGCAGGTGCTGATTATGTTGGCGGTGAGGAGCTTATCCCTAAGATCCAGAACGATAACTGGTTTGATTTTGATGTAGTTGTTGCTACACCTGATATGATGGGCGTTGTTGGTCGTCTCGGACGTGTACTTGGTCCTAAGGGCTTAATGCCAAACCCTAAGGCTGGTACAGTAACAATGGATGTTACAAAGGCAATCAACGATATCAAGGCTGGTAAGATCGAGTACAGACTTGATAAGACAAATATCATTCATGTGCCAATCGGTAAAGCTTCATTTACTGAGGAGCAGTTAGCGGACAACTTCCAGGCAATTATGGATGCAATCGTTAAGGCTAAGCCATCATCTTTGAAGGGTCAGTACCTCAGAAGTGTAGTAGTAACTTCAACAATGGGTCCTGGTGTTAAGGTTAACACAGCAAAGTTTGTTGGTTAATTGAAATTAACAATTGACATTCTATAGATAATAAGTTATAGTATTACAAGTAATGAACTGCCGAAGACAGCTAGGTCCCGCAAGGGTCAAAGGTAACACGCCTGCCGAGGAATCAATCAAATCATTAGTGTTTGAGATTATAGCCTCGTCTGTGTGCAGACGGGGCTTTTCTTATAATGTCGATTTGATGCGAACCGATGTTAAGATGGTTCGGCAGTCAAAATCTGACAGGAGGTAAATATCATGGCTAAAGTAGAGCTTAAGCAGCCGATTGTAGACGAGATCGCTGGTTTCTTAAAGGATGCGAAGGGTGCTGTACTTGTTGACTACCGTGGATTAACAGTAGAACAGGATACACAGCTCCGTAAGCAGTTAAGAGAGGCTGGTGTTGTATACAAGGTATACAAGAACACACTCATCAAGCGTGCAATCGCAGGTACAGAGTTTGAGGCACTCAGTGCAGAACTCGACGGACCTACAGCTATTGCAATCAGCGCAGATGATGCAACAGCTCCGGCAAGAATCCTTTACAATTTTGGTAAGACAGCTGAAGCACTCGAGTTAAAGTCAGGCGTAGTTGAGGGAACATATTATGACGCTAAGGGAATTTCTCTTATCGCTACAATTCCATCAAGAGACGAACTGCTTGCCAAGTTCCTTGGAAGCATCCAGTCACCTGTTACAAACTTTGCTCGTGTTATTAAGCAGATCGCTGAGAAGCAGGAAGAAGTTGCATAAGGTTAACATTTACATTTAATTAATTATATCGAAAAGGAGATTATAATAATGACAACTCAGGAAATTATCGAAGTAATCAAAGGTTTATCAGTATTAGAGCTTAACGATCTCGTTAAGGCTTGTGAGGAAGAGTTCGGCGTATCTGCAGCAGCAGGCGTTGTAGTTGCAGCAGCAGGTGCTGGCGCAGCAGCAGCTGAGGAGAAGACAGAGTTTGACGTAGAGCTTACAGAAGCTGGCGCAAACAAGGTTAAGGTTATCAAGGTTGTTCGTGAGATCACAGGTCTTGGACTTAAGGAAGCAAAGGATCTCGTTGATAACGCTCCTAAGACAGTTAAGGAAGCAGCAGCTAAGGAAGAGGCTGAGGAGATCAAGAAGAAGCTTGAGGCTGAGGGCGCTAAGGTTACTCTTAAGTAATTATAACGGATATCAGATTGAGTTTATTGAACGGCATCCACTTATGTGGGTGCCGTTTTTTGTGCTTATATAAATATTCAGGAAATATAATGAAAATATTGCTTGCATTTTATTGACAAATATGATATCATGAACAATGCACTATTGTGGCGAGATAGGCTGTTTATGCCTTTTTTTAGGACAGGGCAGCAGCTTGTGTGCTTCCGGAGGCTTGGGAGCCTGCCGTCAATGTGTTTAATAAACTAAGCATAGGGGTGAAACGTCGATGGAAAAGAACAGAATACGTCCAAAGAAGTTTGGCAATAATGTCAGAATGAGTTACTCAAGGCAGAAAGAAGTTCTTGAGATGCCAAACTTAATCGAAGTTCAGAAGAATTCATATCAGTGGTTTTTGGACGAAGGTCTCAATGAAGCTTTTAATGACATTTCTCCAATAGGCGACTACAGCGGTCGCTGGAGCCTGGATTTTACAGGTTTCAGACTTTGTACGGATGAGGCAAAGTATACTATTGAAGAGTGTAAAGAGAGAGATGCTACTTATGCAGCTCCGTTGCGTGTCAAGGTAAGGCTTCAGGATAAGCAGACAGGAGAGATGAAAGACCATGAGATTTTTATGGGTGATCTTCCGCTGATGACTGAAACGGGTACATTTGTCATTAATGGCGCAGAGAGAGTTATTGTAAGCCAGTTAGTACGTTCCCCTGGTATATATTATGATATCCAGCATGACAAGATTGGTAAGGAACTCTATTCATGTACGGTAATTCCTAACCGTGGTGCATGGCTGGAATACGAGACAGATTCTAATGACATTTTCTATGTACGTGTCGACAGAACACGTAAAGTTCCTGTAACAGTGCTTATTCGTGCACTTCTTACACCAACTAAGGATAATGCCATGATTAATGGCAGCAATGAGGATATTATTAATATATTTGGTGACGAGCCAAAGCTCCTTGCTACAATTGAGAAGGATGTATCAACAGACCATGAGAAGGGTCTTACAGAACTTTATAAGAAGATTCGTCCGGGAGAGCCTGTTTCAGTAGATAATGCTGAAAGCCTTATTCAGGCTATGTTCTTTGACCCTAGAAGATATGATCTTGCTAAGGTTGGACGTTATAAGTTCAATAAGAAGCTTAACTTCAGAACAAGAATTGCAGGACAGACACTTGCTGAAGATGTTGTTATCGAACAGACAGGTGAGACTTTCCCTGCAGGAACGGTTGTTACAAGAGAGATTGGACAGACAATCCAGGATGCAGCTGTACCATATGTATATATCCAGACAGAAGAGCGTAAGGTTAAGGTGCTTTCTAACCTTATGGTTGATGTTACAAAGTGGGTAGATATAACAGAAGATGAGGCTAAGGAACTTGGCATCGTTGAACCTGTATACTTCCCTGTACTGAAGACTTTACTTGAGAATGAGGAAGATGATATTAAGACACTTCTTAAGAAGAATGTCAATGACCTTATTCCTAAGCATATTACTATAGAAGATATATTTGCATCTATTAACTACAATCTCCATCTTGAATATGGAATCGGTACAAAGGATGATATCGATCACCTTGGCAACCGTCGTATCCGTGCTGTAGGTGAACTCCTTCAGAACCAGTACAGAATCGGTCTTTCAAGAATGGAAAGAGTTGTCCGTGAGAGAATGCAGACACAGGATCAGAGCGGTCTTTCAGCTCAGAACCTTATTAATATAAAGCCTGTTACGGCTGCAGTTAAGGAGTTCTTCGGAAGTTCACAGCTGTCACAGTTCATGGATCAGAATAACCCTCTTGGTGAGCTGACACATAAGAGACGTCTTTCAGCACTTGGTCCTGGCGGTCTTTCAAGAGATCGTGCCGGATTCGAAGTACGAGATGTTCACTATACACATTATGGCAGAATGTGTCCTATCGAGACACCTGAAGGACCTAACATCGGTCTTATTAACTCACTTGCATCATATGCAAGAATTAATGAGTATGGATTTATTGAGGCTCCATATCGCCTTATCGATAAGTCGGATCCACAGAATCCAAGAGTAACAGACGAAGTACGTTACCTTACAGCGGATGAGGAAGATGATTTCTATGTAGCACAGGCTAATGCTGAACTTGATGAGGACGGACATTTTGTAAAGAATTCCGTATCAGGCCGTTATCGTGAAGAGACATCAGAATTCCCTAAGAGCAAGCTTGATCTTATGGACGTTTCTCCACGAATGGTATTCTCAGTTGCTACATCAATGATTCCTTTCCTCCAGAACGATGATGCTAACCGTGCCCTCATGGGATCTAACATGCAGCGTCAGGCCGTTCCTCTTCTTACAACAGAAGCTCCTGTTGTAGGTACAGGTATGGAGTATAAGGCTGCTGTCGATTCAGGCGTATGTGTTGTCGCTAAGGAAGCAGGTGTTGTTGAGTATTCAACATCTAAGGAGATAGCAGTCAAGACTAAGGATGGCAGAGACGTATACCGCCTTACTAAGTTTGCAAGAAGTAACCAGAGCAACTGCTACAACCAGAGACCTATTGTATTCAAGGGTGATAAGGTTGAGAAGGGACAGGTTATCGCAGACGGACCATCAACTAAGAATGGTGAGATTGCATTAGGTAAGAACCCTCTCATCGGTTTCATGACATGGGAAGGTTACAATTACGAGGATGCCGTACTTCTTAGTGAAAGGCTTGTTCAGGATGATGTTTACACATCAGTTCATATAGAAGAGTACGAGACAGAGGCAAGAGATACAAAGCTCGGACCGGAAGAGATTACAAGAGATGTTCCGGGTGTAGGCAATGATGTACTTAAGGATCTTGATGAGAGAGGTATTATCCGTATCGGTGCCGAGGTTCGTGCAGGAGATATACTTGTAGGTAAGGTTACACCTAAGGGTGAGACAGAGCTTACAGCAGAAGAGAGACTTCTTCGTGCAATCTTCGGTGAGAAGGCAAGAGAAGTAAGAGATACATCACTTAAGGTGCCTCATGGTGAATATGGTATTGTTGTTGATGCTAAGGTATTCACAAGAGAGAACGGAGATGAATTAGGACCGGGTGTTAATCAGACAGTCCGTATATATATTGCCCAGAAGAGAAAGATCTCTGTTGGTGATAAGATGGCCGGCCGTCATGGTAACAAGGGTGTCGTTTCAAGAATACTTCCTGTAGAGGATATGCCATTCCTTCCTAACGGAAGACCTCTTGATATCGTGCTTAACCCTCTGGGCGTGCCTTCTCGAATGAATATCGGACAGGTGCTTGAGATTCATCTCAGCCTTGCTGCGAAGGCTCTTGGATTTAATATATCAACACCTGTATTTGACGGTGCGGATGAGCATGATATTATGGATACTCTTGATCTTGCCAACGACTATGTTAACCTTGAATGGGATGAGTTCGTTGCTAAGCGCAAGGGAAAGATTGATGACGAATTATTTGCTTATCTTGAGGAAAACAAGGATCATCGTGCAGAGTGGAAAGGTGTTCCTATCTCACGTGACGGTAAGGTAAGACTTCGTGACGGACGTACAGGTGAGTACTTCGACAGCCCTGTTACTATCGGACACATGCATTACCTTAAGCTGCATCACCTTGTTGATGATAAGATTCATGCACGTTCAACAGGTCCTTACTCACTCGTAACACAGCAGCCACTTGGTGGTAAAGCCCAGTTCGGTGGACAGCGTTTTGGTGAGATGGAGGTTTGGGCTCTTGAGGCTTATGGCGCATCTTACACACTGCAGGAGATTCTTACAGTTAAATCTGATGATGTTATCGGACGTGTTAAGACTTACGAGGCAATTATCAAGGGTGATAATATTCCTGAACCGGGTATCCCTGAGTCATTCAAGGTACTCCTTAAGGAACTCCAGTCACTTGCACTTGATGTTAAGGTTCTTGATGAGAATGGTGAAGAAGTTGATATCATGGAGAATGTTGATTATAGTGAAGGTGATTTCAAGCGTATCTATGAGGATGCCGGAATGAGCTATAAGCAGGATGGTGACCTTGGAGATCATGGATATACTGCACAGACAATAGGCGAAGAAGGCTTTGAGAATGAAGAGCCTGAAGAATCATCAGATGATGTTGCACTGGATGATTATGATGATGATTACTCAGGTGATGAAGAATAAGAAGGGAGTGCGGGAAATGTCACAAGAAACAACAAATGAAACATATCAGCCAATGACATTTGATTCTATCAAGATTGGTCTTGCTTCTCCAGAGAAGATTATGGAGTGGTCTCACGGCGAGGTAACTAAGCCGGAGACCATCAATTACAGAACACTTAAGCCTGAGAAGGATGGATTGTTCTGCGAGAGAATCTTTGGACCGAGCAAAGATTGGGAATGTCATTGTGGAAAATATAAGAAGATCAGATATAAAGGCGTTATCTGTGACAGATGTGGCGTTGAGGTCACTAAGGCCAGCGTACGTCGTGAGCGTATGGGACACATCGCACTTGCAGCTCCTGTTTCACATATCTGGTATTTTAAGGGAATCCCAAGCCGTATGGGTCTGATTCTTGATCTTTCTCCACGTGTACTTGAGAAGGTTCTGTACTTCGCTTCGTATATTGTGCTTGACAGAGGTGAGACTAATCTTGCCGATAAGCAGATCCTTTCAGAGGCAGAATACAGAGAAGCATGCGACCAGTACGGAAGCAGTGCTTTCAGAGTAGGCATGGGTGCGGAAGCCATTATGGAACTTCTTCAGAAGATTGATCTTGAGAAGGATTCAGCACAGCTTAAGTCAGAACTTGCAGATGCTTCAGGACAGAAGAGAGTAAGAATAGTTAAGAGACTTGAGGTTGTAGAGGCATTCAGGGAGTCAGGTAATAAGCCTGAGTGGATGATACTTACTGCAATTCCTGTAATTCCACCGGATTTAAGACCTATGGTCCAGCTCGATGGTGGACGTTTTGCTACATCAGATCTTAACGATCTTTACAGAAGAATCATTAACCGTAACAATCGTCTTGCAAGACTTAAGGAACTCGGAGCTCCTGATATCATTGTCCGTAATGAGAAGAGAATGCTTCAGGAAGCAGTTGATGCGCTTATTGATAATGGCAGAAGAGGACGTCCTGTAACAGGTCCGGGTAACAGAGCTCTGAAGTCACTTTCAGATATGTTAAAGGGTAAGCAGGGACGTTTCCGTCAGAACCTCCTTGGTAAGAGAGTTGACTATTCAGGACGTTCAGTTATCGTTGTAGGTCCTGAACTTAAGATATATCAGTGTGGTCTCCCTAAGGAGATGGCAATTGAGCTTTTCAAGCCTTTCGTTATGAAGGAGCTTGTAACAAGCGGTAAGGCACATAATGTTAAGAGTGCCAAGAAGATGGTTGAGAGACTTGAGACTGAAGTATGGGATGTACTTGAGGATGTTATTAAAGAGCATCCGGTTATGCTTAACCGTGCTCCTACACTTCACAGACTTGGTATTCAGGCTTTTGAGCCAATCCTTGTAGAAGGTAAGGCTATCAAGCTGCATCCGCTTGTATGTACAGCATTCAATGCCGATTTCGATGGTGACCAGATGGCTGTCCATCTTCCACTTTCAGTAGAAGCACAGGCAGAGTGCCGTTTCCTTCTTCTGTCACCTAACAACCTTCTGAAACCTTCAGATGGTGGTCCTGTTGCCGTTCCTTCACAGGATATGGTACTTGGTATCTATTACCTTACACAGGAAAGACCGGGAGTTAAGGGTGAAGGCAAGTATTTTAAGAGCGTTAATGAAGCAATCCTTGCATATGAGAACGGAGTTATAACACTTCATTCAATTATCAATGTTAAGGTTCAGAAAGAGAATGCTGAGGGCGAGATAGTTGAAGGTGTGATTAAGTCAACACTCGGAAGATTCCTCTTCAACGAGATTCTTCCACAGGATCTTGGTTTTGTTGACAGAAGCAAGCCTGAGAATTTCCTCGCACTTGAGGTCGATTTCCATGTAGGTAAGAAGAAGCTTAAGGCTATCCTTGAGAAGGTTATCAATACACATGGTTCTACACGTACAGCAGAAGTTCTTGATGATATCAAGGCTATCGGATATAAGTATTCAACAAGAGCTGCCATGACAGTTTCTATTTCTGACATGACAGTGCCTGAGCAGAAGAAGCAGCTTATTGCTGATGCTGAGAGCACAATCGAGAAGATTGCCAAGAACTATCGTCGTGGTTTCATTACAGAAGAAGAGAGATATAAGGAAGTAATAGAGGTTTGGAAGGAGACTGATGCAACTCTTACAGATGCCCTTCTTTCAGGTCTCGATAAATATAACAACATCTTCATGATGGCTGATTCAGGTGCCCGTGGTTCTAATCAGCAGATTAAGCAGCTTGCAGGTATGCGAGGACTTATGGCTGATACATCAGGTCGTACAATCGAACTTCCTATCAAGTCGAACTTCCGTGAAGGACTTGATGTACTGGAATACTTCATCTCAGCCCATGGTGCCAGAAAGGGACTTTCTGATACGGCTCTTCGTACAGCCGATTCAGGTTACCTTACAAGACGTCTTGTTGACGTTTCCCAGGAACAGATTATCCGTGAGACAGACTGTGCTGAGAACCGCAAGGAGATTCCTGGCATGTATGTAACAGAGTTCACGGAAGGCAAGGAGATGATTGAGTCTCTTAAGGATCGTATCACAGGAAGATATCTTGCTGAGGATATTAAGGATCCTGCAACAGGTGAAGTAATTGTTGCTGCTAACCATATGGTTACACCTAAGAGAGCTGAAGCTATCTTGAAGACAGGTATTCAGAAGATTAAGATCAGAACAATCCTTACATGCCGTTCACATATCGGTGTATGTGCCAAGTGTTATGGTGCCAACATGGCAACAGGCCAGGCTGTACAGGTAGGTGAGGCAGTTGGTATTATCGCTGCACAGTCAATCGGTGAGCCTGGTACACAGCTTACTATGCGTACTTTCCATACCGGCGGTGTTGCAGGTGATGATATTACACAGGGTCTTCCTAGAGTAGAAGAACTTTTTGAGGCAAGAAAGCCAAAGGGACTTGCAATTATTGCTGAGTTCGGTGGTGTTGCCACAATTAAGGATACAAAGAAGAAACGTGAGATTATCATTACAGATAACGAGAGCGGACAGTCAAAGACATATCTTATCCCTTACGGTTCAAGAATCAAGATTCTTGACGGTGCTGTTCTTGAAGCCGGTGATGAGCTTACAGAAGGTAGCGTTAACCCACATGATCTTCTTAAGATTAAGGGTGTACGTGCAGTTCAGGATTACATGATCCGTGAGGTACAGAAGGTTTACCGACTTCAGGGTGTTGAGATTAACGATAAGCATATCGAGCTTATTGTACGCCAGATGCTCAAGAAGATAAGAATTGAATCAGCAGGTGATTCAGAATACCTTCCTGGAACAACAGTTGATGTTCTTGACTTTAATGAGACTAATGAGAGACTTGAAGAAGAGGGCAAGGAGCAGGCAGTAGGAACACCTATTATGCTTGGTATTACTAAGGCATCTCTTGCGACTAACTCATTCCTTTCAGCAGCTTCATTCCAGGAAACAACTAAGGTTCTTACTGAAGCAGCAATTAATGGTAAGGTCGATCCACTTATCGGTCTTAAGGAGAATGTCATCATCGGTAAGCTTATTCCTGCCGGTACAGGACTTCGCCGTTACCGCAATGTTAAGATTGATACAGGTCGTGTATACAATGAAATTGAGAATTATGACGGTGATTATGAACTCAATCTTTCAGAGGATACAGATGATACTGAAGCAGATGCAGCAACAGTTGCAGCTGATAATAGTACAGAAGAATAATTACAAAGCTGCCATTTCGGAATAACAGTTCCGCAATGGCAGCTTTTTTACATGCAGATGAAGAATAATAGGCAGATATGTTTATTGAAAAATCTGGTGCTATCTTATATAATTAATTAGAATGTATATGAACATACATACAGACAATAGGATATGGAGGGAAGGTTTATGAAAAAATGTATAACCTGCGGACAGGAGATTAAAGACGATGCATTATTCTGTCCGTACTGTGGAACACGCAATCAGGGGGATGAGCAGGGCGCAGCCACAGCACAGGACACAGTTCAGGACACTTCAGTCAATGATAATCAGGCTGAGGACAGTTCTGACGATACTGTGACAACGGATGAGGCGGCTCAGAACATAGCTAATGATCCATTTGCATATAACAGGATGAATCTGAGGCAGGCACAGCAGGTACCGCCGATGCAGCAGTATCAGCCGCAACAGCAGGTGCCGCCGATGCAGCAGTACCAGCCGCAACAGCAGGTACCGCCGATGCAGCAGATGTATCAGCCTCAGTATGGCACTGCCAATACAGCATGGCAGGATACTAATGACCAGCCTTTGTCAGTTGGGGGCTGGATAGCAACGATGATAGTCCTCATGATTCCGGTTGTTAACTTTATAATGCTGCTTGTATGGGCATTTGGATCAGGTAATAAGAGCCGCAAGAATTACTGCCTTGCATCTCTTATAATTGCTGTAGTGATGATAGCGTTAATTATGGTGTTTTATATTGCTTTCGGATTAAGTGCGGCATCGGCATTTAACACAATGTACTACTAGAATGCAAGCGTTATAAGAGGATTTATATGAGACCTGCATATACTGCAATAACAAAGCAGACGGATAATCCATTTCTCAATATGTATAAGATGGATGCAGTTGACAGGAATGGAAAGACATTTGGATATTATTTTGCAACCAGAAAGAATGACGGGGAACTGGCCTGTCAGACAAGTGCCACATCGCCCGATGGTGCTGTTATATATGCTGTAACAGAGTGCCCAAGCGACAGAATTGTGCTTATAAAGCAATACAGGTATCCGCTGGACAGATACATATACGAACTGCCGGCGGGCCTTATAGAGCCTGGGGAGACGATAGCAATGACTGCCTCAAGAGAGCTTAAGGAAGAGACAGGTCTTACATTCAGGGAATATGAGGGAGGTCTGGAAGCTTTTAGAAGAGCTTTCTTTCAGGCACAGGGGCTTTGCGATGAAAGCAACGCTTTGACGTTTGGATATGCGTCAGGAGAGATTTCAGATAAGAAGCCTGAAGCGTCTGAAGCAATAGAACCGGTGCTTGCAGATAAGAGGGAGGCACTCAGAATATTGCAGGAAGAAGAGCTTTCGATACGATGTGCATACATGCTTATGCAGTTTGTCAATTCTGACCCGGAAAAGCCTTTTGCTTTTCTCAATCCATCTCTGTAAAATACAAAATACCGGCATACAATTCGTAGTATGAATAATTCTTTATTACGAATTGTATGCCGGTATTTTCGATATGTGTCAAATATTATCTGTAATCATATTACTTCTTTTTATTTTTCTTAGATGATTTTTCTTCAGCAGCTCTTCTTGCCTTATCTTCATCCAGAGTCTTCTGGGCTTTGTCTCTTAACTTAGCCATAAATCCTTTCTTCTTGGCAGGAGCAGGAGCAGCCTTGCCACCACGGACTGACTTGAGACCAACAATATAGATACCGCTTACTTCAGCCTTGACCTCAGCTTTAACAGGAAGTTCATCGAATACCTTATTATCAGCAATAAGGGTCATTACCTTAGGACCAATCTTAGCCTTAACAATAGGAAGCTTAGTGCGTCTCATGTACTTAGGGGTCTGATCCATTACAATCTTAGGAAGACCTGCTTCCGACATCTTCATTATCTTTTTGTCAATTATGAGCATTGACATAACCTGCTTGGCTGCATCAATCTGTGCCTGCTGTTCTTCCTGTCTTTTACGCATCTTATTGCCGATGATAAGAAGGGCAATGAAAAGTGCTGCGAGAACAACGAGGACGACAATTAAAACAATCTTCCATACTGCCATTGTGTAAATTCCTCCATATACGTAATTCTGAACGTGATTATCCAATTTATCAAGAATAACCATACTTAATAGTTATACTACATTGCGGGCTGTAACACAAGTATCATTTTATACAAGAGACTGATTTTTCTCGTACATTTTGAGCATGATTGAATGTGTATAAGCACCGATTGCCTTGCGGTCTTCTTTTGAAAGAGTGGTGAGGTCTATTGGTGTGCCGAATTCAATAATGGTGTGTGTACGTCTGATGAATGGAAAGTGATCTTCGAATGCAGCTGAGGTATTATTCTGAACCATTGGAATAATAAGGCAGCCGGATTTTTCGGCAATCTTAAAGCTTCCTTCTTTGAACGGCATTATGCCGTCACCTTTATTGCGTGTACCTTCAGGAAATATTACCATGGAGATACCGGCTTTTACTTCATCAATGCCTTTCAGTATTGTCTTAAGTCCCTCTTTGATATTGGCACGGTCAAGGAAAAGGCAGTGAAGATATCTCATCCATACACGGAGAAGAGGAACTTTTTCGATCTCCTTTTTGGCAACGAATCCTGTAATTCCGGGCATCATGGAGTATGAGATGATTGTATCAAAAAATCCGCGATGGTTACCGATAAAAAGTACCGGTTTGTCTTTTGGAATGTTCTCATATCCGATTACGGTTGTGTGTATACCGCCAATAAAACGTATTATTTTGAAAGCTGTCTGCACGATTCTTAAAGAGCTGATATCCTTAGCGTGGGGATTAAACTTTCCTATCAGCCACTCAATGAGAAAAAGAGGAATGCTTATTATAAAAAATATAATAAGAAAAATGATTATCAGTAACGTTCGTATCATATCTGTACCTTCCTTTTTAGTATTTTATGAAATAAGCGGTGTCCGTTATGAATGAACACCGCTTAAATTAGTAATCAGATTAACGATTAGTACGGCTTACCGGAGAGTTATTACTGCTATTGCTTCCGGAAGAGCCGCTGCCTGTGCTTCCGGCGGCAACAGTACTCTTTGAATTCCCGGAGGAACCTGTTGCTGCACTGGGCCGGCTTCCTGATACCGCAGACTGCGTAGGTGACGTCACGCCGGTTGTACCCTGAGAAACTCCGGGCATCACTGTAACTGCCTTGTTATGCATGGTACAGAGATTACTCAGATAAGAATCTGTTATTGTATATTCAGCATCTCCTACAGGGTATTCAGCAGCATCCTCTTCATTAAGAATACTTGATGAAGGCTTTCTTATAAATATCTGTGAAGATGTTGCGGGACAGAAGGAGCTTGCTGCCATTCCGGACAAATCACATACATTGACACGTACGTGTGTATCGCAAGTATCTTTTGGCTGATTATCCTCCGCAAAGTATTCAGAGATAACCTGACTGCCTCGCGGATCTGCGTCACACAGATCGTCCACGGCAAGCTTTCCTGACTGCGAGCAGACATCAGATAACTGGATAATATTGTCAACGGAAGGAAAATCCTTCGTCTGAAGCCCCTGATGTATCTGGGTCATTATCTTGGACCAGATCTCACGGTGCTTATAATTGCTTGTTTTCATTGTTGTATTGTCATCAAAACCTATCCAGATTGAAGCTGTGTAGTATGGTGTATAACCGCAGAACCAGATATCTCCGTCAGCGTTGGTTGTACCTGTCTTACCGGCTACAGGCTGGTTAGCTATAGCAGCTGCAGTACCGGTACCTGACTTGATTACATCTTCCATTGCGTTGGTAAGCAGCCATGCCGTAGTCTCCTTGAAGACACGTCTTGTCTCAGTCTGTGAATTATCAATTACAAGATTACCATTCTGATCATATACCTGGGTATAAAAAACAGGTTTTGTATAAGTGCCGTTATTAGCTATCGCAGAATACGCTGCAGTCATGTCAAGGTTCGTAACACCCTTTGTCATGCCACCGAGTGCAAGGGACTGAACAACATCATGTACACCGTTAACAGCATCCTTTGGAGATACCAGTGTGGTAAATCCAAGCTTCTGCAGGTAGGTAAATCCAACCTGTGGAGTTATCATAGTAAGAACCTTGACGGCCGGTACGTTACGTGAACGCTTAAGAGCTTCACGGACAGTTATAAGACCCAGATAGTTCTTCTCATAGTTAGTTACAAGCTTAGCCTCGTCACCCTGATAATAGTAAGGTGCATCATCAATAGCTGTAGCAAGCGTTATGGCGCCGACATCAAGAGCGGGACCATAAGCTACAAGCGGCTTAATTGAAGAACCCGGCTGTCTTGCGGTTCTTGTTGCACGGTTAAGTGTTCTGTTGCCGTTCTTATCGCCACGCCCTCCGACTATAACCTTGACCTCTCCGGTGTACTGATCCATCAGAGAGAATGATATCTGAGGCTGTATGGTAAATGAAAGATTCTCAGCTACAAGCGTATTGCCCTGGGCAAGTATAGCTTCACGATACTGGTCAACGTACTTCTGAGCTTCGTCCTGACTGTTGAAGGTCAGACTGAAGTTAGCACGTCCTCCGGTTGTCTGGAAATATTTCTGCAAAGACAACTGGGAATAATTGTGGCGCTTGCCATTCGCATCATCAACAGTAAGAGCGTATGATATCGAAATGTAGGTATTCGCGGGCCAGTTTGCCGGGTCATTAATTATTGAATCGGCAATTGCCTGCATTGTGGAATCCTGAGTGGAATATACAGACAGACCGCCTTTATATATAAGGTTAAGAGCCTGTGTCTCCGTATAACCTTTCTGCTCCTGCAGATCCTGTGAAAGCTGCTCAATCAGCTCATCAACAAAATAAGAATATGTTGATGCCGATTCTTCAGTATGTAAATCCTGAATTCTTGCGTACACGTCATCAGCAATAGCTTCCTGATACTGTGCTTCAGAGATGTATCCCTGATCACGCAGATTCTCAAGACATACGCGCTGTCGCCTCTGATTCTTTTCTGGATAATTAATCGGATTATATCCGCTTGGGTTCTGGGTAATTGAAGCAATTACGGCACATTCGGATATAGTCAGTTCAGAAACATCCTTATCAAAATAGCCATTCGCAGCAGCCTGGACACCGAGATAGCCATTACCGAGATTGATGGTGTTGAGATAATTCTCAAGAATCTTGTCCTTGCTCATTGTTGTCTCAAGCTTTACTGCAAGATACTGCTCCTGTATCTTACGTTTAATTTTTTCAGATGTACTCTCATTATACGCGTTAAATACATTATTCTTCAGAAGCTGCTGTGTAATTGTACTGGCACCCTGTGAAAGAGAGTGTGTCTTAATAACTTCAGAAGCGGCACGTACAATACCGCGTATATCAATACCGCTGTGCTCATAGAAACGTTCGTCCTCAAGCACAACAAAAGCATGCTGCAGGTATACCGGAATCTCATCAATGCTCTTGGCAACACGATTAGAACCTGATGCGACGAGAGACTGAATCTCATTGCCTTCATTATCATAGACCTTGGTCGCAAAGCCTGTAGGAGACACATCAATTGTAGATATATCCGGAGCGGAGTCAATGACACCTTTTACCATACCGGCAACAACACATCCGCCGCCAACAATCACTGCGACAGCACATACGAGAAGAACCTTACAGATATTGACACCAAGCTTGGCGCCTATCCTGCTTCCGGTGGACGTTAGCTGCTTTTTCTTCTGGCGTACACCTTTCCTGCCATAATTCATAAAAACACCTGTCCTTAAAATATAATATACGATGTGAGTATATCACACACATTCATTTTTGACAAATATAAATGACTTATTCACAAATGTATGCTATGCTGTATAAATACAGTGCTTACGAGGATTTTGATTAAAGGATGGGACATCATGAAACATTTTTACATAATAAGCAGAGCGGGCAGTGGAGAGATAGTTGAAAAAAAATCAAGATTTATAGCAAATGTCTATCCTGTTAAAAGCGAGGAAGAAGCTTCATTATATATAGAGAAGGCTCGCAAAAAATATTGGGATGCACGTCATAACTGTTATGCCATGGTGATTGGCGCACATGATGAGGTGCAGAGATGCAGCGACGACGGAGAACCTTCAGGAACAGCAGGTAAGCCGATACTGGAGGTTATTCACGGAAGGCAGCTGCATAACTGTCTTATAATAGTTACAAGGTATTTTGGAGGTGTCCTTCTTGGAACAGGCGGGCTTGTGCGCGCATATACATCAGCAGCAATAGAAGGTTTGTCAGATGCGGGGATAAAGGAACAGCTGACGGGTTCAAAGATAAGTCTCACATTTGATTACAGCAATCTTGCTAAGATACAGCATATATCCGCACAGCTTGGACTTGAACTTGAAGAAGTCAGCTATACTGACAGAATAACGGCAAGTGTAATGGCAGTGCCGGATACTGCAGCTGAGTTCATTGCACAGGTTACGGACAATACATCGGGACAGGCAGAGTTGAATGTGGAGGATGGCGTGCTTATATACAGGGACGCAGATGCCGGTGAGATTTTACATATGTAATGCCGGTGTGTAATGTGATTGGTGAAAAATCATAAAGCAATATTACAAATTGGCTCATTTTGCTGATACTTGTCATGCGGAATGTTAAAATGCAACAATTAAAGCGCATACGGATAAGATATAATTAGACATTTTTACTATATGATGTGCGTTGGCATACGTGACATCATAAATGCAGAAAACACATTTATGTGAAATAAACATGAAGTTTATATATTTTTTATAAGTACGGCAAATGCCCATAAATAGGCATTTATCACAAATACTTAACAGTTTGTTCAAAAAAAATACCCAAATTGTTAAAAATGGTCTTGTTAAAATTACACAAAAATGTTATTATGTATCTACCGATTAAATTAATCTAATGTCGGGGATGAAGCCGTACGGCTTCAAAACCAAAAAGGAGGGTTTCATTTTTATGAAGAAGACAGTTAAGAAACTGGCTGCTGTAGGTTTAACACTTACATCAGTAATGAGCCTTGCAGCATGTAACAACAAGACAACAGAGGGTCCTGCTAACGGATCAGTAGCTGCTAAGGAAGTAACACAGCCTAAGTCATTCACAGTTATGGTTGATAACACAGTCGTAGCTGAGACAAACGGTGGTAAGGAGTTCTATGCATACCTTAAGACACTTCTTGGTGACGGAACAATCGATATTAAGTGGATTCGTCCAGATCACTCAGGATACTATGATGCAGTAGGTAATGCATTCAACGCAACAGATTCTATGCCAGACGTAGTTCTGCTTTCAGCTGATTACTATGCTCTGTATGCATCATCAGGTTACCTTTGGGATATGACAGATGCTTGGAATGCTTCTGAGACAAAGAACTCAGGCAGACTTATCAAGACAGCTGATAACGTACTTAACGCTCTTCAGGTTGCAGGTCTTGACGGACAGAAGAGAATGTACGGATTCTCACCATATCGTGGTAACGGATGCTGTACATATGTTAAGAAGACATGGCTTGAAGCTGCTGGTCATCAGGTATCAGATGTCCAGGGTAAGACTCTTACATTCGACGAGTACTATAAGATCCTTAAGGATATGCAGCAGGCTAAGAACAGCGTAGTTATTTCTTCAGCCGGTTACATCGGATCAGAGGCTCCTTATACAAACTACCTTCCAGAGTTCTATCAGAAGGCTCAGTACTCATTCTATAAGGCAGCTGATGGTAAGTACGTTGATGGATTCGCTCAGAAGGAGATGCAGGATGCTCTTACAAGAATCCAGACAGCTGTTAAGGATGGCGTAATTGATAAGGAATCAGTTAACAACTCAACAGCTAACGCTCGTGATAAGTTCTATGCAGATAACTCAGGTGTATTCACATACTGGGCTGGTACATGGGCTGACACACTTAAGACACAGCTTGAAGCTAAGGGCCTTGACAGCGAGCTTATCGCTATCAATCCTATCAAGGAACTTGGTACATATGTAGAGCGTATTGCACCAGCTTGGTGTATTACAACTCACGCTGAGAATCCAGAAGGAATCTTCAAGTACTTCATCGACACAATGCTTGATGGCGGCGACGTTCAGACAGCTTGGGAGTATGGCGCTAAGGGTACTCACTGGGATACAAAGGCTGAGTCAGTAACAGTTAAGGGTAAGGAAGATAAGCCAACAGAGTACAAGGAAGGCGAGTTCCATATGCTTCCATCACCTGAGAAGCCTACAGGTCTTATGAAGAAGAACCATATCGATCCAATCCTCGCTCTTGCAACATTCAAGAACGGAACAGATCCAGGTGCTAAGGCTCTCACAGATGTAGCTAAGACAAATGGTGAATTCTTCGCTAACAATTCAACAGTTGCTGTAGCTGTTCCTTACACAGAAGAGATGGCTGATAACATCTCTGATATCAACAAGCAGAGAAACATCATCGTAAGTAAGGTTGCTAACGGTGAGATGTCAGCTGCTGATGGTATCAAGGAATACCAGAGCAAGGTCGGCAACAAGGTTGACGAAGTTCTTAAGTCACTTAATAAGTAATTAGTTTTAATTAGTTTTTTCATGATAGGTTTGCTTTCAGGTGGGCAGCCACCTGAAAGCAGATTCTGTCTAAAGCAGCTTTTCTTAAGTAGGCTTGAATGAATTACGAAATTTTTTAGGAAAGAAGGAAGGTAAAAAGATGCAATGTAAGTCTTGTAATACAGAGTTACCTAAACATGCTAAAGTGTGCCCAAAGTGCGGCGCCAAGGTCAGCGATAAGGGACCTCAGAATCTTAAGGTAATTGCTATAGCCGGTGCTGTAATTGCGTTTATAGGTGGGCTACTGCCTTTTGTTCAGAATACTGGAGATGTTGAAAAAGCCTACAGCTTTATGAATATCCAGATGCCTGTATTCTGGTATCTGTATATGATTGCTTTAGTAGCAACAATTCTTCTTTGCGTAGCAAAGAAAGAAAAACTTTCAATTATTACAACTGCAATTGCAGGCGTAATTTTTGCAGTAGCATTTTTCGTATCACCATTCCTTGAATATGCCGGAAGACAGCAGGGCAAGGGCGGTACAGTTATTAACAAATATAACAATGTTATGCTTAGTGATCTCCTTTCTAATGGAGAGAACGGTATTGGTATGGGTACATTCGTTGTAATTATCGGTCTGATAGTCGCAATTATAGGTGTATTCTTCGATTTATTGAAGTATTTTAAGAAGGAAATTAATGTTGACGCAAAGTACATGACGAACTCCATCAACAAGAGTGTATGGTCAATGGTATACTACTACAGATGGTTCTATGTTATGTTCCTGCCGGCACTGATCTTTGTATTGTTATTCAACTACTGGCCAATGCTTGGTCTGCGTTACGCATTTACAAGTTATAAAATCACTAATCCGTATTACATAGGTATTACTCATTTCCATGAGATGGCTACAGCGGATATTTATTTCTGGACAGCATTTAAGAATACTCTTTACCTGAGTGTTATAAAGCTCATCCTTAACACAGGTGCAGCTGTTATCATTTCTCTGCTGCTCCATGAGATTTCTAACATTATATTTAAGAAGACAGTACAGACAATCATTTACCTCCCTCACTTTATGTCATGGGTTGTTACAGCTTCTCTGTTCCGTCTTATCCTTGCTCCAAGTTCATCAGGTATGGTTAACACATTCCTTGCAGAAGTATTTGGTATGTTTGGTGGTAACCCATCCAATGGTATCTTCTTCCTTGGAGATCCGAGATACTGGGTTGGCTCATATTTCGTAATCAATGTATGGAAGGATACAGGTTGGGGAACAATCCTCTTCCTTGCTACACTGTCAGGTATCAGCCCTGAGCTTTACGAAGCAGCTGAGATTGATGGTGCTAACCGTTTCAACAAGATGAGATATATAACACTGCCAGCACTTACTAACACAATTATTACAGTATTCATTCTTAACCTTGCTAAGGTTATGAACCTGTTCGAGTCAGTATTCGTACTTATGAACGATGCTGTATATGATGTATCTAACGTATTACAGACATTCGTATACTACAAGACATTCGGTGGTGGACGTCCTGATTACGGTTATACAACAGCCGTTGGTCTCTTCCGTTCTGTTGTCAGTGGTGTTCTCGTTATCATCTGTAACTATGCAAGTAAGAAGGTCCGCGGACGCGGTATTGTGTAAGGAGGGTGTGAAGAATGAGTGAAATCGTAGTTAAGAAGAAAAAGAAGAAAGTAAAAGTATTCCCAATTGTTAATGCAATTATCTTTATACTTATTTCTTTAATCATACTTGTTCCTATGTGGAAGGTTATCGTTGACTCTTTCGATGCCCGCGCTGGTTATGGTATGTTATTTTGGCCACAGGTATTCTCTATCAATGGCTATAAGGAAGTTATTACTAATGCCGTGCTTTACAAGCCATTCCTTATTTCTGTATTCGTTACAGCAGTAGGTTCATTACTTGGTCTTACACTGGCAACACTTGGTGCTTACGTACTTATTCAGTACGAGATGCCTGGACGTAACTTCTTCGCTAATATGTTACTGTTCACAATGATATTCAATGGTGGTATGATTCCTACATACCTCGTTATGAAGAACCTGCACCTCCTCAATACACTTGGTGCCGTTATCTTCCCACTGGCTATCAATGTATATAACCTCGTACTTATGAGAAACTTCTTCGAGGGTATTCCGGGAAGTTTGTTCGAGGCAGCACAGATTGACGGATGTTCTCCAATGGGCATCTTCTTCAAGATTGTACTTCCTCTTTCAAAGGCAGCTATTGCCTCAATCGGTCTGATGTTCATGGTAACATTCTGGAACGATTATACAAACTTCAAGATTTATATTAATGATAACTCACTGTTCAACTTCCAGATTAAGCTTCGTAGCTTGGTTATGGATAACGATATGCCTGATGTTGGTGGTGTAGATCCTAACACAGTTAAGAATGCAGCTACTATCGTTGCTATTCTTCCGTTCATGATTATGTACCCATTCCTTCAGGACTACTTCGTACAGGGCGTTAACGTAGGTGCTGTTAAGGAGTAATCTATAGTATCTACAATATAATATGAATTATAAAGGCTTTGCCTGCTGATGTGTCATTTGCATGACATGTCATTGGGTAAAGCCTTTTTTGACACAAACTTTCTGTAAAATGGCAGTATATATGTTGCTTAAATGTGGTAATTGGTGAAAAAGTGTAGTAAAATGGATTCATTAAGTAAACATATTGGACAGGTATATATTAAGAAATATGTCAGAATGGAGATTGAGTGATATGGATACAAAGATTTTTTGGGCAGGGGATTCCACTGTAAAGCAGAATAATTATACGAGTTTTCCACAGACAGGAATCGGTCAGGCATTCGCACTTTTTATAAAGCAGAGCATACGTATTGAAAATTATGCGCAGAATGGCAGAAGTACCAGGAGCTTTATAGCTGAGGGACGCCTTGATGCAATAGACAAAAGAATAGGTGAGGGTGATTTCCTTTTTATACAGTTTGGACATAATGACGAGAAGAAGCAGGATCCATCCAGATATACTGAGAGCTTTGGTTCATATCAGGAGAATCTTCTCAAGTTTATAGATGTAGCAAGAAAGCATGGTGCGCATCCGGTGCTTATAACTCCGTTATACAGAAGAAAGTTCAATGAGGACGGAAGGACGCTTGTTGAGGGTACGCATCTGGATTACCCTGAGGCGATGATAGAACTTGGCAAGCGTGAGAATGTACCGGTTATTGATCTGTGTACATCAAGCAAAGCACTTATAGAACAGTTTGGCGAGAAGGCAACAAGAAAGTGGTTTATGCATGTTGAACCGGGTATATATCCGCATTTCCCTGATGGGAAGGAGGATGACACGCATCTTCAGTACGAAGGCGCTTACAGATTCTCACAGCTTATTGCAGAAGATATGAAGAAGCTTGGCGGAGTATATGCGGATTTATTTATTGATCCGGACAGCGATTATGAGGACCCTGCAATGTTGATAGATTAATATTACTAGATTAATGTTGATGATTAATAGGAGGAGAATAATTGATTAATCAACTGGAAAATGCAATATATCTCGAGAATCTTTCACAGATTAAGAGAATATTACAGGAGAATCCCAAAGAGATAAACAGGGAAGATGAACACGGTGTTGCTATGGCATTCCTTGCAGCAAAGAGCGGTAACGAGCAGATTTTGAGATATATTGTGGAATATTCGCTTGCCAACATGAATATGGTGGACAGGGATCACCGCAATATACTTCATTATGCAACAATGTCCGGAAGCCTTAAGTGCGTGAAGTATCTCGTCGAGAAGGTTGGGATGTCTCCGGTTAGTGGTGACTTTAACCTTGTGACACCTTATGATATTGCACACGATAACAAATTTATGGATATCGAAGCGTATTACGAAGAGGTAATCGGGGCGCCAATTACGCAGATGTACCGTAATCCGATAAGAACGGGGTTCTATCCAGACCCTTCTATAGTCAGAGTCGGCGATGATTATTATATGGTGAATTCGTCATTTATATATTTCCCATGTATACCGGTCTCACACTCAAAGGATCTTATTCACTGGGAGATAATAGGACATGCAATAACCAATACGCAGTGGGCAATGCTTGATGAACTTGAAGGAGGCAGAGGCTACTGGGCTCCGGATATATCTTACTATGAAGGCAGATTCTATATTACAGCTACATACAGGCTTAATGACACAGGTACTGTGTACAGGAAGCAGATCGTGGTGTCCAGTAATAAGCCGGAAGGACCGTACAGCAAGCCTGCAATCATAGATGAGGATGGAATAGATCCATCAATATTTAATGATGATGACGGCAGAAGATATATGCTTCTTAACAGAGGTGCAAGAATATTTGAACTGAGTAAAGATGCGACCAAGAAGATATCTGAGGCGCAGATGCTTTATTACGGAAGCAATAAAAGGGCACCGGAGGGACCACACCTGCTTAAGAAGGACGGATATTATTATCTGTTTCAGGCTGAAGGCGGAACAGGTCCGGGACACAGAATAACCGTGGCACGTTCCAGGACACTTATGGGTAATTACGAGAGCTGCCCGTATAATCCGATAATGAGACAGAATGACGAGGGAGCAGCAATACAGCGCTGCGGACATGGTAAGCCGGTACAGACTCAGAACGGTGACTGGTATATGGTGTATCTGTGCGGAAGAATGGTAGGCGGTGGATACAGTATACTCGGAAGAGAGACAGCGCTCGATCCGATTGAGTGGACACAAGACGGATGGCCGATAGTAAATGGCCTTAAAGGACCGAGTGTATTACAGATTAAGCCGGGTCTTCAGGAATGTGTATATGATGAGCTGCTTAAGGATGATTTCTCAGAGCCGTATCTTGATACACAGTGGATGTTCCCGCGAGCTCCTGAGCTTGACGGAATAGAGCTTAAGGCAGGATTTCTTAAGATACACGGAAGTGTTGCAGATCTTAGCAGCATGAAAGCACGTAATGTTGTTCTGAGAAGACAACAGCATTTTAAATTTGATGCAGAATGCAAGATGAAGATTAATCCCATGGCTATGGGACAGAATGCGGGCCTTACATGTTATTATGACGAGAATACATTTCTTAAGTTTGGACTGTTCATGGAAGCAGCTGTGAGGGATGATGACAAGGCACCGTCATATGTAATGAAGATTAATGTTATCCAGCACATAGATGAGGATAATATTGCCTGTGAAGGAGTTGCAGTTGATACAAAGCAGAGATTCATATGGCTTAAGATAGTGACTAATTATCTTAAGAGAAGCTTTTATTACAGCTATGATGGTGAAAATTATACACATTTTGTGACACTTGATAATGTGTATTATCTGTGTGATGAGGGCCTTAACAAGGGCAAGAGGTTCACGGGGGCCATGGTTGGCATGTATGCATATGCCGGCGGGGAATATACGCATGTGGCCGAGTTTGATTATTTTGAATATAAGAGCAGATAACAGACAGGTTAATAAAAGGCAGATTAATAAAATGCAGGAGGTAATCTGAAGTGAAGAATCAGAAGGTAGAGAAGTTTATTGACGGGTATCTGAAGAATTTTAAGAGTGCCAAGGTTGATAAGTGGAATTATGAGGACGGATGTGTGCTTAAGGGTGCACAGATGATGTATCAGGTAACAGGTGAGGAGAAATATAAGACATTTATACTTGAGTACCTTAAAAAATATATAAATGAAGACGGAACAATTAATTATTATAACGCTGAAGACTACAATATCGACAACGTAAGCACCGGAACGGTTCTTTTCTTTGCATATGATGAGACAGGAGAAGAGAAGTACCGCAATGCAATAGAGCATATTATGGATCAGCTCCGTAAGCAGCCGAGAACACAGGAAGGAAACTTCTGGCACAAGAACATTTATCCTAATCAGGTATGGCTTGACGGATTGTATATGGGACAGGTCTTCTATATGATGTATGAGAGCAGATTCGGCGGCAAGGAGCACTACAGCGATATAATTAAGCAGTTTAAGCTTGTGCGCAGGAATATGTTCAATGATGAGAAGCAGCTTTATTATCATGCATATGATGAGAGCAGACAGATGTATTGGGCTGATAAGACTACAGGGCTGTCACAGAACTTCTGGCTCCGTTCAATGGGCTGGTATCTGCTTGCACTTATAGAATGCCTTGATGCAATCGACCAGAGCGTATATGAGTATTATGACGACCTTAAGAGCCTTTTCAAGGAGGCACTCAAGGGAGTACTGAAGTATCAGGATGAGAAGACGCACCTGTTCTATCAGGTAATAGACCGTGCCGATGTCAAGGAGAATTATCTTGAGACATCAGGCTCTGCAATGATAGCATATGCAATGCTTAAGGCATGCAGAATGAAGGCGGTTCTTGCGGAGAAGTATGAGGATAATGCAATCAGTATATTTGAAGCACTTGCTGATAATAAACTTGAGGAAGTTGACGGAGAGCTTAAGCTTGGCGGCATATGCTCAGTAGCTGGTCTTGGAGGCAAGGAAAAGCGTGATGGCAGCCTGAAGTACTATTTCAGTGAACCGGTTGTATATGATGACCATAAGGGCGTTGGACCATTTATAATGGCATATTCTGAGATTAACAGATTATAAGATTATAGCAGGAATGGAGATTAATATGGAATTACAGATTGTTATTAAGACAGGAAGAAGCGTAGTTGTCGAGCTTACTGATTCAGGTAAATATTACTCAGAGAAGAAGTATGATATATATGTTAACGGCGGGAAGTTCATGGAGAGTGACAAGGTTATAACATCACTGTACGGACTTAAGCCTGATACGGAGTATACAATCAGCGCCGTATATGACGGTAAGGAGATAGCTCCTGTAAGTGTCAGGACGGATTATGAATTTGTGACACTTAATGTAAAGGATTTTGGCGCATATGGTAATGGTGAGCATGATGATACTAATGCAATCCAGTGCGCTATCATGGCATGTCCTAAGGCGGGACGTATTCTTGTCCCGGCAGGCGAGTATAAGATATCAAGTATTTTCCTGAAGAGTGATATTACACTTGATCTTGCAAAGGGAGCAGTGCTTTCTGCATTCACTGAGAGGGAGAAGTTCCCTATTCTTCCGGGAGTTATTGAAAGCTATGATGAGACTGATGAATATAATCTCGGCTCATGGGAAGGCAATCCGCTTGACTGTTTCTCAGCAATTGTATGCGGAATTAATGTGGAGAATGTAGTTATCACAGGTGAAGGAACGATTGACGGCAATGCAGGCTTTGATAACTGGTGGTATAACGTAAAGGTCCGTAATATTGCATGGAGACCGAGACTTTTCTTCATCAATCACTGCAGGAATGTAACAATGCACGGAATAACAGTGCAGAATTCTCCGTCATGGACGCTTCATCCTTACTTTAGTGAACATCTTAAGTTTATTGATGTTAAGATTAAGAATCCTGCCAATTCACATAACACAGACGGACTTGACCCTGAGTCATGTACGGACGTAAGAGTGCTTGGTACATACATTTCGGTTGGTGATGACTGTATAGCAATAAAGTCGGGGAAGATCTACATGGGCAGAAAGCATAAGATTCCTACATCTGATATGGAAGTACGCCAGTGCTGCATGCGCGACGGACATGGTGCCGTAACGGTCGGAAGTGAGATTGCGGCAGGTGTTAAGGATGTTCATATAAGAGACTGTATTTTCATGAACACAGACAGAGGCTTAAGAGTTAAGACGCGCCGTGGACGTGGCAGGGATTCAGTGCTTGATGATATTTCATTTGAGAATATTACAATGGACAATGTAATGACACCGTTTGTTGTAAACAGCTTTTATTTCTGCGATCCTGACGGTAAGACTGAGTATGTCGGAACAAGCAAGGCTCTGCCTGTAGATGACAGAACTCCGGCTATTAAGAGACTTACATTCAAGGATATTAAGGCAACGAACTGCCATGTGGCAGGTGCATATATCTGCGGGCTGCCGGAGAGTAAGATTGAGCGTCTTACATTTGAGAATGTAGATATAAGCTATGCAGACGATGCAAAGTCAGGTGTTGCAGCTATGATGCTTGCATGTAAAGAATCATGCAAGGCAGGAATTATTGTAAGCAACATCAAGGAGCTTGTACTTAAGAACGTTAATGTGGAAGGCTGCGAGGGCGAACCTGTTGTCGCAGAGAATGCTGATTCAATCATTAAATAGTCTAATCACGGAAAGAGGCAGAGAATGTTTAAAATCAATATGAAAGGGCCCAGGGGAAAGTCAGTAGAAGACTGGTTCATCGAGTGTTACAAAAAGAACGAAGGGCACCCGATGAAGATTCTTCTTGGCCTCTACAGGGGCAATTATAATAAGTTTTTTCTTGCAGTAGTATTTTTCTTTATAAAGCACAGCCCGGTATGGGTGCTTCCAATCATTACGGCCAATATCATTAATGAAGTAACGGTTGGTGATGCTAACTGCTGGCGCAATATGATAATATACGGAATTATAATGATTGTTCTTATTGCGCTGAATATACCGATGAATTACGGATATACGAGGTATAAGAGTCTTGCAACGAGATATTGTGAGACAGGACTTCGTAAAGCACTTGTGCAGAAGCTTCAGCAGCTGTCAATTGCGTATCATACGGAGACGCAGTCGGGGCGTCTGCAGTCGAAGATTATGCGTGATGTAGAGGCGGTTGAGACGCTTTCAACGCAGATGTTCTTAAGTATACTTAATATCGCTCTTAATATCGGTATAGCACTTGCGGTAACGATATCGAAGAGTATGGTTGTATTCATTTTCTTTCTTCTTACAACGCCTATTGCGGCACTTACAATGGTATCGTTCCGTAATGTAATGAAGAAACGTAATACAGAGTTCCGTAAGGAGATGGAAGAGACTTCAGCCCGTGTCATGGAGATGGTTGAACTTATTCCGGTAACAAGGGCACATGCGCTTGAGGAAGAGGAAGTAAACAAGATGAGCGGACAGCTCCTTGCAGTTGCGGAAAAAGGCTACAGACTTGATGTGATTCAGTCTTTGTTTGGTTCTGTCGGCTGGGCGATATTCCAGGTATTCCAGATTATCTGTCTTATATTTACCGGATGGCTTGCACTCGGACATAAGATTCAGGTTGGTGACATCACGCTTTACCAGAGTTACTTTACAACGATAGTTAATCAGGTGTCATCACTCATGGCGCTCATTCCTACTATTGCCAAGGGCGTTGAGTCTGTTAATTCAATCGGAGAGGTACTCCTTGCCGATGACGTTGAGCGCAACGAGGGCAAGAAGGAGCTTGAGAAGGTTGAAGGAGAGTTTGAATTCAGGGATGTACATTTCAGATATCATAATTCCGGTCATGACGTACTTAACGGACTTAATCTTAAGGTTAATAAGGGTGAGACAATTGCGCTGGTCGGTGAATCGGGAGCCGGAAAGTCGACGATACTTAATCTTGTAATCGGATTCAATATGCCTACCGGAGGACTTCTTACAATTGACGGTGAGGATATTACACAGATTGATTTAAGGTCATACAGAAAACATCTTGCGGTTGTTCCGCAGACATCAATTCTGTTCTCCGGCTCGATAAGGGATAACATAACATACGGACAGGAGAATGTGAGTGATGAGATGCTTCGTCAGGTAATCGAGGCTGCGAATCTTGCAGAACTTGTGGATTCACTTCCTGATGGTGTTGATACGGCGGTCGGCGAACACGGTGGCACGCTTTCGGGCGGTCAGAGGCAGAGAATATCAATTGCCCGTGCGCTTATAAGAAATCCGCAGGTTATTGTGCTTGATGAGGCTACATCAGCGCTTGACAGCATTTCGGAGAAGCTTATTCAGGAGGCTATCAGCAATCTTACAAAGGAAAGAACTACATTTATCGTAGCACACAGACTTTCAACTATCAGGGACGCTGATAAGATAGCTGTAATAGCCGAGGGAAGGTGCGTTGAGTACGGTACATTTGATGAGCTTATGGCACTTAAGGGCGAATTCTATAAGATGAAGATGATACAGAGCTGATGAGGCGGCAAACAGTGATATACCGATTGCCGGCAGCCTGTGATATATGCCGATGTCATTGACATTTTGGGCTTTGTAGTTTATAATAGTGCGGACTAATGAGAGTGTCCGCACTTTTTTGTTGGATGGTGCGGCTGTATTTTTTATAGAAAGGTGATTGGGAGTCATGGTTGAGAACAAGAAGAATATTCTTACCTATACAGGTTTGAAGCAGTTAGAGGATGAGTTACAGCAGTTAAAGGTAGTCAGAAGACAGGAAGTTGCAGAGAAGCTTAAGGAAGCAAGAGCACAGGGTGACTTATCAGAGAACGCTGAGTACGATGCTGCAAAGGATGAGCAGCGCGACATCGAGGCGAGAATCGAAGAGCTTGAGAATATTCTTAAGAACGCAGAAGTTGTTGTTGAGACTGAAGTAGACTCTGATAAGATAAATATCGGCTGTGTAGTTAAGCTTTTTGATTTTGAATTCGATGAGGAGCTTGATTTCTCAATCGTTGGTTCAACAGAGGCTAACAGCCTTAAGAATAAGATTTCTAACGAATCTCCGCTTGGTTCAGCACTCATCGGCAAGAAGGTCGGCGATGTAATCAAGGTTGAGACACAGATGGGCGAGGTTGAGTACAAGGTACTTTCAATCAGCAGACAGTAATCATAACGAAGAGAGGTAATAACAGTGGCTGAGCAGAACAGACAGACACCGGATGTTAATGAGCAGATAAAGATAAGAATGGATAAGCTTAAGGCTCTGCAGGAAGCAGGCAATGATCCATTCCAGATTACAAAGTATGATGTGACTCATCATACAAAGGATATTAAGGATAATTTTGATGAGCTTGAGGGTAAGCAGGTATCAATCGCCGGAAGACTTATGCAGAAGAGAGTTATGGGCAAGGCTTCATTTGGCAATGTTGCAGACCTTAACGGCAATATCCAGATATATGTAGCAAGAGACAGCATTGGGGAAGAGCCATATGCTGCATTCAAGAAGTTTGATATCGGTGATATCGTGGGCGTTAAGGGTGAGGTATTCCGTACACAGAAGGGTGAGATGTCAATTCATGTGTCAGAGATTACACTCCTTACAAAGAGCCTTCAGGTACTTCCTGAGAAGTTCCACGGACTTACAGATACAGAAATCCGTTACAGACAGAGATATCTTGACCTTATCATGAATCCTGAGGTTAAGACAACATTTGTAAAGCGTTCACAGATTATCAAGGAGATTCGTAATTTCCTTGACGGAAGAGATTTCATGGAAGTTGAGACACCTATGCTTGTATCTAATGCAGGCGGTGCGGCAGCAAGACCATTTGAGACACATTACAACGCACTTGACGAGGATGTTAAGCTTCGTATATCACTTGAGCTGTACCTTAAGAGACTTATCGTCGGTGGTATGGAGAGAGTATATGAGATAGGAAGAGTATTCCGTAATGAGGGTGTTGATACAAGACATAATCCTGAATTTACACTTATGGAGCTTTATCAGGCATACACAGATTACTATGGCATGATGGAGCTGGCCGAATCACTTTACAGAACTGTATGTGAGAAGGTCAACGGAACAACTAAGGTTAAGTATGGTGATGTTGAGATTGACTTCTCTAAGCCATTTGAGAGAATAACAATGCTTGATGCAGTTAAGAAGTATTCAGGCGTTGACTTTACACAGATTAAGACAGATGAAGAGGCTAAGGCTGTTGCCAGGGAGAAGGGTGTAGCATTCGAGGACAGACACAAGAAGGGTGATATCCTTAATCTGTTCTTTGAGGAGTTTGTTGAGGAGCACCTTATTCAGCCTACATTTGTAATGGATCATCCTCTTGATATATCACCTCTTACTAAGAAGAAGCCGGATGCTCCTGAGTACGTTGAGCGTTTTGAGCTGTTTATGAACGGCTGGGAAATGGCTAACGCATATTCAGAGCTTAATGACCCAATCGACCAGAGAGAGCGTTTTGCAGCGCAGGACGCACTTGCAGATGCAGGTGACGAAGAGGCTAACCACACAGATGAGGATTTCCTCAACGCTCTTGCATACGGTATGCCACCTACAGGCGGTATCGGCTTCGGTATCGACAGAATGGTAATGCTTCTTACTGATTCAGCAGCAATCAGGGATGTTCTGCTATTCCCGACAATGAAGAGCTTGGATAAATAAACCTAGTGTTTATGCGGGGTTGAGGCATTTGAGTACGTCAAAGGACGCATTAAAAGACGCATTTTGACATAGTCATTTACATCAGTATGAAAGAGTACACAATCTGAAAAGAAAAAGATTCAATCAAATATGAACTACTAAGAGGACATTTTCTAAAGAAATTTAGAAGATGTCCTCTTTTTTGCGTTATGGAGAAAATACGTCATTTGTTATGAAGTCAAAGTGAAAGGAGCACAGCAATGAATGAATCAAAGAAGAAAGATAGATATGAGGATGCAAAAAAGTTTGTAAGATATTCAGATGGTGCAAAAATGTACAGTATGGGAATGACAAAATTTCAAGAAGTGGCTAAGGATGCCAAGGCTTGTTATAAAATTGGTCAGCTTGTACTTGTTAATACAGAAATATTGGATAAGTATCTTGAAACTTTTCATATTACAGATTCTGAGTTTTATAAGTAGGTGATGTTATGGTAAATACATTGAGTGGTTCAGTTTGTGCCTATAGAAAAGAAACTGTAAAACCAAGATTTATTCGTATTGATGAGGTAATGGCTTTATTAGATGTAACACAAGATGAGGCAATGGATATAGCGTTGGCTGCTGGAGCAAGATATCAGCTTGCAAAGATTATATTAGTACATAAGGAAAGGTTGATGAAATTTATGAAACATTCTGCAAGAGTTCCTAGTTCAAATAAAATTGTGGAAAAGAAGTTTGTGAGAATCGGAGAGGGTTCAATGACTTACAGCATAGGACATCATAGATTTATCGAAATGGCTAGAGCAGCTGGAGCTGTATATAAGATAGGCGAAGCAAAAGGAAATACTATTCTGATTAATCTGGAGGTGTTTGATGAATATATGGAGCAATTCAGAGAACCGCCAACAGAAATGAAACATCCATTGCCAAATGTGAAAGGAGACTGATGAATGAGTTACTCATATAAGTGCTATTCAGATACAAAGGATTTTATGAAAAAATTTGTCAATGCAGAGGAAGGAGCGATTATTTATGGGATAAGTAAATCGAGAATCATAGTAATTGCGAGAGAGGCAGGAGCAGTCTATAAAGTCGGTAATTCAGCATTAATCAATACGGAATTATTTGAAAAATATCTTGAACGATTCAGAGAGCCGGCAAGAGAACTGCCTAAGCATACATGGAACAAATTAAAGGAAATGACAAATACACCAAAAACTGGTGAAAATTCGTAAAAATACACCAGTGGTGTCACTTCCGTAAAATTAAAGTGCATTGTAGAATATCAATTGTCCAAGAGAGATTGGACATAACAATTGAATAATCAGTTACAGATTTGCAAAGTAGTTTGCACTACAGAATTTCTGTAGGTAGTAAAATTACGGGGCATGTACCTGGAGGATGAAAGTCACAGCTATCATATTAGTAGTCTGATGGATCGAAAGATGAAGGGCGAGAAGCTGGATGGAAATCTGGTAAAAGGAATCGGCATGTTGCGTAAGGATAATTAACCACAGAGGGCGAGAAGTTCGTCCTTATCCTCAAAAGGCTAAAAGAGGAGATAGTGCTTCTGATAATTCAGAAGGGCGTCGTGAAACACATTTTGTGGCTCGTCTGTAACTCCCGGAGGTGAGAACACCTCTTTGTACACGGGGCGATATAGGAGTCTAGAAGACTGGCGTGTACCTACATGCTTAGCGTTAAGCATAGCCATGTAGACTATATCACTTCCAAATTCAAATTCTGTCTATATGGCAACTAATTTGAAGGAGGATAAAGTGGTGATGGGATTTAGCATAGCATTAATAATTATTGTTCTTATCGTATTGTATTCGTTAGCTAGGACGGCAGGAGAGTCGGACAGGACAATGGAACAGATAAGAGAGCAATCACTCCTTGGAAGGGAGGAGAGCTCTGGTGGGAACAGTTGAAAAAAGAGATAAGCATAAGAAACGCAGGTTTGTATCTCCAGAAGAAAAGCTTGAAAGAGAATTAAAAGATTGTATGCATTGTAGATTCTTCTGGGGACATAACAACAGATGTGCCAATGGAACATGTTGTAAACCATCTAAGAAAAAAGAACAGAAACTTCCGACGGAATGTGTCGGATGTCCATATTATCAAGGGAATGGTTATTGTTTTCCTTGTATGCGAAAGCTGATAGGAAAGTAGGTGGTTAAGATGTTCAAGTGGCTGTTTAAGAAGAAAGGATGTGCAAAACATATGAATAACAAATTAGAAGTAATCGGCATTGATCATGGCTGGTCAATGATGAAAACAATCTTTCAGGTATTTGTCACAGGAGTTAAGGAGATTACAACATCTCCGGCACTTTTCGGTGATGTACTTGAGTATGAAGGAAAGTTTTACAAGGTCGGAACTGTAAGGCAGGAAGTAAAGGATACAAAGGTCGAAGATGACAGCTTTTATCTTCTCACTCTTGCAGCAGTTGCTAAGGAACTTAAAAGAAGAGGTCTTGCAGAGGCAAAGGTATTTCTTGCTGTAGGACTTCCACTTACAAGATTTGGAGCTGAGAAGAATGACTTTATCAAGTACCTGACAAAGAATAAGCGTGTAAACTTCAAATATGAGAATGAGTCATATCATATTGAAATTGATGATGTGGCAGTATTCCCTCAGTGTTATGCAGCAGTAGTGGATAAGATTCCTACAATGGCAAAGAAAACGCTGATAGTAGATATCGGTAGCTGGACAATCGACATTATGCCGGTAATCAACAAGTCACCGGATGAATCAAAGTGTGTGACGATACCAAAAGGTCTTATTACCTGTATGCGTTCTATCAATGAACAATGTGTAAGACAACTTAACGGAGAGGTAGACGAGTCAGAGATACAGAACATCATGCGATATGGCAGGTCAGATATTGATGATGAATACTTTGCCATTATCAAGGCAGAGATAGAGGATTTTGTTGATAAGGTGTATAACTCAATCCGTGAGTTTGGGTATAACTTAAAGACTACACCGATTGTATTTGTCGGTGGCGGGGCAGTTGTGATGAAAAATTTTGGTAGTCACGATGCCAAGAACATTTCCTATAACCTTGATGTAAAGGCAAATGCAAGAGGATATGAGCAGCTTGCCACAATGGGACTTAAAAGCACTAAGCGATTATCATAAGGAGGCAGATGATGGGAAGAAGACTTGAATATGAAGTAAAAACTTCTGTCCGCCTTAACATGAGCAATCCTCAGCATGTGAAAATCAATGATGTGATTCAGAACCTTGATCCGAAGATTTTCAAATCTAAGAACCAGTTCATCATAGATGCGATTCAGTTTTACATTGATAATTATGGAAAAGAAACCTTTGTTATCAAGAAGAAGGAAAAAGAGAGGGCTGAATATATCCGGTCAGAAGATATTGATGACATTAAGGAAGAAGTCATTGAAGCAGCAACCAATGAGGCTAGGAAAGAGGTCATAAGGCTGTTAGGCGGAGTGATATCCGGAATGAATGTTGGTCAGCCGGTAATAATGCAGGTAGCCAATAGTGAAGCACAAGAACCTACAGAAGATGTTATGGACGATGCAGATGTT
>ENA-ORSL01000171-ORSL01000171.1-human-gut-metagenome-genome-assembly--contig:-NODE-171-length-79740-cov-21.609876_pt1 | contig 79740 bp, 77 predicted proteins | sample MGYA00242190_ERZ509157 | MGnify/ENA primary metagenome ERZ509157 (study PRJEB26280, sample SAMEA2338664) | human gut metagenome | biome: human gut; feature: human-associated habitat; material: faeces... | reverse complement strand
ATGATTTTATCATGCCCACCGGCAATCAAAAGGCACGAATTTTCATGCCCTTTGATTGCCCCACCCGAGTGGGTGAAGGCAAAACCTGATAAATATCCACCTTATAAATTGTACATCGAACATGCCGCATTGTCAATATTTTCCGAGAATTTCCCGAAAAATTCGGCAGCAAATTCAGAAAACGACCGTCAGAAGCATTTTGAAACGCTCCTCGCCATATACTGCATGCGGAACGTTTCTCGGCATAACGATACTCTCGCCTGCAGAGAGGAAGAAGGGCTCTCCGTCGATTGTGAACCGACCTTTTCCGTCCAGCACAGTGACAAGCGCGTCACCGCCGGAGGAATGTGTGCTTATCTCCTCGCCCTTTTCAAAGGCAAAAAGCGTCAGGCTGACGTTTTTGTTCTGCGCAAGGGTCTTGCTGACGACCTGCCCGTCGCGATATTCAACCTCGTCCGCAAGGGAGAGCTTTGTCTTCACGGGCACGTTTTTTATTGGTGTATTTTCAAATATTTTCATAAAAATTTTCCTCTTTCGGTTTTATTGCAGTATTATTTTAGCCTTTCCGGCGGAGAAAATCAATAGTTTGAAAATTTATATTTCCGAGTTGACCTTTTGACGGGTTTGTGATATGATATATCCGATATCAACAGCGGATAATTTACAGGAGGCATAAATGAAAATTATTATTGCCGGATGCGGAAAAGTCGGCTATACGCTGACCCGTCAGCTCTCGTCCGAAGGCTATGATATTACAATCATCGATAAAGACGGCGACGTACTCCAGAGCACAATGGAGCATTATGACGTCATGGCTGTCTGCGGGAACTGCGCAATTCAGAGCGTGCTTTCCTCCGCCGGCGCGCAGGATGCCGACCTTCTCATCGCCGCAACGGGCGAAGACGAGGTCAATCTTCTTTCGTGTGCCGTCGCACATAAAATGAACCCCGCAATACACACGATTGCAAGAATACGCAACCCCGAATACAGCGACCAGATATACGGCATGCGCGACGTTTTCGGGCTCTCAATGGCTATAAATCCCGAAAGACAGGCGGCGCTTGAAATCGAACGTCTTCTCAAATACCCCGGTTTTCTCAACCGCGACACCTTTGTCAAGGGCAGAGTTGAGATAGTCGAGCTGAAAATCGAAGAAAACAGCCCGCTCTGCGGCGTACCGCTGAAAAAAATGGGCGAAATCGTCCGTTGCAAGGTGCTTGTCTGCGTTGTTCTCAGAAACGGCGAGGCGATTGCTCCGGACGGCAACTTTGTCCTTGAAGATGGCGACAGAATTTTCGTCACGGCGCCCGTAAACGAGCTCGCGGCTCTGCTTTCGGGACTCGATATCGTCACAAAGAAGGTCAAAAACGTCATTATCTGCGGCGGAGGCAGGGTCGGATATTATCTTGCCGAGCGCCTCAGTCGCGACGGCTTCTCAACGAAAATCATTGAAAGCGACTACAAAAAGTGCACGGAGATTTCCGCGGCTTTGCCGTCGGTGAACGTCATAAACGGCGACGCATGCAGTCATGACCTGCTGAAAAGCGAAGGCATAGCGAAATGCGATGCGCTCGTCACCCTTACGGGCTTTGACGAAATGAACATGATAATCTCCCTTTACGGCAGAAACAAGGGCGTAAAACAGACGGTTACAAAGCTGTCAAGACTGAAAAACAGCGGTATCCTCGGCGATATCCCTCTGGGAAGCGTCATCTGCCCGAACGACCTCTGCTGCAACAACATCGTTCAGTATGTCCGCGCGATGAAAAATCAAACGGGAGCGGCGCTTGCCGTGCACTTCATTGCGGACAGAAGAGCGGAGGCAATCGAATTCCGTGTGGACGATTCGACGGCACATTGCGGCGAACCGCTGAAAAATCTCAGAACAAAAAAGAACGTTCTGCTCGCCTGCATATCGCACGGGGCGGAAACGGAAATCCCGAGCGGCGATTCGTTCTATCGCAAGGGAGACTCCGTCATCATCGTCGCGACGGGCGGAAACACCATATATCAGCTCAACGATATATTTGAATAAACGAGGCTGAATATGAATTATAAAATCATTTGCAAGATAATATCGCAGATACTTGCGATTGAAGCCGCGCTGATGTTGCCCGCAGTCATTATCGGCGTATGCGACGGCACGTCCGGCTCTGTTTTCGCCTTTCTTCTGACAATGGCAATAACGTTTGTTTTCAGCGGGATACTCGCCCTCATTTCGCGCAAAGCGAAAAAAGGCTTTTATGCAAGAGAGGGACTTGTATGCGTCGGACTCGGCTGGGTATTTCTCAGCATATTCGGGTGTCTGCCGTTTGTCATATCCGGCGAGATACCCCATTTTGTGGACGCTCTGTTCGAGATAGTTTCCGGCTTTACGACGACAGGCTCATCAATTCTTGAAAACGTCGAAGCGCTTTCGAGATGCATGCTTTATTGGCGCAGTTTCAGTCATTGGCTCGGCGGAATGGGTGTGCTTGTGTTCGTCCTTGCCGTCATACCGAAAAGCAAGGACAGCGGCGGCTTTTCCCTTCATCTTCTCCGCGCGGAAAGCCCGGGGCCAGACGTCGGCAAGCTCATGCCGAAGCTCGGCAAAACCGCCCTCACACTTTACGGAATTTATATCGCACTGACCGTTATAAACTTTGCCGCTCTGCTGATTGCGAAAATGCCCTGGTTTGACGCACTCTGCACAGCCTTCGGCACGGCAGGCACGGGAGGCTTCGGCATAAAGGCGGACAGTATAGCGAGCTATTCGCCGGCGATACAGATAATCACAACGGTGTTCATGCTCCTTTTCGGCGTGAATTTCAACTGTTATTATTGGCTCCTGCTCCGCAATTTCAGAAGCGTGCTCAAAAATGAAGAGCTGCGGCTGTATCTCGGTTCGTTTGCCGTTGCAACCGCCCTCATTACGGTAAATACGCTCCGCTTTTTCTCAAGCGTCGGCGAGGGAATCCGCCATGCGGCATTTCAGGTCGCCTCAATCATGACGACAACAGGCTTTGCCACAACGGATTTCAATCTTTGGCCGGCATTTTCAAAGGCACTGATTCTTGCGCTGATGATAATGGGCGCCTGCGCGGGAAGTACGGGCGGAGGCTTCAAATGCGTGCGCGTACTTCTCCTTTTCAAAAGCCTGAAAAGAAGTATCAAAAAGCTGCTTCATCCGCAGAGCGTCGAGACCGTCCGCATTGACGGCGAGCCTGTGCGCGAGAGTGTCGTCGAAGGCACAAACACATACCTCATCGCTTATGTTTTCACCGCCGTTGCGAGCTTCCTTCTAATCTCAATCGACGGTTTTTCCGTTGAAACAAACCTTTCCGCAACAATATCCTGCCTGAACAATATCGGCCCCGGCTTTGACGTTGTCGGTCCCATTGGCAGCTTTGCCGGATACGGTATCGTCTCCAAGCTGGTTCTGACGCTCGATATGCTTGCCGGCAGACTTGAGATTTTCCCCATTCTCGTTCTCTTTTCAAAGAGAACATGGAAAGTAAACTGAAAAGGCGGTGACGGCTTGATATTTTATATAATTGCCGGAGTAATTATTGGCCTTGTTCTCCTGTATTTTCTCTTTATATCCGCAACCTTCCGCGCGACAATCTGCCGTGCGGAAAAATTCCCCGATATTTTTTCCGATGACTTTGCAAAAATGTACCGTCTGAAAGAAAAAGAGCTTGCTGACGTTCGCCGCGGGGCGGAATTCATCAGAAGCTCGCCTTCGGAGGAGGTTTTCATAAAAAGTCATGACGGACTCCGTCTCCACGGACTGCTCATTTCCGCGGATAATGCAAAGGCAACAGTCATCCTCTTTCATGGTTTCCGCTCGTTTGCCGAATTTGAATTTTCAAGCATAGCGGAAAAATACCACAAAAGAGGCTATAACCTGCTCCTCGTCACCCAGCGTGCACACGGAAAGAGCGAGGGAAAATATATCACCTTCGGTCTTGAAGAAAGATATGATTGCGTCTCTTGGGCTGACTATATAGCCGGACGTTTTCCATCCCTGCCGATAGTCATCGAGGGCGTTTCCATGGGCGCGACGACGGTTCTCATGGCAAGTGACCTTGAAATGAAGAACGTCAGGTGCGTCATTGCCGACTGCGGCTTTACGTCGCCAGAGGAGATTTTCCGTCACGTTGCAAAAAACATGTATCACCTTCCCTCCGCGCTTGTCGTCCCGACGTTTTCATGGCTTTTCCGCCTGAAAACAGGACACAAAACGGATGAATTTTCAACCGTCGACGCATTGAAAAAGACTTCGCTTCCGGTGCTCTTCATTCATGGCGAAGCGGATAATTTCGTTCCGTGCGAAATGTCACGCAAGGGCGCGGAAGCCTGCCGGTCGGAGCACGTTCTCATAACCGTTCCCGGTGCGTCGCACGGCAAAAGCTATTTTGTCGACCGCGAAAGGTGCGACAGGGCGCTTGATGAATTTTTGGATAAATACATATAAAAAAACGGCGGATCTGACCGCCGTTTTTTTCGGAAACACCCCGGATAAACTTCTCCGCACCCTTTATCATTTGTTCTTAACAGAAAAAGTCGCCTTCCGGCGGCTTTTCGTTTTATTCTTTTTCAAGTGAATCCTTGATCTTCCCGAGCAATTCAAACAGCGTTTTCTGCTCGTCCTCTGTCAGAACGGAGATGAGCTTTTCGTCAAAATCATCAAGCTCACGGCAGACGTCGCGCTGAATTTTTATTCCCTCTTCCGTCAGCACGAGTTTTTTCAGTCTCGCGTCACAGTCGACGCTCTCCCTGCGGACAAATCCTTTCTCCTCAAGCCTTGTTATAACCTTTGAGGATGTCGCGCGACGGATGGAAAATTCCTTTTCAACGTCGCGCTGATAGATATCTCTGTCGCGGTTGGCATAAAGATAGCCGAGAAGCCAGCCGCCTGTTCCCGTTATGTTTTTTGACCTTGTCATAACAGCGGAGCTGTCCAGCCTGCGACGCATCAGATTCGATATTATTCTTATCTCTCTGCCGAAACGGCATTCATTCGATTCGCTCATTTCCCCGCCTCACATGATCTTGAAGCCTATATCGATAAGTCCCAGCACAAAGCGGAACATATCCATATATGAGCGGAAGATCTTCTTTGTATAATTGACAACGAAGTGGAAGGACATAATTCTGTCCTCAGTCGAATACCAAACGGTTTTTTCGTTTGTTCTTGCAATGGCGTTTTCCATGGATATGTCCTCCTTTTTGTTTGACGTTTAACATTATATACGAGCGCGACGCTTTTGTCAAGCGAAAAAATGCGAAAAAAAGTAAATAAAAAGCAAACAAAAAAGCATCCGGTGAGAAAGATGCTTTAATTTGTATTCAGTTCATTGCGTTGAGCATACGGGTATATCTGCTCTTTTTTCTTGCGGCATTGTTCTTTGCGAGAATGCCGTGAGCAACAGCCTGGTCAACATTCTTAACTGCGACCTTATAAGCCTCAGCAGCGACTGCCTTGTCTCCGCTTTCAACAGCAGCAAAGAACTTCTTTATATTTGTCTTAAGAGCGGATTTATACATCTTGTTCTTAAGAGTTTTCTTTTCGATAACAAGAATACGCTTCTTTGCCGATTTAATGTTTGCCATATGTCCACCTCCTTAAAATACTCGGATTTTCGTCGGTTTCGGCATGAGAGGGTGCCTCCTCCGCACAAAAATCCATACTTACCGAATAATAATATCACCAATATTACAAAATATCAAGAGTTTTTTGCAAAATAACCGCAATTATTTTGATTTTTCTTTCCGCAAAGGCAGCTTCGGCTCGTCACTGTTCACCATTCTGCCGATTGAGGAGCCGTATATCACAAATATCACAAGCGTTATGACCATCGGCAAAAAGCTCTGGAATATCTTATTGACAAGGAATATCCTGCTCGCCTCTTCCGTGAAATCCCAGAGGCGCGCCCTGCCGACAACAAGCGGAAACATCAATGAGAACACTATCGACCCGAGCGCGAGGTAGCTTGTCATATAATAAAACAGAAAACCGATGAAAAACGCCGCAAGCCCCATAAGCGGATTCATGACGAGCGCCGCGCCGATATAGACCGCCGCTCCCGCTCCGCCCTTGAACTTAAACCAGATTGGGAAAGCGTGACCGAGAAGACAAAACAGTGTGCAAAGGCAGGCATAGCCATCCCCCGGCATAAGCAAAAGCCCGATGAGAGCGCAGAGAAAGCCTTTGAGTCCGTCAAGCGCGGCTGCGCCGAACGCAACCCTGCCTCCCGCCTTTTTGTAAAGTCCCATTGTATCGGGGAAGGCATCATATTTGTTTACGAAAATTCTCGTGAAATTCACGCTTCCGATAAGATACGAAACCAAAACGCAGACAATCGCGCCGATTACATATGCCGTGCCGCTGTTCATCATTCCGAAAAGTCCCGCAGTTATGAGTTTTTCCATAATCAATCCTTATCCTCGTCCGAACGCTCGCGGATAATAAATCTGATTGGCGTACCCTCAAAGCCGAATACCTCGCGGAGCTTGTTTTCAATATATCTCTGATATGAGAAATGGAAGAGCTGCGCGTCGTTGCAGAAAATAACGAATGTCGGAGGCTTTGTCGATACCTGCGTCATATAATATATTTTCAGTCTCTTGCCCTTGTCTGTCGGCGGCTGAACGCGGGAAATTGCGTCGCTGAGGACGTCGTTGAGCATGCCCGTTGATATTCGCATTGCGTTCTTTTCCGCAACGAAATTTATCTTTTCAAAGAGCTTTTCCGTTCTCTGTCCCGTCTTGGCGGAGATGAACATAATCGGCGCATACGTCATATATGAGAGCGCAAGATAAATATCGTCCGTGAATTTTTTCACGGTGCCGTTGTCCTTTTCTATCTTATCCCATTTGTTTACTACTATAATCGACCCCTTGCCGCCCTCGTGCGCGAGTCCGGCAATTTTTTCGTCCTGCTCGGTTATCCCCTCTGCGGCGTCAATCATTATAAGGCAGACGTCCGCCCTTTCGACAGCCGAATGAGCGCGAAGAACGCTGAATTTTTCAATCTTGTCCGTAACCTTGCTCTGTCTTCTTATGCCCGCCGTATCAATAAACGTATACTTGCCGTATTCGTTTTCGACTCTTGAGTCGATGGCGTCACGCGTCGTGCCGGCAATATCGGAAACAATCATTCTGTCCTCGCCTAAAATTCTGTTTACAAGCGAGCTCTTGCCTGCGTTCGGCTTTCCGATAACCGCAACCTTGATTGTATCGTCGTCCTCTTCCTCCGGCGCGTCCGCGACGGGAGAAAGCTCTAAAATTCTGTCCAGCAGGTCGCCTGTACCGGTGCCGTGAAGCGAGGAAAGCGCAATGGGGTCGCCGTCAAAGCCGAGCTCATAAAATTCGTAATATTCCATTGGCAGTGCGCCGATTGAGTCCACCTTGTTTACGGCGACTATAACAGGCTTGCCGCTCTTCATAAGCATTGTGCCGATATCTCTGTCATCCGGCGTTACGCCTGCGCGGACATCGCAGAGAAAAACTATAACATCCGCCATCTCAATCGCTATCTGCGCCTGCTCGCGCATTTTCGATTTGATGGTATCCTCGGAGGTCGGCTCAAAACCGCCCGTATCTATCATCATAATGGGCTTGCCGTTCCATTCGGTGTCATAATATATTCTGTCACGCGTGACACCGGGGACATCCTCGACTATGGAGACTCTTTCCCCTGCTATTTTGTTGAAAAGCGTGCTCTTGCCGACATTCGCCCTGCCCACTATCGCAACAACAGTCTTTGCCATATGTTCCTCCTTATTTTATATTTCCTATAACTCTTTCAAAGAATTCGTAGCCATCATCGGGGCACGGCGTGACAGGCACTCCGAGCTTTTCCGAAAGCTCGTCTATGCTCATTCCGCAGAGGAAAAGATCCCCTCCGTGACGGAGCATATGCTCGGAAATGAGCAACCTCTGCCCGATGGGCTTGCCGCTTACCTGCTCGGAGAGGTCCTTACCGGTCACAAGTCCCGCAACGGTCACGCTCTCGCCGAAAAAGTGATTGATTATCTTATATACGTGAATTATTATCTGCGGAAACTTTTTCATCGTTTCGTCCGCAAGATATTTTATCAGCCCGTATGCGGCGACGCCCGTCGCCATTGATATTTCCTCCGGCTCCGGAGTTTCCTCGCAGAGGTCGAGCGCGTCAAGATATTCCTCTTTCGTCGACGTTATCATCCCGACGCCGTTTTCAATCTGCGTGTAGTCGCCGTAATATTCGCCCTTCGGCAGTTCTCTTCCCGCGCGGATATAAAGCTCGTCGCCGCAATAGAAAATCTTTTCCCCGCGGTTCTTTTCACATTCGGCGGCAAAGCCCTCCACTTGATCGATTACCTTCCCCGCTTCCTCAGGAGTAAACAGAGTCAGAGGGTAAAGCCCCTCTCTGTAACGCGTCAGTCCCGCAGGCACAATCGACGCACTGTGAATGTGCGGGTAGGCGGCGAGCTCGCGCATGCTTCTGTCAAGCTCGGCACCGTCATTTATGCCGCGACAAAGCACAATCTGACAATTCATATTTATCCCGCCGTCATCAAGCATTTTCAGGTACGCAAGCACCTTGCCCGCGTTTTTGTTCCGCAGCATTTTAACACGCAGTTCGGGGTTCATCGCGTGCACGGAGATATTCACAGGCGACATCTTCATATCTATTATACGACGTATGTCCCTCTCTCCGAGGTTTGTAAGCGTTATATAGTTGCCCTGCAAAAAGGAAAGGCGGGAGTCGTCGTCCTTGAAATATATGCTCTCTCTCATTCCGCAGGGGTTCTGGTCAATGAAGCAGAAGATACAGTTGTTTGCGCATCTGCGCTTCTCGTCCATAAGATAAGTCGCAAAGTCCAGACCGATATCGTCATATTCGCCTTTTCTTATGCGGACGGAAAATTCCTCCCCATCCCGCGCAAGACCGAGCGTCAGACTTTTTTCGCACATATAAAAGCGATAGTCCAGAACATCCGCAATTTTTTTATCGCCGACGCTGATGAGGTAGTCGCCTTTTTTGATACCCGCCTTTTCCGCGGGCGAGCCCTTTTCAACGCCCGTTATCTCAACCATAAAAAATCCTCAATAAAACAATTTCGGCAGGTATGAAAGCCTCATACCTGCCCCGATTGCAATCAGTCGTCTGTTTTAATAACTTCCTTGCCGTTGTATGTTCCGCATGCCTTGCATACTCTGTGTGCAAGATTATATTCACCGCATTTGGGGCATTTTGTCATGCCGGGAAGATCAAGTTTCCAGACGCTGGAACGTCTTTTGTCTCTTCTTGCCTTAGAGACTTTTTTCTTCGGTACTGCCATGTCGATGACCTCCTATATTATTTTTCTGTGATATGTTGCCTTGCGTATCACTTATCAAGAAGTGTTTTGAGGATTGCAAGCCTCGGGTCTCCCTCCGACTTTCTGCAACCGCAATCTCCTTCGTTCAAGTTTTTTCCGCACCGCGGGCAAAGTCCGCGGCAATCCTCTCGGCAGAGGATCTTCGACGGCATTTCAAGGAGCATTTCCTCGAAAAGCGGCGCCGTTATATCGAGCTTCGTATCCTCCGGAAAAATGTAATCATCGTTGTCCTTTGAGACATCTCCTGTCGCGACGCATTTTTCAAAGGAGAGCGAAAGCTCGGAATTTGCCGTTTCTGCACATCTGGCACATAATGCCGAGAATTTTATAAGGGCGTTTTCCCTCAGAACCATATATCCCGACATATTGCAGACCTCGCCCGAAATATCGGCGGACGAAACGTCCGTTATATCGGGAAAGAGCTTTTTTATCTCGCCGACAGCGTCGGCGTCAAGAGGGAGTGCAAAGGTTATTTTTCTTGTTTCCCCGCTCAAAACGGGCTTAAGATCCAAATACATTGCTCCACCGCCTGATAATTGTTGTACCATAATTCAGCACTTTATATTATATATCCGCAAAAAGAGTTTGTCAATAAGATTTTTAACTTATTTTTCGGATATTCATCCGTTTTGCGCAAAAAAATCGTTTTTCGCACTTATTTTACGACGATATTGAAAATTTTGTTCTTTACGTATATCTCTTTGACAATCTGTTTTCCGTCGATCGCCTTTGCGATCTTCTCGCTCGCCTTTGCCAGCGCTTCGACCGTCGCCTGATCGGAATCGACGGGAGCCTGAACCGTATCGCGGAGCTTGCCGCAGATCTGAACCGCAATCGTCACCGTATCGTCCTTCGTCTTTGATTCATCGTAAACGGGCCACGGAGCGAGAGAGCAAAGCCCCTTGCCGCCGAGTCTCTCCCAGAGTTCCTCACAGATATGCGGAGCAAACGGGCAGAGCAGGCGGACGAAAATGCCGAGCTCGTCCGTCGTCAGACTTCCGTTTTCATATATATCGTTTGTCAGCGACATCATTGCGGCGATCGCCGTATTGAATTTCATCTGCTCGATATCCGAGGAAACCTTTTTTACGGTCTTATGGAAAGCCGATTCCAGCTTTTCGGTTGACCCTTTGCCCTTTGTCATAAAGAGCATTCCCCAGACTCTTTCGATGAAACGCTTGCAGCCTCTCACGCTTGATTCAGACCACGGAGCTGCGCTTGTGTAGTCGCCCATAAAGAGGACGTATGTGCGGAGGACGTCCGCGCCGTATTCGTCGACAACGTCGTTGGGATCGACGACGTTCCCCTTGGATTTTGACATCTTTTCGCCGTCCGGCCCGAGGATAAGCCCCTGCGCCGTTCTCTTTGCGTAAGGCTCGTCACAGGGAACAACGCCTATATCGTAAAGGAACTTATGCCAGAAGCGGGAATAGATCATATGTCTTGTGACGTGTTCCATTCCGCCGTTGTACCAGTCAACGGGCATCCAGTATTTCAGCTTTTCGGGGTCTGCCAGCGCATTTTCGTTGTGCGGGTCGATATAACGGAGGAAATACCACGAAGACCCTGCCCACTGAGGCATTGTGTCCGTTTCTCTCTTTGCGTCTCCTCCGCACTTCGGGCACTTGCAGTTTACAAAGCTGTCTATCTTCGCAAGCGGGCTTTCGCCGTTCTGTCCCGGCTCAAAATTCTGCATATCGGGCAGACGGAGCGGAAGTTCGTCATACGGGACAGGTACCATTCCGCAATGCGGGCAATGAACAATCGGTATGGGCTCGCCCCAGTATCTCTGACGGTTGAACGCCCAGTCCTTCATCTTATACTGAACGCCTGCCTCGCCTATGCCCTTTTCCTCAAGGTATTCAAGCATCTTTGCAATGGAGTCTTTTTTATTCGTCATACCGTTAAGGAAGCCGGAGTTGACCATCTCTCCGCTTTCCGTATATGCTTCCTTTGTTATGTCTCCGCCCTTGATGACCTCGATTATATCAATTCCGAACGTCTTTGCGAAATCGTAGTCACGCTGGTCGTGCGCGGGAACAGCCATAATCGCGCCCGTGCCGTAGCCCATCATAACGTAATCCGCTATGTATATCGGAATTTCCTTGCCGTTTACGGGGTTTACGGCGCAGATGCCGTCAATTCTGACACCCGTCTTATCCTTTACAAGCTGCGTGCGCTCGAATTCCGTCTTTTTCGCGCATTCGGCTTTGTATGCCTCAACGGCGTCGATATTCTTTATTCTGTCCTTATATTTTTCGATAATCGGATGCTCCGGCGCCATAACCATGAACGTAACGCCGAAGAGCGTATCGGGACGGGTTGTATAAATGCGGAGCTTTTCGTCAATGCCGGTGAGCGTGAAGTTCACAAATGCACCGGTAGACTTGCCTATCCAGTTTATCTGCTGTTGCTTGATGTTCGGCAGATAGTCGACCTCGTCAAGACCGGAGAGGAGTCTGTCCGCATATTTTGTTATGCGAAGATACCATACGTCCTTTGATTTCTGGATTATGTCGCTGTGGCATATATCGCACTTGCCGCCCTGCGAGTCCTCGTTTGAAAGCACAACCTTGCACGACGGGCAGTAGTTTACGAGCGCCGTATCTCTGAAAACAAGTCCGTTTTCAAACATTTTGAGGAAAATCCACTGCGTCCACTTATAGTAATCCTCGTCCGTCGTATCGACGACTCTGTCCCAATCGAAGGAGAAACCGACGCGGCGGAGCTGCGATGTGAACTTTGCGATATTCATATCCGTGACTTTTCTCGGGTGTATGCCCGTTTTGATTGCATAGTTCTCCGTCGGAAGTCCGAAGGCGTCAAAGCCTATCGGAAAGAGGACGTTATAGCCCTCCATTCTTCTCTTTCTCGAAATGACTTCAAGTCCGCTGTATGCCTTGATATGACCGACGTGCATTCCCGCGCCCGAAGGATAGGGGAATTCAATCAGTCCGTAAAACTTTTTCTTTTCCGAGCCGTCGACTGCGGAAAAAGCCTTTTTTTCGTCCCAGATCTTTTGCCATTTAGGCTCGATCGATTTGAAATCGTATGTCATGTCAGTCCTCCTGCGCTTTGTTCTCTGTGTTCAGCGGGACTTCGCCTGCGTCGCCCCAGAGCTTTTCAAGCTTATAAAATTCTCTCTGGTCTTTGCTGAATATGTGCACTATGACGTGTGCATAGTCCATTGCGATCCATGTACCCGTTTCATATCCTTCGATATGAAGCGGCGTGAGTCCTCTTTCGCCGAGCTTGTATTCAACCTCTCCCGAAAGGGCTCTTATCTGCGTGTTCGATGTTCCCGAGCAGGTGACGAAATAGTCCGTCATTGCCGTTTTGTCGGAAACGCGGAGAATTTTTATGTCGCGCGCTTTCATATTGTCCAGCACCTCGGCTATCGCATGCGCGATTTCCTCCGCCGACGCCCCGACGAGCGATGTCATTTTTTCGTTTCTGATTTCGTCCATTGTTTTTCTCCTATGAAATATAATAATTGTTTATATATGCATGGGATTCGTTTTCGGAGTCCGTAAAGAAGCCTTTGGCGTCAAACAGTTCAGCCGAAACGTCTCCCGAAAAGACGTTCATATATTTATTTATATCATCAAGCGCCTTGCTCTTGTTTATGACGTAATAACTCCATACGCCCGTGTCCGGATTCATAACGGGCGAGCCGGAAATCGTTCTGACCGTCAGCCTGTCGGAAGGAACCGAATAGAGCTGTCTTGCAAAATACACGGCGTCCGTGAGCGGTACTGAGGTATCGACAGATGTCAGAAGCTCGCCGACAATCGCCACAAGCGCGTCCGCAGTCATATTTTCTTTCACCTGCTTCACCATCGCCGAAATGAAGTCCGCGCGGACGGAGACCCTTCCGAGATCTCCCTGAGCATACCCGCTCCGGAAGCGTATCAGTCCCTCCGCCGCCTTGCCGTCAAGAAGCTGATAGCCCTCTTTGAGATGGATTGAAAGTCCCTGCTCGGGGTCATCGTAATCCATGTCCTTCGGAACGTCAAACCATACTCCGCCGACAGCGTCCACTATTCTGCGGAACGACGATGTGTTTACAAGCGCGTAATAATCAATATTGACGCAAAGGCTCTCTTCCAGACGGGCTTTGAGCTCCTTCATTGCGATATGACGCGCGCTCTCGCCTCTTGTTCCCGCCTTTGTGCTCCTGTTGTATGCCGCGGCGTAAACGGAGTTGACTCTTGTCACCGTCTGATAACCGCCGACTTTCTTATTTACAAACGTATCGCGCGGTATCTGGATGATGTTTATCTCGCCCTTTTCCGTATCAATGGAGGCGAGCATGAGCACGTCCGTATTGTTTGAGATGACATCCGTCCCCGCAATCAGGAACGTATAATAGCCTTTTTTGCGTTTATAAGGGTCGACAGAGGTCTGCTTGTCGTCCGCCGTTGTAATATCGGGCGGGGTCTCCGTCGTTGTGCCTGTCGGGAAATGAGGTCTTTCCTCAACGCCCGGTTTATACAGTGACATGAAAAGCGCCACTGCGACTATAAGCGCGGCAAGAACCGTGAGAGTTACTATCGTTACGAATTTGCCCGAAAGCTGTCTCTGTCCGCCGCCGGAATTTTTACCGTTCAATTTTTACCTGCCTTTGCGACTATATCAGGCTGTTCCACACTATTATCATTCTGTGGTCTATCATCCGTCTTTTGCTTATGAGGTATTCCACAGTCGACGCGATGACGTTTGTCACCGTTTTCGTGAGAAGTCTGAAAAGAGCCGCTTTATCGTTTTTGTTTATTTTTGCACATTCGGAATATAAATATTCCCTCGTTTCGATACAGGATCTGTATTTTCTTCGCGGTTCGATATAATCGGCAAGGAAGAGCATTTTATCGATATTGTTCATCCCTTCTCTGCCCGTCGTGTGCGACGCTATGGCATAAAAAACAGTATCGTCGACGATTTCCTCCCCGAATTTTTCTCTCGCGAAGAACGCGCCCGTGTCCTGATGGACGGTCGGCATGGGGTCTTTTTCACTTTTCGGCGGTTCAATCCCGTATTTATTGCAAAGCTCAATCTGAGTTTTGCCGTCCATATCCTTTGTTATATCATGAAGCAATGCCGCGCGGAGGAGCTTTTCCTTTTCCTCCTCGGAAAGCGAGAAAATATCGGCGAGCTTTTTACATTCGCCGTAAACGCTGAGTGTATGCAGGTATCTCTGCTCGCATTGATATTTTTTGACCTCGCTCTTCAGCATTTCCGTAATTTCGACGTTGTTTTTCATAAAACCATAAACCTTTTCAAAGAAGTCTCTTTACAGCGCCTTTATTTCAAGACTGATCTTCTTGTGCTTTCTCGACTCTCTGTAAAGAATAATTTTGCTTCCGATAACGCCCGCGACCTCCGCTCCGAGAATCTCGGATATTTTGTCCGCCGCTTCTCTGGGGGAAACGTCGCTGTTGTCAAGCGTTCTGATTTTTATAAGCTCCCTCGCTTCAAGCGCGTCATAGAGCTGTTTTATCATGTTATCGTTTATTCCGCCCTTGCCTATCTGAAAAATCGTATCCATAACCGACGCTTTTCCGCGCAGGTATGCTCTCTGTTTACTTGTCAGCATTTCTTATCTCCGTTATTATTTGATTTCCGCAAGAAATTTATCCAAAAATCCTGCCATTGCCTTTGCCCTGTGACTTACGGAATTCTTTTCGTCCTCCGTCATTTCGGCGTAGCTTTTGCCCTTTTCCGTGCAATAGAACAGCGGGTCGTATCCGAAACCGCCGTCCCCCGCATATGAGGAAAGTATTCTTCCGAAGCACTCTCCGCGCGAAACAATCTTTCTCCCGTCCGGAAATACGCAACATATCACGCAGACGAACTTCGCCGTCCGCTTTTCCTCCGGCACTCCCGCCATTTCGGAGAGCAGCTTTTCGTTGTTTTTTGCATAGTCGCAGGATTCTCCCGCATATCTCGCGGAATATATTCCCGGCGCACCGGAAAGAAAGTCGACGCAGAGTCCGGAGTCGTCCCCGACGCCTATATATCCCAGCTCCGCCGCGGCTCTCGCCTTTATCTCGGCGTTTTCTTCAAACGTTTTTCCGTCCTCGATGATTTCTCCCGTAAAGCCGACGTCGCGGAGCGTGAGGACTTCAATGTCGTGCCCGGCGAAAAGCGCGGCAAGTTCCTTTGCCTTGTGGGCGTTTCCCGTTGCAAGAAGTATCTTCGTCATATCATTCACCGAACAGCGCGCGGACAAATTCCTGCGGCTCGAATTTCTGAAGGTCGTCAACCTTTTCCCCGACGCCTACGAATTTCACGGGAATTCCGAGCGTGCGGCGGATGGAAATGATGATACCGCCCTTTGCCGTGCCGTCCAGCTTTGTCAGCACTATCCCCGTCAGCGCGGCGGCATTGCCGAATTCCTGCGCCTGAATGACGGCGTTCTGACCCGTCGTTGAGTCGAGCACGAGGAGAGTTTCCCTTATGCAATCGGGCAGCTCGCGATCGATTATGCGATTGATTTTTTCAAGCTCCGCCATAAGGTTTTTCTTATTGTGAAGTCTGCCCGCCGTATCGATTATCAGCGCGTCCGCCTTGCGTTTTTTCGCCGCCGCTATCGCGTCGAAAACGACAGCCGCGGGGTCCGAGCCCTCGCTCTGACGGATAACGTCCACCCCGACTCTCTCCGCCCAGACGGAAAGCTGATCGGCAGCAGCCGCGCGGAACGTGTCCGCCGCCGCAAGCACGACCTTTTTGCCGTCGTTTTTCAGCAGATTTGCAATCTTTGCAATCGACGTCGTCTTGCCGACGCCGTTCACTCCGATAACGAGGATGACTGTCATCTTCCCGTCCTCAAACGGAATATCGCCGCCCTCGCCCGTCATTTCGGCAAGAATCTCGATAAGCTCTTCCTTTGCCTGTTCCGGATCCGTTATTCTCTTTTCTTTGAGTCTGTCGCGGAGCGTGTCAAGCACGGCCTCCGTCGTCTCAACGCCCACGTCGGAGCTTATGAGAAGCTCTTCGAGTTCGTCAAAAAGGTCCTCGTCTATTCTCACAAAGCTACGGAAGATCTTTTCAATCCCGTCCGAAAGGGCTTTCTTTGTCTTTGCGAGACCCTGTTTCAGTTTTTCAAAAAATCCCATAATTATTTCTCCTTAAACAGGCTTTTGCCCTGTTTTTGCTTCGATTTCGGAAACGTCTATCGAAAGTACGTCAGATATGCCTTTCTCGTGCATTGTAACGCCGTATATTCTGTCCGCCGCCTCCATCGTGCCCCTGCGGTGCGTGATGACGACAAACTGCGTCCTCTCCGAATAGTTTTTCAGGTAGTCTGCCAGCTTGTCCACGTTGACCTCGTCCAGTGCCGCCTCGATTTCGTCCAGTATGCAGAACGGTGACGGCGTTACTTTCAGTATCGCAAAATAGAGCGCAATCGCAACAAACGCCTGCTCGCCGCCCGAAAGCAGCGACATATTTTTTATGACCTTTCCGGGAGGTGCAACGTTTATATCTATGCCGGAATTGAGAACGTCTATCTTGTCCGTCAGTTTCAGCTCCGCCGTACCTCCGCCGAACAACGTGCGGAACACTTGCCCGAAGTTTGTATTGATTTCCTCAAAGGTCGCCGAGAAGTCCTCTCTCATGCGTTCCTCAAGGGAAACGACAATCGTCATCAGCTCTTCTTTTGACTTGCGGAGATCCTTTGTCTGGGTCGAAAGCTCGTCATAGCGGGTTTTGACCTCTTTATATTCCTCAATCGCTCCGACGTGAACATCGCCGAGGGCTTTTATCTCCGATTTCAGCTTGCCCTGCTTTGACGCCGCTTCCCTGCGGGTCTTTTCCGTTATGCGTTCGCCGCAGAGCTCGCAAGCCTGCGTATATGTTGTTTCATATTCCTCCCAGAGGAACGAGATGAGCTTATCGCTCTTTTCGACGGCTCGCTTATAAGCCGACTCGATGTTCGTAAATTCTCTGAAAAGAAGCTCCCTTGTGTGCGTCAGTTCCTTCTGCTTTGCACGGACCTCCGTCAGCTTTCTCTCCGTTTCAAGAGTACGCTTTGAAATGTCCGCCTTTGCGGAATTTATCTCCCCGACCTGCTTTTTCAAAGCCTCGGTCCGAGTGGAAACATCCTTTATCTTCGCCGTGTTTTCCGCTATTTTTCTTTCGGCGTCCGAAGTTGAGCTGGAAAGCTCGACTATCTCGCTTTCAAGGCTTTCGCATTTTTCGTTTGCTGCCGCAAGAGAGTTCTGTGCCATCTCGAACGTTTTCTCCTCGCGGGCGATGTCGATAAGGCAGTCCGAAAGCTCGGTTTTCTTTACCTCCGCCGCCTTTTCCGCCTCGGATTTTTCGCGGTTTACGTCGCAGAGCTGTTTTTCGGCCGACGCAATCTCCTCGGAAAGCCTTCTGCGCTTTTCGATATAATCCTCGGCGTTTTTTCCCTCCTGCTTTGCAAGGGACATAAGCTCTGAAAGCTCGCCGCGGAGCTGTTCTCTCGCTTCCTTCAGCACGTCGCACTGGGACGAGAGCACCTGCATCTGGGTCGATTCGGCGTCGCGCAGGGTCTTTATCATAGAACTCTCGCCGAGCGCCGCGCGTTCCTTTTCCGTTACGTCTTTTATCGCCTTTTCGTTTTCCGCAATCTGTGTTTCCGTCTCTGCGCTGTCCTTTTCAAGCGACTTTACCTCTGCGCCAAGCCTGTCTATCTGCGCGCGGCGGGAGAGCATTCCGGAGTCTGTCGATACCGAGCCGCCCGTATAGCTGCCGCCGGCGTTTATCACCTGCCCGTCAAGGGTGACGGTCTTGTACCTGAAGCCCAGCTTTCTTGCGATTACGGATGCGCTGTCCATATCCTTTGCAACAATAATTCTGCCTGTCAGATAATCCGCTATGCCTCTGAACTTCTCCTCGCAGGAGACAAGCTCCGACGCTATCGCTATGTAGCCCTCAATATTTTCAATTCCGAGCGTCTTTCCGGAAACCGGCGTGCCGCTCATAGTCGTTATCGGGTAAAAGGTTGCTCTGCCCGCATTTCTCTTTTTGAGAAACGCAATCGCCGCCTTTGCGCAGTCCTCATCCTCGACGATTATGTTCTGCAGTGACTGCCCGAACGCAACTTCAAGCGCCGCCGAATATTTTTCGTCAACGGAGACGAACTGCGAAACGGGACCGTATATCTTCGGAACGCCGCCGTTTTTATCGGTAACCGTGCCGTTGCGGTATTCCGTCATAAGGAAGCGCACGGCTCTCGAATAGCCTTCAAGCAGCTCCTCCATACGGAGAAGGTTTGAAATTCTGTGCTTTCTCTGCGATATTTCGAGGAAAATATCGTTTTTCTGTCCCGCCAGCTTTCTGGAAAGGACTATAAGCTCCTCTTTCTTATCAGATATTTCCTTTGCCGCAGCCGCCGCGTCACCGAGCTTTTTGTCATAGCCCGCAATCTTTTCCTTTGCGCGGTCAATGCGCTTTTCAAGCATGGAGATATCGTCGTCGTGCTTTGCTATGTCAAGCATAACGCCGTCGCATTTTTTGAGGTTTGCCTCCCTCTGCGACTCCGCAACGCTTGCGGCGATCTTCGCTTCAACATCCTCTTTCTGTGCGCGCTCACAGGCATTCGTCAGAGCGGAGATTTTCTCCGAGCAACCGGATATCATGTCCTCGCAATCTTTCAGCTCCGCCGCCGCCTTTTCGTGGCGCTCCGAAAGTAGCTCCGCCCTCTTTGCGGACTCTGCCGCCGCCTTTTCGTGACGTGCCTTTTCCTCCTCCGCCAGCTCAAGCGCAGCCTTTTTTTCGGCTATCTTCGCCTTTGCCGCAGTTGCGGTTTCGGAGAGGTGGGCGCTGTCGTTTTCCGCGAGCTTTATCTCGCTTTCGCCCGCAAATATTTTTTCCGTAAGAGCGGAGATGTCCTCTCCCGCTCTTTCGCTTTCCGCTTTCTCACTCTGAAGTGACGAGAAAAGCTCCTCGTCACGCTTTTCAAGTTCGGCAAGCGTCTCGTCCGAGCGGTCAAGCGAATTTTTGGACGCCGCAAGGCTCTTTTCAAGCTCGCCGCTCTCCGCCTTCGCAGTATCTATGTCAAAGACGGAAAGCGCAAGGTCGAGCGCTTTCTTTTCGTCGCGGAGGGCAAGATATTTCTTTGCCTTCTCCGACTCCTTTTCAAGCGGACCGATACGGCTTTCAAGTTCGCTTTCTATGTCCTCCAGACGGACGAGGTTGTCAAGAGTTGCGCTGAGCTTTTTCTCCGCCTCCTGCTTCTGATAGCGGTATTTTGCAATGCCCGCCGCTTCCTCGAAAATCGTCCGTCTGTCCTCGCTTTTTGATGATATTATTTCCGAAATCTTGCCCTGACCGATTATCGAATAGCCGCCCTTGCCGAGACCCGTATTCATAAACAGCTCGTGAATGTCTTTAAGTCTTACGGGCTTGCGATTGATGAAATATTCGCTCTCGCCGACCCTGTAATACCGTCTTGTGACGGTTATCTCGTCATAATCGCTCATCGAAGCGATTTTTCCGTCCTCCTCGGTATTGTCAAAGGTGACGGAAACCTCCGCATAGCCCATCGGGCTTCTCTTCTGCGAGCCCGCAAAGATAACGTCCTCCATTTTCGAGCCGCGGATGTTCTTTGACGATATCTCGCCCAGAACCCAGCGCATTGCGTCGGATATATTCGATTTTCCCGATCCGTTCGGTCCGACGACGACGGTAATTCCGCGGTCGAAGCTGATGACGGTCTTATCGGGGAAGGACTTAAAGCCCTGCATTTCAAGTGTTTTAAGACGCACCCTTTTTTAGCTCCTTTGATTTTTTATCCTTATCTCAAATTCGGAAAGCTCCTCGCAAGGGGAGATTTTAATGCTCCAGAGCCCGAATTTTTCCTTTATTTTCTCTCTGTTTTCGCCCTTATAGCCGACGGCGCACGATATCCTTCTCGGATTACAGTATACCGTAACGTCTCCGCCGGAAAATCCCTCGCAAAGGGCTGATATTTTCTTTTCAAAATATCTGCTTATACACATCTCGCCGATGGTCTCCGAATAATCCCCGCAGGCGATTTCCTCGCCCGAAACGAGCGCCTCGCCGGATTGCAGACCTATTCTTATGACCTTTATTCCCCTCTCGGCAAAGACTTCAAACGCCGCCTCCGTTCTGTCGACGGCTTCCTCGCGGCTCATCGGGATGTATTCTCCCTTTTCAGCCATTTCGGCAAGCCTTGTGCCTTTGAAAACGACTGTCGGATATATTCTTGCGGCAACCGCACCCATATCGGCGATAGCGATTGCCGTGCGGATTTCATCCTCCTTCGTCGATCCCGGCAGACCTGTCATCATCTGCCCGACGAATTCCATTCCCGCTCCGGTTATAAGCTCCGCCGCCCTTTTGCAGCAGTCTGCGCCGTGTCCCCTGCCCGAAAGCAGAAGCACCTTTTCCGATATGCTCTGTATTCCCAGCTCGACGCTTTTTACTCCGTATGAGCGGAGAATCTCTATGATTTCTTCATCTATGCAGTCCGGACGGGTTGATATTCTTATCGACTCAACTCTGCCGTCGTCTATAAACTTTTTCGCAACGGAGAGCAGATATATCATATCTTTTCTGTCAATCGCCGTAAAGCTACCGCCGAAATATGCAATCTGCGCCGTTCTGCGGCTCAGATCGACCGTCGACAGAGCGTTTTCAATCTCGTCCCCGACCTTTGTAAAGTCCGGAACGTTGTGACCGGAAATTGTCCGCTGGTTGCAGAAAACGCAGGCGTTCGGACAGCCCATATGCGGCACGAAAATCGGTATGTTTGCGTGTGTTTTCATTTCTTCTCGCCGTCGTCATAACCGAAAAGACGGAGGGCTTCCCTCGCCGCACTCTTTTCCGCTTCCTTCTTGCTCTTGCCCGACCCTTTTCCGAGGAGATTGCTGTTGACCTTCACCTCGCAAAAGAATGTTTTGTCATGATCTGGGCCCGATTCGCCGGTTATCGTATATTCCAGTTTCTCGCCGGGCGACTCCTGAATTATCTCCTGCAAAAGGGACTTCGGATCCGTCAGGGTCTTTGTCGGAGTGAAACCGTCCGCCGCCTTTATCACAAAAGGCATGACGAAATTCTCTGCGCTCCCGCGCCCGCCGTCAAGATAAACGGCAGCCGTCAACGCTTCAAACGCGTCCTCAAGGTTTGAATCAAGGTCGCGCCCGCCGTTGTAGCTTTCGCCGTGACCGAGGTAAAGATAGCCGCCGAGGTCTATCTCCCTTGAAAATTCCGCAAGCGACGCCCTTTCGACGATGGTTCTCCTCATGCTTGAAAGCTCGCCCTCGTTGCTTTCGGGAAATCTTTTGAAGAGATATTCGCTGACGATTGCCGAAAGCACCGCGTCGCCGAGAAATTCAAGTCTCTCGTTTGACTTTCCGCCGTCCTTTGCCTCGTTTATAAACGACGTATGCGAAAGAGCTTCCTTCAGGAGCTCTCTGTCGCTGAATGTATAGCCTATTTTCTTTTCAAGCTCGGACATTTCGCCCTGCGCCCTGATTTTAGTTCTCATTGCTTCCTCCCAAAGTCACCGGACGGAAAAGCTCCGCTCTTCTTTCAAGCTCGCCGGTAACGTCCGCGCGGGCATAGTTTACGGCTCTGACGATCGCGTTTTTTACAGCGTTCGCCTCCGAGTTTCCATGCGCCTTGATGACGGGCTTCGCTATTCCGATAAACGGCGCCCCGCCGTATTCCGTAACGTCAAAGAATCTGTCCTCGCGGTGAAGCGCCAAGCGGACGCCCTCTGCATTTCCTCCCTCGGAGGAGGTGACGTCGTCTATGACGTGCTTCATGACAAACCGGCAGAGCCCTTCGCTCGCTTTGAGCAGAACATTGCCCGTAAATCCGTCGCAGACGGCAACGTCGCAGGCGTCAAAGGGAAGTTCCTTTCCCTCGACATTACCGATGAAATTGAGATTTTCGTCCGCTTCCATCAGCGCCTTTGCTTCAAGAACGAGCGGCGTGCCCTTGTGTCCCTCTGAGCCGTTGTTGATTATTGCAACTCTCGGTCGCTCGATTCCGTAGAGCTTTTTCATGTATATCGATCCCATATGGGCAAAGTGCAGAAGATATTCCGCCGTGACGGTTACGTTTGCGCCGCAGTCCATAAGCATAACGTTGTTTGTGTATGGCAAAACCGTTCCTAGCGCCGCACGGCGAAGTCCGGGCACACGATGAACGATGAGCGTCGCGCCGGTAAACAGCGCGCCCGTATTTCCGCACGAAACAACGGCGTCTCCTTCGCCCGAGGCAAGCGTCCGCAAAGCCACACCCATCGACGAGCCCTTCTTTTTCTGGACAATGCACATCGGACTGTCTTCCATCCCGATTACGCTGTCGCCCTCTTTTATTTCAAATTCACCTGTCATTCCCTCGGCGGAGAGCGCTTCGCGTATAACGCTTCCGTCACCGACGAGCATTATGTCAACACCGAGCTCCTTCTTTGCCATTACAGCCCCGCGTATTATCTCCGCAGGCGGATTGTCCCCGCCCATAACGTCAAGTATTATTTTCATCAAAACTCTCCGATTTTATAGTTTTACTCATGTATTATATAACAAAATAAATTATATTGCAATAGATAATTATAATAAAAAAGCGACGGTTTTCGACCGTCGCTTTTTTTTATTTTTGCTTTCCGTCTCCATAGCCGGCATATCCGCAGCTCTCGTCTGCGCAATAAAGTCCTTTACCCTTCTTCTCAAAGAGCATCTTGCCGCACTTCGGGCATTTTTCCGTTGTCGGCATATCCCAGCTTGAAAAATCGCATTCGGGATATTTTTCGCAACGGTAATAAAGATTTTTCTTCTTGCCGTAAGCCTTGACGATTTCCCCGCCGCATTTCGGGCACCTGACTCCGATCGGGTCAAGAATTGCCTTTGTATATCTGCACTTCGGGAAATTTGAGCAGGCATAGAATCTGCCGTATGCGCTGTGACGGATGACGATGTCTCCGCCACACTTTTCGCATTTGAGGTCTGTCTTTTCCGGCTCATCTGTCTTCTTCTCAACGACGTTTCCCTTCTTGTCAAGGGTTTTTGTGTTTTTACATTCGGGATAGCCCGGGCAGGCGGCAAAAGTGCCGAATCTGCCGTGTTTTATGACCATTTTCCTTCCGCATTTCTCGCAGATTATATCCGATTCCTCGTCCGGCACCTTGACCTTATTGTCCTTTATGGACTCCTGCGCTTTTTCAAGTGTCTTTGAAAAGTCATCGTAAAAATCGGAGAGGACTTCCGTCATCGTTTCTTCTCCGCGGGCGATTTTATCAAGGTCGGTTTCGACGTTTGCCGTAAACTTATAATCGACAATCTCGGGGAAATTCTTCTTCATCAGCTTGACAGTCGCCTCGCCGAGAGGGGTTGATATAAGCGCCTTTTTATCACGCTTGACATAACCTCTGGAAACGATTGTCGTGATTGTCTGGGCGTATGTGCTCGGTCTGCCTATGCCCTTTTCCTCAAGGAACTTGATGAGCGAGCCTTCCGTATAGTGCGCGGGAGGATCTGTGAAATTCTGTTTCGATTCAAGCGATTCCTTTGTAAGCCTGTCTCCCTCGGAAAGCTCCGGGAGCTTGTTTTTGGGCTGTGTTTCATCGTCGCTGTCGTCATAGGCAAGCATATAGCCCTTGAAGGAAACGACGTATTCGCTCGATTTGAATATATAATCGCCGCAGGCAATATCCGCGGAAAGAACATCAAGCTCCGCATTTTTCATCTGACTTGCGATGAATCTGTCCCATATCAGTTTATAGAGCTTATACTGATCCGAGGAAAGAATTCCCTTGACCTTTTCGGGAGGGAGAGTCAGATCTGCGGGGCGGATCGCCTCGTGCGCGTCCTGGGCGGACGAGTTCGATTTGAACACCCTGCGTTTTGCGGGATAATATTCGCTTCCGTATCTGCCCGTGATGAATTCCTTTGCCGCTTCCGCCGCTTCATCCGAAACGCGGAGAGAGTCCGTTCTCATGTATGTGATAAGACCGTGTGTTCCGCCGTTTTCCGCGCCGAGGTTGATACCTTCGTAAAGCTCCTGCGCGACGAGCATCGTGCGCTTGGACTGAAAGCCGAGTCGCTTTGACGCTTCCTGCTGGAGAGTCGACGTTATGAACGGGGGATTGGGGGAGCGGTGCTTTCTCTGAACGTCGCTTTTGACGGTGACAAACTCGCCGTTCTCACAAGCGTCAAGCACCTTCTGTGCATCTTCTCCGGATGTAAGCTCGAGCTTGCCGTTTTTGTCTCCATAGAATTTTGCGGCGAGCTTTATGCGCTTCGGAGTTTTCAGAATTGCTTCAATCGTCCAGTATTCCTTCGGAACAAAAGCGGCGATTTCCGCCTCTCTTTCGACGATTATTCTCGTCGCAACAGACTGCACTCTGCCTGCGGAAAGTCCGCTGCGGACAGTCTTCCAAAGGTACGGGCTTATCTTATAGCCGACAATTCTGTCCAGAATTCTTCTCGCCTGCTGGGAGTTGACAAGGTTCATATCGATTGCGCGGGGATGCTGCATTCCTTCGAGAACGGTTTTCTTCGTTATATCGTTGAAGGTGACCCTGTTCGCCTCCTCCGGCTTTATGCCGAGAACCGTCGCGAGATGCCATGAAATAGCCTCTCCTTCGCGGTCGGGGTCGGTTGCAAAGTAAACCTTATCGGCATTTTTGACTTCTTTTTTGAGCTGATTTATTATGTCCGATTTGCCCTGTATATTGATGTATTTAACGGCAAAATCGTGCTCGGTGTCGACACCGAGCGTGCTTTTCGGCAGGTCTCTGACATGTCCGACGGACGCAACGACCTTATATTCCTTGCCGAGATAAGAATTTATTGCGGGCGCCTTATAAGGCGACTCTATTATTACGAGATAATGCTGCATATTTGCACTATCGCTTGAAAAAGCGAAACTCCTTATCCTGAATCTGTTTTATTTTTGGTGACGTTTGCCATTATACACAAGCTTTTGCCCCATGTCAAGTCAAAAATTTTTAACTCTTTTATAACTTCCTCCCGGAACGGCTTCGATAAGCCCGTAGATTTCAAGCGTCGTGAGCAGTCCGAGGAGCGCTCCCGTCTCCTTTTTTATGCCGACGTTTTCCGCCGCGCGATGAATTTCATCCGTAGTCATTTTGTCATTTATGACGGAGAACAGCTTCCGTTCCTCCTCCGTCAGATATGAAAGATCGGGCTCCTTTTCTTTTTGGCGTGACGTCTTCGGTTTTTTCGGCTCATCGTCGAAAAGGCGAACCTTTGTATATTTCGGAGGCGGGTCAAGCCTTGCCGTCGACGAGGGCGATGCAACCCTCAGTTTCTGAGACGTCGCATACATTCTTTCATCTATATTTTCGATAAATATTCTGTGCGGATAAAGCAGCTCATATTCCCTTAAAATGTCCTTTGCGGAAAGTGCGACCTTCGCTCCCTCGCGTATGAGCTCGTTTGTGCCCTCGCTCTCGCGGTCACCGATTTTTCCCGGCACGGCAAAGACGTCCCTGCCCTGTGATATCGCCCTGCCCGCCGTTATCAGCGCACCGCTTCTCTTATCGGCTTCGACAACGAGCGTCGCCTGACAAAGACCGGAAATTATCCTGTTGCGCACGGGGAAATTCCAGCCCGCCGGCTCTGTTCCGGGGGCGTACTCGGTCATGACCGTGCCGTTCAGGATTATCTCCTCCATAAGCTCTCTGTTCTGTGGCGGATATGCCGTTTCTATCCCGCAACCGAGCACCGCTATCGTGTGCCCGCCGACGGAGAGCGCTCCTCTTGCCGCCATTGCATCAATCCCGCGCGCCATGCCGGAAACGACAATCGCCCCGCCCATCGCAAGCTCCGCGCCGAACTTATACGCGACCTTCTCGCCGTATTCCGTGCACGATCTTGTGCCGACAACAGCGCAAAGAACGTTATCGTCAATCTTCGGCACCTTGCCTTTATAATAGAGCAGAAGTGGCTTTGCGTGAATATTTTTCAACCTTTGCGGATAAATATCGCTGTCGGCTGTCATAATCGAAACGTTCGTTCTCTCGCAGAAATCGAGTATGCGTTTGCAGATTTCAATGTTTTTGTCGAGCAACGCCTTTTTGAGCTCCGGCGATATGCCCGCAACCCCATCAAGACGCGTCTCGTCCGCCGCATATATTTCCTCGGGCGAACCGAGCTTTGCCATAAGATACGTTCCGTTTTCGCTTCCCGCTCCGCAACGAAGGGCAAGCCATATCCAATAAAGCAGTTGTCTGTCCATTTTCCTCCTCCGTCAAATTCTTTTATGTTCCCACATTATAACCGACGCCGCAACGGCGGCGTTGAGTGACTCTGCCCCGTCCTCACGCATGGGAATAATCACGCTTCCCGTGCACGCCGCGCGGACATCGGCTGAAATACCGTGTCCCTCGTTGCCGACGACAAATGCGAGCTTCCCGTCCTTTGCGATTTCGTCAATACGCACGGACGACCTGTCCAGCATAGCAGCATAAACGCTGTATCCTTCATTTTTCAGTATCTCTATCGTCTCTTCAAGAGACGCTCTTTCCGTCAGCACTCTGAAAAGCGACCCCATCGCCGCGCGGACGGTCTTCTGCCCGAAGGCGTCCGCCGAACCTTCGCCCAGAATGACCCTTTCCGCGCCGAACGCGTCCGCACAGCGGATAACCGTGCCGACATTTCCGGGGTCTGCAACTCCGTCAAGGAGGATTGTCAGTCCCGTGCTTTTCATCGCGGGCGAGGACATTTTTGCAACGGTCAGCACGCCCTGCGGGGCGTTTTCGTCCGTCAGCTTTTCGTAAACGGAATCCGAAACCTCATATATTTCGCCGTCAAATGACGTAAAAACACCGTCAAAAAGCGCAAGCGCCTTTTCGGTTGCGAAAACGCAGACGATATCGAGTTTTTCGCGCAACGCCTCAGAAAACAGCTTTATCCCTTCAAAACGGAAAAGCCCTTCCTTCTGCCTGTTTTTTCTTTCGGAAAGTCCGCGCGCCCATATCACCTTCGGATTACTTCTGCTTTCAATGCGGGATTTTATCTGCATAATATTTTCTCCCTTATATGCACAAAACCAAAGCGTATTTCAGCTTTGGTTCCGGAATCATTATAAATAATTAAAGTGCTTTCTTTGCTGTTTCAACGAGGGATGCGAAAGCGTCCTTATCGGAAACTGCAAGCTCTGCGAGCATCTTGCGGTTGATATCAACACCTGCGAGCTTAAGACCGTGCATAAGCTGAGAATAGTTGATACCGTTTACCTTTGCCTGAGCAGAGATTCTTGTAATCCAGAGAGAACGGAAATCTCTCTTCTTGAGCTTACGGCCTGCAAAAGCGTAGTTACCGCTCTTCATTACCTGCTCTTTTGCCATCTTGAAGTGTTTGCTCTTTGCGCCCCAATAGCCTTTGGCGAGCTTCAGCATTTTATTTCTTCTCTTGCGCGTCATCATCGCGCCCTTTACTCTTGCCATCTTTGCTTCCTCCTGTTTAAGTTACGATTATTTCTGGATGAGTGTCTTTACCGTTGCCTCAAAAGAGGGGCTGAGGTAAGTGTTGCGTCTGAGCTGTCTCTTACGCTTGGGGGTCTTGAGTCCGAGCTTGTGGCGACGGTTTGAGCTGTTCATTTTAACTCTTCCGCTCTTTGTAACGGAAAATCTTTTCGCTGTCGCGCTGTGTGTTTTGATTTTAGGCATAATGATTTTTCCTTTCGATATGACTTTAGCGGCAAAGCCGCTTTTTGATTACTTCTTTATCGGCGATATTATCAGCGAGAGCTTACGTCCTTCAAGAACGGCTTTCTTTTCCGTCGTACCGTATTCGGAGCACGCCGCAACGAATCTGTCCATCATTGCCGTGCCGAGTTCGGGATGAAGGAGCTCACGTCTGCCGTTGAACTTGACCACGGCGCGGACTTTGTTTCCTTCCTTGAGGAAACGGAGCGCATGACCGAGTTTTGTTTCAAAGTCGTGATCGCCTATGTTGCAGGAGAGCTGAATTTCCTTGACTTCAACAACCTGCTGCTTCTTTTTTGCTTCTTTTTCGCGTTTCTCGCGTTCAAAACGGAACTTTCCGTAGTCCATGATGCGGCAAACGGGCGGGTCAGCCTTATCCGCTATCATAACAAGGTCACTGCCGCTGTCATATGCGGCTTTGAGTGCCTTCGCCGTATCGACAATGCCGAGCTGCTCGCCATCCTCGCCGATAAGACGCACCTGAGGAACTCTTATGTCCTCATTGTAAAGATAATCTTTAGTGCTGATAGTAGCACACCTCCAAAAAATAAAAATTGCGGAAAGCCAAAGAGCCTCTCCGCACCGAAAATTTTCCCCGCACCGCAAGGAAAACCGAAAGTTATTGACCAAGCTCGCCGCGCGGCTTGGTGAAAGCGGAGAACGCTTTTCTTTGTTTTGCCAAGGCAGTATATCATACTTTTCCGCCTTTGTCAAGTCGATTTTGCAATTTTGTCGGATTTTTTGCGGACTCTCCGGCAATTCCGGCGATTTCGCTCCGCCCCAAACTCCCAAACGTTGTCCTTGAAAAACCCGACGGCGCTGGGCGCACCTGCATATCCATTGCCCGCACCGTTTGCGTGCTCTCCCTCAGCCTTACTCTCCGAGAAAGATTTACAAGCCGAGCGAAGCACACTCCCGTCTCGGCGACGCCTGCAAACGCTTGCGCATTTGCAAATCCCACTCCGGCACGGCAAGCCGAGCCACCTCTCCCCAAGTGAGAGGCTTTTTTATTCAGCCTTCCTGTTTGGATGGAGATTTGCAAATAAAACCCGCTTGATTTTTCCGTTTCACAGGCACAAAAGCCCCCGCGCGGAGCGCACCTTTTCTCTTCTCTCTTCACTTTTCACTTTTCACTTTTCCCTCAAAAAGCCGCCCCGAAGGACGGCTTTCCGTTTTTTCAAAGTGCTTCGCTGCCCTCTTCGGGCTTCTCTGTCTCTTCCTCCGGCTCGTCGTCGAAGATGTTTTCAAAATCCTCTTCGCTGCCGAAGTCCTCGTCTTCACAGCTCGCCGCACGGGCGTCTCTGAAAGCGTCCGAGACCTTCTTTGCGCACGACGATATTCCTTCCGAAATCTTTGAGATTCCGCACGAAATATTCCCGCGTATCGTCTCGATATCGCCTCTTGTGGGAATTCCCGCAAGGTTGACGGAGCAATCCGAATGGGTGTTGCCCTCTTCGTCCGTCGTTTTTTTCGTCTTTACTTTGAGAAGCAGCGAGCGGATTTCATATTCGCCCGTTTCCTCGTTCTTCTCTGCGGCATAGGGCGTCAGAAGTGCCGCGCCGAGGAGAAACCATCCAAGTCCGAAACCTTTTTTCATAATTATATATCTCCTTTCAGGATTACATTATTATTGCGCCCGCTATCACGCCCTCCGGTTGCGGTTCGAGTGAAGCGATGAACGAAAGCGTCATAACGGCATAAAGAATTATGATGCCGACATTCAGATATGCCGCGACTCTGACGTTGCCCGCGGAAATATCGAATCTGCTCTTTTCAAGCGAAACGTTTTTCACGCCCTTTATAAAGAACACTATTCCGGCAATCGCGAGCCCGAGCGTGGCAAGGGAAAGTATCCATTGAGCAACCACAGGACCCGTATATTTTGCCAGTTCCGCAATCAGTTGCGGCGCTTCCTCTTCAGATGCATTTTCGAGCGCCTCGGAGATGGACTTAATGGCGTCAGTGTCAATCTTGCTCGTTATATAACCGCTCAGAACGCCGCAGAAGCCGTTGACAAACATATGCAGGACAATCGTATACAGTATGTTTCTCGTTTTGACGTATATATATCCGAAAAGCAGTCCTATGGCGAACGCATAGAAAAACTGCGAGAAGTTTCCGTGCACAAGCCCGAATGCGAGAGCCGAGGCGAATATCGCCGTTTTTTCTCCGAACGGGCTTATTCTGTCGATAAGAAGTTTACGGAAGATCAGCTCTTCGATTATCGGAGCGGCAATTATCATGACGATTGATGACGCTATCCATGACGCGCCGTCAAGCGCTGTCTCGACGGGGTTGACAATCGGATGACCTACAACCTTTCCTATATACCACGTGACCGCGTCACCGACTCTTGCCCCGATGAGAACGAAAGCCATAGTCACGCAAAGATATTTCATGAATTTGCCGAAGCTTATCTTCTTTGCCGACGGAATTCCCCCGTCCGGCACGGAAAGAAGGAGCATTATTCCGGCGAGCGCCGCGCCGAAAACATAGTACGATACGCCGCTGAGCGCGGTTGTGTACCATTTCTGCGCCGCGATTGCGGGAGCATAATATACAATTGCCAGATTGAGAAAGACCGCGATAAGCGAAGCGGAGATCATCATCACCGCAACCGCGGAAAAAATCCATGTCATCTTTCCGTAAAGTCTGCCCGCGCGATACGGCGGCTTTATGTTGATTTTTTCATCCGCTGTCTCTTCAGATACGGTGTTTCTGTCGTTATCCATTGAATTTCCCTCCGTAGTTTTGTACATTATATATAATACCACAACGCCGCGTAAAAATAAATAGCCAAATTGAAATTTAATTATTAATTTTTTTGCGCCCTATTGAAAATCCTTCCGGATTGTGATATCATATGTAACCGTAACCGATGAGCAAAGGAGGCTCCCATGAAAATATCCGGACTTCAGAAGCTGACCCTGCTCGATTTCCCCGGCAAAACGGCGTGCACCGTTTTTCTCGGCGGCTGCAATTTCCGTTGCCCGTTCTGCCATAATTCCTCGCTCGTGCTCGGCGCGGGAGAGGGAGAGCAAATATCGGAGGAGGAATTCCTCGCTTTTCTCGAAAGCAGAAAAAACCGTCTGGACGGCGTTGCGATAACGGGCGGCGAGCCGCTCATAACGAACGAAACGGAAAATTTAATTGAAAAGATAAAGTCCATGGGATATGCCGTCAAGCTCGATACAAACGGCGCTTTCCCCGAAAGGCTCCGCCGGCTCACCGGAAAAGGGCTTGTCGATTATGTTGCCATGGACATAAAAAACAGTCCGCACAAATACGCGCAGACAATCGGACTTGACTCCGCCCCGCTCGGTAAAATCGAAGAAAGCATACACATTCTGATGAGCGGAAGCGTTGATTACGAATTCCGCACAACGCTTGTAAAGGGCTTTCATACGGAAGACGATATAAAAACAATCGGCAAATGGATTTCCGGCGCGGAGCGCTGGTACCTTCAGGCTTTCAAGGACTCCGGCGACATCATCTCCGGCGGACTCTGCGGTTTTGAGCGCGACGAATATCTGCGCCTTCTCGACACAGCCCGACATTTTGTGCCAAATGCACAACTTCGGGGGCTATAATCTATATATTGTTCCGATTTTTCGCAATTTGGCTCAAAAACACAATATATTGTGCACTCTCCACTTGACAATAGCTTTCCGAAGTGATAGAATTGTATCACTGCAAAAAGCATTCAGCGCTCGCTCCCGCAGAAAAAGCGGGAGCTGCGTTTGTCAATAGGGAGGGTTTTTATTATGTATCAGGTAGTTAAAAGAGACGGTCAGATAGCGGATTTCGATATAGGCAAGATTTCCGTTGCCATAACGAAGGCGTTTGAAGCCATCGGCAAACAGTATCACCCCTCGGTGATAGATTTTCTCGCGCTCAAAGTAACCTCAAATTTTGAACACAAGGTAAAAGACGGCCTTGTTTCCGTTGAGGATATTCAGGACAGCGTTGAGTCCGTGCTTATTCAGGCGGGCTATGACGACGTTGCGAAGACTTACATTCTCTATCGTAAACAGAGAGAAAAAATCCGCAATATGAAGTCCACCATCCTTGACTATAAGGAGCTTGTCAACAGTTATGTCAAGGCTATTGACTGGCGTGTTAAGGAAAACTCCACCGTTACGTATTCCGTCGGCGGACTTATCCTTTCAAACTCCGGCGCAATCACGGCAAATTACTGGCTTTCCGAAATATACGATGAAGAAGTCGCCAATGCGCACAGAAGCGGTGATATGCATCTTCACGACCTCTCCATGCTCACGGGCTACTGCGCGGGCTGGTCGCTCAAGCAGCTCATTCAGGAAGGCCTCGGCGGCGTTGTCGGAAAGATAACCTCTGCTCCCGCAAGTCATCTCGCAACCCTCTGCAACCAGATGGTAAACTTCCTCGGCATCATGCAGAACGAATGGGCAGGCGCTCAGGCATTCTCCTCGTTCGACACATACCTTGCACCGTTCGTCAAGGTTGACAATCTCAGCTATGACGCCGTCAAAAAATGTATCGAATCCTTTATTTACGGCGTGAACACCCCGTCAAGATGGGGCACGCAGGCACCGTTCTCGAACATCACCCTCGACTGGACAGTCCCCGCAGACCTCGCGGAGATGAACTGCATCGTCGGCGGCAAGGAAATGCCCTTCCGCTATAAGGACTGCAAAAAGGAAATGGATATGATAAACCGCGCGTTTATCGAAATTATGATAGAGGGCGACGCCAACGGCAGAGGCTTCCAGTATCCTATTCCCACATATTCGATTACCCGCGATTTTGACTGGTCGGAGACCGAGAACAACAAGCTCCTCTTTGAAATGACGTCAAAATACGGCACACCGTATTTCTCAAACTACGTAAACTCCGACATGGAGCCGAGCGATATCCGCTCGATGTGTTGCCGTCTGCGTCTTGACCTTCGTGAGCTCCGCAAAAAGTCCGGCGGCTTTTTCGGCAGCGGCGAGTCAACGGGTTCGATCGGTGTTGTAACAATCAACCTTCCCCGTCTTGCATATCTTGCGGAAAACAAGGAAGACTTCTATAAACGCCTTGACCACATCATGGACGTTGCGGCGCGTTCGCTCAGCGTCAAGAGAAAAGTTATTACAAAGCTCCTCGACGAAGGACTTTATCCCTATACAAAGCGTTACCTCGGAACCTTCAAGAATCATTTCTCGACGATCGGTCTCGTCGGCATGAACGAAGCAGGTCTGAACGCAAACTGGCTCAGAAAAGACATAACTCATAAGGAAACTCAGGACTTTGCAAAGGAATGTCTCAACCATATGCGCGAGCGTCTCTCCGACTATCAGGAGCAGTACGGCGACCTTTACAACCTCGAAGCAACTCCCGCAGAATCGACGGCATACCGCCTTGCAAAACACGATAAACGCCGTTATCCGGATATAATCACAGCCGGCACGGAGGAATCTCCTTATTATACAAACAGCTCACATCTTCCCGTCGGCTATACGGAGGATATCTTCTCCGCGCTCGACATTCAGGATGAACTCCAGACGCTTTATACGTCGGGCACCGTATTCCATGCGTTCCTCGGCGAAAAGCTGCCGGACTGGAAATCGGCGGCGTCGCTCGTCCGCAAGATTGCGGAAAATTACAGACTTCCCTATTACACTCTCTCCCCGACATATTCCGTCTGCGCAGAGCACGGATATATCGCCGGCGAGGTTTATGACTGTCCCGTGTGCGGAAAGAAAACGGAGGTTTACAGCCGCATAACAGGCTATTACCGTCCCGTTCAGAACTTCAATGACGGCAAGGCGCAGGAATTTGCCGAGCGCAAGGAATATGTCATCGAGCGTTCTCACCTTACGCACTTCGGCGTGCTTGAACATAAGGAGCCGGAGCACAAGGAGGAGCACGAGCCGAAAACCGCCGCAAACCTGCTCTTCACGACAAAAACCTGCCCGAACTGCAAAATAGCAAAGGCACTCCTTGAAAAAGCGGGCATTGCATACGAAAACATCTACGCAAACGAAAATGAGGATATGGCTGTGGCATATGACATCGTAACCGCGCCGACGCTCGTCGTGCCGGAAGGTGACGGAGTCAGACGTCTGAAAGGCGTATCCGAAATCAGAAAATATATAGAATCGCTTTGATAAAATGCATGATATTATAATAATCGGCGCAGGGCCGGCGGGACTTACCGCCGCCCTCTACGCCCTGAGAGCCGGCAAAACCGCGCTCATACTTGAAAAATCCAATTTCGGCGGTCAGATGACGTATTCCCCGAAGATTGAAAACTTTCCCGGCACCGCGCAGATAAGCGGAAACGAGCTTGCGGAGCAGCTTATAGATCAGGTCATATCCCACGGCGCAGACATTGAGCCGGAGGAGGTGACCGGTATAGAAGACCTCGGCGGGACGAAAAAAGTCATAACGACGAGCGGAAGCCACGAGGGGAAAGCCGTCATCATCGCCGCAGGCGTAAAACACAGGCTGACGGGAGCCGAAGGCGAGGAAAAATTCCTCGGCGAGGGCATATCGTTCTGCGCCGTCTGCGACGGAGACTTTTATTCCGGCAAGGAGGTTGCCGTCATCGGCGGAGGAAACAGCGCCCTTCAGGAGGCTGTCCTCCTCTCCGAAAAATGCAAAAAAGTCACTCTCGTTCAGAACCTGCCGTATTTTACGGGCGAAAAGCGCCTGCTTGACGTTCTCCGCGAAAGGAAAAACGTTGAGTATATAACGGGGTCAACCGTCCGCCGCTTTGAAGGCGAAGGAAAGCTCTCTTCCGTTGTCATAGCGGACGAAAGCGGGAGCGAAACCGCACTTTCCGTCGACGGAGTATTCGTTGCGATAGGACTTATCCCGTCTAACGACATTTTTTCATCCGTCTGCGGGCTTGACGACCGCGGTTACTTTGATTCCGGCGAGGACTGCAAAACAAAAACCTCCGGAATTTTCGTCGCTGGGGACTGTCGCAGAAAAAACATAAGACAAATTACAACGGCGTGTGCCGACGGCTCGGTTGCCGCCCTTGCCGCTTGCAATTTCATAGATTTATCCTAAAATAATCTCCTAAAAACAAATCCGCCGCGGAATTCCGCGGCGGATTTGTTTTTTCGGTTCTGATCATTCAACAATATAATCTTTAAGTTCTTCAAAGAGCTTATCGCAATCGTCGCCGTAAGCGGTGAGTGTGATGGGGCTGAGAAGGTCAAGGCTGAATATACCCATTATAGACTTTGCGTCAACAACGTATCTGCCGCTGGAAAGGTCAACCTCGGAATCATACTTGCGGACTATTTCAACAAAATCTCTGACCGCCTCTATTGAAGAAAGACGAATTTTTACTGTTTTCATTTGTAATCTCCTTTCGACTGTTATGTCTTATACACAATATATAATAACAAAAAGGATTTTACTTGTCAATATAATAGAAAAAATTTAATTTACAACGGAGAGAGAAAATGAAAAGCAGAGCAAGTATCCATGCCAGAAGGAGAACAGCAAAAGGCAGAGCGCCGGCAGCCTGCCGACCCTTCTCACAAGCGGATACAGTGCGGAAAGCAGTACAAGCGTCACACAGCAGACAAGCACCGAGGCAAAAAACGCCGTCGCTTTGAAATTCAGAGGCATCCATATGTAAGTCAGGGCGCAGACACAGCCATAAAGCAAAGCCGCCGTGCCGGACGATTTTCCGCAAAGATGAAACGGCGAGAAGAACGTAAGCGAAAGCGAAAATGACAAAAGGCAGAGCGAAATTGCAAAAAATATTATAAAAATGACTGTCGGCAGTGCCCAGACGGGCGTGCATATCTCCTCCCATGCGTCGCTGTCCGTGCCGTTTATCGCAAAAAGCATCCCCAGCGCCAGCGCAACGCCCATGATTATGAGCGTCAGCGTGACATTGACGCACGCCAGCTCTTTCCCGATATTGCGTTTTATTTCTTTCGATATGGTTTTCATGAAGTCCCCCAAAATGAAGAGAAGAAAAGCGGCAGGTGCGCCTTTTCTCTTCGGTATTCTCTCTTTTTTCCTATTCTATTCCCGAAAAACAGAAATATGCCCTCTCGCGAAGGCATATTTCTGTTTTGAAGCGGTTATCTTGTCGTATGCTCTGTGATCGTGTCCGTCGCTTCTCTCGGCCTGAAAAGAAGAGAAATGCACCAGATACTTGCAAGCGCAACGAGCGTATAAACAACTCTTGCTGCCGCTGCGTCCTGTCCGCCGAAGATCCATGCGACAATGTCAAAACGGAAAAGTCCGATACTGCCCCAGTTAAGTCCGCCGATGATTGAGATAATAAGTGCGATTCTGTCGATTATCATAAAAATCAACTCCTTGTTTTTTTATTTGACATTTCGTATTCTCTCCGTTTTTCGTCACACTTATGCATTATTTTTCATTTTATTATTGCAATTACCGTCGCAAAAGGTTAAAATATAGTGGTAAAATCAATTTTAAGGACTTAATATGAGAGCAAGAAAACTTAAACACCGCGACGAGCGCCTGCTCGCCTGCGACAATATAATAACGGACGAATTCTCCTCCGACCCGCCGAGTCTCGTCCCCGCAGAGCTCTTTCCGGATTATTCAAAATTCCGTCTTGAAATCGGTTGCGGCAAGGGAGGCTTTGTCCGCGGAGAGGCGATTTCTCATCCGGACACGGCATATATAGCGGTGGAGCTGATAACGGACGTTATCGTTCAGGCGGCTGAGCGAACGCCGAAGGAAGAATATAAAAACGTCGTTTTTCTCAACACAAACGCTTCGCGTCTCGACCGTATTTTCCCCGCCGGCAGTTTTGAAAGAATTCATATAAATTTCTGTGACCCATGGCCGAAAAAGCGCAACGCAAAACGTCGGCTCACATGCCGCACGTTCCTTTCGCTTTTCCGCCCGCTCCTCTCCGACGGCGGCTGTATAGCGTTCAAGACGGACAATGCAGATCTCTTCGAATATTCCCTGCCGGAGTTCGAAGCGGCAGGTTACAGGACGGACAAAGTCACGCGCGACCTGCACGCAAGCGAGTATTACGGCTGCGATACGGAGACCGAATATGAAAAGGCTTTCTCCGAAAAAGGCACGCCGATTTGCCGTCTCGAAGCGTATCCGACCCGCTGAAACCGCATTATCTGCGCAAATTCTTCAAAACTTTTTTGAAAAAAAGAAAATTTACTATTGATTTTTCAAAAAAGGCGTGATATAATAAACAACGCTGTATCTCTGTTAAACCGTGCGATATGTTTTTCACATCGCACTTTGCAGATAAAAATCAATCACGGGAGGTGTAAATATGGCAAAATGTGTATGTTGCGGTAAGGCGCTCGTTTTCGGAAACAACGTTTCCCACTCCAACCGCAAGACAAGCAGAACTTGGAAGCCCAATCTCAGAAAGGTAAGCGCGAATATCAACGGCACTCACAAGACAGTTACCGTTTGCTCTCGTTGCCTTCGCTCCGGCAAGGTAGAAAGAGCGTAACACCTCTGATAAAAGCTTTACAGGCCCCCTTCCGCAAGGAAGGGGATTTTGCGTAAAAAGGGAGATTTACCTATGAATTTTCTTCTCGTTTCGTCCGAAGCGGACAAAAAATTTCTCTCCGGACTTGCGGATTTCGGCACCGTCGTCCCGCTTCCTCCCCTGACGTCGCTGCCAAAGCCGATAGCGTCTCATGCGGACACGCTGATTGCATCCGTAAGCGACGAATTCTTCGTATATAAAGATTATAAGGAAAGCGACAAGCTCTTTCGCGCCCTCGGCTTGCCATGCGCCGTCATAAGCGCAGCCGCGGGAAATGTCTATCCTTTCGACGCCGCGCTGAACTGTTTTACCGTCGGTGACAGGCTCGTCTGCCGTGAAAAAAGCGTTGCTCCCGAAATACTTGCGTTTGCAAAAAAACGCGGCTACAAAACGCTGAACGTCAGGCAGGGCTATGCCCATTGCTCCTGCGTCCCCGTCGGCGACGGAATTCTGACCTCGGACAGAGGAATCTTTCACGCGGCGGAAGAAGCCGGTATTGATGCGGCTTTCGTAAGGTCTGCGGGAATCAGCCTTCCCGGCTATTCCGGAGGCTTTATCGGCGGAACGTGCGGCACGGTCGGCAGGATAGTCGTATTTTTCGGCGATCTGCGGCGCATTCCGGACGGCGAAAAAGCGGAGGACTTCATCAAAAGCAAAGGCTTTGACCCGTATTATCTTTCGGACAAGCCGCCCGTCGATTACGGCGGAATAATCTCAATCGAGGTCTGACCTACTTTTCTTTGAAAAGAAAAGTAGGCAAAAGAAACTTTAGTAATCGGGAAGTTTGTGCAGAGTTTTAAGTCCATGCACAGACAGGGCTTACAAAAAGGCAAAAGAAACTTCAGTTATTGATTTTGTGCAAATGTTTTGCTATCTTGCATATACGGGTGCTGCAACGTAGGATAAAGAAAAAACTCTTGCCTTCTTCCGTCAACGCAGGCGCCAAAGCCACGCACAATTAAAAAACACTTTAAGATTCGAACTGCACTTCCGCCTTTGCTTTGGTGAAGCTGACGTGGCAGAAAAGCTCCGCCTTGAACAACAGGGAGGTTTTGGAAGGAACGTCCGAATTGCTTTCTTTCGTACTTTCTTTTCAAAAAAGAAAGTACATAAACAAAGAACGGTGTTTGCAGGCACAAAACCCCTGCACAAACCGTAATAACTCTGCGGCTCTGCCGCACCTTTTCTCTTTAACTTTCTCTCAGGCAAAGGAGTTTTTATGAAAATCGAAACTTTTTCTCTCGGCACGTCAAATCCCGACGTGAAAATAACAGCCTATATTGCAGACGACAGCGCAGAGGGCAGGCGTCCCGCTCTGCTCATTATCCCCGGCGGCGGATACCGCATCTGCGCCTACTGCGAGGGAGAGCCGTATGCGCTTGAATTCTGTGCAAAAGGCTACAACTGTTTCGTCCTCGGTTATTCCGTTATGGGCGCGGCGCGCTTTCCGACACAGCTTATAGAGGCGTCGCTTGCGATGAAATTCATCCGCGACAATGCCGAAAAATACAAAACGGATAAAGACAGAGTGTTCGTTATAGGCTCGTCCGCAGGCGGTCATCTTGCCGCAATGCTGGGCACGATGTGGAACGACAAACTCGTCACTGACGCAATAGATATGCCCAAGGGCTACAACAGACCGACGGGAATGCTTCTCTGCTATCCCGTTATAACGTCGGACAGAAAATATGCCCATGAGGACTCCTTCCGCAAGCTGCTCGGCAATGAAAACTTAAATGACGACGCAATGCGCAAAAAAGTTTCCATAGAGCGCGCCGTGACGAAAAAAACCGTCCCTGCGTTCATATGGCACACAAGGACGGACAGCGGCGTGCCCGTTATGAACTCGCTCCTCCTGGCGGAGTCGCTTGCAAAGAAAAATATCCCCTATGAACTGCACATCTATCCCTCCGGCGGACACGGAATGTCGCTTTGTCAAAAAAATCTCGGCTCCGAAAATGACTATAATCACGACTGGGTGCGATGCGCGACGCATTGGATGCGGTCGTTTGATAAATAATTGCGAAAAGGCAGGAAAATATAATGCAAACAGAAGTTTTTCATCTTTCCGAAACGAATCCCGACGTCAGACTGACGGCTTATCTTGCAGGGACGTATGATCGTATCCCTCATAACAAAAAACGTCCTGCGGTGCTTGTCATTCCCGGCGGGGGCTATGCATACTGCTCCGCAAGAGAAGCGGAGCCTATCGCGCAGGAATTTCTTGCGCACGGCTACAATGCTTTCGTTTTCGATTACTCCGTAAACGGCGCAGCGGTTTATCCGACGCAGCTCATAGAAGCGTCGCTTGCGATGAAATTTCTCCGCGACAACGCCGAAAAGCTCCGTATAGACCCCGAAAGAATTTTCGTCATCGGATTTTCCGCCGGAGGTCATCTCGCCGCAATGCTGGGCACAATGTGGCACAAGGACTTTATTTATGACGCCGTCGACATGCCGTACGGCTACAACAAGCCGACGGGGATGATTCTTTGCTACCCCGTTATAACAAGCGGAAAATATGCGCACAGAGGCTCGTTTGACAACCTCCTCGGCGACGGAAGAAACGATAAAAAGCTGCTTCATGAGGTGTCCCTTGAATACGCCGTGACGAAAAAAACCGTCCCTGCGTTCATCTGGCACACCCGCGCGGACAGCACTGTCCCCGTTATAAATTCGATACTCTTTGCGGAGGCGCTCTCAAAGAAAAACATTCCTTACGAGCTGCATATATATCCGGACGGCTGGCACGGAATGACGCTTTGCCGCGACTTTCTTGACGCGGAAAACGAATACATCGGCGATTGGGTGCGCTCATGCGAGCATTGGATGAAGAACACAAAATAAAAAAACAGGGCTCGCGCCCTGTTTTTTTATTTGAATATAGAACGGAAATTATTTATTATTTTTTCGTCCGTGCCTTTGGGAAGTCCGGTTTCCTCATCCATATCAATCATGGCAAAGAGAACGTACTCTCCTTCGCTTTCGCAGATGACCGTATCTGCCGACGTGCATATGTTCCATACAAGGTCACAGTTTTCTTTGAGTGTGTTTTTGAACTCGTCAACGGGAACCGTGCCGTCGAGCTTGAAAACGTAAGCAATGAACGGCAGGGAGTTTATCACCGGAGCGGCAAACGCGCCGGAAGCAATCCCTTTGATCTCCCTTACATTGAAGCCCGTCATATCCTTTCCGTTTGCGGAGCCGTAATAAAGGCCCATTTCCGTCACTCCGCCGACGGATTTCTTGATCATGCCCTTTGTCGACGGCAACGACGAACACGAAACAAGCGCAAGCATTGTGATTGCTAAAACGATTGCCAGAATTTTTTTCATAGTTTTTTCTCCTTTTTCTTTAATTCTTTGGGTTTGAATGTACTGTCGCTTATATTCTCCTTGAAGCCCTCGCCGATTGTCTCCGTCGAATCTCCGAGAACGATGAACGCCCTTGGGTCGACGGATCTGGCAATTGTTTTCAGAAGAAAAATTTCGTTCTTTTTCACTACGCAGAAAACGATTTTTTTCTTTTCCTTCGTGTACCAGCCCTCGCCGTCGATAAGGGTTACCCCTCTGCCGATTTTGTCCGCGACAGCCGAAGCGATTTCTTCGTGCTTTGACGAGAAAATGAACGCCATTTTGGATTTGTCAAAGCCGCCGGTCACAATTTCTATCGAAAGCGATGAAACAAGCACGGAAACAAGCGAATAGAAAACCGAAAGGAAATTTTTCATCACTATCGCCGCGCCGATGATTACAATCGCGTCAACTATTGCAATCAGTTTTGCCGTTGATATTTTCTTTGCTTTCAGCTTGATAAGAAGGGCAACAAAGTCCGAGCCGCCTGTCGTAAAGCCTCTGTAAAGCATAATTCCTATTGCCGCGCCGAGCGATATTCCGCCGAAAATGGCGCAGAGAAAGGCGTTTTCTTTCGGTTGAGGGAAAGCCTCCGGAAGAAATTTTATAAAGTCGATGGAAAGCGAGGTAACGGTTATTCCTATAAAGCTCTTTATTCCGGAGCGGTACCCGTAAAAAATGCAGAAAAGCAACGCCAGCGGAATGTTTATTGCAATTATCATAAGACCTGTCGGAAGACCGAAAAGAAGGTTCAGCACCTCGGCAATACCGCCCGCTCCCCCTATGAAGATTTCACCCGGCAAAAAGAACATATTGTATGCAACCGCAAAAAGAACTCCGCCGAGAACAAGTATTCCGGCATCGATCAGTACGCTTTGCAGTTTTTTGCTTTTTACATTCATACAATCCCTCCCGCAAGTATTTTTCGGACATCAGGCGAATACTCATATACTGTCTGTAATCTATTATACACAAATTTCGGGAGAAAACAACTGTTTTATGTCCAGACTGAGTAAATTCGTTAAAAGTGCGCTGCTTTTGGGTGCGGTTTCCGTTTTTATGAGAACGGTCAGCGTCGTTTTCAATGCTTATATCGCGGCGAACATAGGCGCGGACGGTATGGGACTGTTCTCTCTTATAAACAGCGTTTATATTTTTGCCGTCACGCTTGCGGGGTCGGGAATAAATCTCGCCGTTACAAGGCTTGTGACGGAGGCAATGGCAAAAAACTGCGACGGAGGTATTATCCGCGCGGTGAAAAAATGCATCGTCTACGCTCTCTGCTTCGGCGGCGGCGCGGCGATACTTCTCTCTGCCTTTTCGGACGTCATCGCGACAAAAGCCATCGGCGAGCCGGAGGTTTCGATGTGCTTTCGCACGCTCTCCGCGGCTTTGCCGTTCATAGCCGTTTCAAATGTGTTCTCAGGCTACTTCTATGCGGTCAGGCGGTCGTCAAAGAGTGCGCTTTCGGGAGTTTTTGAGCAATTTGTGAAAATCGCCGTGACTGTGTTTTTTCTCGGCAGGCTCTGCCCTCTCGGAACGGAATTTGCCTGTCTTGCGCTCGTCCTCGGAATGAGCATTTCGGAGGGACTTTCATTTTCTTATCTTCTCCTTTTCTACCTTGCCGACAGAAAAAAGCATCTGCATCCGTCCTTATGCGACAGCTCCTCATGCGGCAGTGTCGTTTCGATTGCCCTGCCGATAATGCTCTCGTCGTGCCTGCGCAGCGGTCTTGTTACAATCGAGCACATTCTCATCCCGCGCGGGCTTGAAAAATTCGGCACCGGAAGGGCGGAATCGCTCTCCGCATACGGGACGGTCTCCGGAATGGCAATGCCGGTGCTGCTTTTTCCTTCGGCTTTGTGCGCGGTGTTTTCGTCGCTCATAATTCCCGAACTTTCGGAGCTTTCCGCAAAGTCGGATAAGATAAAGGGTGATAAGGAAATATGTTATATGGTAAAACGTGCCTGCGGCGCGGCGCTTATATTCGGCATAGGCACGGCAGGGATGTTCATCTGCTTTTCGGAGCCTCTCGGACTTCTCATATATAAAAGTGCGGACGCGGCAAAATACATCGGTATTCTTGCTCCTCTCGTGCCGCTTATGTATCTTGACATGACCGTCGACGGAATGCTCAAGGGGCTGGGGCAACAGCTTTACTGCATGCGAGTAAACATTCTGGACGCCGCCGTCAGCATTCTGCTCATTTCCCTGCTGCTTCCGGAATGGGGCATTACGGGATATATCGCCTGCATATACATAACGGAAACAATGAACGTTGCGCTTTCTGTCGGCAGACTTCTGCACATAACGGGCGCAAGACTGATGATCGGAAGGAGGGTCCTTCTCCCGCTTGTGTGTATTGCCGGAGCGTGCTCCGTGTCGACCCTCCTAATCTTCCCGATGAATCCCCCGCTCGTGTTTTCGGCGATACTCGGGATCGGTCTCTGCATCGTGCTTTATCTTTTTTTCCTCTTTGCAACGTCCGCACTTTCGACGGAAGACGCCCGCTGGATAAAGAAATTGACGTCACTGAGGTAAATTCACAAAAAAACGTTGATTTGACCTCCGTTTTTGTGGTAAAATATCTTGTAAAACAATAGCGGAGGCACATATGAGCAAAAAAGATAAATTTTTCGGAGCAATATCAAGGATAATCAGCAAAACGGGAACGTATTTCATGTTTATGTTTCTTTTCGTATCGTTTTTCGCGAAAATAATTATTCCGGAGCAGACGATCGCGTATAACACCGCGCTTTTCGGTTATGCGCTTCTCTTCTGTCTTCTCCTTTCGGTGACGGATCTCGTTCTCGGCGTAAAGGCTCTCGGAATTTTCCCCGTCCGCGTCGCGATACATTTTGTTCTCGCGCTGACGGAATTCATCGTTGTTCTCTGTTATCTTTCGGGCATTGCGTCGGGCGGAAAGCAGGTCGTGTTTCTTTCCCTCTTTTTCGCGCTTGTCTATGCCGTCGTAATGACGGTTTATGCGTTGATACGCTCCGCGCGTCTCCGCAAAGAAAACAAAGAAAAAACATACAAAAACGAATTTTCCGGTACAAACGAGTGAATTTTTCGGAGGTAATATGAAGGATGTAACAGAATTTGAATGTGAAAGCTGTTCAAACGAGCCGAAGGACAAAATAAATCTGGCACGGTTTTTTGCCAAGCTTGACGAAATTTTTTCAAGAGGCGACCTTGCGGCGGCAGGCAGACTTATTGAATACTGGGAGCGCGACGCGCGCTCGATAGGCGATGAAAACGGGCTTCTTTACGTTCTCAATGAGGAAACGGGGTTTTTCCGTCGCACGGGAGAAAAGGAAAAAGGGCTTGCGGCTGTCGAAGAGGCGCTTGCGCTTGCGGAGAAGCTCGGCATTTGCGAAACGGTTTCCGGCGCAACGGTCATCATAAACTGCGCAACCACGATGAAAGCCTTCGGAGAGGCGGAAAAAGCCCTGCCTCTCTATGAAAAGGCTCGCGCGGTCTATGAAAGCTCGCTTGACGGAAGTGATTTTCTCCTCGCCGCCTTTTATAACAATTTCGCGCTTTCTCTGGCGGACGTCGGCAGGACGGCGGAGGCGGAGGAAATGTTCTTCCTTGCAATCGGAACGCTGAAAAAATGCGGCGGTCACGAAGGGGAAATCGCCGTAAGCTATGTAAATCTTGCGCAGCTTTATTACAGCTGCGGGGAAAACGAAAAAATCCCCGCCGCGCTTGAAAGCGGATGGGAATATCTGTCGACGGAAACGCTCCCGCACGACGGAAATTATGCGTTCATCTGCTCAAAATGCGCTCCCGCATACAGAGATTTCGGTCAGAATAAGCGTGCCGAAACGCTTTTCGCCCGCTCAAAGGAGATATATGAAAGGAATTGAACTTTCCGAAAAATTCTTTGAAGAATTCGGACGTCCTATGATAGAAAACGAATTCGGGGAATATGCGGACAGAATCTGTGCGGGGCTTGTCGGTCACGGGTCGGAATGCTTCGGCTTTGACGACGGACTTTCGCGCGACCACGATTTCGGCGCAGGGTTTTGTCTCTGGATAACCGAGGAGGACGAACGCCGCTTCGGCTTTCGTCTTTTCCGCGCGTACGAAAAGCTCCCGAAGGACTACGGCGGTGTTGTCGCTTCTAAAAAAAGTCTTTTCGGAGGCGACGCAAAGGGTGTGCAGACAATCGAAGGCTTCTATAAAAATTATACGGGCAAGCCGGGCGCGCCGGAAACGCTTTATGACTGGCTCTATACGCCGTCATTTTATCTTGCGGAGGCGACAAACGGCGAAATCTTCTGTGACCCGCTGGGAAAATTCACGGAAATAAGAAACAAAATTCTTTACGGCATGCCGAGCAATATAAAGCTGAAAAAGCTGGCGTCATGCCTGTTTATCATCGCGCAGGCGGGACAATATAACTTCTCCCGTTGTCTTTCCCATGGGGAAAAGGGGGCGGCTATGCTCGCGCTTACCCGCTTTGCGGAAAAATATACGGAGGCGGCTTTTCTCCTCTGTGACAGGCACTGCCCATATTATAAGTGGTCGCTCCGCGCCATGAAGTCACTTCCCCGTCTCGGCGACTGCGCCGAAAAGCTGGACGCCCTCCTTTCCGCCGGCACCTCGGACGGAAAAGCCTCCGCGGAGACTGTCGAGGAGCTCTGCGACAGACTCATAAAGGAGCTTATAAAAGACGGGCTCTGTTCCCCCTGCGGGGATTATCTCGAACCTTATGCATACAGAATACGAGACAGAATTTCAAGCGGCGAGCTTCGGAATATGCCCATAGTCATATGATATCAATCTGGCAGAGAGAAATCCTCTGTCGGATTTTTTGCATGATATTCCCCGTCGTCGCCTTTGAAAACATAGCTTCTGTATTTTGAAAGAAACCCCGTTATCGCATACATGTCTATCCATATCTGATTTATTCCGTCCTTCTGCGAAGGGTCAAAAATCAGCTGCATGCCGACGTGCAGGTGCGGGACGTTTATATTGTTTACGTTCTTTTTCGCGCTGTAACCCGTCATGCCGAGATAACCTATCACCTGCCCGGCATAAACCGTGTCTCCCTCTTTTATATCTCCGCAGAACGGATGATCCTTCCGCAGATGGGCATAGTAATAATAACGAAGACCGTCAAAGGAGCGTATGCCTATGCGCCACCCGCCGTACATATTCCAGCCGACAGCCTCGACATAGCCCGCCTCCATGGCAATAATCGGCGTGCCGACGCTACCGAGCATATCATGACCGAGGTGCCGGCGCCTGTAACCGTATGACCGCGACGCGCCGAAATCGTCATAATCCGAATAATAATATCCGCCCGCTATCGGCGAAAAGGCTTTTATGCCGTATTTTTTCGTGAGCTTTTCCCCGTCGCGGACGTAATATTCCCCGAGCCAGCCCGATATCACCGCTCCGTATGCCTGCTTATAATACGGATAATATTTCTCGTCATCAAACGCCGCCGGATCAGCGGAGAGCTTTTCAAAGGCGGCTTTGAGGTCGCTCTTTTTATAACGGGAAAAATCCCCGCCGTATTTTGCGCCGAGGTGCGCAAGCGCGCTGACCCAGTCGGCGCGGCTCCCGCTTTCATAGCTCTTTATATCAAGTGTTGCGGCGTCAGCAAGAGCCTGCGCCGTAACCCCGAAATCCACCCATTTTATATATTTCTTTTCGTCCTCCGCCCCTGCGGGCATGACGAGCATAAAAATCGCGACGACAATTGCCGCGGCGTTTTTCAGAAATTTCATAATAATTTTCCCAAACCGTTTTTTATTTATTTTCTCTGTTTGTTTTGCGTATATACGCGAGAAAAACCGTTTTCCGAATATAAAAAGCCGCGCAAACTTCGTTTCCCTGCCGATATTTTCAAAAAAACGTATTGACAAAACCGTTTTTGTGTGATAATATGTTTAGGCATGAAAAAACGCCCCATTAGCTCAGTAGGTAGAGCACATGACTTTTAATCATGGTGTCCGGAGTTCGACTCTCCGATGGAGCACCAAAAAACCTCGTCCGAAAGGCGAGGTTTTTTTGCGTTTTCCCGCAGCTCCTGCGGGATTTTTTATTTTGTCTGAAAAATGCCCGGTCGGGGAAAATAAATATCAGAGAGAACTCAGCTTTTTCGCAATGTCGCAATATTCTTCAAACTTATCATAAAGTATTTCTATATCTTTTTTCAGAGATCTGCGCACGTCGTCAAGCGCCGCGCTGCGCGATTCATCATCTTCATTGACTTTCGTCAGCCCGTACCACGATTCGCCGACAGACTCCAGATACGTAATATCTACGGATATAGCGACTTTTGACAGCTCTATGCTCTGCTCAAGCACCGCCATATGCTCTTTCAGCATGCCCTTTTCTTCCTCTTTGGTAATCATTTTGAAAATTCTCCTTTACATATGTTTGTACATAGTGTAACACACGTTAGTGTGTAAATCAAGTACATACGAACGTATGACTGATATAATTTTTCAAGAAATTGTATCGACATTGACCAAACAAAGGACGAAAGGAGGGGCTCTTATGTATTTTTATCAGCGACTTCGCGATTTAAGAGAAGATCATGACCTCAGCCAAGGCAAAATAGCGGAGCTTCTTCAGGTGTCACAGCAACATTACTCAATGTATGAAACGGGAAAGCGTGAGCTGCCCATGCATCATTTCGTCACCCTCGCAAAATTCTATAACGTCTCCCTCGATTACCTCGCAGGACTCACAAATACCCCGAAAAAGCTGTATGAGGATAAATAAGTCGGAGATGTTATGAGCATAGAAACCTTGCCGAACAGAAAGACCCTTCGCCTTTCCGCCGCGGGGCGAAAAAATTTTTCTATTTCGTTGACACGGGCGGAATATAGTGATAAAATAATCTGTAATATTTTGAAAAAGGACGTTTATTTTTATGATGAAGGTTTCAAAGCTCTTGGGCGAACATTTCAAGGAAGCTCCTGCGGATTGTCAGATTGCGAGCCACGCGTTGATGGTCAGAGGAGGATATATAAAGCAGGTCGGAACGGGCATTTTTTCGCTCTATCCGTCCACAAAGCGTATAACGAGAAAGATTGAAAACATTCTGCGCGAGGAAATGGACAGAATCGGCGGTCAGGAAGTGCTTTTCCCCGTCGCAATGCCGGCGTCGATATGGAGGGAATCCGGCAGATATGATTCCATCGGCAGCGAGCTGCTTCGCTTCAAGGACAGAAACGGTGCCGATATGGTACTCGGAATGACGCACGAGGAAGCTGCCGTTCATCTTGCGCGCGTAGCGGCGCAGACATACACTAAGTTTCCTTATATGATTTATCAGATACAGACAAAATTCCGTGACGAGCCGCGCGCCCGCGGCGGACTTATCCGCGTCAGAGAGTTTACCATGAAGGACGCATACTCCTTCCACACCTCCTGGGACGACCTCCTCCGTTATTACGATGAATGTTATGAGGCATATAATCGCATTTTCCGTCGTTGCGGCGTGAAGAATTTTGTTGCGGTAAAGAGCGACTCCGGTATGATGGGCGGCAGCGTGTCGCACGAATTTATGCTCATTTCGGATATCGGCGAGGACACGCTCGTCATCTGCTCCGAATGTGATTATAAATCGAATATGGAGGCGGCGGACTGCATTGTCCACAATCACGAATGTGAAATCGAGCCGCTTGAAGAGGTATCCACTCCTCATCAGAAAACTATCGAAGAGGTTTGCAATTATCTCCATGTTCCGAAGGAGCGTTCATGCAAGGCAGTTCTGTATCAGCGCAATGCGGATGACTCCCTTGTCATCGTTTTTGTCCGTGGCGATCTTGAAATCAACGAAACAAAGCTCCGCAATCATCTCCGTGCCGACGTTCACCCCGCAACCGTTACGGAAGCAATGAACATTCACGCCGGCTTTATCGGTCCCATAGGACTGCCGGAGGACGTAACCGTTGTTTATGACGAATCCCTCAAGGGAATCAATTCTCTTGTTGCGGGCGCAAACAAGGATGATACGCATTTCAGGGGACTGAACATTGCAAGAGACATCGGCGAGGTCGAGTACGTCAGCGTTGCAAAGGCAACGGAAGGCGGCATCTGCCCCGTTTGCGGCAAGCATTCGATAACAATTAAAAAAGGCATTGAAATCGGCAACATATTCCAGCTCGGAACGAAATATACAAAGTCCATGGGAATGGAATATATAGACAAGAACGGCGAAGCGCAGAACCCCATTATGGGTTGCTACGGTATCGGCGTCGGCAGGCTTGCGGCGTCCATCTGCGAGGAAAGTCACGATGATTACGGTCCCATTTGGCCGATGAGCATCGCCCCTTGGCAGGTTGAAGTCTGCAACCTCCGTTCGGACGACGAAACCGTTACAAATACGGCTGAAAAGCTCTGCGCAGATCTTGAAAAGCTCGGTGTTGAGGTTCTTTATGACGACAGAGATATCCGTCCCGGCGTTATGTTTGCGGACGCAGATCTTTACGGCGTTCCCGTCAGAGCCGTTGTCAGCCCCAAGACATGTGAACGCGGCGTCATTGAGATTTCATACAGAGACAAGAGCGCAAAGTATGATGTTGCGATAGACGAGGCGGCAGGCAAGCTCCGCGAGGTCGTCAGCGAAATGCTCGCGCAATACGAATAACCATACTTTTCTTTGAAAAGAAAAGTAGGCAAAAGAAACTTCAGTTATCGGGGAGTTTGTGCGGAGTTTTAATTATCTGCACGGACAGGGTTTGCAGGAAGGCAAAAGAAGCTTTGATTATTGATTTGCAAAACCTATAATAAAGAAAACAGAGATGATTTCTCATCTCTGTTTTTGTTTTCAGTCTCCCATTGTGCAAAGTCGTGTTTACATTTATCGGCACAGCTTCGGGGATGTTGTATCGCCGTTTTCATCGCACACGATCTTATACTTTTTACAATAAAAATACTGCACAAAATTTATATGAGCCAATGCGGAAAGAAAAATTATTGTTATAAGCGCTATGCTTATACAAACATTCTGCATGCTGACATCTGCATTGTTACGGAGCATTTTCGACGTGTGTATGCCAAGCACTCCGGCAATCGGAATAACCGACGCGATGACGGCGTCCAGCGCAATGACCCATTGCGCCCTGCTTTTCTCTTTGATTTTCCCGAAAACGCCCTTATGCGCTCCCAGCACTATCAATCCGACGTACAAAACGGAAAAAAGCAGATAAATGGGCAAAATCCATATGGAAAAGTAACGCCCGAGTGGCGGCTCGTCCGCAATCAGGTTATATGAGGTGTATAGTAGCCAGAAAAGAACCGACAGAAACGTTCCCGAAATGCCGTTGACGAGAAACCTCAGTTCAAAAGTTTTCTTCGTTTTTTCGCTTCCGATGACCGATATAAATATATAATAAAGCAGGCTCCATACAATGCCGGAAAGCATGGGGAACATCGCCCTGAAAGTAAATCCGTTTACATTTACAGCCATTATTCCGAGCACAATCATCATCGCGGGAAAGATCAAAGTCGCCTTAAAAGACTTTTTGAGACCGGAAAGTGATATGTATCTTTCGGTATCAAGATATATCAGATCACGTGCTTTTTCTTTCATTTATTTTCTCCTTTGACATTGCCGGAGCAAACCCGTGTTGTCATTTTTGCTTTTTGCGGGAAGCTCCGCCCGTTGACCTTTCATTTCACCGAATGATAAAAATCCAGCGTTTTGAAGTCTCTTTCCAGATGACAAAGCAGATATTTTTCGCAGGCATTTGCAAACTCGCTCATCGCTTCGTCCTTTAAGTCAAAGGCGAAAAGACGCTCGGGTCGACAGTATATAACGTATCTCATCGCCGCAAAAACAGAGGGCGAAAGCGGAATTATAAGGTGCGCGTGCGAATAGATACCCTCCGCCTCGCTTGTGCGCTTTGCCTCGGTATCAAAATCCGTCTCCTTTGCTCTGTAACAATTTTCGCAACAGAAATATCCGCCCTCGACGTCAAAATAATATGTATCGAAATCCGCCTTGCCGCACCCCTCGCAGCCGACAAGGTCCGGCATAAATCCCGCTTCGGACACCGCGCGAAGCTCAAAAGTCGCCTTTATCTGTTCCATGGGCTTGGCTTTTTTCGCAATACAGTAAAGGCTGTTGAGCACGAGCCTGAGCAGCTTTTCCTCCGGCTGATCTTCAAGGGCGATATCGCAGGCGACATCGGCAATATACGCCGCAAGCGCAGAGCCCTCAAGCGTATCTCTTATGCCGAAAAAGCATTCCGATCTGCCCGCCTCGCGCAGATAATATTTATCATGCATGGTGTTTACGGTCAGCTCAGAATATGCATATACCTGACTTGCAACAAAGTTCGGACTTTTCAGTCGCTTTGCGCCGTTGGCATATACGGATATTTTCCCGAGCTCCGCCGTAAGCACCGTCAGCATTTTGTCATATTCGCCGACGTCGACCTCGCGGAGGACGACCCCGCTTACGGTGGTTATCTTCTGAGCCATCCGTCAGAATTCCTCTCTCTTGAAGCCCAGATTTCCGACGGCAAAATCGGATTCGCGCCAGTTTTCCTTCACCTTCACCCAAAGATCGAGATAGACCTTTGTTCCGAAGAATGCTTCAAGATCCTCTCTTGCCATCTCGCCGACTTTTTTCAGCGTCGCGCCGCCCTTGCCGATTATGATCGGCTTATGGGACGCTCTCTCGCAGAAGATTTCCGCGCGTATCGAAAGGAGCTTCGGGGTTTCCTTCCAATCCTCAATGACGACGGCAATTCCGTGCGGAATTTCCTCGCTCAGAAGCCTGAGCAGCTTTTCTCTGATGAATTCAGCTGCGATCTGTCTCTCCGGCTGATCGGTTATCATGTCGTCCGGGAAAATCCATTCGTCCGTCTCTGTTGCGTATTTATCGATCTCATCAAAAATTATGTTTGTATTATCGCCGTTTTTCGCGGATATCGGAATGACGGCGGCAAAGTCGTATTTGCCGGAAAAGCGCAGAATCGTATCGCCTATCTGTTCCGCGCGGCTTATGTCCGTCTTGTTTACGAGGAGCACGACGGGCACGTCAATTTCCTTGAAGCGCTTCATAAGATTTTCTTCAATCGGGCCGATTCTGTCACCCGCGGAGACGATATAGAGAATAAGGTCAACTCCCGTTGCGGCATCTGAGGCGGCTCTCATCATAAACGAGCCGAGCTTGTCCTGCGGTTTATGTATACCGGGGGTGTCGAGGAAAACATACTGCGTATCGCCCTTGGACGTTATCCCCGTTATTTTCGTGCGGGTTGTCTGCGGCTTGCTTGAAACGATTGCAATCTTCTCTCCGAGCAAGGTGTTGAGCAGGGTGGATTTACCTGTGTTTGCCCTGCCGATTATCGCCGTGAATATTGTTTTTTTCATTTATTTTCTCTCCTGTCCGATTGATGATAATATCGCTTCCTGTTTGTCCCGCATAAGTCTGTCCTCTTCCTCGCTGCGCTCGTGGTCGTAGCCGAGGAGGTGCAGCGTTGAGTGTACGGAAAGAAAAGCTATCTCCCTTTCGGGACTGTGACCGTACATCTCCGCCTGCTCCATCGCCCGTTCAACGGAAATGACTATATCTCCGATGACGGCGCAACCGTTCGCCTCGTCTGTATCCCATTCCGAGTCGTCCTCGGAGAGGATGGGGAATGAGAGGACATCCGTCGGGGCGTCCTTGCCTCTGTATTCGCGGTTCAGCTTCCGTATTCCTTCATTGTCCGTAAAGGTGACGGAAACCTCGGCAGGGCGGGAGAAATTCTCGCTTTTCAGCGTCTGACTTACAGCAAGACGTATCAGTTTTTTCATTTCATTCGTCACGAGGAGCTTTTTCTGGTTGTTCTGAAAATATATCTCGTTATGATATCTCATTTCTGTTCTCCTCCGCTTTTTCTGACCTTGAATTTTTCGGGCGTTTTCTTCATTTCCCGCTCGTATTTGTCATAAGCGAGAATGATCTTCTGCACGAGCTTATGACGGACAACGTCCCGCTCGGAGAATTCGTGAATTGCAATTCCTTCTATCCCGCGCAGAATTTTGGAAGCCTCCGCAAGTCCGCTCTTTTTGCCGAACGGAAGGTCGGTCTGGGTGATATCGCCCGTGACGACAGCCTTTGAGCCCGATCCGAGACGCGTCAGAAACATTTTCATCTGTTCGGGGGTCGTGTTCTGCGCCTCGTCGAGAATGATGAATGAGTCATCAAGCGTTCTTCCCCTCATATATGCAAGCGGAGCAATTTCAATCGTGCCCCGTTCAAGGTGCTTCTGATATGTTTCCGCACCGAACATTTCAAACATGGCGTCGTAAAGCGGACGGAGATACGGATTTATCTTACTCTGCAAATCGCCGGGAAGAAAACCAAGTCGCTCGCCGGCTTCAACGGCGGGTCTTGTGAGAATTATTCTTGAAACTTCTTTGTTGCGAAGGGCTGTCGAAGCGGCGGCAACGGCAAGGAACGTCTTTCCCGTGCCCGCCGGTCCGAGCCCCAGAATAATCGTATTTTTCTTTATCGCGTCTATATATTTCTTCTGTCCGACGGTGCGCGCCTTTATCGGTTTTCCTCTCGTTGTAACGCAGATGCAATCGTCGCCGAAGCGTTCGAGCGGCTCCCCGCTTTTGACCGTGTTTATGACATAATCGACGCTCTGTTCGGAGAGCTCCGTTCCCATTTTCACCATCGAATAAAGATATTCAAGGGCGGAAAACGCGGAGAGGAGAGCGTCGCTGTCCTCGCTGCGGAGAATGATGGCATCCCCTCCGCTGCGGTCGCTTTCCCTGTTCGTCACGGCAATTCCGAACGCCTTTTCCAGCTTTGCGGCGTTGACGTCAAAATTGCCGAAAAGGTTTGCCGTCTGCTCCATATTTTCCGTATAAAGAATTTTTTCGTACATTTATTTTTCTCCGTCCGTTTTGATGAATATTTCGCTTGTTATATCCGCTATGCAGTCAATATCCGCATAGAGCGTTAAAATTCCGTCGTTTATTTCCGTGCGCTCCTCTCTTGCGAGAATCTGCGCCTCGGAAAGTGTTTTTTCGGTCTGCCTTGCAAGCTCTTTTTCTGCAATCGACAACGCCTGCTCCTCGCTGATTTTCTCCGTTTCCGTCACATATTCGGAATACGTCGTTTTTTCGACGAATATCGGAAGCTCGATAATTCCGAAAAGGCAAAGCCTTTTTTCCTCCTCTATTGTATCATATTTTTCATAAGAAATATCATTATTTGAGAAAAGATTTATTTTTTTTGCAAAAAATCTGACGGTCACCCGCGTCTTTTTCTCGCCCGTGTATATTTTTTTCTCTGTGACGAGCGGTATTTCCGCCGTAAACGAGCGGCTTATCCTCGCATAGACCTCGCCTCTGGCGCGGACGAGCCTGTAACCGACGGCGCGAGAGTCGATAACGCCGGAAACAAGCAGCTGTCCTTTTTTCACAATCTGCCCTTTCTTTACGGTCGGCACGCCGCCACGCACCTCGATTGCCTCAATCTGACCGTCACAGCTTGCGACAAGGTTCGACGGAACCGAAATGTTTTCAACGTCCATTTCTTTCCGCTCGCGCACGACAACCTCGGCAACCGTCCCGCGCAGGTTTATGCTGGCGTATGAGAGCTCATCCGTATCGATGACCAGCTCATTTTCAAGCCGCGCCGTGTTTATGTTCGGTATATACGAGCCGATATAGAGCCCGTAGCCTTCAAGCGTTTTGAGAATTTCCTTTTCGGAAAGCCCCTCCTGCCCCGTGACGTTTATGTCCCACACGAAAAACGATGAGGCAGCGAGAAGAACGGCACAAAGCACCGCGCCGATGAAAAAGCCTATCCGCATTTTATAGCCGGAGGCGGCGTGGAGGAGTCCGGAATGGGTGACCTGTTCGTCCGAAATTATCTGTCCCTCCGTGAGAATGACATACTTCCGGAAGGCGTCCGGCTCCATGCGGAAGCTGACAAGTCCTCCGCCCTCGGCTTTCACCCCGTAAAACGGAACGTTGTTTTTCATCAGAATGTTCAGTGCGCGACAGACGGATTCAGCCCTTGCGGTCACCGTATACGAGCCGCGCAGATATTCATATATTTTTCCCATATCAGCAGAATGTGAGCGATTTTATCCTGCCGGAAAGTGAGATTTTTCCGTATCCCGCCCAGCGCAGACACAGCCCCTCCCCGCAGACTGAAAGCTCTCCCCCGCGGATATTCAGTCGAACTTCGTCCGTCGAATAAAAGCCTATTCCGAGGCAACCGCACACAAGCACCTCCTCCCTGCCTGAAATTTCAATTCCGAGAGAGGTTATTTCGGGCAAAATTTTCTTTTTCAAACTTTACCTCCCGTAAAAATACTTATCTTTGCCTTTGCATATCTATTGTATGCGGGAGGTGATTTTTATAAAACTTTCTTTACGTTTTCAGTCTGTATTTATTTTTTCGGCGGCTCTCGCCGTCATGATTTTTTCTCTCGTTTTTCCCGCGGAAACGGCGGCGTCCGTCCGCGATGGGCTCCTGCTCTGCGCGGAAAAGGTTATTCCCTCGCTGTTTATGTTCATATGCGCGGCAAGGCTTCTTGCAAAAAGCGGCATCGAGCGTATTTTTGAAAAATGTAAGCTTCTGCTTGCGATATTCGGCGTTTCCCCTGCGGGGATGACTGTCATTTTCATAGGCTTTATATGCGGTTATCCTTCGGGCTCTTCAACAGCCGCGGAGCTTTGCAAATCGGGACGGATGACAGCCGAAGAAGCAAGCTCTCTTCTGCCTTTTACAAACTGCGCGGGGGCGGCGTTTCTTATAGGTGCAGTCGGCAGTTCGATGCTCGGCGACACAAAGGCGGGCGTCGTGCTTTTTATAACACAGAGTGTAACCTCGGCTTTACTGCTGATTTTGACTGCGCCGCGCCGGCGCGCGTGCCTTGCACGCGCTTTTCCGCCCCCGCCTTCCGAAAATTCAAAACCCACAAGGGTATCCGGCGTAGCGGGGGCGGTTGCCTCCGCCGTGGCGGAGGGCGGCGCGGCGCTGATACCGATAACCGCCTTTGTGACGTTTTTCCGTGCGCTTACCGCCATGACGGCGAAAATTATAAAAATTCCCGCCGTAACAAACCTTTTTGCATGCATTTTTGAAGTCACATGCGGACTTGCCGGACTTGCCGAATATTATACGTCAAAGCCGATTATGACAATCGCTCTTTCCGCGGCGGCTGTCGGTTTTTCGGGACTTTCCGTTATGGCGCAGGTTTTTGAAAGAGCTTCGGACGCAAAAATAAAAACCGGCGGATATTTTGCGGGAAAACTCGTCCTGTCGCTTGCAATGGCAATTATATCCGTACCGATATACAGAATTTTTTATGAAAATAATACAAAAATCGCGGTGATATTGTGCGTGTTTTTGTTTGCAGCAACGATTGCGCGTATTCTGTGCGAAAAACTTTCAAAAAAGGGTAGAAAATTAAGAAAATATGATATATAATTAGCTTATAATAGTCTGTGCGGACAGAACATGAGGAGGAAGCGCATATGCAGGACAAAAAATCAATCGAAAAAGAAGACCGCCTTTGCGCTTTTTGCGAAAAAGGCACGCCCGTACCCGGCGGAGAATTCATCATATGTCCGAAAAAGGGACTTGTTGACGAAAAATTTTCGTGCCGGTCATTTTCATATGACCCTCTCAAACGCGAACCCAAAAGAAAAGAAACAGACGTATTTTGCGAATTTGTAGATATTGATATTGACGATGAAACATAACAATTTTGAAAAAGCGATAGTAACGCTTGAATTCGATAAAATCAGACAAATGCTTTGCGACGTCGCTCCGACAGCCGGAGCAAAAAGCATGGCTCTTTCGCTTATGCCCTCCGCAAGCGCCGCCGAGGTGCGGACTCTCCTTGCCGAAACGGACGCGGCAAAGGCAATGCAGGCGCTCAAGGGCATGCCCCCGTTTTACGGCATAGCAGACGTGACAGACTCCCTCGAAAGAGCCGACAAGGGCGCCGTTCTCTCAACAAGGGAGCTGCTTGATATCGGCTCGGTGCTCCGCGCCGCGAGAGGTCTTCGCGACTATGCAAACCTTTCCCATAGCGAAGAAAACGCTCTGACGGAATATTTTTCCCGTCTCGTTCCAAACAAATATCTTGAAGAAAAAATATCAAGATGTATCCAGAGCGAGGACATGATAAGCGACGCCGCGAGCGAAAAGCTGGCAGACATCCGTCGCCATATAAGAATTGAAAATTCCCGCGTCCGCGATATTCTGCAAAAGTATATCACAAGCCCCGAATATTCAAAGCACCTTCAGGAGCAGATTGTCACCATGCGTGACGGAAGATACGTCATTCCCGTCCGCGCGGAGAGCAAGAACGAAATAAAAGGTCTTGTTCACGATACATCGGCTTCGGGCGCGACGCTCTTCATCGAGCCGCTTTCCGTTGTTGAGGCAAACAACAACCTCCGTGTGCTTGAAACAAAAGAGCGGGACGAAATCGAGCGTATTCTCGCCGAGCTTTCAGCCGACGCGTCTGCCGCCGCAGGCGGAATAATAACAAACTACGAAAACATCACTCTGCTTGCATTCGCCTTTGCCAAAAGTCAGCTCTCGCTGAAAATGGAGGCTTCGGCGCCGATAATTTCGGATAAATGCGAGCTTGAAATATTCGAGGGACGTCATCCCCTTCTCCGGACGGAAAAGGTCGTGCCGATAAACGTTTCCCTCGGCAAAAAATTTGATACTCTCGTCATCACCGGTCCGAACACCGGCGGCAAGACCGTCGCGCTGAAAACAATCGGCCTTTTCTCGCTGATGGTGGGAGCGGGGCTTCACATCCCCGCGTCGCAGAGCTCAACGATGTGCGTCTTTTCCGACGTCCTCGCCGACATCGGCGACGAGCAGAGCATCGAACAGTCGCTTTCGACATTCTCTGCGCACATGGTGAACATTGTCGACATTCTCTCAAAGGTCAGCCCGAAAACGCTCGTGCTTCTGGACGAGCTGGGAGCGGGAACAGATCCAGTCGAGGGTGCGGCTCTCGCCGTTTCGATACTTGAAGCCGTCAGAGAGAGCGGTGCGCTCTGCGCCGCGACAACTCACTATGCGGAGCTGAAATCCTTCGCCATTGAAACGGACGGCGTCTGCAACGCCTCCTGCGAATTTGACGTAAAAACCCTCCGCCCGACATATCGGCTGATAATCGGCACGCCGGGACGGTCAAACGCTTTCGCAATTTCGGAGCGGCTGGGTATATCAAAGAGCATCATCGACCGTGCTCAGCGCTACGTTTCCGGCGAGGACAAGCGTTTTGAAAACGTAATCGAGCAACTTGAAAAAACAAGAATAGAAGCGGAAAAGGCAAAATCGGAAGCCGAAAAGCTCCTCGCCGAGGCGAAAAAAGAGCGGCTTGAAACAGCTGAGCAAACAGACGCTCTCCGTCGTCAGGCGGAAAAAGAACTCGAAAAGGCACGCGCAACCGCCGTGCGCACAGTCGAAAGTGCAAAGGCTTCGAGCGCATTCATATTCGAGCAGATGGACAAGGTTGCAAAAGCAAAGGAAAAGCCCAATCTCCGCGAGGAAATGGACAGGGCGCGCGCGGAGATACGCAAAAAGTTGCGCGAAAACGAGGACACGCTCAATCCCGTTGTCGAAAGGACGGCGGAAGGATATGTTCTGCCCAGAACGCCCGTTCCGGGGGACAAGGTTATAATCGTCAGCGTCGGACAGCACGGAGAAGTCGTTTCCGAGCCTGATACCGCAGGAAATATCGCTGTCAGAGTCGGCTCTGCGATAATGAAAACCAAGCTCAAAAATCTTATGTTCGACGAGCGCGCCGATAAAAAACAGAAGGGCGGTACAAAAGCCGCCGTCGGCACCTCCGCGACGTTCTCTCCGGAAATTGACCTCCGCGGAATGTACGGAGACGACGCCGAGCTTGCGCTTGACAAATACGTCGATGACGCAAAGCGCGCGGGCGTGCACGAAATACGCATTATACACGGAAAGGGCACGGGAGCCCTCCGCAAAGCCGTTCAGGCTTTCCTCCGCTCCGACAAGCGCATTGCGAATTTCCGCATCGGCAACTGGGGCGAGGGCGACACCGGCGTGACAATCGCAGAACTGAAATAACCTTCTTTTCTTTGAAAAGAAAAGTAGGCAAAAGAAACTTTAATTATCGGGGGCAATATACAGATTTTTCAGCCCCTGCGCATACCGACAATAACCCTTCCCAACGGAAATAAACATACGAAAGGAAAAAACTTATGAAAAAACTCAAAATGCTTGCCATAGACCTCGGCGCTTCGAGCGGACGTGGCATAGTCGGCTCTTTTGACGGAGACAAAATCGAACTGCGTGAAAATCACCGTTTTTCAAACGACCCCGTCATAAACGCCGGAATGTTCAACTGGGATATTCTCCGCATTTTCTTTGAAATAAAGGAGTCGATGAGGCAGTGCGCCCTTTCGGATGACAAAGATATTGCGTCAATGGGTATCGACACCTGGGGCGTTGACTTCGGTCTGCTCGATTCAAAGGGTCATCTCCTCGGCAATCCCACCCATTACAGAGACGAGCGCAACCTCGGTATGGCGGATTATTCATATAAATTTGTTCCGCGTGACGAGCTTTACGCAAGAACAGGCATACAGACGATTGATTTCAACAGTCTTTTCCAGCTTCTCGCGATAAAAAAAGACACCCCCGAACTTCTTTCGATAGCAAAGGACATGCTCTTCATCCCCGACCTGCTCAACTATTTTCTCACGGGAAACAAGCAGACGGAATATACGATAGCTTCAACCGGTCAGCTCCTTGACGCCGGCGCGCGCGATTGGGCTTGGGATCTTATAAAGCGTTACGGCTTGCCGGAAAACATCTTCCGCAACATTGTTATGCCCGGCACGCCCTGCGGCTCGCTCCTTTCACAGGTGAAGGAGGATGTCGGCGGGATTGACCCGAAGGTTATCTCCGTTGCGGCGCACGATACGGGCTCTGCCGTCGTTGCGGTTCCCGCAAAGGGCGAAAAATTCATCTTCATAAGCTCCGGAACATGGTCCATTATGGGCACGGAAACAAAGCAGCCCGTTATCAGCGAAAAGTCGAACGAATACAACTTTACAAACGAGGGCGGTTACGGCGGCACGATCCGCTTCTCAAAGAACATAACGGGTCTCTGGCTTGAACAGGAATCACGCCGTCAGTGGGCGAGAGAGGGCAAAAAATACAGCTATGACGAGCTTTCCGATATGGCTCTCACGGCAAAGCCGCTCCGTTTCCTCGTCAACCCCGACGAGCCTGTGCTCGGCGTTCCAGGAAACATTCCGCAGAGAATAAGAGAATATTGCGAAAAAACGGGTCAGGGCACGCCGGAAACAATGGGCGAAATCGTCCGTTGCATATTTGACAGTATCGCCCTGCGCTATCGCTGGGTCATTGACAGAATAGACGAGATGTGCGGCGAGAAGCTCCCCGCGATAAACATCGTCGGCGGCGGCACGAAAGAAAAAATGCTTTCCAAATTTGCGGCAACGGCTTGCAAGCGTCCCGTTTACACAGGTCCCGTCGAAGCGACGGCAATGGGCAACATTGCGGCGCAGGCTATCGCTATGGGTGAGCTTCGCGACCTTTCCGAGGCGAGAGAGGTTATCGCCCGCTCGACGGAAATGGGCGAATATTACCCCATAACTGCGGAAGAGGCAATGTGGGACGAAGCTTACGAGCGCTTCTGCAAACTTGTTTGAAAATAAAATCCGAAAAGGAGAAGATATATGGCAAACACGGCATACGAACTTGCGAGAGCAAGATATGCACAGATAGGCGTCGACACCGATGCGGCTATCGAAAAACTGAAAACCATTCCCGTTTCCCTGCACTGCTGGCAGGGTGACGACGTCACGGGCTTTGACCACGACGGTCCGCTCACGGGCGGAATTCAGACGACGGGAAACTACCCCGGCAAGGCAAAAACTCCTAAGCAGCTTATGGCTGACATGGACAAGGCAATGTCGCTCTGTCCCGGAAAGAAAAAACTCAATCTTCACGCCTGCTATGCAATCTTTGAGCCGGGAGAATTTGTCGACAGAGATAAAATCGAACCGAAGCATTTCAAAAAATGGGTCGACTTTGCAAAGGAAAGAGGTATGGGAATCGACTTCAACCCCACCTTCTTCTCTCATCCTATGGCAAAAAACGGTCTGACGCTCACAAGTCCGGACGAGGAGGTCAGAAAGTTCTGGGTTGAGCACGGCAAAGCCTGCATAAGGATTTCGGAATATTTCGCAAAGGAAACGGGTATTCCCTGCGTTATGAATATATGGATAGGCGACGGCTACAAGGACGTTCCCGCGGACAGAATGGGTCCGAGAATGAGATATAAGCAGTCTATTGAGGAAATTCTCTCCGAGCCGTTTGACAAAAACCTCGTAAAGCCCTGCGTTGAATCGAAGGTGTTCGGCATAGGCGTTGAAGCGTACACGGCAGGTTCTGCCGAGTTTACGCTTTCCTTCGCCGCCATGCACGACGGTTGCCTGCCCCTTATGGACAACGGTCACTATCATCCGACGGAGGTCGTTTCCGACAAAATCCCCGCTCTGCTCTGCTTCTTCCCGGAGATTGCTCTCCATATCACGCGCGGTATCCGCTGGGACTCCGACCACGTTCTCACCTTTGACGACGAAACAAGAGAAATGGCAAAGGAAATCGTCCGTTGCGACGCTCTGGACAGAGTTTATATGGCGCTTGACTATTTTGACGCGAGCATCAACCGCGTTGCGGCGTGGACAGTCGGCTTCCGCAGCTGGCAGAAGGCTCTCCTCTCCGCGCTCTGCACACCGAACGCAGCCCTCAAAGCACTTCAGGACGAAAACCGTCTCACAGAGCTTTTCGTAATGCACGAAGAGCTGAAAACGCTCCCCTTCGGCGCAGTCTGGGACGAATACTGCGAGAGATGCGGCATTCCCGCCGGCGCAAAGTGGTTTGAAGAGGTTGAAAAATACGAAAAAGAAGTATTGCTTAAAAGATAATGCGCAAAATATCCGTAAATAAACCTCAAAGGATATTTACGGATGAAAAAACTTATTGCTCTCCTGCTCCTGCTTGCGACGCTTTTGCCGTCGCAGGCAATGGCGGAGGAAGCTGTCGTAACAATCGCCGCCGCAGGCGACAATCTCATTCATTCAAGCATTTTCCGGGACGCAAAAACAGCCGATGGCTATGATTTTTCCCCGATATACAAACGTGTTTCCAAAATTATATCGTCTGCCGACGTTGCGTATATCAATCAGGAAACGCCCCTCGGAACGAGCGGCTTTTCCGGCTATCCGCACTTCTGCACGCCGTGCCGTATGGCTGACGACCTTGTAAATGCGGGCTTTGACGTCATCGGCATTGCAAACAATCATATGCTTGACAAAGGAGACGACGGTCTGCGGTTTACAAGAGACTATATCGCCGAAAGGGCTGAAGCCGTCATAGGCTATGACAGGGACAGCATCGCCGTAGTTGAGAGAAAAGGTATAAAGCTCGCCTTTGTGCAGATGACCTATTCAACCAACTGCGACGGTCACAGCGATATTCCGCGTCTGTCGTTTTCCCTCTGCGAAAGGCTGATAAAGAGAGCAAAGGAGAAGGCGGACGCCGTCATCGTCTGCGTTCATTTCGGGGACGAGTTCGATTCCGGCAGAGCAATGAGCGTCTTTCCGACAAATGAAAAGCAGGAGGAATACGCACGGTACATTGCAGATTGCGGAGCGGATATCATCATCGGCACGCACCCGCACGTTCTGCAAAGAACGGAATGGATTGAAAGAAGCGACAGAGGGCGGACGCTCTGCGTTTATTCGCTCGGAAATTTCCTTTCAAACATGCGCTACGGAGCGCAGATGCTCGGCGGGATACTGACGGCGGAAATAGTCAAAGGAAAGGGCGGGGTCACCGTACGCAATCCGAAAATCATCCCGACGGTCTGCCATTTCAACTCCGCACACAAGGGCTATACGATATATCCGCTCTGCGAATATTCGGACGAGCTTTGCGCCGTTCACGGAACGGGAGACGAAAAGAACGAGCGACGGTTTTCAATGGCAGCGCTTAAAGATTACTACGAAAGCAATGTCGCGCCGGAATTCCGGTGTGACAAATATATAAAGGAAGAAGATAAAAATGATAAATCTTGAGAAAGAAATCCGTCAACAGCCCGATGTGCTTGCGGGCGTCGGCGCGGCAAACACAGAGAAGATAAAGGCTCTCGTTGCCGAAGCGAAAAAAAGAGGAATCAGAAACGTGACGATCGCCGCAAGAGGCACTTCGGATCACGCCGCGATCTACGGGCAGTATCTGCTTGCCGTTACGGCGGGTATTCCCTGCGGACTGGCAACCCCCTCCGCAATTTCAAGATACGGAGCGGATATTGATTATTCCGGTCATCTTGTCATCGGAGTTTCGCAGTCCGGTATGGCAGAGGACGTGCTGCTCGTTATCGAGGACGCAAAGAGACACGGCGCACTTACGGCGTCCGTCACAAACAACGAAAGCTCCCCCCTTGCAAAAGCAGTTGACTTTTCGCTCTTCTGCAATGCAGGTCCGGAAACGAGCATTGCGGCGACAAAAACCTTTACGTCGCAGCTTTACATAATAGCGGCACTCGCCGCGGAATGGGGCGGCGACGCGTCTCTGAAAAAGGCTCTGTCCACTCTGCCGGAAAAAGCGGCGGAGGTTCTCCGTTATATGCCCGACGCTCTCGCTCCGATAGCCGAAAAGCACAAAAATCTTTCGGCGGCTTCGGTGCTGGGCAGAGGTCTGCTTTACCCGATCGCGCTTGAAGGTGCACTGAAAATTCTTGAAACAAACAAGATAAAAATGCGCGGATATGCCGTTTCGGACTTCCATCACGGTCCGAAGGCACAGATAGGCAAGAGCGACCTTGCGATCGTCCTCGCCTGCGACGGCAAAACCTATGAAGATGAAAAGGAAATCTGCCGCGAGCTGCTTTCCGTCGGCGGAGAGGTCATCGTCATAACGGACAGAAAAGACGATTTCGGCGGAGCAACCGTCCTCACGGTCTCCTCTTCCGGTTATAAATATCCGGACGCAATAACAGCCTTCTGCTGTGCAATAACGCTTCAGCTTCTCGCTCTCAAACTCACCGAGGTGCGCGGGATCGACCCCGACGCTTCCGAGGTTCTGAAAAAAGTTACCGTAACGGTTTAATTTTAACCAAAGGAGATATAAAAATATGAACTTCTCAATGCTTCACCCCGCCGATCAGATTGTTATGATCATGAACCGCCTTTATTACTACGGCATGACGACAACCACCGGCGGAAACCTTTCAATCAAGGACTCGGACGGCGTCGTCTGGATAAGCCCTTCGGGTATCGACAAGGGCAATCTTCGCCGCGAGGACATTATGCAGATACTCCCCGACGGAACAATCGTAGGTATTCATCGCCCGTCGGTTGAATATCCGTTCCACCTCGCAATTTATAAAAAACGTCCCGACCTCGGCGCCGTGCTTCACGCTCATCCGCCGGCACTCGTTGCGTTCAGCATTGCAAGAGAAATCCCCGATACTTCAATCATCCCCGACGCACGCTTCCTCTGCGGAAACATAACAATGGCACCCTATGCCCTCCCCGGCAGCAGCAAGCTCGGAGACAACATCTCCGCGGAGTTTGAAAAGGGCATAAACACGGTTATGCTCGAAAATCACGGCGTTGTTATCGGCGCGCACGATCTTTTCTCCGCATTTATGAATTTTGAAACCCTTGACTACTGCGCAAGAGTTCAGATAAACGCATCGACTCTCGGCGGCGAGCTTCATACTCTTTCCGAAAGACATATGAACCTCTACAAAATGAAAACCCAGCCCGTGCTTGACACCTTCCGTCCGACGGAACGTTCAAGCGAGGAGCTTCAGATCCGCCGTGATATGTGCGACCTTATTCACCGCGCATACGGCAACCAGCTCTTCACAAGCGGTCAGGGCACGTTCTCCTGCAAGCTCTCCGACGGCTCGATAATCATCACGCCCTATGCGAAGGACAGAAAATATCTTGAGCCCGAGGATCTCGTTCTCATAAACAAGGAGGGTCAGTGCGAGGTTGGCAAGACGCCGTCCCGCTCGATCCTGCTCCACGAGAAGATTTACAAGAACGACCCCGCGATAAAGACGGTTATTATGGCGCACCCGCCGTATATTATGGGCTTTGCCGTAACGGACGCCGAGTTTGACGCGCGCCTCATTCCGGAAAGCTATATCGCTCTCAAGACCGTCCGCAAATATCCTTTCGGTTCTTCCTTTATGCAGCCCGACCTTCTGGCGAAGGAAATCTCGATAAAGAATCCCGTCGTCATAATAGAAAACGACTGCATCATCGCCGCAGGCACAAGCCTTCTCAACGCCTTTGACCGCCTTGAGGTTATGGAATACAGCGCAAAGTCGCTCGTTGAGGTTGCCGCAATCGGCGGAAAGATCGTCAAGATCAGCGATGACGAGGTAAAGGAAATAGAAGTTGCATTCAATCTTTGATAAACGCGAAAGACACATTACGGAGGGAGTTAAACAATGAGGGAATATTTCGGAGAACTCAGCGTCATAGGAATGAAGGGGTGCGATAAATTCGTCCGTCGGGTGGACGAATATCTCTGCCAATGGCGCAAGGGCGAAAAAGACACATATCTTGTCGAAGCGGATTGTCCGCGTTTCGGCACAGGTGAGGCAAAGGGGATAATAAATGCCTCGTTGCGCGGTCACGATACGTTTATATATGTCGATCCGTTCAATTACGGCGTGACATACAATATGTACGGAATGACGGTGCCTATGAGCCCCGACGACCATTTTCAGGATCTCAAGCGCATAATCTGCGCAAACGAGAAAAAATCCCGCAGAGTATCTGTCATTATGCCGATGCTCTACGAGGGCAGGCAGCACAAGAGAAACGCGCGCGAATCGCTCGACTGCGCTATGGCGCTTCAGGAGCTCGTTTCGATGGGCGTTTCAAACATACTGACCTTTGACGCACACGACCCCCGCGTTCAGAACGCAATCCCGAACAACGGCTTTGACAATGTCAGAACGACATATCAGATGCTCAAAGCCCTTGTGCGTGAATTCCCCGATATAACCTTCGATCCCAAACAGCTTATGATCATCTCCCCCGACGAGGGCGCGATGGGCAGAGGTATGTACTGCTCCTCCGTGCTCGGGCTGGAGCTGGGAATGTTTTATAAACGTCGCAACTATACCGTTGTCATCAACGGCAGAAACCCCATCGAGGCGCACGAATACCTCGGCAACAGCGTCGAAGGGCGCGACGTTATCATAATCGACGATATGATTTCCTCCGGCGACTCCGCAATCGACGTTGCGAGAGAGCTGAAAAACCGCGGCGCAAGAAGAATCTTTATGTTTGCGACGTTCGGCCTTTTCTGCAACGGCTGCGCCAATCTTGACCGTGCCTATGAAGAGGGCATAATCACAAGAATTTTCACAACCAACTTAAATTACAGAACACAGGAAATCATCGATCGCCCGTGGTATACGGAGGTCAGCCTCTGCAAATACGTCGCTTATCTCATAGACACCATAAACAAGGATCAGACCATAAGCGAGCTGCTCAACCCCGTCACAAGAATACATAACCTTGTTGACAGAGTCAGAGGAAACGCTGAAAAGAAATAAACAAAAAAACGTCCTTCCCGGGCTTTTCGGGAAGGACGGACTTATGCGAGGTATATACATATGAAAAATTATCTCCTGCCGCCGGAAGGCTCCTTCTTCAAGGCAAATATGCATTGCCACAGCACCCTTTCCGACGGCAAGCTCACAGTCGAACAGATAAAAGAGCTTTATAAAAACGCGGGATATTCGGTCGTCGCATTTACGGATCATAACGTCCTCATCGACCATTCCGACCTTGCGGACGACGGCTTTATGCCCATAACAGGCTATGAATATGACATTTTTGACGAGAGAGGCGACCGTTCGTACAGTCACACCCCGCTCGTCCATATCTGCTTCTATGCAAAGGATCCGCACAACGACGTCCTCCCCTGCTATAACGCAAACCAGATATCGGATCGCCACGCAGACCTGCGCGAAAAGCAGAAGTATTCCGGCACGCCGGACTATGTCCGCAATTATAAAAACATAAACGAGACGATCGCGCAGACCTGTTCGGAGGGCTTCCTTGCAAGTCTCTGTCACCCGACCTGGTCTGAACAGGATCTGGACGAATACAGAAATATCGATGGCATTTTCGCAATGGAAATCCTCAACTACGGTTGCTGGACAGAGGGCTACAACGAAATAAACGATCACGCATATGACGATCTCTGCCGCAGAGGAAAGAAGATATATTGCATCGCCTCGGACGATAACCACAATAATTTCCCGCCCGACAGCCCGAAATTCGATTCCCTCGGCGGCTTTATAATGATAAAGGCTCCGGAGCTTGAATATTCCGCTATAATGAAGGCGCTTGAAAACGGCGATTTTTATGCGTCATCGGGACCCGAAATTTACGAAATGTGGACAGAGGGCGAGGAGTTGCATATAAAAACGTCGCCCGCGGCAAGAATTTCTCTCACGACCTACGGCAGACGGACAAGTGTCTGTACGGGCGAGAAAAAGGGCGACCTTATAACCGAGGCGACGCTCGCATGCTCCGGTCTTTACGACCGCTATTGCCGCGTCACCGTTGATGACGGACAGGGTCATTTTGCGTGGACGCGCGCATATTTTGATTGCTGTAAGATGGAAAACGGTCGTTATGACGGCGTCCCGTTCAGAAAATAACCCTTTTTTCAGAGAAAAACTTCAATATTTTTTCAAAAAAAGATTGACTTGCGGCGATTTTGAGTGTATAATACAACATCATCAAGAGAAATTTTGCCGTAAGGAGGACGATGGTAATATGAAGCGCTATTATTTTGCTATGCGATTTAACTATTATTATTACTTTACGTCGTCCGCCCGTGAGCAATAATTGCCGCATAGCTTTGTATTTTTTCAATGAATACTTTGTTTTGCCGCAGAGCTCGCAGGGCGAGCTTTGCGGTATCTTTTTTGTACCGCACAGCGTCCTTATGTGACAGCTTTTGCGGTATTTTTATTTTCTGAAAGGAAGTGGGAACAATGCTGCCCGAAAAAATGATTGAGCTGGGAGCGCACAGCTCTGTAATACGTCAGCTCTTTGAATACGGAAAGAAGAGAAAGGGCGAGATAGGAGAGGAAAACGTTTTTGATTTCAGCATAGGCAATCCGAGCGTTCCGTCTCCGGAGATTGTAAACGGAACGCTTGTACGTCTGCTTGCCGACGACGCCGATATCCATTGCTATACCTCCGCGGCGGGCGATATGAACGTCCGCAGAGCAATTGCGGAATATCTGAACAAAACCTACGGCGCAAGCGAAACGGCGGGACGCATATATCTCACGGTCGGCGCGGCGGCGGCACTGACAATCTCTCTCGGAGCGCTTGTCTGCGAGGGAGACGAGGTCATAGTTTTTGCGCCGTTCTTCCCGGAATACCGCGTGTTTGCCGAAAAAGCGGGGGCAAAAGTCGTTGTATGTCCTCCGCCGAAGGACTTTCAGATTGATTTTGAAGCGCTGAAAAAGAGAATAAACGCAAATACCAAAGCGCTGATAATAAATTCTCCGTCAAACCCGTCCGGCGCGATACTGACAGAAAAAACACTCGCCTCCCTTTCCCTCCTGCTCGAAGAAAAGATGAAGGAATACGGTCACCCGATATACGTAATTTCGGACGAGCCGTACAGAGAGCTCGTCTACGACGGAAAAACAACCCCGTACACGGCGAAATTCATCAAAAATACGATAAGCTGTTATTCGTTCAGTAAGTCCATTTCCCTCCCCGGAGAGCGCATAGGCTATATATGCGTCTGCTCCGGATGCGAAGAAGGCGACAGAATCTTCTCCGCTGTCTGCGGCGCGGGAAGGGCGCTCGGCTTTGTCTGTGCTCCGTCGCTGTTCCAGAAAATGATACCGTCGGTCATAGGCAAAACGTCCGATCTTTCGGTCTACGCTTCAAATCGCGCGTTGCTTTATGAAAGACTGACCGCCCTCGGCTTTGACGCCGTATATCCGGACGGAGCGTTTTATCTCTTCGTAAAATCGCCGGAGGAGGACGAAAACGCATTCTGCGAAAAAGCGAAAAAATACGAGCTTCTGCTCGTGCCCTCGGGCGATTTCGGTATCGGCGGATATGTGCGAATTGCATATTGCGTTTCGGAGAGCGTCATTAAAAACTCGCTGCCCGCATTTGAAAAGCTGGCAAAGGAATACGGACTCGGAAAAAGGTAAAATAATATATGGAAAATAAACTGACACTTGCAAGGAAAAAAATTTCGGAGGTCGACCGGAAAATAGCGGAGCTTTTTGAGGAAAGAATGCGTGCTTCGGAGGACGTTGCCGATTACAAGCGCAAATGCGGTCTGCCGATTGAGGATCCCGTCCGCGAGGATGAGCTGATAAAGAAAAACTCGCTTCTCGTTCCGGAGGATATCCGCCCATATTATATCGGCTTTCAGAAGGATATTATGAAAGCGTCCAAGGCTTATCAGCGCAAGCTGATTGAGGGAGAAAAAATCGCATATTGCGGAGAAGAGGGCGCATTTGCCTTCTTTACGGCAAAAAAACTGTTTCCGAACGGAACCCCCGTCGCAAAAAACAGCTTTGAGGAAGCATATGACTCGGTATCGTCCGGTGAATGTGAGCTTGCCGTCATCCCGCTTGAAAACAGCTATGCGGGAGAGGTCGGCCAGGTGACGGATATGCTCTTTTCCGGCTCGCTCTGCGTAAACGCCGTTTATGACGTTGCAGTCGAACAGTCGCTTATGGCGGTGAGCGGCGCAAGCGTCGATAAAATAAAGAAAGTAATAAGTCATCCGCAGGCGCTGGCGCAATGCGCGAAGTTCATATCGTCCCGCGGATGGGAAACGGAAACCGCGCAAAGCACCTCGTCCGCGGCGATGAAGGTATCGCAGATGGGCGATGAAACCGTCGCGGCGATAGGCTGTGCGGAGGCGGCAGAGCTTTACGGGCTCTCCGTTCTGCAAAAGAATATAAACGAAAGCAGAGCAAACACAACCCGCTTCGGAGTATTTTCAAGAGCGGAAAACACATCGGCGGGCTATTCGGAATCGGACGGCTTTTCCCTTGTGTTCACCGTCAAAAACGAGGCGGGCGCACTTGCGGACGCGCTGGGTGTAATCGGCGAGGCGGGCTTCAATATGAGAACGCTGCGTTCGAGACCGAGAAAAGAACTCGTCTGGAATTATTATTTCTATCTTGAAGCCGAGGGCGCGCTCCGCTCCGAGGCGGGAGAAAAAATGCTCTGCGACCTGCGCAAATACTGCGACAGGCTGAAGGTCGTCGGAATTTACAGATAAAACACAAAAACGGAGGAATTATGACGGTAACGGTCAATCTCGGAGAGAGGTCATACGATATAACAATCGAAAAGGGTGCGCTTTCTCATATCGGAAGCTATATTCCGCAGGGTGGAAAGGCCCTCGTCGTAACAGATGACGGAGTTCCCGCAGGGTATGCAAAAGCCGTTGCGGACGGAATGGAAAATGCCGTGACAGTCACTCTGCCGCAGGGAGAAGCGACAAAGAACTTCGAAAGCTACAAGGTGCTCTGCGAAAAGCTGCTTGAGCTCGGATTTACAAGGAGCGATAAGGTTATAGCCGTAGGGGGCGGGGTCGTCGGAGATCTTGCGGGCTTTGCCGCCTCGACATATATGCGCGGGATAGATTTTTATAACGTCCCGACAACACTCCTCTCGCAGGTCGACTCCTCCGTCGGCGGAAAAACGGCGATAGATTTTTGCGGGATAAAAAACATAATCGGCACGTTCTATCAGCCGAAGGCTGTCATAATCGACCCGGACGTGTTGAAAACTCTTGACCGTCGGCAGTATGCCTGCGGAATGGCAGAGGCGCTGAAAATGGCGGCGACGTCAAGCGGGGAGCTTTTTGAGATGATCGAGGGCGGGATAGACGAGCGCAACATAGAAGAAATGATCGCGCGCGCCGTCGGCATAAAGGCGGACGTTGTTTCAAAGGACGAAAAGGAAGCGGGACTGCGGAAAATCCTCAATTTCGGGCATACCATAGGTCACGGGATAGAAAGTCTCGGCGAGCTTTATCACGGCGAATGCGTCGCGCTCGGAATGCTCTGTATGTGCTCAGAAGATGTCCGTCCTCGCATTGAAAGGGTGATGAAGTCGCTCGGAATTCCGACAAAGATAAAGGCGGACAAAGAGAAGATAATCTCCGCCGTCTGTCACGATAAGAAAATGCAGGGAGAAACGATAAGTGCTGTATTTGTGGACAGTATAGGGTCGTTTGAAATAAGAAAGACAACAACAGATGAGCTTTCCGAAAGGCTCTCCAAAATTCTCATATAAAGGAGCGGACAATGAAAAACACATTCGGACAGAGCATAAGCGTCACCGTGTTCGGTGAGAGCCACGGAGAGTGTATCGGCGCGGTTATCGACGGGCTTGCCCCCGGAATAAAAATCGACGAAGAGTTCATATCGGACAGGCTTGCAAGGCGCAGACCGAGCGGCGAAATATCGACAAAGAGACAGGAAAATGACGAATTTCGCATTGTCAGCGGCGTTTTTGAGGGCTACTCAACCGGCACGCCGATTTGTATAATCATCCCGAACGCCGACACCCGCAGCGCAGACTATAAAAGCACGGCTTCCCTTGCCCGTCCGTCACACGCGGACTATGCGGCATACTGCAAGTATCACGGCTTTGAGGATTACCGCGGCGGCGGGCATTTTTCCGGCAGGATAACGGCGGCAATCGTTGCGGCGGGCGCAATCTGCGAGCTTGCCCTTGCGATGCGCGGAATTACCGTCGGCACGCACATTCTCCGCATAGGAAAAGCGGAGGACAGGCATTTTTCCGACATAAAAGAAGATATTAAACTGATTAAAGAACGCGCCTTCCCAGTTCTCTGCGATAAGGCGGGCGATGAAATGAAAAAGGAAATTCTTTCGGCAAAGGAGCAGGCGGACAGTATCGGCGGGATTACGGAAACTGCGGTTTCCGGTCTTGACGCAGGCGTCGGCGAGCCGTTTTTTGACAGTCTCGAGAGCACAATATCACACGCCGTTTTCTCCGTTCCCGCAATAAAGGGAATAGCGTTCGGCGCGGGATTCGGCTTCTGCGATATGCTCGGCAGCGAGGCAAACGACCCGTACACAATAGATAACGGCAACGTAACTACGAAAACAAACAACTGCGGCGGCATATGCGGCGGCATATCGATAGGCACACCGATAATTTTTTCGTGTGCCGTCAAGCCCACGCCGTCAATCGGCAAGGAGCAGGATACAATCGATTTTATAAAGGGCGAAAACGCAAAGCTGAAAATAACCGGCAGGCACGACCCCGCAATAATTCACAGGGCTTGCCCCGTTATCGACGCCGTGACGGCGATCGCCGTATGCGACGCTATGGCGGTTCGTTTCGGAACGGATTTCCCGCATATGAAAGTCACCGCCGATATAAAAAAGGAAGGCGAAAGATGAAAACGGGGCTTATCGGGGAGAGGCTGGGACACAGCTTTTCAAGAGAAATACATTCCCTTCTCGGAAACACGGAATACAGAAATTTTGAAATGCCGCGCGAGGAGCTTGCGGGCTTTATGGCAAGGCGTGATTTTGACGGCGTAAACGTAACGATTCCTTACAAAACGGACGTCATTCCCCTGCTGGATTACGTCAGCGACGAGGCGAAGGCGATAGGCGCCGTGAACACGGTTGTCAACCGCGACGGCAGGCTTTACGGCTACAATACCGACTTTTTCGGAATGCGTGAGCTTCTGATAAAGAATAATATCCCCGTATGCGGCAGCGACGTTCTCATTCTTGGCACGGGCGGCACCTCAAAAACCGCAAAAGCCGTTTGCGAAAGCCTTGGCGCCGTCAGCGTGACAAAGGTCAGCCGTCATCCGGAGGAGGGCGAGATAAGCTATGGCGAGGCAAAAGAAAAATATGCCTCTGCCCCAGTCGTCATAATAAACACAACCCCTCTCGGAATGTTTCCGAACATTTCCGCCTGCGCCGTCGATCCTGCGGATTTCAAAGGTCTTTGCGGTGCGGCAGACGCAATATTCAATCCTCTGAAAACGGAATTCATCGTCCGGGCAAAGATGTGCGGAGTGCCCGCCTGCGGCGGACTTTATATGCTCGTATCGCAGGCTGTCAGAGCTTCCGAGCTGTTTTATGACAGAACATACCCGGAGGGCACGACGGAGCGCATATATGAAAAACTCCTCTCGGAAAAGGAAAACACGGTGCTTATCGGCATGCCGTCCTGCGGAAAGACGACGGTCGGCAGGCTGATAGCCGAAAAAACGGGAAAGGAATTCATGGATTGCGACGTTCTCTTTGCCGAAGAATTCGGTATCACACCGGCAGAATGTATAACAAAAGAGGGCGAGGAGGAATTCCGCAGAAAAGAGAGCGAGCTCATCGCGGAAATATCAAAGAAAACTTCGTCCGTCATCGCAACGGGCGGCGGCGCCGTTCTACGCGCGGAAAACATTCTGAACCTGAAAAAGAACGGCACAATATTTTTCATAGACAGAAGCATCGGAAAGCTGACAGCCACGCCCGACCGTCCGCTTTCGCAGAGCAGAGAGCTTATCGAAAAGCGATATGCAGAGCGATACGGAAAATATCTTTCTGCGGCAGACTGCCGTATTGACGGCGACGGAACGGCGGAGGAGGTCGCAGAGCTTATAATGACACGGAGGGGGCAAAAATGAAAATACTCGTTATAAACGGGCCGAACATAAATATGCTCGGCATAAGAGAGCCGGATATTTACGGGAAGGAAACGTTTTCCTCGCTTGAAAAGAAAATAAAAGCCCATTGCAAAGCAAGGGGCATAAGGGTGAAGCTGTTTCAATCGAATTGCGAGGGAAAAATCGTGACGGAAATTCAGAAGGCTTATAAAAAGTTTGACGGAATTGTGATAAATCCCGGCGCATACACGCACACAAGCGTCGCAATTTTAGACGCGCTGAAAGCCGTTTCAATACCGACGGTTGAGGTTCACATTTCAGACGTCGATTCCCGCGAGGAGTTCCGCAAAACGAGCTATGTCCGCCTTGCCTGCTTTGCAACAATATCAGGTCACGGAACGGACGGCTATACAGAGGCAATCGACCTCATAATCAAAAGAGCAAACGGTGAAAAATGAAAGTATATATAGGTAAAAAAACGGCGTCGGGAACGTTTATCGCCCCTCCTTCAAAAAGCTTTTGTCATCGCGCGCTGATATGTGCGGCGTTGGCACGGGGAGAAAGCGTTCTGCACGGAATATATCCTTCGGCGGACGCTCTGGCAACGGCAAGCTGCCTTTCGACACTCGGCGCAAAAATACGCTTTGACGGCGATACGGCGTATGTCAGCGGATTCGACCCGCTTTCGGCTGTGCCGAAAGACTCTCTCCGATGCGACGAAAGCGGCAGTACGCTTCGCTTTCTTACGGCGGTCGCATTGCTTTCAAAAAGCAAAATCACCCTCTGCGGCACGGAAAAACTGTTTTCCCGTCCGCTTTCGGAATATGAAAAAATATGCTCGGCGCAAGGGCTTACATTTGAAAAAGGAATCGACTTTGTTTCCGTTTGCGGCAGGCTGAAATCCGGCGTATATAACGTCAGCGCGGAGGCGTCAAGCCAGTTTGCAAGCGGACTTATGATGGCACTCCCGCTCCTCCCCGGCGACAGCACGATAATTCTTTCGGGAAAGGTTGCAAGCCGCTCGTACCTGCTGATAACGGCAGAGGTTATGCGGGCGTTCGGTGCGGAGATAAAAATCAGGAAAAACGAAATACAGATAAAGGGCGGCACAAAATATACGCCGCGCGAATACACAGTCGAGGGCGACTGCTCCGGCGCGGCTTTCTTTGAAGCGATGAACCGTCTCGGCAGCGACATAAAAATCACGGGACTGAACCCCGAAAGCGTTCAGGGCGACAGGATATTTTCACAATATTTTGATGAAATCTGCTCCCGTCACCCGACGCTTGACATAACGGACTGTCCCGACCTTGCCCCCGTGCTTATGGCTCTCGGCGCGGCAAAGCACGGCGTCACCCTTACGGGCACGGCTCGCCTGCGGCTCAAAGAGAGCGACAGAGGCTCCGCCATGGCGGAGGAACTGCGCAAAGTCGGCATAAAAACGGAGCTTTCCGATGACACGCTGACGGTTTTCAAGGGCGATATCAAGCCGCCGGCAACGCCGATTGTATCGCACAAGGATCATCGCATAGTTATGGCTATGGCGGTGCTTCTGATGCTGACGGGCGGCGAAATAGATGGTGCGGAGGACGTCAAAAAGAGCTTTCCGGACTTTTTCGAAAGACTTTCGGCGCTCGGTGCGGAGGTGAAAATAATTGGAGATTAACAAAAACACAAAGATTCTTATAGTCGGGCTCGGCGTTATCGGCGGAAGCTATGCAAGAGCGCTGACCAAAAAGGGTTACGAGATAAAGGCAATCGATATATCGCAGAAAACGATAGATTATGCCCTTGAAAACAAAATCATAGCATACGGCACAACCGAGGTCGACCCCGCGCTCGTCGGCGAAGCGGACATTATCGTCTTTGCCCTCTATCCGCACACATTCAAAAAATGGATAACGGATTATCAGCAGTATATGCGCCCGGGCATAATCATAACGGACGTGACGGGCGTAAAGGGCTGTATCGTTTACGATATTCAGTCGATTCTCCGTCCGGATGTCGAATTCATTGCGGCGCACCCCATGGCAGGACGCGAAAGGTCGGGCGTTGAATACAGCGATGACAGAGTTTTCATCGGCGCAAACTTCATCGTCACGCCGACGGAAAAAAATTCAAGAGAGGCGATTGAGCTTTGCAAGTCGCTCGGCGCGGAGCTGGGATTTACAAGAATTTCCGAAATATCACCGGAGCTTCACGACGAGATGATAGCCTTTCTCTCGCAGTTGACGCACTGCATTGCCGTTTCCCTCATGACGGCGGGCGAAAACCCAAAGCTGCGCGACTACACCGGCGACTCGTTCCGCGACCTGACGAGGATTGCGAAAATCAATGACGAAATGTGGAGCGAGCTGTTCCTGCTCAACCGTGACGCTCTTCTCCGCGAAATGGACGCATTTGAACGTGAATTCAACAAAATGAGAGCCGCCGTCGAAACCGGCGACAGAGAAACGATGCGCGAAATGATGAAGTGCTCTACGGCACGCCGCGCTTTATTTGATAAATAATTTTTCTTATATACGAAAGGACGCAGAAAAACTATGAATATGGAATTCAGAAGAAAGTTACCTATTCCGAAGGAAGTCAAGGAGATGTACCCCGTTCCGGAGGAGCTTATAAAGGTCAAGGAGCAGAGAGATGAGGAAATAAAGGCTGTTTTCTCCGGCAAGAGCGACAAGTTCCTTCTCATAATCGGGCCCTGCTCGGCAGACAGCGAAGCCCCCGTGCTCGACTACGTCACAAGACTTAAAAAGGTAGCCGATCAGGTAGCGGACAAGATAGTCATTATCCCCAGAATCTATACAAACAAGCCGAGAACCGTCGGCGACGGCTACAAGGGTATGCTTCATCAGCCCGACCCCTCCGCAAACCCCGATATTCTCAAGGGGATAGTTGCAATCCGTGAGCTTCATACAAGAGTTCTCAAGGAAACGGGACTTTCTACGGCAGACGAGATGCTCTATCCGGATAATCACCGTTACCTCTCCGACCTGCTTTCTTATGTTGCCGTCGGCGCGCGCTCCGTTGAAAATCAGTTCCACAGGCTGACCGCAAGCGGTCTCGATGTCCCCGTCGGTATGAAAAACCCGACAAGCGGCGACCTCTCCGTTATGCTCAATTCGATAACCGCGGCACAACATTCGCACGTGTTCATATACAGAGGTTGGGAGGTTGAAAGCAAGGGCAACGAATATGCGCACGCAATCCTCCGCGGCTATGTCAACAAGCACGGCGAATCACAGCCCAACTATCATTACGAGGACCTCGTTTTCCTCGCAGAGCATTATGCCGCGCACGACCTGAAAAACAGGGCGATAATCGTCGATACAAACCACGCAAACTCCGGCAAGCACTGGCTTGAGCAGATAAGAATTTCAAAGGAAATTCTCTCCTCCTGCCGTCAGAACGCCGAAATCAAGAGTATGGTAAAGGGACTTATGATCGAAAGCTACCTCGAAGACGGCGCACAGAAGATCGGCGAAGGAATTTACGGCAAATCCATCACAGACCCCTGCCTCGGCTGGGAAAAGACCGAAAAGCTCATTTTCGATATCGTCGATATGCTCTGACCTTCTTTTCTTCGAGAAGAAAAGAAGGCAAAAGAAGCTTCAGTTATCGGGGAGTATGTGCAGAGTTTTAAGTCTCTGCACAGACAGGGCTTGTACAAAAGGCAAAAGAAACTTTAGTTATCGGGAAGTTTGTGCAAAGTTTTAAGTCTCTGCACAGACAGGGCTTGCACAAAAGGCAAAAGAAACTTTAGTTATCGGTTTGATAAAACTTTATAATTTCATCAAAGGAGCAGGTAATCTGCTCCTTTTTGATTTTGCTCCCTGCTCTTTCTTCGAGAAGAAAAGTAGGCAAAAGAAACTTCAGTTATCGGGAAGTTTGTGCAGAGTTTTAAGTCTCTGCACAGACAGGGCTTGCACAAAAGGCAAAAGAAACTTTGGTTATTGGTTTGAGCGTTCCTTTTTAGCCTCTCCTTTCGGGGAGGCTAAAACTTTTTGCTTTTCTCCGTCTCCGCAGGTACAAAAGCTCTGCACAATTAAAACACATTAACATTCGAACCTAATCCCCCGTCTTTCACAGCGATAACGCTGACGGGCAGATAATTTCCGCCTTGAACTTTTCAAGGAAGTTTTTGAGGGATTTGCTGGTTTGCGCAAGCAAGCCGAGCAGGCCTCGCCGAGAGGGGTGCCTCCCTCAAATTACTTTCTTTCGTACTTTCTTTTCAAAAAAGAAAGTACATAAAGGAAAAGAGCTTGCAGAAAGCTCTTTTTGACACAAAATTGTCATCAACAAAAACCATATAATAAATTAAGGTAAAGGAGAATAAAAAAATGCAGCTGTTTGTACTCATTCTGAACAAAACCGAGTGTATGCACGGAATTCTTGCAGGCTTTCTTGCCGGCGGAATAAAGGACGCAACAATTTATGATTCCATGGGAATGCTTTCCTATATCGGTCACGACACTGTCGAGCCGCCTCCGATGTTCGGCTCGCTGCGTCAATTTCTCAATCCCGATCACGAGAACAACAAAACTCTCGTAACGCTTTTGCGTGACGATCAGGTAAAAATCGCGCTTGATATAATAAATAAGGAAACAGGCGGACTTGACAAGCCCAAAACGGGCGTAGCATTCACTGTTCCCGTAAGCTATACGGAAGGACTCAAAGGCTGATAAAATGAACACTCTGCTTTCTCTCGGCGTGGCAATGACGATAGGTCTTTTAATGACGCGCCTTATAAAACTCATCAGACTTCCGAACGTAACGGCGTTTCTCATCGGCGGACTTCTTATCGGTCCTTCCTTCTGGACGCTTGTGACGGGCGGAAAATTTGCCGGAATAATCACGGCGGAAACCGTCGACAATTTTGATATTATCGTTACGGTTGCGCTCGGTTTTATCGCATTTTCGATAGGCGGCGAATTTCGTCTTTCCGAGGTCAAAAAGCTCGGCAAACAGATACTTGTAATCACGGTGCTTCAGGCGCTCTGCGCGGCGGGCTTTGTATTTGCCGCCGAAGCGCTCTTCGGCTTCGACTTTGCGGAAGCGCTCGTCCTCGGAGCAATCGCGACTGCAACCGCTCCCGCGGCAACGCTGCTCGTCGTTCGTCAGTACAAGGCGGACGGCCCCGTGACAAGAACTCTTCTTCCCGTTGTCGCATTTGATGACGCAATCGGTCTTATGATATTTTCAATTTCCGTTGCGCTTGCAAGAACTCTTTCAAACGGACAAAGCCTGACTGTAAATTCTATGCTCGTCGAGCCGCTCTGCGAGATAATTCTTTCGCTTGTTGTCGGCGCGGTTTTCGGACTTCTTGTCGCTGTCGGCGTAAAGTTTTTCAAGTCCAGAGCAAACAGGCTTTCGCTCTGTATTGCCGCGGTTTTAATCGACGTCGGACTTGTGAAACTGTTTGAAACGCTCAAGCCCACGGTTTTCGGAATTGAGCTTTCGCTCTCGTCTCTGCTTGTATGTATGATGACGGGCGCGGTCTTCTGCAATCTCTGCGGAGAATATGCAAAGGTGCTTGAAGGTACAGACCGCTGGACGCCGCCGCTTTTCATGCTGTTTTTCGTCATTTCCGGCGCCGACCTGAACATATCTCTGCTCCCCAAGCTCGGGCTTATCGGCGTTGTTTACCTCATTGCGCGTGCGCTCGGTAAATATTTCGGCGCGCGGCTCGGCGCAACGATTGCAAAGGCTGATACGAATATCAGAAAATATCTCGGGTTGACGCTTTTGCCGCAGGCGGGTGTTGCTATCGGCATGGCGCAGATGGTCATAGGCGAGTTGCCCCAGTATGGCGCGGACATTCAGGCTGTTGTCCTTTGCGCTACGCTTATTTACGAGATTGTCGGTCCCGTCGCGACAAAAATCGCTCTCGTCAAAGCGGGCGAAATCAAAAAAGACGCATAAATCAAATGAAAGCCGCAGGCTGTTTATACAGTCCGCGGCTTTTCTCTTCGCATGTTTTTGTTGCTTTTGCATTGACAGAGGGATAATTGAAAAATAAAAAGAAAAAACTTGAAAAAAGATTAAAAAAGCACTTGACAATCGGGAAGTGATGTGATAGAATAACAAAGCTGTCGCCGAGGGGCGGTAGCAAAGCGGTC